>Ga0182017_10000224_pt1 | contig 44894 bp, 25 predicted proteins | sample 712E3DmetaG_FD_120492 | JGI IMG/M metagenome (GOLD analysis project Ga0182017, IMG submission 120492) | Permafrost microbial communities from Stordalen Mire, Sweden - 712E3D metaG | ecosystem: Environmental > Terrestrial > Soil > Wetlands > Permafrost | place: Sweden: Stordalen | collected... | reverse complement strand
GGTGGCGATTGCAGCGGGTGATTATCACAGTCTGGCGATCAAGAGTGATGGCACGCTGGTGGCTTGGGGCTGGAACAATTACGGCCAGACCAATGTTCCCATTAGGCTTGCGAACGCGGTGGCAATTGCAGGAGGTGGCGTTCACAGTCTGGCGCTAGGCGGCCTTTCACCGGTGATTACCGCACAGCTGACGAACCAGACTGTCTATGCGGGCCAGACAGTCAGCTTTACGACGGCGGCCAGCGGGAGTCCTGTGCCGACCGTGCAATGGCAGGTCAGCACTGATGGTGGCGCGACATTTGCCAATATCAGCGGAGCGACCAACGCTACGCTGACTTTGATCACCAGCGAATTGGATAACAACAAGCAATACCGCGCAGTTTTCAGCAACAGTGGCGGCAGCGCGACTTCTACTGCGGCCACCCTGACAGTACTCGTTTCGCCCGATCTCGTTGCCTGGTGGAAGTTCGATGAGGGAGTGGGGACAAGCGCGACCAATAGCACCGGCAATGGCAACAACGGCACGTTGAACAATAACCCGACTTGGGTTACTGGGATCTTGAGTAACGCGCTGTCCTTTGATGGAAACGCCGATCGGTACGTACGTGTCCAACCAACGGGTACCGTGAACGGAACTTTTACAGTCGCGGCCTGGGTGTTGCCCCGCTCTCTAGAGGGGTATATGGCCATGTTCAGCACGAGAAATGGGGCCAATGAGAGTTTCGACTTCATGCTGCGGGACGGCGCCGGACTTAGCGCCATCATATACAACAGTTCTGGCTCGGGCATATGGGCGGATGCCAACTTCCAGTATACGGCGGGGACGTGGTACCACGTCGCCTGCGTGGTGACGCCCACCAACTACACGACGTACGCCAACGGCGCGGTCGTGGGCAGTGGAAGCTACAGTGCCATGGTGCCGCAGTTGTACGACGTGAACCACCCGATCACCATTGGGAGCGTATCCATTTCCGGTTTTACACGGTTCAATGGCATGATTGATGACGTGCGCGTCTACAATCGGGCCTTGGTGACCAACGAAGTCGCAGCGCTGTACAATGCGGATACCATCGGTGACGGCATCCCCAACTGGTGGCGGCAACAGTATTTCGGCGGCGGCTCGACGACCAACAGCAACTCCTGCGCGTCTTGTGACCCCGATGTCGATGGATTCACGAATCTACAGGAATACCAGGCGGGCACGGATCCGTTGCACTCGCCGCGTCCGACGTTCAGTCCCGAGGGTGGGACATACCTGACGGCGCAAACGGTGACGATCAGTGATGTGATAGCCGGGGCAACGATTCATTACACCACCAACGGGCTGGCGCCGACGACATCGGACCCGGTGATTGACTCAGGCGGGACAGTGACAGTGAACGCCACGACAATGCTGCGGGCACGTGCGTTCAAGAGCGGGATGACGACCAGTGATACCAAGAGCGGGCTGTATCAGATTGGCGCGCAAGTGGTAGCGGGATGGGATTACAGTTTGGCCTTGCAGACCAATGGGACGTTGTGGGCATGGGGACGGAATGACAATGGTCAACTGGGCGATGGGACGACGACGGTTCGGTCGTTTCCGGAGGTGGTAGGCGGGATCAGCAACGTGTGGGTGGCGGCGGGAGACGAGACGCACACGATAGCAGCAGACGCCAACGGGACGGTGTGGACGTGGGGTTACAACGGCCAAGGCCAACTGGGCAATGGGACCTACACCAACTACTGCAGTCCGTTGGCGATCAGCGGGGTGAGCAAAGTGGTGAGGGTGGCGGTGGGCGAGTATCACACGATGGCGGTCAAGTCAGACGGAACGGTGTGGACATGGGGCCAGAACAACTACGGGACGTTGGGGATTGGCTCGTCCAGTCCGGACTACACTAATTGGCCGGTGCAGGCAGTGGGCTTGACGCAGATAATCGGGGTCACGGCCGGAGCCTGGCACAGTGTGGCATTGCGTGCGGATGGGACGGTGTGGACGTGGGGCAATAACGGCAGCGGGCAGTTGGGCTATGTGACGTGTGTGGATCATCAGTCGGCGCCGGAGCAAGTGGGAGGAATTACCGATGTAGTCGCGATTGCGGCGGGTTATGATCATACGGTGGCATTGCGTGCGGACGGGACAGTGTGGGCGTGGGGCGATAACGACGACGGGCAGTTGGGCGATGGCACTGGGCTTAGGTCTTCCGTTCCCGTTCAGGCCGTTGGGCTGAGCAACGTGGTGGCGATTGCGGCCGGTCAGTTTCACACGCTGGCGGTGACGACCAACGGCAACATCTACACTTGGGGAAAGAATTACGACTATGGTGAACTGGGGTTGGGCAACAACGAGAACCAAAGCATGCCGTACCTGGTTGGCAGCTTGAGCGGGGTGCAGTCCATTAGCGGTGGCAAGCACAGTCTGGCAGTCAAGTCGGACGGGACGATCTGGGCGTGGGGCTCTAATGTCTACCGGCAGCTCGGACAATGCACGACAGTTCAGTATGTGAATACGCCGGGCAAAGTCGGTCTGTCAGTCAGTTCACTGCCGCCAATAATGGCGACAGTCAGTGGCACCACCAATATGTGCTTGGGAGGTTTCGTGCCGGCGACGCTGACCGGGGTACCGATTATGGCAACGTTGACTGGCACCGGCACCGGGCCATGGACGGTGATCTGGTCTGACGGCTTTACGCAGCAAATTAATGTCCCCCATGGCTCGGTCACGAATACCGTCAATCCTGCCTCGACAACCACCTACACTGTCATTGGGATTTCGGATTCAACTTGCCTTGTGGGCGTTTCGTCCGGCAGCGCGACCGTGACGGTTGGTCCAATCGTTTCGCAACCAACGAACCAGGTTGCGTGCCTTGGGCAATCCGCCAGCTTTTCGGTCACATCCTGGGGCGCTGCCGTTTCACGGAGCTATCAGTGGCGCAAAGGCGGCGTCAATCTTTCCAATGGGCCAACTGGCAATGGATCGACTTATAGCGGCGTGAATTTGGCGACCTTGCAGATCAACAATGTGGCCGCAAGAGACGCCGTCTCAGCTTACTCAGGTTTTGATTGTGTCGTCGGCAATGCCTGCGGTTCACCTATGACATCATCCAGGGTTGGTCTGACGTTCAGTCCGTCAGCGGTGGTCAGCGGCAGCGCGACGACGATGGTTTGCTCGTATCCGGTGTCAGCAACGATTCAAGCGGTGTTGACCGGCACCGGCCCGTGGATTCTCACATGGTCAGATGGTGTGATCACGACAAACAGCAGCAGCCCGGCCACGCGCACCGTCAACCCAACCTCGGCTACCATCTACACGGTGACAGCCATTTCCGATTCCATGTGCAGCTCGGGCATTTCATCAGGTGGTGCCGAGTTCAGCTGCGGCTGGAGCGCTTGTTGTTTGACCAATGGAAAGTGTGCCCAACTCAGCCAGTGGGCCTGCGCAAACCAAGGCGGTTTCTATAACGGCGACGGTACATCATGTACTCCGTCGAATCCGTCCAACATCAAGGTCTATGTCGTCTTCGACTCCACTTGTACTGGCGCAGACAGTGGCATTGTGGTGGACGACGCCTTTTACATAAACGGAAACAAGCTTCTTCCAGAGAAGGGGACGAATCCAGTTTGGGATGTCACCCAGTACTGGAACTTCTCGGGGTGCAACCTATTCGAGGCCGAAGATTTGCATTACTGTATATATTGTTTGGCAAATTTTCATATTAGATTCTGCCTTGGAGCCAACTGTTGTGATACTGCGACGGAAACCGGTGTTACCACAACTACTAGCGGCCCAGCAAATCCGTATGCTTTCTATAGCCATGTGTTTTACGGCGCGCCGCCCGCAGGTTGTTTCGGAAACTGACCATGAGGCCTCATCATCGGGGTGAAAAAAGGGGGCAAGGTGGAGATGACATGGATGTTGGCGGTATCGGATACGGCGTGAGGCGCGGTGGGCGCGCCTCACTTTGAGTTTGGCGATGCGATTTATAGCGTGGTGAACTCCAACTGGAGTCGCGAGCAGGTCGCGTGGATCAGTTGGAGCCGATCTTTCGTGATGAGAGGGATCGGCAGAAACTTTTGTAGATGTTGGCAAAGCAAACAACATACGGAAGCAACTTCGATCAGACAGGCGAAACGTTGACGGCTATGTGAAATGCATTTTAGGCGAGGAGAACCTATGAGACGATGGATGAAGGTAGGTCTTTGTCTGCTAACGGGGAGTTTGATTCTACTCATTGGCGAACGCACGAGCACCGGCATCAATGATCCGCCTCGGCAGCCTCAGCAGCCTTGCTCGTCGCCGTCGATCACTTCGCAACCATCGAGTCAGACTAAATGCTCGGGTCAGACCGCCAGCTTTTCGGTCAGCGCCTCGGACGTGCGGGGCTATCAATGGCAAAAGAATGGCACCAACCTCGTCGAAAGCAGCAACATCTCAGGCACCACGTCGGCGACGTTGACGCTCGGGCACATAACCGGGGCTGCTGCCGGCTCCTACAACGTGTTGCTAGCCAATGGCTGCGGCTGGAACCTAGTCTCCGGCACGGCGGCACTGACAGTCAATACTGCGTCAGCGCCATCGATCACTTCGCAACCATCGAACCAGACTGTGTGTGCTGGTCAGACTGCCAATTTCACGCTCACCGCGACGAATGCATCGAGCTATCAGTGGCGCAAGAACGGCGCCAATCTTTTCGACGGATCAACTGGCCATGGATCGACTTACAGCGGCTCGACAACGGCGGCACTGCGTATCAGCAATGTAAGCACCGCAGACACCGTATCAGCTTCCTCAGGTTTTGACTGCATCGCCAGCAATACCTGTAGCTTGTCTGTGACGTCATCCATGGCTGCTCTGACAGTCAACGTGATCCAGTCGGTGACGGCATCGAACAACGGACCGATCAGCGCTGGTAACACGTTGAAGTTGAGTGTTTCGACGGTCGCAGGCGCTACGTATAGTTGGACCGGGCCAAACGGGTTCACCTCAACGGTTCAGAACCCATCAATTGCGAACGCTACAACAGCGGCTTCGGGGATCTACACTGTGATCGTAACCGTTGCCAGTTGCGGGTCAGCAATGGGTACGACCACTGGAACTGTTGCCTACACACCGTCGCTTGGTAGCTCCCTACCGGTGATTACCACACAACCGCAAAGCCAGGCGGTGACGGCGGGTAGCAATGTTACGTTCAATGTCACGGCCACCGGCACCGCTCCATTAAGTTATCAGTGGCGGAAAAACGGTTCTAAATTGGCTAATGGCGGCGATGTGTCCGGTGCCCAGACTAATACGCTGACGCTAACAAACGTCAAAGCATTCGATGCCGGCATCTACACGGTGACGATAAGTAACGCCTCCGGCAGTGTTGTCAGTTCCTGCGCGGCATTGAGGGTTTTCAGTCCATTCGGCGTTGTGGCCTGGGGCGCCTGTCACGGCGGCGTATGCATTGTTCCTTCTGATCTGACGAACGCGGTGGCGATTGCCGCAGGTCCTGTAGACAGTCTTGCGCTCAAGAGCGACGGCACGGTGGTGGCCTGGGGCAACGATTATTACGGCCAGACCAATGTTCCCGCTGGCTTGGCGAACGTTGTGGGCATTGCAGGAGGTCTGAAGCACGGTCTTGCGCTCAAGAGCGACGGCACGGTGGTGGCTTGGGGCGACAACACTCACGGCCAGACCAATCTTCCATCGAGCCTGACGAATGTGGTGGCGATTGCTGCGGGCGCTTATCACAATCTGGCGCTCAAAGCTGACGGCACAGTAGTGGCATGGGGCTGGAACATTCTCGGCCTGACCAATGTTCCATCCAGTGCGACGAACGTGGTGGGGATTGCCTCAGGTATGATGCACAGTTTGGCGCTCAAGGGCGACGGCACGGTGGTGGCTTGGGGCGAAAACGATCACGGCCAGATCAATGTTCCTTCTGGTCTGACGAACGTGGTGGGGATTGCCGCAGGTGCTGACCACAGTCTTGCGCTCAAGGGCGACGGCACAGTAGTGGCTTGGGGTTATAACGATAACGGCCAGACCAATGTTCCATCGAACCTGACGAATGTGGTGGTGATTGCCGCAGGCGGGGAGCACAATTTGGCGCTTAAGAGCGACGGCACGGTGGTGGGTTTCGGCTACAACATGGGCGGCGTGACCGATGTTCCCTCTGGCCTGACTAACGTGGTAGGGATTGCCGCAGGTATGATTCACTGTTTGGCGCTCGGCAATTTCCCACCGGTGATTACCGCACAACCGACGAACCAGACTGTCTATGCGAGCCAGACGGCCAGTATAACGGCAGCGGCCAACGGGAGCCCTGCGCCGACCGTGCAATGGCAGGTCAGCACTGATGGCGGCGCGACATTTGCCAATATCAGCGGAGCGACCAACGCTACGCTGACTTTGATCACCAGCGAATTGGATAACAACAAGCAATACCACGCAGTGTTTGGCAATGCCTACGGCAATGCGACTTCTACTGCGGCCACCCTGACAGTAGCTCCTTCGCCCAATCTCGTTGCCTGGTGGAAGTTAGATGAGGGCAGGGGGACAAGCGCGGCCGATAGTAGCGGCAATGGTAACAACGGTTCGTTGAGTAATAACCCGACTTGGGGCACTGGGATACTGGGCAACGCGCTGTACTTTGATGGGTTCTCCGATCAGCACGTACAGGTTCAACCATGGAGTACGGTGAACGGAACCTTTACAGTCGCGGCTTGGGTGTCGCCCCTCGCTCTATACGAGGATATGGCCGCATTCGGCACGGTAAAGTGGGCCTATAACCCGGTTTTCGCGTTCGGGCTGTCTCTAGGCGGCGCAGTTGAAGCAGGCATTAACGACTGTCATCGCTGGAGCGGGTGGGCGGTTGACAGTTTTCCGTATACTACGGGGACATGGTACCACATCACCTACGTGGTGACGCCCACCAACTACACAGCCTACGCCGACGGCGCGGTCGTGGGCAGTAAATACTATGATTATGCCGTGGTCCCGCTGTTGTACGACGGGGACTGCCAGATCAAAATTGGTAGTCTATACAGTTCGTATTGGAAGCAGTTCAATGGCGGCATTGAAGACGTGCGCGTTTACAACCGGGCCTTGACGGCCAACGAAGTGGCAGCGCTGTACAACGTGGACACCATCGGCGACGGCATCCCTAACTGGTGGCGGCAACAATACTTCGGCAGCGGCTCGACGACCAACAGCAACTCCTGCGCGTCATGTGACCCCGATGACGATGGATTCACAAATCTACAGGAATATCAGGCTGGCACGGATCCGTTGCACCCACCGGGTCTGTCGTTCAGTCCCGAGGGTGGGACGTACCTGACAGCGCAACCGGTGACGATCAGTTGTGCGATAGCCGGGGCAACGATTCATTACACCACCAACGGGCTGGCGCCGACGGAGTCGGACCCGGTGATTGTCTCCGGTAGGACAGTGACAGTGAGCGCTCTGACAATGTTGCGGGCGTGTGCATTCAAGAGCGGCATGTCGCCCACCGATACCAAGAGCGGGCTGTATCAGATTGGTCCGTGCGTGGTGGCGGGATTGAATTACAGTTTGGCCCTGCAGACCAACGGGACATTGTGGGCGTGGGGAAAGAATGCAGACTATGGTCAACTGGGCGACGGGACGATAGTGAATCGGTCGTATCCGGCGGTGGTCAGCGGGGTCAGCAACGTGTGGGTGGTGTCGGCGGGTGAGACGCATACGGTGGCGGCGGACACCAACGGGACAGTGTGGACGTGGGGGGGATTCAATAATTACGGCCAACTTGGCAACGGGACTTACGCTCCTTGCTACCGTCCGTTGGCGATCAACGGGGTGAACAAAGTGGTGAGCGTGGCGGCGGGCGAGAATCACACAATGGCATTGCGCTCGGATGGGACGGTGTGGACGTGGGGCCATAACGGATTCGGGCAGTTGGGGATTGGCGCGAACGGTCCGAGCACCACGAATGCGCCGGTGCAAGTGGTGGGCTTGACGCACGTAATCGGGATTGCGGCTGGCGCCTGGTACAGCGTGGCGTTGCGCTCGGATGGTACGGTGTGGACGTGGGGTCATAACGACCGCGGGCAGTTGGGCAATGGCACGACAATGGATCAGCCAGTGCCGGAGCTAGTAGAAGGAGTCTCTGATGTGGTGGCAATTGCGGCGGGTTATTATCACACGGCGGCATTGTGTGCGGACGGGACAGTGCGGGCGTGGGGCTGTAACGACGACGGGCAGTTGGGCGACGGCACTGGAGCCGAGTTTCACGCTCCCGTTCAGGTCATCGGGCTTAGCAACGTGGTGGCGATTGCGGCGGGTAAGAGTCACATGCTGGCGGTGACGACCAACGACAACATCTACAGTTGGGGAAAGAACGACTATGGTGAACTGGGGTTGGGCAACAACGATAACCAAAGCACGCCACAACAGATCAGCAGCTTGAGCGGTATGCAGTCCATTAGCGGTGGCTACCACAGTCTGGCAGTCAAGTCGGACGGGACGATCTGGGCGTGGGGCTATAACGGCTACGGGCAACTCGGTCAATGCACAACAGTTCAATATGTGAATACGCCGGTCAAAGTCAATCTGTCGATCACTTCATCGCCGCCAGTAATGGCGACTGTCAGTGGCAGCACCAACATCTGCTTGGGAGGCTACGCGCCGGCGACGATAACGTGGATACCAATTACGGCGGTGTTGACAGGCACTGGTCCTTGGACAGTGACATGGTCGGACGGCGTCACACAGAACAACATTCTTACCAGCCCGGTCACGCATCTCGTCAACCCCAACACGACAACCAACTACACTGTTACTGCGGTGTCGGATTCAACGTGTCGTGCCGGCGTTGCCTCGGGCAGCGCGACCGTGACGGTTGGTACAATCATTTCGCAACCGACGAGCCTGAACAAGTGCCTTAATCAATCCGCCAGCTTCACAGTTGCAGCCGGGGGTACTGTAAAGAGCTATCAGTGGCTTAAAAACGGTGGCACCCTTACGGGCTCCACGACGGCGACGTTTAATATCGGCAGCGTCACGGCGGGTAATGCCGGCTCATACAGCGTGGTGGTCAGCAACGGCTGCGGCAAAGTCACCTCCAGCGTGGCCACGCTGACAGTCAATACTGCGTCCGCACCGTCGATCAATTCGCAACCGACAAGCCAGATCGCGTGTGTGCATCAGACTGCCAGTTTTACGCTTACAGCCTCTAATGCATCGAACTATCAATGGCGCAAAAACGGGGTCAATCTTTCCAACGGATCAACTGACAATGGATCGGTTTGTAGCGGTGTGAATTCGGCAACCTTGCAGATCAGCAATGTAGCCACAGCAGACACTGTCTTGGCTTCCTCAGGTTTTGACTGTGTCGTCAGTAATGCATGCAGTTGTTCCGTGACATCATCAATGGTTGGTTTAACGGTCAGTTCGCCGCCGACGGCAGTCGTCGTCGGGAACGCGAAGATTTGCGGCGGCAGCTCGACGACCATTCAGACGACGTTGACCGGTATTGGTCCGTGGACAGTAACGTGGTCGGACGGTGTCACGTCTAACAACATCACCGTCAACACGGCCACGCGCACCGTCAGCCCGACCGAGAGCACCACCTATACCGTTACCACGCTCTCGGATTCGAAGTGCGGGAACGGCACTTCCTCTGGCAGCGCCAAAATCACGGTCAATGGGAAGCCAATTGTGCACATTACGCCGGGTGCGGCGACGAACTGCGTCGGCAGTTCGGTGATGCTCACGGCCAGTGGCGCGTCTACGTATAGCTGGTCACCCGGAACCGGGTTGGACACGACCGATGCAACCATGGTGCGCGCCAGTCCCACCAGCACGACCACCTATACGGTTACCGGGACTGACTTCAACGGTTGCCAGAACACCGCCAGTGTGACCGTGACGGTCAATCCGAAGCCAATTATACGCGTCACGCCGGGTTCGGGAACGATCTTCTGTAACACCGGTTCGGTAACGCTTACGGCCAGTGGCGCGTCCACGTATAAGTGGTCACCCGTAAGCGGGTTGGATACGAACATGGGAGCAACGGTGCATGCCAGTCCCGGCCAAACGACCACTTACACGGTGACCGGGACAGACCTCAACGGTTGCCAGAACAACGTCACCAATGTGATCGTGACGGTCATTCAGAAGCCAATAATATTAGTCACGCTGAGTGCGCCGTCGATCTGCAATGGTGGTTCGGCGACGCTCACGGCCAATGGCGCGTCTACGTACAGCTGGTCGCCTGGAACCGGGTTGGACACGACCAGCGGAGCAGTAGTGCATGCAAGCCCGAGCGCCACGACCATCTATACGGTTACCGGGCTGTCCACGAACGGCTGCTCGAACACGGCAAGTATGACCGTGAAGGTTAATCCAACGCCAACGGCAAACGTCACGGGTTCAACGACGATCTGCAACAGCATTTTGACGACCATTCAGGCGGCGTTGACCGGTACCGGCCCGTGGACAGTGGTGTGGTCGGACGGCGTTACGAACCATGTCTCCGTCAGCCCAGCCCAGCGCGCCGTCAGCCCGTCTTCCACGACCGTCTACACCGTCACCGGGCTTTCGGATTCCAAGTGCGCGGGCGGCATTTCATCAGGCAGCGCCATCATCACCGTCAGCAGCGCGCCGGCAGTAACCTTACAGCCAAACGCTCAGACTGTCTGCGCGGGTTCAGTGAGCTTCATGGCGGACGCAAGCGGGAGTCCTCGTCCGACAGCACAATGGCAGGTCAGCACTGATGGGGGCGCAACATTCGCCAACACCCAATCAGTAATGACTCCGCAATTGATCCCGGAATCAATGACGACGCTCATGTTTACCGCAAGCCCATCCGACAGCGGCAAGCAATACCGCGTAGTGTTTAACAATGCCTGCGGCAGTGTAACCTCCGCTCCGGCGATCTTGATGGTCGCGCCGTCGTCATCGGCGTATGCCGCCAACTACCAGACCAACACCATCAGCGCGGCCAGCAACCAGGCGGGCGACTATCTTGTCGGCTCCTGCTATTTTGCCGATGTGTTGATCGTTGCCAACAGCGGCAGGCTTTCCGATGTGGGCGGCTATTTGGGGTACACCTGCATTAGCACCAACAACATGGCGCGGGTCACCGGCACCGGGTGGTGGACTAATTCGGGCTCCCTCTATGTCGGTTTCTCGGGCAGCGGCAATTCGCTGGTGATAACCAATGGCGGCAAGATTTCCGACGCAGGCGGCTATTTGGGCTACAACTCCACCAGCAGCAACAATAGCGCGCTGGTCACCGGCACCGGGTCGTTGTGGACTAATTTGAGTTCCCTCTATGTCGGTTTCTCAGGCGGTGGCAACTCGCTGGTGATAACCAACGGCGGCACGGTGGTGTCAGCCACCAATATGTTTGTAGGGTACAACCCTGGCTCTTCCAACAACCTCGTCAGGCTCGACGGCGGTAACTTGACTGTGAGCAACGTATCCGGAACCGGCCTTTTGGATGTGCGCGGCGGCACGCTGACCATCAACAGCGGAAGCTGCACCGTGAACTCGCTCTATCTCACCAACGGCGTCAATAGCGCGTTGGTCTTCAACGGAGGCACGCTGACGACCAAGACGGTCACGGTTGCCAACGGCGCGGTACTGCAATTTGCCTTGGGCACCAGTAGCCATCCTGTTGTGGTGGTCAACGGCAACCTGACACTGGGCGGCACGCTCAACATCACCAACGGTGGCGGATTCAACACTGGCACTTACACGTTGTTCACCTACACGGGCGCGCTGACGTATAATGGTCTGACGATCGGCACGACGCCGAACTCATCCTGGTGCTACACGATCAATACCAACACAGCTGGTACGGTTTCCCTTAGAGTAGCTGCTGTCAGTATACCGCTATCGATTACCACACCGCCATCGAGCCGGACTGTGACCAATGGTCAACCGGCCACGTTCTCCGTCGCCGCCAGGGGCGATCCGACATTAAGCTATCAATGGCGCAAGAACGGCATCAACCTCCACAACAATGGCACCATCTCAGGCGCCACGTTGAGCGCGTTGGCAATCAGCGCCGTCACCACGAATGACGCCGGTTCCTACGATGTGGTTGTCGCCAACGGCTGCGGCAGCGTAACCTCCGGCCCGGCTACGCTGACGGTGATTGTGCCGCTCACCATAATCTCACAGCCTTTGAGTCAGGACATGTATTCCGGTGACACGGTCACGTTCAGCGTTGGAACCATAGGTGGGAACACGGGCCTGACTTACCAATGGACTTTTAACGGTACCAACATTCAGGGCGCAACCAACAGCAGTTACACGATTAGCTGCGCTTATACCAACAATCAGGGCGATTATGCGGTGATCGTTTCTGACGGGACAACTTCAGTCACGAGCGCGACGGCCACGCTGACAACATTTGGCACTGGCTTGTACAGTAATTACGTCGTGCCAGTCACAAGCTCGCGGCAGGATTACACCTTCAAGAACGGGTTCACGTATTACATCTATTCTCCCATTCAACTCTATGGCAACACAACCATTGAAGGTGGGGCGGTATTGAAATTCTACCTGCGCACCAATTCCACCTTGCAAGTGATGGGCACGCTGACCTGTAAGACCGAACAGTATTTCCCGGCGATACTGACCTCGACGGACGACGATGCGGTAGGCGAACCTCTGTGGTGGGTCAGCGGGAACGGCGATCCGCACAGAAACTACACCGACAGCGGCGTACCGTATCTCGATTTGTCGGCTATGACCACCGGTTCAGTCAGTAACCTGCGGGTTTGTTATGCGGACATAGGCATAGTAACGCCTGCAGGACGACTCGACGTATGGGATTGCCAGTTCATGGACTGCTACACTGCCACTGTCGCAGGTCTGGGCGCAACCGCGAGCTTGCACAATGTCCTCATTGCCTGGTGCGACGTGGCAGTCGGCTCGGTGACGAATTTCGCCGAGATTGATGCGGAACAGGTGACTGCCGACGCTGCGACGTTTTGGAGCGCTCCAACGCCTCCTTCCCGGATAAATCTGACGAACAGTATCATTATGGGAACGCTCGCGGGTGGTCCGGCGATTTCCTCTCTGGATGTAGTTCTTACGCCTCCACGCTCGATCTTCCAGCAGGCGGATTATGGGTATTTCTATCTGGGGACAAACACCTATCAGGGCGCAGGCACGGCCAATATCAGTCCACAGTTGCTCGCAGAATTGCAGAACAAGACAACTTGTCCGCCAATCAGCCTTCCTGTTTACATGGCAGTAGGCGGCGACATGACGCTTTCCCCGCAAGTGCCGCGTTACACCAACGGCGCACCGGACGTGGGTTATTACTATCCCGCGTTGGACTATACAGTGGCGCAGATTATGGTTGCACCAGGTGGTAGAATCACAGTGGAGCCGGGCACAGCAATTGCCGTTCGGAATCTATACGTGCCGTATATATATAACCCTTCGAGGTGGTGGTATACGTGTGTTGGCTTCGACTGTCGGGAGGGATCAGCCTTCATCAGTCACGGCACTCCGAACAAACCGATCGTTATTACCACTGAAATGTTGGTGCAAGAACTTCCCCAAATCAATTATTTCTGGTTCCGCTATGCTAACGACTGGTGGTATAGCGCGGTTACCTTCGCTCCTGATTATTGGCCGGTTGAGTTCAGCAACGATCCCACCGCTCCAGCGCCGGCTTTGGATTTTCGGTTCACCAAGTTTTACCTGCCGACTGATGATTACCACATTTGGGGTGGCTACGATGAGGATGCTTGGACGCCCATTACTTGTGGCAGCGCGACGTATTTGAGTATGCGCGATTGCAACGTAAAAGGCGGAGCAATCAATCTTGGGAAATGGTGCTGGTACGGTATGGATGTGGCAGGCGCGGTGGATTGGGAGAATAACTCATTCGAAAACGTCAATATCAACATTGATCCAGATTGGATCCGCCAGGGCGATCCGACGTTATCCATTGACCTCGCTTTCCGGGCCTACAACAACCTGTTCCGTGACGGGACCTGGTTCCACCTTGATCCGATTCCTGCTTCGGCTGGCCATTGGGTGGTCAGGGACAATATGTTCGACAGGGCAGATATTGTTCAGTACACGGGGCAGCCGTTGGATTACGACCACAACGCTTACTGGCCGCTTTCATCGTCGGAGTTGGAGTACGATTCTTGGTATTACTGGTGGTACTTAACCAATACCGGCCAATTGTCTCCGTCGAGCACGGGCGGTGGCGGAAATGAACAGGTGTTGACGATCGTGCCGTCGTATCAGACCGGCCCATTTGGAAATTATTATCTGCCAAACACTACGCCGCTTTATGGTAATGGCAGTCAGTCGCCGGGGGCGGCCGGGCTGGCGCAATACACGACACAAACCAACCAGTTCAAGGAAGGCTCTGAAGCTTCGTCACACAGTGTCAACATCGGCCTGCATTACGTGGCCGTAAACCCGCTTTTGCTCCCGACCATCCAACCGATGGACAGCAACAACAAAGGGATTCCCGATTACGTGGCAGATGCCAATGGGAATAGCACGGTGGACGCGAATGAGACCGATTGGCAGTATGGTTTGGCGGACGACGCTTATAGCGCGGTTTATGACGACATTGATCTTGATGGTGACGGGCTGACGGGACGGGCGGAGAAGATTTTGGGCACGAATCCGTTGGTTCAAGACAATCTGCTGACATTAACGCCTATCATCACCGGCGAAGAACCATATATTCTAACTTACTCGATGCCTTTAAGTACAAACGTAGAATCTAGTCGATGCGTTCTTACACTGTTGGACAATGGCTATTCTGCGGGTGGTTACGAGTTCATTCAGCAAACAGATGGCACATATCTTGTTAAGTGGAATACAACGTTCGCAAACAATGGCATGCATGTTCTGCAAGTTCAACTAGGTATGCCCGGTTCGGGTCTTCCCTTAAATGATGACGGTACAGAGCCAATGCAGCCTGTGCTTTCCGTTCTGGGACCGATGCAAATTGAAAACGTGAATAATATCATCCAGTTTGATCCAGACGACACGTCGTTCGGAAGCCAGATTTCATATTCTGGAACTCTGGCGGTGCAATCGGCAAACTACGAGATTGATATTTACGATACGAACGCTGTCCTGTTAACAACCATCACAGGCTCCGCGACCAACGGCACCATTGATGAAACATGGGACTTGAAAGTTAACGGCAAAGTCCGAAATGACGATGAATTCGACGCGCAGATTTATATCACGCCAACCGATACTCTCAGTAGTTCTAAGGTGGCCTCCCACGCCAAGGCCTCGTCGCGTTCGGGCGCAATTCCAGTATGGAGGTTCAAAGGGGGAAGTTGCGGCGACTTGTTCACTCTGGCATATGGGTGGAGTCCAGAGGCGTGGGCCTCCCACAATGCGCGATCTGCCATGATTCAGAATGCCGTTGAAAATATCATATTTAACCCGGCTCTCGATAACCAATACTATCCCACTCCCACGCTCCTTAATTGCTATGATTGCCCCCCGTTCTTCCTGAATGTCCCAAGTGATAAAGAACCCCTTCTCAATGACTTGGCCAATGGGAGTGTTGGTAACTTCTTCTTTGATGGGCATGGAAGCGACGGTTCGTTTGGATCGTCAACAATCGACGGTGATGGATTCGCAAGTATTAACAACAGTGAAATTGGCTATAGACTTGGTAATTATAAGCGCTGGAAAGGAAAAGAACACAAACACCGTTATCGTTTGGTTATTTTGGATACTTGTCTCTGTGGTAAGAGCGATGCTATGGCAAGCGCATTCGGCATTGTATCGGAGGTTCATTATGCAGAGTACTTCCAACGTCGCGGTGAGCCGTCACAGGCTATGGTCGCGTGGCCGACGACGACTACTGGCGCATCCGGCATCTTTCAAATCAATATGGCTGGACAGCACACGGCTGCCTTTTTTAACGCATGGATGTCCGGTGTGCCGTTGTACGCGTGTGTTAACATAGCCACTATCCCGTCCCATAATAACGAATTATTTGATAGACCGTGGGCTTCAAATTGGAGGATTTTCGGCGATCCGTTTCTCACGCGCTCGCCCTAATGACGGTTATGGGAACAAAGGCGCCCAAAGCGGATCGTCCGCTTGGTTCTATAATTCGCGAGAATTACGGTGGCAATATATTGTGTTTTAGTAGAGTTATCAACCCATCAAAATAATCATGAAGCTTTCATTTCGGAAATTTGCGCTGTTGCTCCTGCAAATGTTTATAGCCATTTCTCAAATTCCGTGTTTTGGCCAGACCAATTCTTTGGCGAGACTTCCCCATGTTGACACGCCGCCAGCCTACAAGGAAGCGATGGCCAAACTGATGCTTTCTGAGGTCAACGACTACGCAAGCGCGCTGAACTTGCCCGAACAGTTTCCGATTGCAACTGATTCGCTCAACGAAGTATTCGTTACACCTCCCTCTTTTGCTGAGAGTTATGGAGCTTTGGGAAGTCTGCGCACAACGAACTTCTTCTACGGCTTCGGGAGAGGAAAACATCTTTGCTACATAACCCGGCTGATAAAAGGCAACAATCCTTATGACTACGATGCCAACAAGCCGTATGCCATTGATCCGTCAGCAGTGAATACCAACGCAGCATATCTGTTAGCCACCAAATGGTTAGCAACGGCGTTCGTGGATGTTGCACGGCTTTCAACGTCCTCAGTTGTCTCTGTCAAGCCGTGGGTAATTCTCCACATGACGACGAGCAAATACACGGTGGAATGGCAGCAGGCCGGAAGACCGATAGTGAAGGTCGTTCTGGCGGAACCGAAAGCCGAGTTGTGGTCGCTGCGCGTCGAAGAACCCGACTATATCCTCCGAAAACCATTGGAGGTGGCGAATCTTGATTTGTTGCTTTCGCAAACCAATGCCCCGGCCCCGACGAATAATTCGATGCCACCCAGTGTTGATATCACGAATTTTATTTCAGGAACATCCGCTGTGCAAAGATTACCGTAGCCGGGGATTCAAACAATGACCGCAAGACTTTCTCAAGTTCTACGCGTTTCAATCTGTCTGGTGCTGGGCATGACCTTGTGCGCCTCTGCGCAAGATAATACCGGTTTCCAGCCGGGGCCACCGTGGTCTCAGGGGGCTCCCAGACAACGCAAGGAATTGGCGTCCGTATCTCCGTCGTATCGGAAAGAAGTTTTGCAGCTTGTCATTGCTGAGGCCAATCGCGTTGCGCAGGAATTAAACCTGCCGGAGAAATTGCCCATCACAGAAACTAGTTTGGTGGAGGTACACCTTATGCCGCCCCGGGCCGCTCAAGGCATGAAGTCGATCGGTAATATAAGCACGAGCAATTACACTTACTACGTTTCAGTTGATAATAAACTCTCGTGGTTGACGCGAACGCACTTGAAAGACGAAGACGATCAGTTGCGAGAGCAATATCTCTGGCCAATTAGCCAAATGAACACCAATGCCGCTTATCAATTGGCGACGCAATGGCTCGCGGCAGCTTCAATGGATGTCAAAGCATTGAATCGAGATTGTCGCCTGAGCATCAGAGCTGTTACGCCCGATGGCGAACAAGGCTCGCATTTTGTGCCAGTGTATTTTGTCTCTTGGGGTGGGGGGAACGGCAAGCCTGTGGCTTCCGTCGAATTATTTGAACCAACCAAAACTCTTCGCCAGCTCCGCGTCTACAAATCTGAATATATCTTGCGAACACCATTGCAGATTACCAACCCTGAGTTTAGTTCGCAGACAAACGCTCCAATGCCCATCTTATTGCCTACTGGCAAAGGCCGGGATCAACGGACAGGGTCAACTCCGTAGCTCGTCGGGTCCGCCTCACCAGCCCGCTTGCGGTTTTGAGCGTGTCCGCTACAATGGCCGGCGCGTGAACAACTCACACGACGGCCATTCATTTCCAGCAGCATCTTCCATGGCGCGGATTCTCACCATCGGCTGGGTGATTGGTATCGCGCTGGTATATCTCATCTGGTACGACGGCTGGTTCATACCGGTGCAGATGACGGATCTATTCCGTCAGACGTTGCCGACGTTCGCCATCGGACCGTATTTCGGAGAGTTCTGGCGGTCGGCGTTGGCAAGTGCAGGCTGTGCGGTTGCAATTCTCGCGTCGGCCTTTGCGGTCGGCGCGGTTGCAATCGATCTTCTGACGCCTGAGAAGAACCTACTGACAGCTCTGTTTTCCATGGCTGCCGGCTTGTGGATTCTGTCAGTCGCGATTTTGCTGGTCGGTGCCGTTTCCATTTCCGGGCTGCCGTGGGTCTTTCTGCTGGCGGCATGTTGGCTGTTGCCGGCACCGCGCAGGTTCTTCCGCCGAGTCGGCCCCGCATCGGAGAAATTTGACTGCTGGGCGAAGTTGATGTTGGTCTGCATGATTGCGGCAGCGCTTCTGAGTCTGCTGCGTACGATGACGCCGCCGTTCGAGTATGACACGCTGGAATACCATCTCGGCGCGCCCGCCGAGTATATCAGGGCGGGACGGATCATCGCGTTGCCGCACAATTTCTTCTCGAACATGCCTCAACTGACGGAGATGTTGTACTTGTTGGCGTTGAAGATGTCATCGGGTGCAGCCGCGACGTTGTTGCACTGGAGTTTCGGAGTGATGGGAGCCGTGGCGGTGTACGCGATCGCGACGCGGTTATGGAACAGGCAAATCGGTCTGACGTCGGCGGCATTGTTTTACTGCGTTCCTTTGATACTGGACCTGAGCGAAACCGCGCGCATCGACCTTGCAACGACTTTTTTTGCCGTACTGGCATTTGGCGCGTTGCTCGTATGGCAACAGGAGCGAAGTCCAGCGGTCGAAGGTTGCGCAGAATTAGGAAGCTCTAGCGCGCCCTCGACGGCGCTTCAGAGAAGCGCCGCTACAACCGGCTTCTGGTTTTGCGGGGCGGCGCTGGCGGTGGGCGCAGCGGTGGCGACAAAGTGGACAGCGGTGCCGGTTGTGGCATTGCCGGTGTTTGTGTTTCTAGTGGTGGTGACAAAGTCGTTCCGTCTGCCTTTCGTCTTCTGTCTTTTGTCTTCTGTCTTCGTCGTTCCCTGGCTGGTGAAGAACTGGCTGCTCATGGGCAATCCTGTCTATCCATTATTATATGGCGTGTTCCACAGCCCGCACTGGAGCGCTGAACAAGCGGCGCTATTCGCGCGAAAACATTATGCGAGCTTTGGGTGGGATGGTTGGGCGCAGTTTGCGGGTTTGATCTGGCAGTACTCGTTCAGTGAACGGTTTGCCGCGCCGTTGCTGCTGATGACTGCGCCCCTGATCCTGCTGCTTAGGAATGTGACGCCGTCTGTGCGCCGCGCTGGATGGCTGTTTGTGGCGGCGTACGCGGGATGGTTTCTGCTGACGTTCCGGCCATGGCGGTTTCTGTTCCCGGCCTTTCCGTTGGCGGCGATGACAGGGGCGTATGCATTACATGTCGTGGGACAGGGAAGATTCGTCAGGATGATCGTGCGCGCTGCCGTGACGGTAGTAGTAGTGGTCGGCTTGGCCGAGGAGGTATCGGTTACGCTGGTGGATGAAGAGGACTATAACCAGCTACCCCCGCGGATGAACTCTGTGCAATATGCACTCGGGCAAGTCTCCCGTGATGAGTTTATTGAACGCATGGGTGGCGGGATATTTGAACCGGTCATGTGGATGAACCGGCATCTGCCGCCGACGGCCAAAGTGCTCTACGTCGGCGAGGTGCGAGCGTATTATGCGCGCAATCCTGTGGTATGCAGCACGGCGTTCGATCAAGCTCCGCTGGCAAGCATGCTGCAGCAGGCAAACAACGCGAATACTCTGTTCGATTTGATGAACAGCCGTGGGATTACTCACATTTATGTGGATTCCATTGAGTGGGATCGCCTTGGAAAAAGCTATGGCTATCTTGTCAATATCAATGAGAACCTGTTCAATAGGTTTATCAAAAGCTATACGCAACCAGTTCACGTGCATGGCCCGTATGCGGTATATGAATTGAAGAACCCGACATGAGAATCTGCCATATCATTACTCGCCTGATCGTTGGCGGCGCGCAGGAAAACACTGTTGCGACGTGCGCCGGGCTGAAACAGCTCGGGTACGACGTTGATCTGGTGACCGGGCCGCAAACGGGGCCGGAAGGTTCGTTATATGATGCGGTGCGCGCGGCGGGCGTGCCGCTGATTGTGCTGAAAGAATTGCGGCGGAATCCGAATCCCCTGCTGGACGTGCAGGCGGTAATGGCGCTGCGCCGGTTGTTCAAGCAGAACCGGTACGAATTGGTGCACACGCACAGCGGCAAAGCGGGGTTTGTCGGGCGGCTTGCGGCGCGACTGTCGCACGTGCCGGTGGTGGTGCACACGATCCATGGACCATCGTTCTATCGGTACCAGAATCCTCTCGGCAATTGGATATTCACGTTCGCCGAGCAACTGGCGGGGGCTTGGACGACGCAGTTTGTGTCGGTCGCCGATGCGATGACGGAACAATATCTGGCGGCTGGGATCGGGACACCATCGCAGTACCAGACGATTCACAGCGGCGTCCAGATGGATGCCTTTCTGTGCGCGCAGCCGGACCCCGCGTTACGGGCATCGCTGGGGATCGCGGAGACGGATTGCGTGGTGGGGAAGGTGGCGCGACTGTTTCGGTTGAAAGGACACGAATTTCTGTTCAAGGCGGCGTCGCGAATTGTTGGGGCGGTGCCGAACGTAAAGTTTTTGCTGGTCGGCGACGGAGTTTACCGGGAACGATTCGAACGCGAGGCGACGCGGCTCGGATTGCGGGAGCATTTTGTATTCACGGGGCTGGTGTCGCCGCAGGAAATTCCGCGGTACATGGCGTTGATGGACGTGTTGGTGCACTTGTCGTTGCGCGAAGGACTGCCGCGATCGCTGACGCAGGCGTTGTCGTGCGGAAAACCTGTGGTGGCGTTTGACGTGGACGGGGCGCGCGAGGTTTGCCGCGACGGCGAGACCGGATTTCTGGTGCGTGTGAAGGACGCGGACGGTGTGGCGGAGGCGGTGATTCGGTTGTTGCAGGACAAAGTGCTGGCTCATAGAATGGGCGCGCAGGGCAGGGAGTTGGTGCGGGGAAAGTTCACGGAGGCGGGGATGGTGCGGGAGATTGACGAGTTGTATCGGCGACTAACCCCGCCGAGAGCGTCGAGGTGAACATGCGCTGGCTGCTGGTTTATTTTTACGCGTTCGACGTGAGTTTTGTGCTGGCGTTGGTGTTGACGCCGGTGTTCCGGCGTTTATCCTTCCAGTGGAACTTCCTCGATCAACCGGACCTTGATCGCAAGATTCACGAACAAGCGATGCCGTTGCTTGGCGGCATGGCGGTTTTCTGCGCGTTTGCGGGCAACGTGCTGTTCAACTACCTCATGGTGCTGCCGCTGGTGCGGATGATGGATTTGACCCGGTTCGGATTGCCCGACGTGGGCCTACAGGCGCCGGGCGCGTTTTCAGTAAGCTATAAGCTGCTGGTGCTGCTGGCCGGCGGAGCAGGCATGGTGGCGCTGGGTCTGTACGATGACCGGCACGACTTGACGGCGCGGCCGAAACTGCTGTGGCAGTTGGTCATCGCATCGGTGGTGGCGTTGGCAGGGATGCGTGTGACGTTGTTCATGTCGAACCCGGTGGTCAGTTTTGCCATGACCGTGCTTTGGATAGTGACGATCACCAACGCGCTGAACTTCTTCGATAACATGGACGGTTTGTGCACTGGCGTGGGCGCGATTTGTGCGCTGTTGTTTGGGTTCGTCTGCGCCGTGCAGGGACAGTCTTTTGTGTGCGTGCTGGCCGTGGCGCTCGCGGGTGCGTTGGTGGGATTCCTGCCGTACAACTTCAAGCCCGCTAGCATCTTTCTCGGCGATGCAGGCAGTCACTTCGTTGGGTACATGCTGGCCGTGGTGCCGATCCTGACGACGTTCTACCACACAGGTACTCCGAGACATACGGAGACGCCGACACACCTGCCGGTGTTGATTCCGCTTCTGGTGCTGGCGGTGCCGCTATTTGATATGGTGATGGTGATGTGGATCCGGTTGCGACGGCGGCAACCGGTGCACATCGGCGATGCGAATCATCTGTCGCATCGGCTCGTCCGTCTGGGACTGCCACAAAGCTGGGCAGTAACGTTGATATACCTGATCACGCTGACGCTGGGCCTGGGGGCGACGGTGCTGTTGTGGTCAGACCTTACAGCAGCGCTGATCGTGCTGGCTCAGGCGATCGGCATTCTGGCGATCGTCACACTTCTGGAACGGCTCGGCGGGAAATGAGCTTGGCTATTTCCCGGAGTCCATAACGAAGTTTTGCCGGTCTTCGAGCCGCGCGCTGAAGAAATAAGGAATGATGCCGGGGATCAGCAGCAACAGCGATTCATCGGCGCGCAGGTTCTTATCCATCTGAATCGTTTGGGTCTTGAAGCCAGGCTTCTCTAGTTTCACCCAAATCGATTCAGAGGGGAACCCGCTCCGGTCCTGCCACGTCACCGGGGTTTCGCCAATAAAGCGATCATTGACGTACACTTTCGCGCCCAGTGGCGTCGATGTAATCTGGGTGTTCGTGGCGCATCCAGCGGCGAAGACGCCTCCGAGAACGATTGCTACCGCGGCTTGTCGTGTCCAGTTGAATCTGTTGCTCATTGACCACCTCCTGTTTGGTTCGGCTACTAATACCGAGACTAGCGGTGCAAGTCAACATTGACTTGCTTAAAACGTGCTGCCAACATGCGGCTGCCAATGAAATTCCTCGTCACCACGGCAATTGACTATATCAACGCAGCGCCGCACCTCGGTCACGCGCTGGAGAAAATCGGTGCGGACGTTTGCGCGCGGTATCGGCGGCTCTGCGGCGATGAAGTCTTCTTCCTGACGGGGACCGATGAACACAGTCTTAACGTGCAGCGTCAGGCGGAGAAGGAAGGCGTCACGCCCCGTGAGTATTGCGAACGAATGATTCCTGCGTTTACCGGCGCATGGGCGAAACTGGGCGTTTGTTACGACGGTTTCGTGCGGACGACGGATCCGCAGCACGAGGCCGGGGTGAAGAAACTTTTTCAGCGAGTTGCGGATGCCGGTTACCTGTACGAGGGCGATTACGAAGGGTTGTACTGCCCGAGTTGCGAAAACTATTACACGGAGAAGGACGCGCCGAATCTCCAATGCCCGGTGCACCAGCGGACACTGGAACGGGTGCGGGAGAAGAACCTTTTCTTCAAGTTGACCGCGTTTCAGGAGCGGTTACAGAAGTTGATTGAAACAGGGGAGTTTCGAATCGAACCCACAATGCGGAAGAACGAGATTCTCGGTTTACTGCGCGAGGGATTGCAGGATGTCAGTTTCACCCGCACGAACGTGAAATGGGGTGTGCCTTGCCCGGTGAAACCCGAGCAAACGATTTGGATCTGGTTCGATGCCCTGACGAATTACATCACCGGCGTGGGCTACGGGTCTGATGAGACGAAGTTCCAACACTGGTGGCCGGCGGACGTGCATATTATCGGGAAAGATATCACCCGATTCCATTGCGTGATCTGGCCGGCGATGTTGCTGGCCGCCGGCGTGCCGTTGCCGAAGATGGTGTTCGCGCACGGATTCATTTCCGTGGAAGGCGAGAAGATGAGCAAGACGCGCGGCACGGTGATCGAGCCGCAACAGGTGCTGGAAAAGTATTCGGCAGACGTGCTGCGGTATTATCTGTTGCGCGAAGTGCCGTTCAACGGTGACGGCGATTTTTCGTGGACACGGCTCGAACACCGTTACAACGCCGATCTCGCAAACGATCTTGGCAACCTGATTAATCGCGCGCTGGCAATGATCGGGCGCTACCGCAAAGGCGAAGTGCCGCGCGGCGGCGCGAGCGAATCGCTTGATGCCGAATTGCGCACCGCCGCGGAGAAAGCTGTCACCGCATACCGCGCGAAGATGGACGAGTTGGATTTCAACGGCGCGCTGACAGAACTCTGGCAATTCATCACGCGGGCAAATCGGTACGTCGAACAGAGCACGCCGTGGACGTTGGCGAAATCGCCGGACAAATCCGCGCAACTGGATACCGTGCTTTATAATCTTGCCGAGTCAGTGCGATTGATCTCGGTGCTCGTGACGCCATTTATGCCGACGGTGGCGGGACAGATCCGCGCCCAACTCGGAGTGGGCGACAAGCTCGGTATTCTGGCCGACGAGATTCAGTGGGGACGGCTCGCGCCGGGCACGAAGATTGGGCAGGTCGCGCCGCTGTTTCCGAAGCGGGCGTGACGTAGAATAATTCCGAATAATAGTTGTTGACAGCTTTGGGAGCTTGTGGTTAATTGTGGGGCGTTCTGGGGAATGGTGGTTATCAAGGAGGTACCACGACTCCCATGATCAAGAAGTCAAATAGGACAGTGTTTGTCGGGACGTTCCACCACGCGGTGGATGAAAAGAATCGCGTGGCAATTCCGGCGAAATGGCGAGCAGAGGCGAGAGCTGCGCGAGAGTTCTACGTGTTGCCCGATCCTAAGAAACATCTTGTCGTGTTGCCGGAGTCGGCCATGACCAAGATGCTGGATCGCGCGGACGATATCTCAATCGGCGAATACGAGCGTCGCGACGTGCTCCGTTTGATCGCCGCAAAAGCGCACTCGACCCCATGCGACAAGCAGGGCCGGATTACGTTAACGGAAGAATTGCTCCGACACGCGGGGATCGACGACGAAGCTGTGTTGGTCGGTGTGTTGAACAAGTTTGAGATTTGGTCGCCCAAGCGCCTGGCGAAGAACGAGCAGAGCACGACGCAGAATTTTGCCGAGGCCGCAAAGCAACTGGGATTGTGAACGGGGAAATGAGACAGGACAGCATAGAGAGTTTGTTGAGCGTGAACCGCAGCGCGACGGGCCTGAGTGGTGGATTCCGCGAGTTTCAGCTGCCGAAAGGCAGCGCATTTGCTCCATTGAATCGGAAGAAGGTGTTGGCGCAGTCGAGCGGCACGAACGCCGCGCGCAGCGCCCGGATGGGCGGCACAGCGTTGCTGGGTGGTCAGGATGGGGTGCTGCCCGAGATGACGACCGATGTGATTGACCCATCGGTCAACTACGCTGTGGAAAACGTAAAGCGCGACGCGGCGACAAGCCGTCCGTGGTTGCGGGTTGGACTAGGTCTTTTGCTGGGGCGTATTGCAGGTGGCGAACGAACGGCACGGCTGTGATGGCCGGGTGTCAGCGGCGAAAGCGCGGTTAATTGTTTGGTTGCATTGCTGTTTGAATTGCGGGGGATGGGAGTGCGAGCGAGTCTGAGAAGAAGCGAGTTGGTTTGGCCGTGACCGGTTTGTTACCGACGCGATCTTCCCATGACCTATCACACACCAGTCCTCCTCGAAAAGGTCGTGGAACAGTTGCAGCCCCGCCGTGGCGGGTTGTACGTGGACGGCACGGTCGGGGGCGGGGGCCATGCGGCGGCAATGTTGCGCGCGAGCGGCCCTGATGGACGATTGATCGGACTGGACTGGGATGATGAAGCCGTATCGCAGGCGGGAGAGCGGCTGGGCGAGTTCGAAGGGCGCGTGCAGTTGGTTCGCGCGAACTTTGCAGAGTTGGAGCGAGTATTAATGAATCTGGATGTGCCAGCAGTAGACGGTGTCCTGTTTGACTTGGGCGTAAGCGCGCGCCAATTCGATGAACCGATGCGGGGGTTCAGTTTTATGCGTCCCGGGCCGCTTGACATGCGGATGGACCGTCAATGCCAAACCACCGCTCGCGACATTCTTCTGACTGCCCCCGAAGCCGAACTCACCCGCATCTTCCTTGAGTATGGCGAGGAACGGCGGGCACGGGCGATTGCCCGGGCCGTGATCCGGGAACGCGAACGCGGCGGGCAGTTTGCCACAACCACCGATCTTGCTCAGCTCGTCGAGCGCGTGCTGGGGCCAAAACGCGGCAAGATACATCCCGCGACGCGGGTGTTTCAGGCGTTGCGCATTGCCGTGAACCGCGAACTGGAATCGCTCCCGGCCGGTCTGGCGGCGGCGGTGCGCGCGTTGCGGTCGGGTGGACGGCTGGCGGTGATTTCGTTCCACTCGCTCGAAGATCGGATCGTGAAGATATTTTTTCGGGAGCAAAGCGCTGGTTGTGTATGTCCGGCGGGTTTGCCGGTATGCGTGTGTGGCCGTCGCGAGGTGCTGCGTGTAGTGACGCGTAGGCCGATTGTGCCGTCGGCAGAAGAGATTGCAGTCAATCCGCGGGCGCGAAGCGCGAAACTGCGGGTAGCCGAGAAGATCTGAAATTTAGGATTTCAAATTTGAAATCTTAGTTGGGGGTGGGGACCCCCTGGGGCAGTCACAAGGAGGCTGCCCCGGAATTTGGACGGATGAAGCAGAATCGTAAACGTGAGTCGTTACGTCTGGGGACAGTCGCCAAGTCGCTGATTGCCTGCATGTGCGTTGCTGCACTCGGTCTTTTCTACGTGTATGGGAAGACCCGCATTAACCGGCTCGGCGACGAAGTGGGGAAGCGCGAGGCAACGCTGACCGCAACTGAAAAGCGCAACGCCATGCTAGCCGCGCAATTGGCGCAGTTAAAGTCACCAGCCGCGCTTGAGCAGCGGTGCCAGCAATACAACCTCGGTTTGATGTCGCCGAAGGACACGCAGATGGTCCCTTTGTACGAGCCGGGCCCCGAGTGGGATGCGCAATTGGTCAAGCCCGCTGATCCCGTCACGGCGACTACCGCCAAGACGAAGACGCCGGTGCTGGCAAAGAAACCGCAGACGAAAGTAATGGCGCGCCGATGACCGCGCCTCGTCAAAACGTTCGGGTGCTGATCGTGATCGGCGCGGTGGGGCTGGCGTTTGCGGGGCTGGCGTTTCGGCTGTTTCAGTTGCACGTACTCCAACACAAGGAACTACTGGCGCAGGCTGTTGCCAACAGCGAGCAGGTGTTGCACCGCCAGGGCCGGCGCGGCCAGATCCTTGATGCCAACGGCAATCTCCTGGCCAACAGTTTGTCCGCACGCCTCGTATTTGCCGACCCCAGCGTCACCTGTTCGCAAGCGGTGACTACGGCGCACGCCCTGGCGCCATTACTTCAGATGGACGAGGCGACGCTGGCCGGGAAACTTTCCAGCCCGGGCCATTACGTGCGGCTCAAGCAAAAGCTCAACGAGGACACGATCCAGCAAGTTCGGGCGCTGAAACTGAAGGGGATCGGTTTCGAAGATCAGTTTATGCGTTTGTATCCAAACGGCGAGCTGGCAAGCCATGTTCTTGGATTCGTGGACGCGGAGCATAAAGGCGTACAGGGCATCGAAGCCTCCATGGAGACTTTCCTGCAAGGACAGTCTGGCTATGAAGTGGTCGAGCGCGACCGCAGAGGCCGTGAGATCCGCGCTTCGCGCATCGAAGACCTCGCGCCGCGCGATGGGTTCACCGTGGTGCTGACGATTGACCAGGTCATCCAGCACGTCGCAGAGGTGGAACTCGAGAAGGCCATGGTGGAATTCAGACCGCAGGCGGCCACGATTATAGTGTCGCGGCCGAAGACGGGTGAAATCCTGGCAATGAGTTGCCGGCCGACGTTCGACCCGAACAAGGCGGGTGATGCAACCGCCGACGCGCGGCGCAACCGCTGCGTCAGCGACCTGGCCGAACCTGGCTCGACCTTCAAGATCGTGACAATTTCCACCGCACTCAGCGAAGGATTGGTCCGGCTGGAAGACCGGTTCAATTGTGAGAACGGCGCGTGGTTGTACGGCGGACGGCTATTGCACGACGCGCATCCGTACGGCGTGCTGAGCGTCGAGGAAATTCTGTTTCACTCCAGCAACATCGGCGCAGCGAAAATCGCCGTGGAGCGCATGGGGCAGGCGCGAGTGTACGACGCCATGCGCAATTTCGGGTTTGGAAACAAGACGGGTATTGCAATCCCGGGCGAGGTATCGGGCATCGTTCATCCGCTGTCGAAATGGAACAAGCTATCGATTTCGCGCATTCCGATGGGACACGAGGTTTCGGTGACGCCGATCCAGATGATGATGGCGCTGAACGCGGTCGCCAACGGCGGGCAGTTGATGAAACCGTTGATCGTGAAAAGCGTGCTCGACGAGAAGGGGACACCGCTGATGCAGTACACGCCGCAACTGGCTGGCCAACCGATCACCCCACAAGCGACGGCATTGATGACGACGGCGTTGCGGAAGGTGCCGAGTCCGGTCGGCACGGCGCCGAAGGCCGCGGTGCCGCGTTATGACGTGGCCGGCAAGACGGGCACGGCGCAGAAACTGGAGAACGGTCAGTACGTGAACAAGTTCTATTCGTCGTTCATCGGCTATTTGCCGGCGAACGATCCTCAGATTTCGATTTATGTGTCGTTGGACGATCCCATAGGCGGGGCGTACTACGGCGGGTCGGTGGCAGGGCCGGTGTTCCGCGCGGTCGCGGAAAAGGTGACGCAGTATCTCGGTATTCCACCACAGCAACAACCGAATTCGGACGATACAAAGAAAGTGGCATCGCTATGAAACTTATCGAAATGCTCAAGACGATGGATCCGATGGTTGTGGACGGTCCGCAGGACCAGGAAATCACCGGCATCACATACGATTCTCGGCGCGTGATGCCCGGCAACCTGTTCGTTGCCGTGCGCGGCGAGCGCACCGACGGACATCGGTTTGTCGATGCGGCGATCGATCGCGGCGCAACGGCTGTGATGCTCGAGCGCGACGCCGGCCTCAGCCCGCGCGTGACCCGCATCAAAGTCGGCGACACGCGCCACACGATGGCGATGGCGGCGGCTGAATTTTTCCATCATCCCTCGCAACAATTGAAAGTCGTAGGCATAACGGGCACCAACGGCAAGACGACAACAGCGTTCATGGTGAAAGGATTGATGGAGGCGGCTGGCATCCCGGCGGGGTTGCTCGGCACGGTGCAGTACGAGATCGGCGAACGCGTCATTCCCGCCTCGCGCACGACGCCGGAGTCGGTCGAGATTCAAAATATGATGAGCCAGATGGTGCGGACGGGTTGTGCCGGCGTGGCTATGGAGGTCAGCTCGCACGCGCTGGATCAGCAGCGTGTGGCCGGTGTCGATTTCGATGTGGCGATTTTTACGAACCTGACGCAGGACCACCTCGACTACCATCGCACGATGGAGCAGTACTTCGGGGCGAAATTGAAACTGTTCGCGTCGCTCGGCAAAATCCGCAAAGCGGGCCGGGCGGTGGTGAACATTGACAACGATTATGGGCGACGGATCATCGAGTGGCTCGATAGAGTCGGGCCAAGTTTGGGTGGGGACAACGCCGTACTTACCTACGGCGTTCTGAACGACGCGATGATCCGCGCCCATGATGTTCGCGTGTCGAACGAGGGGACCTTCTTCATCGCGCGCACGCCGGCTGGTGAAATCCCGATCGCCGTGCCGTTAATCGGACGGTACAACGTAAGCAACGCGCTAGCGGCGATCGGCGCGGGCCTGGCGTTGGGACTAGACCTCGGAACGATCGAGCGCGCCCTGTCGCAGATGCACCCCGTGCCGGGTCGTTTGGAGATGATCGCGTCGGGCCAGCCGTTCCGCGTCTATGTTGACTACGCGCACACGCCCGACGCGCTCCGCAACGTGTTGATGACGGTCGGCGAATTGACCAAAGGCCGGCTTGTTCTCGTATTTGGCTGCGGCGGCGACCGCGACAAGAGTAAACGGCTGCCGATGGGCCGCATGGCATGCGAGCTGGCAGACTTTTCGATTCTAACGAACGATAACCCGCGCACGGAGGAGCCGCGCGAAATCCTTAACCACATCGAGCTCGGTTTCCCGGCTACGGCGTGCGGGAATTATCAGGTCATCGAAGACCGGCGCGAGGCGATCGAGCGGGCGCTCGACATCGCGCGGCCGGGCGACGCGGTGCTGGTGGCAGGCAAGGGCCACGAGTGTTACCAGGAATTTGCCGACACAGTCGTGCCGTTCAGCGACCGGCAGGTTATCAGTGAGTATTTCAATCGGTTTGGAACCGCAGGGAGGCTGCAATGCGCCTAGCCGAACTCGCCCAACTGTGCGAGGCCAACCTTTTGCGGGGCGACCCGCAGGAATTGGTCGAGCAGATCAGCACCGATTCGCGGTCGCTGACGCGCGGGGCATGTTTCGTGGCGCTGCGCGGCCCGCGGTTTGATGGTCATCAATTCGTCATGGATGCGGCCCAGCGGGGGGCATCTGCGGCGGTGGTCTCGGATCCTACCTGTGCAATGCACTCGCCTAGTGCCTTGGCGCTTCTTCAAGTGCAAGACACCCTCACCGCATTGCATAAACTCGCAACGAACTACCGCCGCTCGATGCCCCCCACAACCCGCGTTGTCGCCATCACGGGATCCAGCGGTAAGACAACCACCAAACAAATGGTTGCCGCCGTGCTCAGCGAAAGTTTCAACGTCGAAAAAACCGAAGGCAACTTCAACAACTACATCGGCGTGCCGCGCAGCCTGATGAAGCTCAAGCCCGAGCATGACTTTGGCGTGTTCGAGCTGGGCACGAATCATCCCGGCGAGATCGCCCAATTGGCGGCGATGGTTCAGCCTGATATCGGCGTCATTACCAACATCGGTCTGGCGCACGTCGAGTTCTTTGGCGACGAGGCCGGTGTTGCAAAGGAGAAAGGCGCGTTGCTGGAAGTGTTGCCGAACAACGGCGCTGGGTTTGCGGTGCTTAATGCCGACGATAAATGGTGCTCCGAGTTGCGTGTGCGAACCCGCGCCATGGTCGTCACGACAGGCATCGAAAACTTTGCCGATATCCGCGCCAGCAATATCAAGATTGAGTCCGATACAAGTGTCGGGGCTGGGATCAAGTTCCGCCTGAACATCGCCAAGAAACGCGAGGACGTGATTGTGCGGCTGAGAACCCTCGGCCGGCACCAGGTTTACAACGCCCTGCAGGCCGCCGCGGTTGGCCACGTCATAGGCATGGATCTTGACCAGATTCGGCTCGGGCTGGAGGGCGTCGAGTTTCCGAAAATGCGAATGGAGCAGATTACGGTCGGGCGCATCCGGTTCATCAACGATTGCTACAATGCCAACCTGCCGTCAATGCGCGCAGCGCTGGAAATGATGCGGGAGACGCCGAGCGCCGGTCGCAAGATCGCCGTGCTCGGCGATATCCGCGAACTCGGCGCGTGGGCGAAACCCGCGCACGCGGAGGTCGGACGGTTGGCAGCACGGTGCGGATTGGCATTTTTGGTGACGGTCGGGGCAACGGCGCGATGGATCGCCGAAGAAGCGGTCGCTGAGGGGATGGAAGGACATCGCGTGCTGGCGGTGGCCAACGCGGCGGAAGCGGCAGAGACGTTGCGGTCGCTGACACGCGAAGACGATTTCGTTTTGATCAAAGGTTCACGGAAACTGGAGTTGGAGAAGATTCTGGAAGCATACGGCGCTGTAGAAATCAGCGCCCATTGATTGAGGCATCGGCGGCCGGGGCTGCGTGACGTGGGGAAACGTGGCGCAAAGGAGCCCGGCGCGCGCGAAGCCGAAGGAAACAAGGAGCAGATGTTTTATTATCTGAGCGGGTTGACGGATTGGTTCTCGCCGTTGCGCGTGTTCCAGTACGTGACGTTTCGGGCAGCATGCGCGGCGCTGACAGCGCTGCTGATCTGTCTTGTCTCCGGGCCATGGATGATTCGGAAGCTGGCGGATCTAAAACTCGGCCAGCCAATCCGCGGCGCGGACGATCTTGGCGACTTGGCGGCAACGCACGGATTGAAGAAGGACACGCCGACGATGGGCGGCATCCTTATCATCTGGGCGATCGCGGACGCGACGCTGCTGTGGGCGATCCCAACCAACAAGCTGGTGCTGCTCAGCCTTGTGACGCTCCTGTGGATGGGGTTCCTCGGATTCATCGACGATTACGCGAAGGTGCGCAACAAGAGCGCTGCGGGCGTGCGGGTGTGGACGAAGTTTACCTGGCAGATTGGGCTGGGGTTGTTGATCGCGGCTTATCTGCTGCTCGACCCGCAGCTTAGCGAGATGGCGCGGCAATTGATGGTGCCATTTGTGAAACAGCCGTTGATTTGGGACATGGGACTGTTCACGTTCATCTGGGTGGCACTGATCATTGTCAGTTCGGCGAATGCGGTGAACCTGACGGACGGCCTGGATGGTCTGGCCATCGGCTGCACGCTGACGGTGGCGTTGGCTTATGCGGTGATGACGTATGTGGCGGGACACGCAAAGCTGGCGAGTTACCTCTCCGTGCCGCACGTCGTCGGCGCGGGGGAGTTGACAGTGGTATGCGCGGCGTTGATCGGCGCGAGCCTTGGTTTCCTCTGGTTCAACTGCAACCCGGCGCAGGTGTTCATGGGCGATACCGGATCGCTGGCCATTGGCGGGCTGATCGGCGGTATCGCGCTGATGTGTAAGCAGGAGTTGTTGCTGATTGTTGTGGGCGGTGTGTTCGTCATGGAGGCGGCCTCGGTGGTTTTGCAGGTCGCCAGTTTCAAGTTGCGCGGCGGCAAACGGCTTTTTCTGCGCACGCCTATTCATCATCATTTCGAGCATCTGAAGTGGACCGAGACCCAGATCACGGTGCGATTCTGGGTGTTGTCGGTCCTCTTTGCGCTGCTTGGATTGGCCACACTGAAACTTAGATAAGGAGAAGATCATGCTGAATCAGACATTGGATGTGAAAGACAAGGACGTGGTGGTGCTGGGACTTGGCAGGAGCGGCATGGCGGCGGCAACGTTGCTCCAGCGCGACGGCGCGCGTGTCGTCGTGCGCGACGAGGGTGACAACGCGACGCTGGCCGGACGCGCCAGTCAGTTGCGCGAGCTGGGCGTGCGGGTCGAGTTGGGCAGCCACTTCGATCTCGCCAAGCGGTTTGACCTGGCGGTGTTGAGTCCGGGCATCGCGCCCGAACGGCCCATCGTGCGCGAGATCGTCGGGAACCAGACGCCGATGCTCAGCGAACTGGAGTTGGCGTATCGGTTCTGCCTGTGTCCCATCACTGCAATCACGGGCACGAACGGAAAAACGACGACGACAGAGTTGATCACAACGATGCTCGAACGCTGCGGCAAACGCGCCATGTCGGCGGGCAACATTGGCAACGCGCTCTCCGACGCCATTGAGGGCAGCGCGGGACTGGACGCGCTGGTGGTCGAGGTCAGTTCATTTCAGTTGGAGACCATCGAGCAGTTCCGGCCGCACGCGGCTGTTATGATGAACGTCACGCCAGATCATCTCGACCGTTATCCATCGATGATGGAGTACGCACGGGCGAAGGGGCGGATCTTTCAGAACCAGACGAGCAAGGATGTGGCAGTCGTAAGTGCCGAGGCGCTGGAATGGATGTGCAAGGCAGGTTGTCCGATTCGGACCCGGACGATCACGTTCTCCGCGTATGGATCGCATGCGGAGTTGTGGCTTGACCAGAAGGACAAGCAGACGATCTGGTGCTCGTTGCCGGGGTGCCAGGGAATTCTGTTGAAGATGGATGAGACGAACCTGCGCGGCGTGCACAACGCCGAGAACATCATGGCAACGCTGGCAGTCGGGTTCGCGCTCGATCTGCCGATTACCCGGATGTTGGACGCCGTGGCGTCCTATTGCCCGCAACCGCACCGGTGCGAGTTCGTCGCATCGGTCAAAGGCGTGACGTACATCAACGATTCGAAAGGAACCAATACGGACGCAGTGGCCAAGGCGCTGCAGTCCATGCCCGGCCCCGTGGTGTTGATCGCGGGCGGACGCGACAAAGGTTTGGATTATTCCATAATCAAGGAGGTGGTGGCTCACAAAGTGAAACTGGTACTGGCCATTGGTGAGGCGCGGGAAAAGATTTGCGAGGCATGGAAGAACGCAGCAACCTGCATCCGAGTGGCTACGATGGAAGAGGCCGTCCGCGTGGCGGCGGCCGCGACACGGCCGGGCGACACGGTATTGCTGTCACCGGCATGCGCCAGTTTCGACATGTTCAAGAACTATGAACATCGCGGTGAGGAGTTCAAACGGGAAGTATTCAGTCTGCCGAATGTATCGTGACCCAAGCACGCGAGATTGCGTGATGGAAAACGAAAACAATAAACCAAACAACCGCCGCAACGGTCGGAGGACCGGTGCGGCACAGGAAAGGAACCGATGAGAATATCGAAAGTCGTACTTGTGGTAGCAGCCCTTCACGTGCTGGTGATCGGAGGGATCTTTGTATTTGAAGGGTGCTCGCGCTCACAGAGCAAAACACCCGAGATGGCAACGGATGAAAGCCAACCAGCCGCGAAGCCGGCTGATCTGGCCGCGTTAACGCCCGCGCCGACAACCCCGGCGACGACAGAAGTGTTCACGCCAGCGGCACCGGCGACACCGGTAACTGCGACACCGGCGACCACGGTAAGCGCGTCAGTATCTCCGTCGAAGACCTACGTGGTTAAGAAAGGTGATTCGCTCTGGAAGATCGCGAAGGCCGAGAGTGTCAGCCAGTCGGAAATCGCCAAGGCTAACAGCCTAAGCAGCAAGAGTATGCTAAAGGTTGGGCAGAAGCTGCAGATTCCGCAAGTCGCAAAAGCGGCAACGACGACAACGACGGCAGCAGCAGCGGCAGCGGCAATTCCGTCCTCCGCGGATGCGCTGGGCGCAACGACGGTTGCAACTGCGGCGGATGCCGGCAACGTCTATGTAGTCAAGGCTGGTGACTCGCTTTGGAAGATCGCACAGAACCATCATGTCAACGTATCGGCGATCAAGCAGGCCAACAGCCTTAGCAGCGATTCGCTCAAAGTCGGCCAGAAACTCAAAATGCCAGCGGCAACTCCGGCATCGGATGTCGCGGCGACCGGATTCCGTGAGCCCGGCACATACACCGAGAACGGTCAGATGGTGCACTATGTTGAGATGGGTGAGTCCCCGGCCATCGTTGCTAAGAAATATGGCGTAAAGGTGGATGAGTTGATGAAGGCCAACAATATTACCGATCCGAAACGTGTCCAGTACGGTCAACGGCTGGTGATTCCAGTGGTGGCGTCGGCAGCGCCTGCGGCGACGACTCCAGCAACCGCATCGGCGGCCATGCCGACGGCGAGCGCAGCACGCACGACAAGCGGCCAGCCGGCGTTGGCGGCCCCAGTAGTTACGACGGGTCCGGCTATGATTCAGTAACAAGCACAGTCGAGCTAACAACAGTCACAAAAAAGATTCGTGGCAAGAGGCTAAACTGGTGAACAAGGCAGCCGTCACATTGCTGATGGTCATGTTGGTGTTGTTGACCATTGGCGTAGTCATGCTGTTCAGCGTTAGCGCGCCACAGGCGAAGGACCGCTACGGCGATGCGCGTTATCTGCTAAAGCGGCAGCTCGTCTGGCTCGTACTGGGCGGCGTCGGCTGCGCGACGGCCGCGGGCATGCCGTATCCGAAGTTGCGCGGCATGTGCGTGCCGGCGCTGGCGGTGCTTGTATTGCTGCTGTTGGCGGTATGGGTGCCGCACCTCGGTGTAAAGGTCAGCGGCGCACGGCGTTGGCTGGGCGTGGGCGGGCTCCGGTTTCAACCATCGGAGTTCGCCAAGCTGGCGTTGATCATCTGGCTGGCGCATTGGCTGACCAAGGAAAAACGGCGGATCAACCGGTTTGGACGCGGATTTGTGGTGCCGATGGCGGTAACCGGCGTGGTGCTTGTGCTGATTATCGCCGAACCCGATTTCGGCTCGACGGCATTGCTAGGTTGCGTGGCACTGTCGATGATGTTCATTGCCGGCGCGCGGTTGTTGTATCTGGTGCCAACGGTGCTCAGCGCTGCGGTTGCGTTCTGTTTGCTGATCCGTCACAGCCCGGTACGCATGCAGCGGTTCCTCGCCTATCTCGACCTGGAGAAATACAAGCAGGGTGCGGGCTATCAAGTGTGGCAGGCAATCCTCGCATTCGGATCGGGCGGGCTGAACGGCCTCGGTCTCGGAAATAGCCGGCAGAAAATGTTTTATCTGCCGGAAGCGCACACGGACTTCATTTTCCCGATTCTCGGTGAGGAGCTTGGCCTGATCGGGACGCTGACAGTGTTGTTGTTGTTTGCGGTGCTGGTCGTCTGCGGCGTGATAATCAGCCTGCGGTCGTCGGATCTGTTCGGTCGGTATCTCGGTTTCGGGGTCACGTTAATGATCGCGTTTCAGGCGCTGATCAACATCGGCGTGGTGACCGCGTGGTTGCCAACGAAAGGGCTGCCGTTGCCATTCATCAGTTTTGGCGGTTCGAACCTGATGATGAACATGATGGCGGTGGGCGTCTTACTAAGTATTTTCCGTCACAGCGCATCGGAGGGGCCGGCCGATGAACAGGAGTTCTTTGCGCGGCGCGCATCAATGTGCACCGACACGTTGTGTCAGGGCGTACCGGCGGTCAACGTTTACCCCGACAGTGTCGGGCACGAGGTTGAAGGAGCCAAGGTGTGATGAATGAAAATAATGATAGCGTGCGGCGGGACGGGCGGCCATCTGTTCCCGGGGCTGGCAGTGGCGGAGACGCTGTTGCGGCGTGGGCACCCGGTGCGGCTGCTGGTCTCGGAAAAAACAATCGACCAGACGGTGCTGATGGGGTTTCGCCAAGGCTTGAACTCGTCGAGTCTAAGCGTAAGCAGCATTTCGGCGGTTGGCTACGGGTCATCACGCCAGTTGATGAGTTTTTGCATCCGATTGGCTCGCGCCACCAAGGCCAGTCACGACGAGTGCGGAAGATTTGAGCCTGACGTGGTGCTTGGGATGGGTGGGTTCACTTCCGGGCCGGCGGTTTTGGCGGCGCGGTTGCGCGGGATCCCGACGGTGATCCACGAGTCGAACGCCGTCCCGGGCAAGGCGAACCGTTGGGCGGGCAAGTTTGTGGACCGGGTCGCAGTCGGGTGGGCCGAGTGCGCGCGGTATTTCGGGCGGACGCCCGTAACGGTCACGGGCACACCGATCCGAACGGCGTTGTGCGGCGGGAAGGTTGCCGATGCGGTCGAGCGGCTCGGGCTGGAACGGGGTCGGTTGGTTGTTGCGGTGATGGGCGGCAGTCAGGGGGCCCACGGGATTAACGAGGCCGTGATGGCAGCGTTGCCGCGGCTGAAGGATTCGCTCCGACACCGGGTGTCGGGGGTGCAATTCGCACATTTGACCGGCGCGCAGGACGAGAAACCAGCGCGCGCGGCATATGAAAAGAATGGATTGAAGGCAAACGTGATGGGGTTCTGTAACGAGATGGAACTTGTGTACAGCGCGGCCGACGTGGTCGTGGCGCGGGCGGGCGCGGCGACATTGACGGAGATTGCGGCATTCGGGTTGCCCGCGGTGCTCGTGCCCTATCCACAGGCGGCGAACAACCATCAATGGCACAACGCCCGTGTGTTCGAGCGCGCAGGGGCGGCGCAGATTGTGGAACAGAATGATGCCGCGGGCGGCAGCGCAACGTTCTGCGAACGGATCGCCGACGCGCTTACGACGTTGCTCAGCGATCCCGCGACTGCGGGACGGATGGCGGCGGCGTCGAAATCGTTGGCAATTACAGATGCTGCGGAACGGATAACGGCGCTTTTGGAAAAGTACAAAAGTCCAGGCGTGCATAGAAATGAATGAACCGATGTTGACACGACAACAATTGATTGAATTTCTTGGCAGAGGGCCTCGTCGCGTGCATTTTGTCGGCGTCGGCGGCTGCGGAATGAGCGGGCTGGCGAAACTGCTCGTGCAGCAGGGACACACTGTGTCGGGATGCGATTTGGCGCCCAACTGCGAGACAAAGAAGTTGCATGCGCTTGGCGTCAAGGTGGTGATCGGTCACTCGGCGCGGCACATAACGAAAGAGACGGAGTTGGTCGTTCACACGTCAGCCGTTAACGGCGAGAACGAGGAACTGCGCGCGACGGTGGAACTCGGCGTGGCGACCGTTCGGCGCGGCCTATTGCTCAGCGCGTTGATGACGCACCGGTACAACATCGCCGTCGCCGGCACGCACGGGAAAAGCACGACGACATCCATGATCGCCTGCGTGCTGACCCGCAGCGACAGCGCGCCGACGTTCTGTGTTGGAGCCCACGTCCCGAACCTGCGCACAAATGCGCAGATGGGCGGCGGCAAGTACTTTGTTGCCGAGGCCGATGAGAGCGATGGGACGCTCGTCGGTTTCACGCCTGGATATGCGGTATGCCTGAACATCGAGGCGGAGCATTTGGACCATCACGGTTCGATGGAGCGGTTGATGTCGAACTTCGAGTCATTCTTCGCCAGCACGCTGAAGACGGTTTTTTACTGCGCCGATTGCCCGAACTGTGTGCGCGCGGCGAAACATGCGCGGGCGGTAATCTCGTTTGGTTTATCGGCGGACGCCGATTATCGCGCCGTCAACATCCACCAGGGCGCGCGCGGGTGCCGGTTCACGGTTGTGTGTCGCGGGCAGGAGATCGGCGTGGTGGAACTGGCGATCCCTGGCATGCAAAACGTGATCAACGCGTTGGCGACTGTGGCGGTGGCGGATCAACTGAGCATGCCGTTTGTGAAGATAGCGGAGGCACTCGGCAAATTCACGGGCGCGAAACGGCGGTTCGAGCGCAAGTACGAAGGCAATGGCATCGTGGTGGTGGACGATTATGCGCATCACCCGACGGAAATCCGCGCGACACTGGCCGCGGCGCGGACACTGAACTTCAAACGCATCCTGCTGGCGTTTCAGCCGCACCGGTACACACGGACGCAATCATTGCGCGACCAGTTCGCAACGGCGTTTCAGGCAGCAGACAAATTATGGCTGGCGGATATTTATGCCGCTTCCGAGAAACCGATTCCGGGCGTGACCAGCGCGGCATTGCTTGAGGAGATCCAGACCGCTGGCCAGACGAACGTGGAGTTGGAACCCGATTTTGAGAAGTTGACGGAACGGCTCGTTGCCGAGGCTCAACCCGGCGATCTGGTCTTGGTGATGGGGGCAGGCAACATTCACAAGGTTGCTACTGCCGTCGCCGCGAGACTCGCTACGCCCGCCGTGCAGGCGCCGCACGTTGCCGAGCCGGCTAGCCTCGAATTCGATTTGCGGCGGTTGTTATCGGATCGCTCGGCGGTGCGTAGCAACGAACCGATGGCGCGGCGGACCTCAATGCGTGTAGGCGGCCCGGCGCAGTTCTGGGTCGAGCCATCCGGCGAAAAGGATTTGGCGAGGTTATTGCGGTACTGTCACGAGCGCGGAGTGCCTTTGACGTTGGTCGGTCGCGGCACCAACTTGGTGGTGCGCGACGGCGGCATCGCGGGCGTGGTGGTTCATCTTGGAAGCAAGGAGTTTTCGCGGATCAAGGTGGAAGGCACCCGGTTGCTGGTCGGCGCTGGGGCGCGGCTCAAAACGATTGTCCACGCGGCGCGCGAACATGAACTGGGCGGACTGGAGTTCCTGGAAGGTATTCCAGGATCGTTCGGTGGCGCGTTACGGATGAACGCAGGCGCAATGGGCCGGCAGACGCTCGACGTGGTCGAATGGGTGCGATACGTCAGCATGACGGGTGAGTTTTATGACGCGGCAGCGGAGAGTTTGCCGAAGTCGTACCGCGAATGTCCGCTGTTCGCGAACCACATCGGCGTGGCGGCAATTCTGCACGGCCATAAAACCGCTCGGAAGGCGATTGATGGCAAGTTGCTCGCGTTTGCAGAGCGGCGTTGGGCTACGCAACCGGCCGAGCCGAGCGCGGGTTGTTTCTTTCGCAACCCCGGACAGATTTCCGCCGGGAAACTGATTGACGAGTTGGGTTTGAAGGGTTTGTCAGTCGGCGGAGCGCGCGTGTCGGAGTTGCACGCCAATTTCATCGTCAACGAAGGCGGCGCCTCGGCAGCAGACGTGTTGAAGTTGATGACGCTGGTGCGCGAGAAGGCGAAGAACGAGCGCGGCATCGAGTTGATGCCCGAAGTGATGATTCTCGGGAAGGAATGAAAAAGTAGCATGATGTTTTGGGGTCAAAACAATCGAGCGGCTGGGTACCGGGGAAAGTGAAGGACATTTGGTGAAGGCGATGACGAAGAGCCTGCAGGTGGCGGTATTGATGGGCGGGACGTCCATGGAGCGCGAGATTTCGCTGCAGACGGGCAGCGTTGTGGCGCAGGCGTTGCGGGACGCGGGGCTGGGGGTCAGCGAGGTGGACGTGTGCGGCGCGGATTTCACGTTGCCGCCCGGCACGGACGTGGCGTATCTCGCATTGCATGGCACGTTTGGAGAAGACGGGGCGATCCAGCGGTTGCTGGAACAGCGCGGCGTGCCGTACACCGGCTCAGGCCCGGAAGCTAGCGCGCTGGCATTCGACAAGGTGGCGGCAAAGAAGGCATTTCACGACGCAGGATTGCAGACGGCGCAGCACGCGGTGCTGGAACGCGGCGGCCGCGATGGTGTGGCATTGGAACAACTCGGGTTTCCAGTGATTGTAAAACCATCGCGACAGGGGTCGAGCGTCGGGATCAGCGTGGCAAAGAACGCGGACGAATTGGAGCGGGCATGCCGCAAGGCATGGGAGTTTGACGACCAGTTGCTGGTCGAGCAGTTCGTTCGTGGACGCGAGTTTACGATCTCGGTTTTGGGCAAGCAGGCATTGCCAGTGGTTGAAATCCGGACACGACGCGGGTTTTTCGATGTAAAAGCGAAATACACGCCCGGCGAAGCCGAGGAGATAGTGCCGGCGGAGATTGACACTGCGACAACGGCACGGATTCAAGGGGTCGGTCGGCGGGCGCACGCATGTCTCGGTTGTCGGGACTTGTCGCGGACGGACGTGATTTTGAACGATGAAGGCGGAGTGGTCGTGTTGGAGGTGAACACGTTGCCGGGGATTACGACTAACAGTTTGTTCCCGAAGGCGGCGCGGGCGGCGGGATTGAACCTGCCCGAAGTCTGCGCGCGACTGGTGGAGATGGCTTGGGCGCGGCGCGCAGAGCGCAAAGAGTAACCGCATAATTCAACAATGGAGCTGAATGTGAGCGACATACTTGGAAACCGGCGGCGGAAGCGGCACGAATATCTGCTGGACGTGAAGGTGCAGACCGAAGGCCGCGCGCGGCGACGCCTGAACAGAGGCATCGTGGTGCTGGCGGCCCTGGCGACAGTTGCCGGGGCGAGTTACGGGTTGTATCGGCTGGGCAAATTCGCCATCGCGAAGTTGTTGTACGAGAACCCGCGATTTGCCATTGCCCAGATCGTCGTAGAGAACGACGGCGTGTTAACAGCGGACCAGGTGCGGCAACTATCTGGAGCGCGAGTGGGACAAAACCTGTTGTCGGTGGATTTGGATCAGACGCGGCAGAATGTTGAGATGGCGCCGATCGTTCGGCGGGTAAGTGTCCGCCGCGAGCTGCCGAATCGGTTGGTTATCAATGTCGAGGAGCGGATGGCAGTGGCGCGGTTGCAGTCCCGGGCCATTTCGGGGGACGCGGGCAGCTCTGCGTTAATGGTGGATCGCGATGGGTACGTACTGAAACCGTTCAAGCTCTCCGATGGTGGGGCGGTAATCCAACCCCGGCGTCTGACATCGGGGTTGCCGCTGTTGACAGGCGTGAAACTGGGTGATGTGTGCGTCGGGCGTCGCGTCGAGTCAGAGCAGATTTATCAGGCGTTGCGGCTGCTCGACAAACTGGCGCAATCAGCAGTGTGCTCGGCGATTGATGTGGAACAGGTTGATTTGTCGAAGGTGCGGTTATTGACGGTGACGACCCGTCAGAAATCAGTGATGAAGTTTGACACGGAAGATCTTCAGCGGCAGTTGCGACGGCTGGCGGTGGTCCTGACCTGGGCGCAGCAACGCCACAAAATGGTGCAGATGGTGGATTTGACCATTGAACGCGGCGTGCCAGTGAGATTTTTAAATTAGAGACGGACAACGACGAAGGGTGGGCAACATGGTGACAAAAGATAGAATCATCGTGGGATTGGAGGTCGGCACCTCGAAAGTCTGCGCGGTGGTTGGTGAGGTGCTTGAGGATGGCAACCTGACGATCATCGGCGTTGGGCAGGCGGCATCGGAGGGCGTGCGCAAAGGCGAAATCGTGAACGTTGAAGCCGCGGTGCGCAATATCCAGAGCGCCATCTGCGCCGCTGAGGACAGCGCGGGAGTGGAAATCCACAACATCTATGCCAGCGTCACCGGCGGTCACATCGGTAGTTTTAACAACCGCGGCAGCGTCGTCGTCACCAACGACGACAGCGCCATCAGCGGGGAAGACGTCCACAATGTGATGCTCAACGCCAAGTCGGTCAGCATCCCAATGGATCACGTTGTCGTCCACGCCATCCGCCAGCATTTCTTCGTGGACGGTCACGATGGCATCCAGAATCCCGTCGGCCTGATCGGCACGCGGCTGGAAGCGGACGTGCACGTCATTCACGGCGTCCGGAACCGCCTTGTTAACAACATCAATTGCATCAAACAAGTGCCGCTCGACGTGGCGAACATCGCGGTCAGCAGTTTCGCATCGGCGCTGGCGATATTGACAACCGAACACCAGCAACTCGGCGCCGTGGTTATCGACATGGGCGGTGGCACGACTGATTACATCGTTTATCGCGAGGGCACCGTGCAGCACAGCGGGGTGATTGCCGTCGGTGGCGATCACGTTACCAACGACATCGCGATCGGCCTGAAAATCCCAATGAACCGCGCTGAGCACCTCAAGATCGAGCACGGTAATGCGTTGGTGGCCGAGTGGAGCGATGAAATCCCATTGAAACGCGAGGTCGGTTTGCCCGAACGCACCGTGTCGAAGCAGCAACTCTGTCGCATAATCAACCTGCGCGTCGAAGAGATTCTGATGCTCATCCGCAAGGAACTGGAAAAACAAAACCTGCTGGATTATCTCGGCGCGGGCGTATTCATCACGGGCGGCTGCGCCCGGTTACGGGGGATGGAAACGCTTGCGTACCAAGTGTTTGGCGGACTACCGATCCACATCGGCCCGGGCGACAAGGGCTGCGGCGGATTAGTGGTGGATCGACCTGCGGGCGTCAGCGGCCCGACCGCGGCGATTGAAAGCCCGGAGTTTTCCACGGCCATCGGCCTGGTGCGGTACGCGTTGTACTCGCAGCGCGACCAGCATCTGCCGCCGACCGTGTGGCAGCGCGCGGGCCAGAAATTCCAGCAACTCGTCGCCAAGGTGCGCATGTTCATATAAGGAAGATTTAGCCATGACCACACCACGCAAAACCCGGGTCGCCGCGGTTGAAACCACCGCGAAACCAACTTCGGAAAAGCAGGTTGAGACCATGGACAATAAAACCGAAACTCCGCAGCGGTTCCGGCTGAAAGTGTTTGGCATCGGCGGCGCCGGCACCAACGCCGTCCGTCACATCGCGGCGACGCGTGAGACGGGACGGCATTTGCTGACCGGGGTCGATCTCATCGTCATCCACACTGATTCACAGGCGCTCAACACGGTGGATTCGACAGAGAAGATTCAGATCGGCGCGGCGGTTGTACGCGGCATGGGCACAGGCGGCGATGTGGAGTTGGGCGCCCGCGCGGCGCAACTCGACAACGAACGATTGGGAGCCGCGACGCGAAATGTGGACGTGGCGTTCATCATTGCGGGGCTGGGCGGCGGCACGGGCGGCGGCGCGTCACCGGTGCTGGCGCGACTGGCGAAACAGCAAGGGGCGCTGGTGCTGGCGTTTGTGGCGTTGCCGTTCGGGTTCGAAGGCGAACGGCGACGACAGCAGGCGCTGGCAAGTCTGGACCAATTGAAGATGCACGCGGACGCGGTCATCTGCATTCCGAACGACAGGCTTTTCAAGTTGGTTGGCGAGAACGCCAGCGCCGTCGAGGCGTTCGCGCGAGGCAACGAAGCCATCGCCGTGGGCGCACAGGCCGTGTGGCAGTTGCTCTCTCGGCGCGGCCTGATCAATCTCGATTTTAGCGATCTGCGGTCAACTCTTGGCGCGAAACGTTTGGACGGGTTGTTCAGCCACGGCGAGGGCAGCGGCTCCGAAAGGGCGAAGGATGCTGTGAAGATGTTGCTGGAAAACCCGTTGCTGGATACCGAAGCGCTCGCGCGGGCCGAAGGCGTGTTGGTGAGTATTCTTGGTGGACCAGAATTGACGTTGGTGGACGTGCAAAGAGCCGTCGAACCAATCTCGCGCGTTGCGATTCGCGGGCATGTCATCATGGGCGCGGCGATGGACGAGACGATGCGCGATAAACTGACGGTGACATTAATCGCGGGCGTGGCGACGGTTCCGCATCGGACGCCGTCACCGCTCTGTCATAAACCGGTTTCTTCGCGATTGCGCCCCGGTGAGATTTATCCCGCTAATAGCGGGATTACTCCCGCCCGGAGCGGGATAAACCTGAACCGCAGCGTCCGACCAGCAACGGCGTCTTGCGGCAGCGGGACCGGATCTGCGACATCCGCAAGCCCGTCCGTGGAAGCACCCGAGCTTGACTCGAATCCTTCGAGTGCTCGCCTCGAATCAGATTCAGAGCAAGCCCTGCAGCCGAAGAAGGAATCAGCGATACCGAAACAGGAGAACCTGCCACTGGATAACATCAGTCATGGCCGGTTCGACAAGAGCGAGCCTACATTATACGACGGCGAGAACCTTGATGTGCCCACATTTCTGAGGCGGGGAGTAAGTTTGAAACGATAAACGCGCACTTTTACGCAGAGACGCGCTAGCGCGTCATTAAGTTGGCCCAGTATTTGCTATATATATTCAGGCATCAGCCGGCTGAAACGATGGACGATGTAATTGTGTGAAAACGGAGATTAGGGCGGCCGTTGTGGTAATGGGCATTTTTGTCAACATGTCCATTATCTGCCCATCCTTTGCCGACACCAGGGTAGTTGACACGGCAGGCGGCGGCGATTACACAACGATTCAGGCTGCGGTTAACGATCTAGCTGACCCGGGGCCGCGCACGATCATAGTGCGGGCGGGGACCTACCATGAAGCAGTGCTTGTTTCCGCCAGGAACACGCATGCCACCAGTGACAGCCAGCGTATCATCATCATGGCCGATACGAACACGGCGCCC
>Ga0182017_10000223_pt1 | contig 44896 bp, 31 predicted proteins | sample 712E3DmetaG_FD_120492 | JGI IMG/M metagenome (GOLD analysis project Ga0182017, IMG submission 120492) | Permafrost microbial communities from Stordalen Mire, Sweden - 712E3D metaG | ecosystem: Environmental > Terrestrial > Soil > Wetlands > Permafrost | place: Sweden: Stordalen | collected... | reverse complement strand
GATTACGACAACCTGCTGGCCGAAGCTTCCGCCGCCTGGAATGCCCTCACCCCCGAGCGAATCCGGTCGCTCTGCAGAACCCGCTGGATCGAGCGCAAGAAATAAACAGGATGCGTATAAGTCGCCTCCTTTTGATCCCGACACGGCAACCGGCGTAAGCCTTGTTCTACCCGAGGTCGCCACGAAAATAGCGTCGATGAACCCGGAATTCGTGCTGCACGTCGGCGACCTGGTCGTTGGCGATTTGTATCGCATGATGGCAGAAAGCCGCTATCCCGGCCTGCGCGACATTCCGTATGCCGAGCAGTTTCAGGCATTCAAAGACGCGGTCACGCCGATCACGGACGGGAACATCCCGATCTACACCGTGCGAGGCAACCACGAGGTTAGTTGCGGGGACGGGGTCAATGGCACTCCGGATCCCGCATTGGCGGCCGCCTACTACCAGGCACGCGGACAATATATGCCGCAAAACGACCCGAACCAGAAGGGACTGACCTATTCCTTCAGCCACAAACAGGTCACTGTTGTCGTCGTTGACCAATACGCAAATTACGTGCCGCCGGACCCCCTGCCGGTGCCGTGGTATAACCCAACGAACGCGACCTGGGGCACGAATTTCTGGGGATTTCACACGATTGACCAGGCGTGGGTGAGTGATCAGCTTCACAGGGCCACTACGCCCTTCAAGATCGTCATGGCCCACGAACCCATCTTCATAGCCAGCGGCGTCGCCGACGATGAAGGCGGTGTACGCTATTCCTGGTCGTCAGAGCTTTACTTCGGGCCATCCTACTTCGATGGGGACGCCAGCCGGCAGCAGTTTGTGGACATGATGGGGAACAGCGGGGTCCAGCTATATGCGGTGGGACATGTGCACAATCTCACTGTAGGCTCTTTCACAGACAGCGCCGGTCACAAGATGTACCAGTTGACGACGGGCAACGGCGGCGCCCTGCCCATGAACAGCCTTCCAGACCCGCCCGCCCCCGAAGCGGCTCTTCATGACGTGCAGTACGAATTGAACAGGCTGGGATTCACGCTGGTGACAGTTGATCCAGACGCCAACACCATGCTGCTGGAGTACTATGTCATGGGCCCCGGTTCTTCCAGTTGGTCGGTGGAGAGCTTCAAGACACTGATTACCGGTTCGGCCCCTTGAATTCAGGGAGAATTCAGGGGACACCATACCAGGTTGTTGACGGCGCGCTGATCGCGGAGTGCGACTTCACCACCGCCGGCGGCAACGTCTCGGCGTACTGGGCGCGTTGGGGCTGCGCGGCGCCCGCCCCCTGCTCCGGCGACATGAACTGCGACGGGCACGTGACGTTTACGGATATTGATCCGTTCGTGGCGGTGATCGGGACGACGTGTCCGTAGTCGGGAGGCGCGGCAACAGCCAATTCCGGTCCGCACAGTGGACCCGACGTTCTTTGCTTCGCGGCGGCGCGCGGACGACCGCCGCGTTATCGGCGCGATGAGCGTTTGCCGGGAACCCGTCGCTCGGGCTCCGGGCTCTGATTCGGGCCGCTCGCTGCCGCTCGGGCTCTGAATCGGTACTGCAGTTCGCGGGGTCGCCCAGCGGCCCACGCGAGCGCCGACCGGCGCTACGGCGCGGGCGGCGGGGTTGGGCGCGTCGGCGGCTGTATCGCGGGCTGCGACGTGGGCTGTGTTGCGGGCTGTGTCGCCGGCGGCTCGCGGTCCCACCCGTGGGCTTCGGTTGCGGCGGCGATGCGGCGGCCCTGTTGTTCGTCCTTCACCGCGTCAAACGTGCCGAGCATGAGGTACCGGCCGGCGCGGTTCCAGCCGCCGAGGAACTGCTGCGCGTGACGCATTACGTCCAGGCGGAAGCTGCCGCGGAGGCGCTCGCCCGGCTCGCGATACAGCGCGACGATGCCGGCAACCGACACAAACCGGCTTTGGGCCGGGCCGAAGCACGCGACGCCGCGCAGCTCGCGGTTGCTCGCGAGGTAGTTGCGCGAGCGGCCGGCGGGCGGCTTGTCGAGCGCGAGCGACAGTTGAAAAAGGAAGTGTTCGGGGCCCAGCAGGAACGGCTGGTCGCGTTCCATCGCGATCCAGACGTGATCCTGCTCGTCGGTCCACCAGAAGCAGCGATCCAGATCGAGCCGCGTGATGTTGGGCGGCGGCGGATCGATGTCGCGATAGTTCAGCGCTGCGACGTCGACGTGGCCGCCACCCTGGCAACCGCCGAGGGCGGCGAGCAGCGGCAGGAGCGCGGCCGCGAGCGTCCTTCGTACAACGGTGAGCGACATCGGGCGGATCACGCTTGTGGCAACGGGAATTGCCGGCAGAGCTCGCGCACCTCGCCGCTCACTTTCGCCCGCACGGCCTCGTCGTCCCCGGCTGCCAGCGCCCGGTGGAGCAGGTCGGCCACGCGGACCATCTCCGGCTCCTTCATGCCGCGGGTCGTCAGCGCCGGGGTCCCGAGGCGCAGCCCGCTGGTCTGCGTCGGCTTGCGCTCGTCAAACGGGATCATGTTCTTGTTGACGATGACGCCGGCGGCTTCCAGCCAGCCCTCGGCTTGCTTGCCGGTCAGGTCGGGATGCACGTTGCGGAGGTCCACGAGCATCAGGTGGTTGTCGGTCCCGCCCGACACCAGCCGATAGCCGCGCGACCGCAGCGACTCCGCCAGCGCCCGGGCGTTGACGACGATCTGCTGCTGGTACTGCTTGAAATCCGGCCGCAACGCCTCCCCGAGCGCGACCGCCTTCGCCGCGATCGTGTGCATCAGCGGCCCGCCCTGCGTGCCCGGGAAGATCCACTTGTCGATCAACGCCGCGTCGGCCGCCCGGCAGAAGATCATCCCGCCCCGCGGCCCGCGCAGCGTCTTGTGCGTCGTAGTCGTCGTGAAGTCCGCGTGCGGAATCGACGAAGGATGCAGCCCGGCGACGATCAAGCCGGCGATGTGCGCGATGTCGGCCATCAGCCGGGCGCCGCACTCCTTCGCGATTTGGGCGAACGCCGCGAAGTCGATCGTGCGCGGGTACGCCGACGCGCCGCAGATGATGAGCTTCGGCTTGTGCTCGAGGGCGAGGCGCCGCACGTTGGCCATATCGACCTGCTCGGTGTCGCGCTCGACGCCGTAGGGGACGATTCGGTACATCGTTCCGCTGAAGTTGACCTTCAGGCCGTGCGTCAGGTGCCCGCCGTGGGCCAGATCGAGCGACAAGACCGTGTCCTGGGGCTGGAGGACGGCCATGTACACAGCCGTGTTGGCCTGTGCGCCCGAGTGCGGCTGGACGTTGACGTGCTCGGCGCTGAAGAGCTTTTTGGCGCGCTCGCGGGCCAGGTTCTCGATCGCGTCCATGTTGACGCAACCGCCGTAGTAGCGCTTTCCGGGGTAGCCCTCGGCGTACTTGTTAGTGAAGACGGAGGCGTTGGCCGTGCGGACCGCGAGCGAGACGTGGTTCTCAGAGGCGATCAGCTCGAGCGTGTTCTGCTGCCGCTCCTCCTCACGCACGATGATCGCCATGACTTCGGGGTCGGACTCGGCCAAGGATCGTGCCAGGTGTGCAACCATGCTTTCCTTCCTCGTATGCGTCATGGACGGGGCTGCGTCGCGGGCGGTGTGGTTGGCGGCGGCGGCCCGGTCCCGGCCGACTCCGCATCCGCCGTCAATCGCGCGCAGCGATCCTGCAACTCCGCCAGGAGCGCGTTTTCCAACTTAGTATCCCGGCGTACCTGCGTCCAGACCGTGTTTTGGCGCTCGCTGGTGGCGGCGTCGCGATCAATGGGCGTTTCTTCACCCGGGGTGTCGCCGAGGCGGTTGCCGCGCGGCTGCATGGCCGTCTGTCGCTGGGTGTCCTGCCGCTCGATGTCGATTTGCAGCCGAGCGGTGGCCGCGCCGCCGCGCTGCCCCACGTTGAAGCTCGCCGTGCGGCGCATCACGGAGCGCCCGCGGACGAGATCGCGCGCGGTGCCACTCTCGCGCTCCGTCGTGTACTCCGCGGGCACAGTCGTGATCCGGCGGGCGGCGCGGTCGACGTGCACGCGGCCGAACTCCCGTTGGAGAATAACGGCGGCCTCCGCCAGCACGCGATCCGGGTCCACGTCCCGAATCGCCCGCTCGCGCGGCACGCCGACGGTGGTGGTGCCCTCGGCGCAGCCGCCCAGACCGATAAGCACCGGCAGCACGCACAGGATGCATCGAAACGTCATCCCTAGGCCCTCATCGTGGTCCGTAGCCTGTTTCGTCGACGAAGGATACCCCAATCGCCTCGCGCCGCACAGTCGGCCACGCCGGGCGACGGCACTGCGGGTAGCGTCGGCCACGAGCGGCCCAGCCGTCACTCGCTGGCCGGTTCCTGGGACGGCGCCGGCGAGGGCGGTGGCGGGACGATCGGCTCAAACGCCTTGAGCCCCGGCCTGGCCGGCGGCTTGATCTCCTCGCGGGGCGGCACCGACAGCATCGGCTCGGCCGGTCCAAGCCCGGGGAATTTCGGCGGCGGCAGCACGCCTTCGCCGCGCAGCATCGCGGGATAACGCGCGATGATCGTCCCCTTCTGGTCGAGGCGGGCCGCCTTTTCGAGGTCGGCCATGCCGCGCTCGTGGTCGCCGGTGTGGTACTCGAGATAGCCCAGGAGGAACAGCAGTTCCGGGGCCTCGCGTTGGTGCAGTCGGGCCATGATGTCCGCCCGCCGGATGTCAATCTGCTCCCCGCCGCCCATCAGCGCCTTCAGGTCGAACGCGAAGCGGGCGATCTCCGGAAAACGCTCGAGCCCCTGGAGCAAGGAAAACGCGGCCGAGCGGTAATCGCCCGCCGCCAGCAGCGCGTGCCCACGCCCCAGCAGCGGCAGCGGATTGGTCGGATCCATCGTGCACGCGGCGGCGTAGCGGTCCGCCGCCTCATAGTAATGTCCGATCTCCATCAGCGACTCGGCCTTCAGGACCTGGTCGTTGACCGCCGACGCCCCGCCCCCCGTAAAGGACCGGAGCGGCGTCTTCAGCATCTTCTCCGTGAACTCCGCGACGCTCTTAGCCTGCTCCGCCGCCGTCGGCGCGAGCTCGGGCTGGGCGTGCGCGGCGTCCTGCATGTCCTTGAACCAGGCAGCGGTCGGATTGCGCTCGAGCGCGAGGGCCAAACGCATGTCCGTGAACACGTCGTACCCGGGCAGCACGCTGGCGTCTTTGACCCGCGGCTTGGCGAGGGCCGTTGCAGTACCGGGCGTCGCTTCCGTCTCGGTACCGGCCCGCGGCACGATCAATCCCGGACGCAACTGCCCGCCGTGCCACCCGGCCGCCCAGGGCGGCGACTGCGGCTCGGGCGCGCTCAATTTCGTCCGCCCGGTCGCGTCGCTCCGGAGAATCGTATCGAGCGGCGTGGATAGCGGATCTCCGCCCACACGCCGCCCCCGCGCGGCGCGCGCGTTTTCATCCATGTCGAGGCGCCGGTCGCTGCCGGAGGCGGCCGTCTCGTCGGCCGTCTCCCGGCGCCAAGTGGACGGGGGAGTGGCGGCCAAAGGCAGGGCGAGGCGCGGCGGCGTCTGTGGGCCAAACAGGGTGCTCTGGGTCGACTGGGCCGTTCCCGGCGTGGGCGCGATCATCTGCGCGTACTTGTCCCGCTGCGCGTCGGTCACCGGCATGCGCAGGTCCAGGACGCCGCGCCCGGGAGCCATTCCGACCGGCGGCAGGTCGCGACCCTGCAACAACCCCCCCGACACCGCCGTGCGCGATGTGTCGTAATACGGCTGTCCGAATCCCGCGAATCCAAGCGGTGCGCCGGCGTCCGCCACGCTCACCGAGTCGCGCTGAAACGTGTACAGCGAGGCGCTGCCCAGCGTCGCCCGAAACGTGTTCGAATCCGCGATCGGCGAGAAGCTCCGGAGCGCCATGCCGCCACGAACATTGCCGTTCGCAAACGCGTTGCCGCTCATGATCGGTGACGCGGGGCGGGGGCTGTTGTATCGTCCGCCCCGCAGCGACGGGTTGGCGTCCAGCATCCGCCCGTCCTGGCCCACGACCGGGTTCACGCGGGAATCGACCGGGTACTGCGCCTGGGTCTGTAGCGCCCCAGCCAGGCCGGCGAGCACCGCCAGGGCCACGCTGCCGAGTCCCCCCCCTCCCCACCGCTCCCAGGCCGACGTTGATCGCAACATGGCCGCACCTCGCACGAGCAGACCTTTCCTGACCCGCCGCAAGTCGCCGCACGACCGGCAAATCACGACACCCTGATTATAAACCCATCGGCGGGGGGGTTTGCGATAATTCACGTTCTTTACTCGGACGTTACGCCAAGTGTCGGCCGCCGTCGACCGGCAGAATCACGCCGGTGAGATAGTCCCCGTCGCGCACGGCGTAGTGCACGGCGGCGGCAATGTCATCGGGCGTCCCAGCGCGCTGCAGGGGTATCTGCGCCGTCAGGCGCGCGCGGGTCGCGGCGTTATAATGCTCGGGCCAGGCCGCGACGCCGGGGGCAATCCCCACGACATTGACCTCGGGTGCCATCGCGCGGGCCAGCACCTTCGTCAGCGTCTCGAGCGCTCCTTTGGACACCATGTATGCCAGATGCCCGGGTCCGGGGTGCATCGTCGCCGCGTCGCAGAGATTCACAATCCGGCCACGGGCTTCCCGCAGCGCGTCGCGGGCCGCGTGCGCGAGCACCAGCGGGGCGGTCAGGTTGATCCGCAGCGTCCGCTCCCACTCCGAAATGGCGAACTGCTCCAACGTCATCGGCCCGAACACCGACGCGTTGTTCACGAGCACGTCTAGGCGCCCGAATTGAGTCAGGACCGCCCGCACCAGCCCAGTCGCCGCCGCCGGATCTTCGAGATCGGCCCGAAAAAGCTCGGCCCGTCCACCGCCGGCGGCGCGACAGCGCTCCGCAGTGTCGGCGGCGTCATTTGCTGATTCGCGAAAGTGGACGGCGATCTGCCCACCCGCTGCCGCCAGCCGCAGCGCAATCGCGCGGCCAACGCGCCGTCCCGCCCCGGTCACGAGCACAACGCGGCCTGCGAGTTCCATAGACCACTTCCCGCGAAAGAGGGCCCGAGCAGCTTGGCCGGAGCCGTTCGTCCGCCGCGGTCACACGTCACCACCGGCGGGCGGCGGGTAACAGACCCACTCGAGGCACAGTCCCTGCGGCGGGGCGGTCGGTCCGGCCTGCGTGCGGTCGCACGAGGCCAGGATCTCCGCGACCCGCTCGGGCAACCAATGCCCGCGCCCGACTTCGACCAGCGTGCCCACCAGGTTGCGGACCTGATTGTACAGGAACCCGCCACCCTCCACGTCGATCCACACTTCGTCAGCGTGCCGCTCGAGATCGAGCCGGTGGATCGTCCGCACCGTCGAGGGCCGCGGGCTGCCCCGCCCGGCGAACGCGGCGAAGTCGTGCGTCCCGACGAGGGCCGCCGCCGCCGCACACATGCGCTCGAGGTCCAGCGGATGCCAGACGTGCCAGACGTAGCGTTGGGCGAGCGTTTCCACGGGCCGGCGGCGGGCGTTGAAAACCCGGTAGCGGTACAGCTTGCCGCACGCGTCGCGCGAGGCATGAAACTCGAGCGGCACGACCGTGGCGGACACGAGGGCCGTGTCGGGCGGCAGCCGGCTGCCGAGCGCACGGGCCAGGTTCTCGACCGGTATCGACGAGGACGTGACGACGCTGGCGACCTGGCCATGCGCGTGGACCCCGGCGTCCGTGCGGCTCGCTCCCGCCAAGTGCAGGGGGTGACGGAGGACACGCTGGAGCACGGCTTCGAGCTCGGCCTGCACGGTGCGCACGCCGAGCTGCCGCTGCCAGCCGTGGAAGTCGGTGCCGTCGTACGCGACCACGAGCTTGAAGTTGCGTTCCATCGAGGGCGATGGTAACGGGTCCACGGGCCGGCGCCACGGCCCAGCCGCACCGCGTCACGGCGCGTGCGAGCGTGAGCCGCGTCAAGCCGGGGTCTGGTCGTGTGGGCCGATGTCTGGCGGCGACCCGATGTCCGGCGGCAACCCGCCATCGGGGGGAGCAGCCGCGTCGATCTCCGCCGGGCCCTCGGGCAGCTCCGGCATGACCACGCCTTCCTCGGCGTAATCGTAGAACTCGCGGTACTGCTGCCGGAAGTAGCCGCCGGGTCGCGCCTGCACGCCGTTGAGCACCGCGCCGATCACGCGGGCGTTGATGCGCTGGAGCTGCTCGCGGGCCCGCCGCAGCGTGCCCTTCGTCCCGTTGACCGCGCGCGCCACCAGCACCACCGCGTCGACTTGCGTGGCGACGACCAGCGCGTCGCTGATCAGCAGGCTCGGCGGCCCGTCCAGCACCACCCGGCCATACTGGCGTTTCACCGCCTCGAGCAGATCGCGCATGAGCGGCGATCCCAGTAGCTCGCCCGGATTCGGGGGCATTGGACCGCTCGTCAGCACGTCGAGGTTCGGCAAGTCCGTCTTGCACACGACATGGCCGAAGTCGGTGCGCGCTGCCAGGATGTTGCTCAGACCTTCCGCGCGGGTGTCCGGGAACGCGCGACGGATCGCGGGACGCCGAAAGTTGCAGTCGATCAGGAGCGTGCGCTGGTTGCCCTGGGCGAACGTCACGGCCAGGTTGATCGCGATGGCCGTCTTGCCGTCATCGGGGCGGGGGCTGGTAATCAGGAGCGTCCGCTGCGACTCGGCAGGGCCGCTGAAGGTCATGTGCGCCCGCACCTGGCGAAACGCCTCGGCGACCAGCGACTGCGGCGCCCGGCGCGTGGCCCACTCGATCTCGTCAATGTCGGCTTCTTCCTCGTCGAGTAACGGAACACAGCCCAGCACGGGCAGCCGGCCGTAGCGGGCAACGTCGATGGGGGTGCGAAGCGCCTGGTCGGTCAGCTCGCGGAGAAACGCCAGGCCCACCGCCGCCAGCAGCGTCAGGAGCAGACCACCGCCCAGGTACACCCTGAAGTTGGGACGGCTGGGCGAGGTCGCATCGCGAGCGGGGATGGCGAGCGTCAACATGCCCTCCCGGCTCTTGACGGTCGCCTCGTTCTCGGCCTCGCGGAGCGACATCCCCACTTGATCCAACTGCCGGCCAAACCGCTCCTCGTCCTGTTTCCAACCCTCCAGCTCCTGAATCGCCCGATCGAGGTCCTTCTGGGTCGTCTCACGCTCCGCGAGCTGGTCGCCGACCGTCGCCTGCATGTTGACGACACGCGCCCGCTCCTGCTGTAACGACTCGATCTGCCGGCCCCGAAGGTCGTCGATCAGCTCCTCCCGGCGGGCGGCCTCCATCTCGGAGTAGGCCTGCCGCTGAGCCACGATCTGCTTCATGGTGCGGTGCTGCTCGCCGAGCTGCGTCTGCTTGAGGGCCTCGATGCGCACGTCGAGATCCTCGACCATTTGGCGGTAATAGCGCAGGACGGGATCCGACTCGATGATTACGCGCATCTCGGCGGAAATCGGCAGGTTGCGCGGGTCGACGCCGCGCACGGTCGACAACTGTGCCTCGATGTCCGACAGCCGCGTCTTCAGCTCGGCCATCGTGTTGTTCAACATGGCGATCACTTCGGCCTGCACCTGCCGGTCCGACTCGAGCGCCGGCATGTCGCGCTGCGCACGTTTCTGCGCGATCCGCTCGCGAATTGCGTCGAGTTCCGACTCAATCTGCGCCTTCGTATTCTTCAGCGTGTCCAGGCGCCGACGAGACTCATCGCTTGCCACCGACCGCGAGCGCTGCAGGAACCGCTCCACCACCGTCTGAACCAGCTTCGTCGCTTCCGACTTGTCCCGCACCGCCAGCCCAACCCGGATCAGGTACGTGTCCCGCACCGGGGCGACCGCCAGCCGGTCGCGAAAATCCGTCAGGCAGCGCTCAAAGTCGTCCCCGAACCGACGATAGTAACTCGTCTCCTTGATCTCCGGTTGCGCCAAAACCTCCTGGAGCAGCAGCGGGTCCCGGATGCGGTTTGCCTGCGTCGCCAACTGGACCTGGACGTACTCCTTCGGGAGAATCGCCGCCGTCTGTTTCAGCGCGTCCTGAACCGGCGGGATCAACTGGATGTACGCCTCGCTGGACCACTCCGGCGCATAGCGCCAGAGCAGAAACGTCCCCGCCGCCACGCAGATGTACAGCAGACTGAACGTCAGGGCGATCAGCAGCTTCCGTTGCTTGATGATGCGCCAGACATCCCCCGCCCCCATGGTCGGCGCCATGGACCCGGCGTCGAGCCCCCCCCCGGGCGGACTCGGGGGCCCCGGCGGATACTGAGATGTCCAAACCACCGGGCGAGCATCACCCATTGTACTCATAGTACACCTCACAGCGGCGCGCTGCCGGGGGTCGGAACGCGCGGCAGCCCGCTACGGAACCTTGCTCAGCAGCTCATTCAAGTGCTTGACCGTCGGCTCGTCGCCGGCCTTCTGGGCCTGCACCAGGCCCCGGTTGTAGACCACACGCGCATCGGCCCCCCGCCCCTGCTCCAAATACACCTGTCCCAGATGCGCGTACACCGAGAGATTGTGGGCCGGGTCCAGACTCAGCGACCGTTCCAAGGCGGCGGCCGCCCGCTCAACGTACGCGCGGCGATCGTCCGTGCTCAACTGATAATCACGGCCCGCCAGCGTCGTGTAGCGGAAGTACACCCACCCCGCCGTGTCGAGCATGTTCCCGGCGTCACGGTTGTCTCCGATCAGGCTCTCAAGCCGCTCCGCGTACTTAAGCGCCTCCTGGGGTCGGAGCAAATGGGCGTCCTCGGTCGTCGTCAGCAGGTACGCCAGGTTGTTCAAGGCCAACGTGCTGTTCTGGTCGGCTTGCAGGATCTGCTCGTACGAGGCCACGGCGCCGGCCACGTCCTGAGCGGCCTCCTGCACGCGGGCCTGAGTCATCAGGGCCGCGAGACGCTCCGGGGCATCAACCCCGGCCTTCTCCAGCACCTCCTTGAGCAGACCCAGCGCCTCGCGCCGCTTGCCCTCCGCCTCGGTGCCCTGCCCCAGGTTCCGCGCGAGATGATCCGCCAGTCCGATCCGCAGCCGCAGACCCAGATCGGAGTCCGCCGGCGCGCTCGACAGGACCCCGCGTAGTAGCTGCTCCGCGTCGGCTGGCAGCAGAGTGCTGCGCAGCTCGTTGGCGACGGAAGACATCGGGGTGACGCCCAGCATCGCCGCGCTCTGCAGCGCCTCGCGCCACTGTTGGAGGGCCTGCTCGCGTTCTTGCACGTCCCAGTGCGCCCGGGCCACGGCCAGGCGCAGCGGCCAAGCCGGCCGATCAAAGGGCAGGCTCTTGAAAAGGTCGATGGCATCGCGCGGCTGGCCGGCCTTGCGGAGCACGGCGATGCGGGCCGCCAGGGACTGGATTCTTGCGTTCTGGTCCGACCCGCTCTTGTCCGCGGCCCGCTGGTAATAACTGGACGCGGCCGCGAAATCCCGGCTGCCGCCGGCGTCATTCTTGGCCTTGGCCACTTCGGCTTTGGACTCGAGCAACAGCCCGAGCTGCATCGGCCAGTTTGGCTCGTCCGGGTACTTCTCCATGTACTCGCTGATGAGCTGCTGCGCCTGGTCGAGTTGGTTGTTCTTGCGGTATAGCCGCACCAAGTCCGCGACCGCGGACTCCACCTGGTTTCCCCGCGCGCCGCTGGACGTCAGCGCGCTCAGCAGGGCGCGCCGCTCGTTGATTGACAACTCGATCTGCCCGGTGGCTTCATACAGGTTCGCCAGCAGGCTGCGAACACGTGGCTCGGCGGGCGAGCCGGCGGGGATCTTTGCCCGGGCGGCCTGCAGATCGTCGCGGGCCGCGTCATAGCGGGCCGCCTGGAGCGCCAGCCACCCGCGGGCCTGGAGGGCCCACGTGTTCTCGGGGTCCTTCTGGAGGACGGCCGTCAGATCGGCCCGTGCTCGATCGCGCTGATTGCGGGCCATGAACAGGCGGGCGCGGACCACCAGCCCCCGCACGTCATCGCCGTACGCCTGCAGATAGCTGTTGATCTCGGTCTCGGCGTCGCCAAACTGCCCTGCGGTGAGCAGCCCATCGATCAGCGTCAGCCGTACCGCCTGGGCCTCCTCGCCACCGCGCTCATGCAACTGATCCAGCAGCCAGCGGCAGGTTTCCACCATCGGCCCCGGCCGGGACCACCGCTGATAGAAACTCACGAGAATCAGGCCCACCCGCAGGCTCAACCGGGTGCGCTCCGCGCTGTCCGTGATTTCCTTGGCCACGAGCCTCTGGGTGGCCTGCAACTCGCGCTCCGCCGCGTCCAGCGCCTGGGCCCGTTCGAGAAACTGGGCCAACTGCAACTGGGCCGACACGCGGTTCGTGCCGCTCTGCTGGTCCACGAGCCCGCGCAGCAAGGTTTCGCCTTTCTCCCGCTGCTGCGCATCGGCGTAGAAGTCGCTCGCCCGTTGCGCAAGGCGAATCTGGTTCGCTCCGGACAGCGCCGCCAGCGCGGTCGTGAAGAAGGCGTCCGCCTGCGCGGCAATTTCCGCCTTGGCGGCGGCGTCCAACTGCTTGTCGGCCTGGGTCCAGGCCTCGTGATAAAGCTCGCCGAGCCGCCCCAGGTTCTCCAGGTCGTCGGGCTTCTCGGCCCGCTGGCGCTGGCGCTCGGCGATCGCTTTCCGCGGGTCGGCGTTCTCCGCGGCCCGCTTCTGACGGGCCAGCACATACGGGTGCTGCGGGGCCAGCTTGGCCAGGTCCTCAAAGACCTTGGCGGCCAGGCGCGTGTACTCCTCCCGCTCCGGGCCGACCGCCTTCGCCGCCAGATCGTCGTACGCATCGGTCAACAGCCCGTACGCTTCCGTGTGGCGCGTGTTGATCTCGATTGCGCGCCGCAGCGCCTCGATCGCTTCGGTCGTGCGCCCCGCCAGCAGATAAGCCCGCGCCAGCCACGTTTGCAGCTCCGCCGACTTCGGCAAACCCAGCACCGCCTGCCGGAATTCGCGGATGGCCAGGTCGGCATTGCCGCGCGCGTATTCCAGCTCGCCGCGATAGGTCGCGCCACCCGCGGAATCCTGCCCCCGCCCGCCGTCGGCCTGGGCCAGCGGCGGCAGCAGTTCCGTGGCCCGATCCAGTTGCCCCAGTTGGATCCGCAGCCGAAACTCGCGCTCCGCGACTCGTAGATCATCCGGCCGCAAACGCCGCAGCTCGGCCACGTAGCCGACCGCCTTCTCCCAGTTGCGTTTTTGCACGTAGAAGTCGGCATACTGCTCAGCCCGTGCCAGGGCATCGGGCTCCTCGGCGATGAGCGCCAGGAACTTTTCGTCGCGCTTGCCCGGATCGCTCTCGGTCTGCACGACCGCGTAGGCCCGGAGCAGCCGCTCCAGCGTGGGACGCGGCGGCGCGGCAAGCAGCTTCTGCACTTGCTCGCGGGCCTCGTCCGTCCGTCCGGCCAATTCGAGCGTGGCCAGCAGCAATTGCACAGCCAGCCGTACCTGAGCGTCGCTGGCCGCGCTGTCGTTCAGCACGCCCCGCGAAAGCTCCTCGGCATTCGCGAAGTCGTGGCGATCCATCGCCAGGCGGGCCTCCCACAAGCGCAGCCCGGGATTCGCGTTCGCGCCCACGACGCTCGCGACCGCCTTCTCCGCCTCCGGCGCGTGCCCCAGCGCCGCCAGCACCTCGGCCTGTGCTGCCTTCAACGTGCGGTTGTCGCCTTCCGTGGGATACCGGCCGACGCAGCGCGTGAGCAGGTCGAGCGCCCGCCGGTTGCCCTGGCTCTCGTCGAGCTGACTCCGGTACAGGCTCGCGAGCGCGTACACCAGACGCGCCGGCGGCAGGCGATTCGCCTCCTGCTCGTACTGGCCCAGGGCTTGTTCGGCGTACTTCAGGGCCTCCCCAAACTGGTTGTTCTCGCGGTACAGCATGGCCAATTGCTCCGCAGGCAGCGTGCCCACCCGCGCGGCGGCAAGCCACCAATTAGCCTGCGGTCGCTTCTCATTGGCCCGCTCGAACGCCTTGATCGCGGTTACGTTGTCGCCGTCCGCCAGGGCGTAGCCACCCCGCATGTAGTCCGCCAGCTCGGAATCCGGCCACTTGGTCTCGACGTCGTCGAGGAAGGCCTTGGCCCGCGTCATCGCTTGCGCCCGCTGCGCAGCGTCGCCGCTGCGCTGCACCAGATCGACCGCATCCATCGCGGTCTCGAACGCGCGCAGCAACATCAGCAGGCGATCGTTGGCACGCAGAATCGCGCGCAAACTCCGCAGCGTCAGCGTCCGGGCCTGGGCGTCCTCGAGCACCTTCAGCGCCGCATCGAAACGCTGCGGCGTCAGCGCGGTGCTTCCACTCGCATCGGGCGCCAGCAGCTTCGTGCTCGCCAGAATGGCGTACGCATCATACGCGGCCGGGTCGACCTCGGCGGCGTGCTGGGCGAGTCGGGTGGCGCGGGCATACAACTCGTTGATCTCGTCCGCGCTCGCCGTGTCACGCCGGTAGTTCGCCAGCGCCAGCAGATGCTGCGCGAAGCCGACGTCCAAGTCGGCGTTGTCCGGACTCCCCTGCACGGCCTTCTCGATGGCCGCGCTCGCCTTGACCAGGAGCGCATCCGCTCCCGCCTGGTCCTCGGCCAGCAGCACAGTGGCTTCCTGGCGCAGGACGTCGCCGTACATCAGCACCAGCGGCACGTCGTCCGGATGCTCCCCCACCGCCGGCACCAGCACCTGCTCAACCTGTTCCACGTAGTTCCGCTGCTGCCGCGTCAGCTCGGTCATCGTGGCCGCGGACGCAGCGGCGGCCGTCAACTTCTCGCGGCCCTGCCGGAGCAGGTATTCCACCTGCGTCACCGCCACCCGCGGCTCGTGCGGCGCGAGCTGGAAGGCTGCCACCGCCGCCTCGTCCCCGCTGTTGCCGTACGTGTTCTGTACGGCCTCCAGACTCGCGTGCTGGGCTGCGGTGTTGTCGCCGATCGTCTCGGGGCGGACGTCCCGCAGGTTCCACAGGCCCCAGGCTCGGCAGACGGCCCCCAGGACCTTCTCGTCCAGCTCCAGCGGCTTCGCCTCCGTGTCGAGCTGCAGCAGACGCGTCGCGTAGTCCGCCCACTCCTGCCACCAGAAGCCGTACCCCTGCAACTCCTTCAGCCGCCAGAGTCCCTCGAGCACGGCGCGCAGCACGCGGCGGTCGTCGGGCACGCGCGCGTTCTCTCGGCGGAGCATGTCAAGCCACTGCGTGAAGCCGCCCAACTGGAATGAGCAGCGGGCAATATCCAGCGCGTACTTCGTGCGGTCGGTGTTGGGCTGCTGCTCGGCCGCCGCATAGGCCTGCCCGTACAGCCGGAGCGCCTTGGCCAACCGTTCGGGATCCCCGGCCTGCTCTTGGTCCCGGCCCTGCCGGGCCAGCAGCTCCGGATCACGCTGCGCGCTCTGGCGAATCACGAGCGCCGCAACCGAGACCACCAGAATGATCCCCATCAGCGTCAGGAACGCGATGAGACTCTTGTTCAACCGCCGTGTCTTGACCATTGCGCTTACCCTCTCTCTCGATTGCGCGCCCCCGTCTGGACCGAATCCGGCGAGGCGAGTTTGTCCAGGTCGAAATGGTCGCGCCTCAGCACCGGCAGGACCACCTCGAGCAGGGGCGCGAGAGCCGCCAGGGATGCATCCGCCCCGGCGGTGCGGACCATAGCATCGTCCGTGAAGGAAACTTCGATCTTCGCATAGTACGCGTACCGCGCCAGGGGGTTCGAAAGCCGCAGGCGTACGCCGTTGCGCGTCGCGGCGTAGCCGGCGTTGACGTCGAAGAAATACATGACCACGACTTCGCCCGCGGTGGCGTTGGTCAGCCGCCGCCGTTGGGGGGCGACGAACCGCATGACCCGTACGGGGATTTCGTCGTGCGGGGCCTCGCTGCCCGCCACGTGCACATCCGACGTGGTGGAACCGAGGATGTCATAGCCGCCCGCCAGGTAGCATTCGTCCGGCACGTGCGGAACCATGTCCGGCTGGCCGGTGTAATAGGTTACGAACAAGTTGGCCACACGGGTCGGGTCGGTCGGGGCTTTCTGCGTGTCCAGGAGGTAGATCTGCAGGTACTCTTCGGTGCCCAGGCTCTCGATGATGTCCTCGCTCATCGGCGGCGTCCTGTCGTTGCGCGGGTGACGCACGTAGCGCGGGGCCAGCTTGCCCACGTCGAACTGCCGCAGGGGACGCTTCAGCGGCACCGCCGCCTTCTGCGGAAAGATGCCCAGCCGCGGCAGGACACGCACGCCCACCGCCGCCGACGCGAGGATCAGTGCCGCGGCCCAGAAGCGTGGGCTGGCCCAGCCCCGCCGCGCGCCGCGCGCCGGTACCGTTTGCATGCTTGTCACGTGACTGGCCACGTTACGACTCGCTCGGGCCGCGCTCAGCGGGGCGGCACGACTCGTCGCCGTCTGCGTTCGCCGCCGGCTCCTCCACCCACAAATGGCTGAGCAGCCAGCCCAGGGCGCTGAAGATGCCGAAGGCCAACAGGATGACCACTAGCCCGAACATCATATGGTACTGCCCGCTGGCATACTTGGGATCGACGAAGATGTGTAGCCAGCAGGTCGTCGTCACGCGAATGATGTTGCAGAAGGTCGCGATCGGGACGCACGCCGCGACCAGCACGATCCGCTGCCACAGCGGCCGATCCGACAGGCACGCCACCGCCACGCCCAACGCGCAGAGCGTGACCGTGCTGCGCATCCCGCTGCACGCGTCGGCGATCCCGATGACGCCGCTGGCTCCGCGGTAGAAGTACTCGATGTTGGAGCCGACGCGTTCGATGTTCAGGTCGGGCACCAGCCCGAGCACCGCGCTGGCGGCGCCGGCGGCAATCCGCCGCAGCGGGTTGGTCCACGCGAAATACAGCCGCTGCGGCAGTGGGATGGCAAAGAACAGGTAGAGCCAGGGCAGCCACACGTAGTAGAGCAGGGGCAGCCCGCACAGGAAGACGATGAGCCCCAGCAGGGTGGTCATCATGGCGAGCGGCCGGACGTATCCGAACGGCAGCATCCGGGCCAGCGACCACAGGTACACCGACAAGCCCAACAGCAGCACGACCAGGCCGACCCACGTGTGCCGCACCGGGCAGCGGCGGACGCGCTCCCATTTGACGTACACGAGGTACGCGGCAAACAGGGGGATGAGCGGGCCGTGCGACCAGTCGGCTTCGTAGATCCAGGCGTGCACGAGGAGTCCGAGCGGCGGGATGAAGGCGAGCAGATGCCAGAAGGTCGCGACGAACAGGGCGGCGACGAGCGCGGCCCGGACCCGCGCTGGGCGGTCAAACGTCAGCGTCGCTGCTTGCGGAATGCTTGCGGGTCTCGCCGCCATCAACTTCGCCTCTGACCGCCCGGTCCCGGCCCACTGGGACTGCCGGCCGCCTGCCTGCTAGAACGAAAGTCCGCGCGCGGCGCGCTGCGCCTGTCGCACCACTTCGGGGTTACTCCGCCCGCCGACAGAATCCTGATCCGCGAAATTCCGGTCATACACAAACCCAAAACCATAGGTGAAGCGGAACGAGTTGCGGATCACGTACAGGAACGGCGCCACGATATGCGTACCCACGTTGATGATGTCGTCGTCCCGCAGATAGAAGTCGTCCTCCAGGCCGTAGTAGATCGCATCCAGATTCACGGAAATCGTCAATTGCTTGTCCGTGCCCGGCTCGTGCCGGATCACCTCGCAGCGCTGTGGCCAGGCCAGCGGCGTGAAGCCGCCGCCGATCGCCAACGCCTGCTTGATGGTGATGTCACGACCGCCGAACGCATACACGCCCGGCCGCACGATCTCGCCTACGAGGTAAAACACGCCCGTGTCTACCGGAATGTTGAGCACATCGCGGTCGCGGACCACGATATTGTAGCGCGGATTGCCATTCTTCAACTCGGGCAGGTCAATGGCGATCACCCGCTGCTCAAGCTCCCGCTCGGCGACGTTCTCCCAATTGAACGGCTCCTCCAGCTTCTCCTCCGGGGCGGCCGGTCGGGGCGGCGATGGCGGCGCCTTCGGCTCCACCGCTTTGGCCTCCGGGGGCGCGGCCTTCGGCTCAGGCTCGATCACCCGCCCGGTCGCAGGGTCAAAGATCAGCGGCTCAAACTGCGCCTTTGGCCGCTCCGGCACGGCGCGCGTGGCCGGCTGGTTCTTCGGCCCCCCGGGCGCGATAATCTCGCGCAATTCGTCCTTCGTCGGCGCAGGCTGTGTCCCAGGTTCTTGCTCCGGTTGCCGGCCAAGACCGACGCCGGTCATCAGGCCGCCGCTTTCTGACGGGCGCGGTTCGGATCGGCCGGGCGGAACATCCTGGTCCACCGGCGGCGGGACGATCAGTTCTTCCTTCGGCATCGCGCTGGGAACCGCTTCCGGCGCCAAGGCCTTGCCGCCGCCACTCCGGCGAACCACGTACAGCTTCTTCGCGTTCGCATCCGCGTCGCCCACCATGCCCAGCGCGTCCAGCAGCCGCAGGTCCGGGTCCGAGATCGGGTACGGGCCCGGCACGCGCACCGCCCCCAGAACCGTGAACAGCCGCCCCCGCTTGACCTGCGTCGCGACAACCACTATCGGCCGCGGCAGAACGCCCGCTTCCTTCAGCCGCGACGCCAGCTCCTGCTCCAGCTCCCGCTCCGTCAGGCCCGCCGCTCGTACGCTCCCCAGTTGCGGGATCCGCACTTCCCCCAGCGTGCTCACCTCCAGACCCACCTGGAAGGGCCGCCCGAAGTCGATCAGGTCCTCGATGCTCACCCCCAGCGTGTCGCCGGGGGCCAAACGGTACTCGTCGAACGTGGCCGCCAAATCCTCGGGCGTCGGCTCCGTGGCCTGCGCCAGACCGGGGGGCGTGTCACGCGGCGTCAGGACCCGTCGGATCCCCCCCTCCCCCGATTCGAGCCCAAATCGCCCGACCTTCGTAGGGTCGATAAAACTGTTCGGTGGCAGCAGCGCACAGCCGTCGGCCAATCCAGCGCACAACACCAGCGCCGAGAGTCCGCCACGCCACGCCGCTCCGGGCGTACCCCGGCAACCCATACCGCGCTCCTTAGCACCCATTAACGCACGCACCGCGCTCGCACCGCCTCGCCGGCAGGCGGCCGACTGGCCCCGCTCCTGATGCAACCACCCGCTCCGTAAACTCCTGCACTCACGAACCCCGATATGTAACACCTTTCGTCCATAACTGTCAAACGCGACGCCCCGGGGGAATCAACTCCAGCATCCGCTGGATGCTGGAGTTACGTTCCCAGCCCCGCGTCGGTTCGTGCGACACGGGGCGTTCCGGGTGCCTGGCAAAAATGATTATCGGCATGTCCGCGCTCGCGGCTTGTGGGTTGTTGGCCCACGCGCCCGCCCGCCGCCGACACGCCGGCGCACGTTCGGCCGGCCACGGCCCACAACTCGCCCCCACCTCGACTGAACCCGATATCAGAACATGGCAGATTGGGCGGCCTGCTCCAACCATCGACCGCCCCGACCCCCTGGCATGGCCACCAGCGAGCAACGGAACATGCGCGAACCCCGGCGGATCCTGATTCTGGGTGCCGGCGGACACGGACGCGTCGTGCTCGACATCCTCCTGCAGGCCGGCCCCTGTCAGGTCGTGGGCTTCCTCGACAATAACGCGGACATCCACGGCCGACGCATCGACGGCATCCCCGTGCTCGGCCCCATCGACGATCTCACCACTCTCGCGGAGCAGCACGACGTCGGCGGCGTCATCGTGGCCATCGGCGACAACGGCGTACGCCGCGGGCTGGCACGCCACGTGGACCGCTCAGGGCTGACCGTGCTCAACGCCGTGCACCCGTCCGCCACGCTCGCCCACAACGCCACGCTCGGGCGAAACGTCGTTGTCGCCGCGGGCGTGGTCGTCTGCGCACACTGCCAGATCGGCGACTCCGTGATCCTGAACACCGGCTGCCTCATCGACTACCAGACCATGATCGGCGAAGGCAGCCACATCTGCCCGGGCGTACGCATCGCCGGGCGCGTCAAAGTCGAGCCGGGGGTGTTCGTCGGCATCGGTGCGACCGTGGTCCCCAAGGTCACGTTGGGGTGCGAGTCCATCGTCGGGGCCGGGGCCGTCGTCATCGAGGACGTGCCCGCGCTGGCCACCGTCATCGGCGTCCCCGCCCGTCGCATCAAGCTCGCCGCGGCGTCGGAAGAGATCGCGGCCATGCTGCTACCCGCACGCGTATAGCCCCTCACGCCGCGATTTCGGGCCGCACTTCGGCGTCGCGCGCGGCGGGCGCCATTGTGACCCGCGCCAGGATCGGTGCCGCCGCGCCCGGCCGCTCGGCGACCACGCGGTTGATGTCGGCCACAAGCGTGTCGACCGCAGTCCGGTGCTCCGCGGCCTCATCGGACGCGGCCGTCACGGCGCGGATCAACTCGCCGCCCACGTCCTCCAGCCCGGCGTGCAGCCCCGCGCCCAGCGCACGCAAGACCGCCCGCTCCAGCGACGGCCGCAGCAGCCGATCGAGTGCGTAGGGGACGGCCCAGGCGATCAACACGACCAGCGCACTGTTGATCGCGAAGGCCAACCCGAGGAACTCCCGCTGCCCCTGGACGGCGGCGTGGTACCCCCGCAGCACCGCATACGCCACCCACACCAGCGCCACGGTCGGCAGGAACGTGGTCAGAAAGCCCGTTCCCCGACGCAGCGCACGGGTGAGCGCGTCGCCCGGCTGAGCCAGCGACTGACGAACACCGTCGCGCAAGAGCTGCGTGACGCGGGCGCCGGCCGAGTCGCCCGCCGCGTCAAGCGGCCGCCGCACCGGCGTCGCCGCCAGCCCGGCGCGTCGCAAGCCGACCTCGACAGCGTCGAGACAGGCGTTCAGCTTGGCCTGGGACCACTCGTCCCAGAGCTGGCCGGTCAGCTCGTTCAACAGCACGATGTTCCCCGGCTCCGCCGCGGACGACGGCTCGGCGGGCTTGCGCCCGCCGGCAACAGACATGTAGCGCCGCAGGTACTCGCCGAGGCCGCCGTCGCGCGCTGCGAACCGCGCGGCCACGGCGCGCAGCGACCACTCCGCGCCGGAGGCGATCGTGGCCGTCGCCGCGCGCCAGTTCTCCCGTACGCTGTCGGTCACACGCGCCCAGGCGGCCGCGTCGCCGAGACGGCGCTGAGCAGTCTGGAGCGCGACCCGCAGCTCGGCGAGGCGCGCGGCAGCACCCAGCCGCGCGAGGTCCTCCACGCCGTGGGCGCGGAGCAGTTCCGCCAGCACGGCTTGGATTTGATTGAATTCGTCGGGCGTGGGCAGCGGTTGCGCTGGGGACGGAACACAGCAGGTCGGCAGGACGAGCGGGTCTGGAAAACCGGCGTCCCGCAGCAACCGCGCGAAATCCTCGACCTGCCGCGGGTCACCTTCGTCCCAGCGGTTCAGCACGAACAGCCACCCGTGCTTGTGCCCGCGCTCGCGCAGCACGCGCCAGCCCACGTCGTCACGGTAGCGCTCGGGACTGATCACATAACAGACGAGGTCCACGTGCGGCAGCCACGCCAGGGCACACCGCCGATTCGCTGCTTCGGTGCTGTCGATGTCGGGGGCATCGACCCAAAGCACGTCGCGGTGCGCGTCGGATGCGTGGCGTTTGATCTGCACGGCGTCGAGGGGTAGCTCCGGCGGCAGATCGGCGAGTTGCACCGATTCGTGCACGTACACCGTGACCTCGCGCGAGGTCGGACGCTCGGCACCGGTGCGCGCGAGGACCGCGCCCGCCAGGCGGTTCAACAGACTGCTCTTGCCGACTCCCGTGCCGCCGAAGAAGGCGACGACCAGCGGCCGCCCACCGCCAGCGGGGCGATCCACGAAGAGGTCCGCGGGCGAACGCTGCTCCACCGCGGCGACGGCGGCCGCGTCCGCCGACTCGAGCCAGCCGGCACGCTGGGCTCGCTCGCACCACTCCTGGGCGCGCGCAAACAGGCTTGCAAACAAATCAGCCATGGCCGGCCCCCCGCGGCTCGGCAGGAGCCTCGCCTTCCCAGGCCGCGAGCGCCTGCGCCGCGGCGTCCAGCCGGTCGGACGTGAGGCCAAACAGCCGCGCATCGTCGAGCCGCATCGCCAGACCGGTGAGCTCGCGCACGAGCGTCCCCTGGACCAGTTCGGCCGCGGCCGCCTGCTGGCGTGCCTTGAGCTGGCGATCCACGCGCTGCATCTCCAACCCGGCCGCACCCTCCATGAGCAGCGATGTCAGGCCGAACGCCGCCGGCGCCCACACGATGTCCAGCGGTGTAAGCCCGCCCGTTTTGACCGCGAGCAGCAGCGTGCCAACGTCCATCGCGACGCGGCCCGCCCGCAACGCGGCCAGACGAGTCGGCTGCTTCTGTAGCGCGGCATACAGGCTGGTCGCCGCAGCGCGAATCTCCCCCGTCACCTGCTCGTGGTGCGTCCGCAGGGCCGCCTCGAACGCCTGCCGCACGCGGTCCTCGTCGCGTTGGAGTTGGCGGGCGAGTGCCTGCCACACAGCGAACCCGGGCTCGCCGGGCACGCAACGCCGCGCCAAGTCGCGCTGGAGCCCGATCTGCAAGGCATTGAATGTATCGACCAGGACGGTCGCCTCGACGCCCAGGCTGTGAACCGCCCGCGACGAGCCGGCGGCGGGCCGGCGTTCGTCCCACCACGCGCGCCCGGCGGCCAGCAACTGGCGCGCGGGCCACGTGACGAGCCGCCGCGTCCGCGCGATGACGCCGCCGATACGCGGGATCTCCAGCAGGTTGAGCAATTCGACCGCGGCCCGGCGGAAACTGTCGTACCGCCCGGGATGATCGAGGTAATCGCGCCGGTACGCTGCCAGGAACGCCGTGGCGGCCTGCGACACCATCTGCTGCCACTGGGCGCGAGCCGCCTGCTCGGCGCGCACCGGGGCCAACCAGGCGTCCCAGTGCCGCCGCAGGAGCGCACGAACGCCCGCCGCCCGCGCGCCGCGGTTTGGGCCAGCAGTCGGCGCCGCGATCCCGGCGTCGCAGGCCTGCGCGATCTCGCGTAACGGCTCGGCCAGCGTGGTCCGGTCGGCTCGTCCGCCCGCGGCCAGCGCGGGGTCATAGGGCAGCGCGACGATCGGAACGTCGCCCCAACTCCGGCCGCGCTCGCTCAATCGCGCACGCAACGAGCGGACGATGACCTCCTCGGCCTCCGGCGGCACTTTGTTCAGACAGACGACCAGCGGGCGGGCCAGCGGCGCCAACAGGTCCAGCAGATGCCACACCGACAGATCCGAGTACTTCTCCTTGCTCAGCACCAGCAGGTACAGGTCCGCCAGGGCGACGACTTCGACCACAGCGTGCACATACCCCCGGGCCGCGAGCGAATCGAAATCCGGGGTGTCCCACACCACGCAGCCCGGTCGCGCGAACAAGCCCGCATCCGGGTCGGGCGCGCCGGCCGGCTCGGCTTTCGTCAAAGCGTACGTCTGGAGAGCCCCGCGCGAGAGTTGATCGGGCGCGCACCGTTGCCAACCGGGCAGCAACGCCTCCGCCCAGGACTCATTCTCGCTGGCCGCGGTGAGCCAGAATCCTGCGGGGTGAACTGTGAAGCCCGCGAGCGGGCTGACCTCGGCCACCGCGCGGCCCAGGAGCAGATTCACGAGCGTGCTCTTGCCGGTCTGCGTCGGCCCGATCACCGCAATCTGCCGCGGACGCGCGCCCGCTCCGCCGGGCCAGTCCGCGTAGCGCAGCGCCGCCTCGGCGAGGAGCAGCGATTCGAGCGGGATCGGCGACGCGGTTCCAGAGAGGTCCGCGCCCCCCGACCGGTCGCGCAGGCGTTGATAGCCCGCGCTCAAGTCCGCGAGGAATCGCCGCAGAGTCTCTGGGGCGTCCGAAGTTGGATGCCGGGGTTGCTCCACAGGGCGGTATTCTGCCGCCGGCCGCCGAGATTCGATAGAGTCCGGCCGCCGAACCCCCCCGCGTTGCGGGTCGGCGCCCACGCTCCTATACTTCCACCCGTCCGCGAGCCAGGAGTATGCCGCGTGCCCATCTATGAATACGAATGTCCGGCGTGCCACGCGACGTTCGAGGAGCTGATCCGCTCCCCGGGCGACGAGGGCCGCGTCCGGTGCCCCAAGTGCGGCCAGCGCAAGGTCGCGCGGCGGCCGAGCGTGTTTTCGCCGCACGGCGCGCCCGCGAAGCAGTCGGCACGCCGCGGCGGATTTCCAGCCTGCGGACAATGCAGTAACCCGGGCGGGGCGTGCCCGTTGGCGGAGTGACGAAAGGCCGGTATGACGGTGGCACGCGAGGGCGATAAGACCGCGAGGGCAATCGGGGCGGGCCTGTTGACCTGGATCCTGCCGGGCGCCGGGCATCTGTGGCTCGGGCACCGCGGGCTGGCGCTCGTCTTCTTCGCCGCCATCAGCCTCCCCTACGGCGTGGGCATGGCTCTCGGCGGACTGCTGGATTCCGCCAACCCGCGCACGAACCCGTGGCTCTGTCTGGCCGAGGTCGGGGTGGGCGGCTACACCATTCCCGCGTACGTCGCCAGCCAGTCGCTCGAACGGCGGGTGTTGCAGGAAGTGGGGCTGCGGGCGCCGCCCGACCAGGCGTTTCGCGACGACTACGGGCGCTACATGGAGGCCCGGGCGAAATACATGTCCTTTTACCCCGAGTCCGACGTCGCCCAGATCTACCTCGCCACCGCCGGTCTGCTGAATCTGCTCGCGATTCTCGACGCGATTTCCCGCGCCCAGACGGGCGGGCTGCCCACCTATCACCGCGAGCTGCTGGCCGCGCAGCGGGAGGGCGGGACGTGACCGGGCTGACAGGCGCGCTGACCATCGCGACATGGCTCGTCCAGCCCCTGCACCTGCCAACGGGTGCGCGGCTCTGGATGCTGCTGCCGCTGGTCGCGTGCGTCGCGGCGGTTTATCGCGCGACGCGCGTCCGCACTGCGGGCGAGATGCCCTGGGCCACGGTCCGGACCTTCCTCAGCATCGTGGTCGGCATGGCGCTCATCGCGGTGGCGTTCTACGTCGTCCACCTGGCCGCGCGGCGGTTCTTCTGAGCGCCGCGAGCGTGCACGGCGTTGGCCAACGGGGGTTCCAGTGCTCGGCCTACGGGGCCGGCGCGGTGCCGGCTGGCTGCTGGACACGCTGCCAGGCAGCCAGAAGACGGGGATTATTTGGGCTGGTCGCCAGCGCTTCGCGCAGGCACGCGCGCGCCTTCGTCCAATCGCCCCGCGCCGCGTGAACCTGGACCGCGCCAAGCACTGCGTCGACGCAGCGCGCAGCCGCCGGCGTGCTCGAACTGGTGCCGATTTCCGCGCGTGCGAGGCGTATAGCGGCCTCGAAGCCTTGCAGCGCTCCGTCGAGGTCGCCCGTACGGCGTAGAGCTTGCGCGAGGTTGTAGTGGAATAGGACGTCGCGCGGCGCCAGGGCCACGGCCCGCCGCAGATACTCCACGCCCTCGGAATCCCGCCCCAGCTCCATCAACGTCGCGCCGAGCCCCGTGCACAGGCTTGCCTCCTGAACGGCCGAGGGGTCACTCGCGAGCCGCTGCCGGTAGATTGCCGCCGCCGCCTCGTACTGCTTGAGGTGCTGGAGGGTGATCGCAAGGTTCGTGAGCAGCGCACCGTGTTGGGGACTCGATTTCAGGCCGCGCTGCAGGTACGGGAGCGCTTCCTCGGGACGACCGGAATCGGTCAGGAAGCCGGCGAGACAGCTCAGCGCGTCCGGGCCGTCGGGGTTGATCGCCAGGGCGTCACGGTAGCACCGGGCGGCGCCTTCGTAATCGCCACGCTGCTGCAAGGCCGCCCCCATGTTCGTGCGCGCATTGTAGGAGTCCGGGGCGACAGCCAGCGTGTACCCCCACAGTGTTTCGGAGCTTCGCCAGACCTGCGTCTGACGCCAGGTGAGCCCGGCCAGGACGAGGATCACCCCCGCACATGCGGCGGCGAGCGGCACGCTGCGATTGTAGCTGCGCCCGAGCGAGTGGCGGTCGATGACATACAGCAGGCCAGCCCCCGCGAGCACGGCCCAGGTCATGCACGACAGGTACGAGTACCGATCTGCGACGAGTTGCGGCCCCGCCTGCGTCAGACCCAGCACGGGCGATACGACGATCCCGTAGTAGGCCCACAGCGCCAGTCCGGCGGGCCAGCGGCGACGCAGGGCCACGACCAGCCCCGTGATGGCCAGCACGACGACCGCCGACGCGACGAACCGTGCCTCGAAGGGGTTCAGTTTGAGCGGGACCTCGTAAATCGGAATCAGCCCCGTCGGCCACAGCGTCTTCCAAAGGTAGAACACGATTCCGTAGAACGCCTGGGCGATGCGCGGCAGCCAGCCGTACTGGGCCAGCGTTTTCATCGTGTCGAGGGCCGAGCTTTGGGCCCGGAGCGCCTCGAGACCCGTCCAGGCCGCCAGCGCCACGAATGGGATCTTCTCCGCGAGCACGCGGATGCGCCCGCGCGCCCGAAAACGCCGCAGCGGATACCAGTCGAGGACGAGCAGGACCGCTGGCAGCGTCATGCCCCACGCCTTGCAGAGCAGCGACAGCAGCAGCAAGGCGAGGGCGAGCGCGTACCAGCGCCACCGCGCACGCTCCGCGCGCGCGAAGCGCAGATACGCCAGCAGGCACGCCAGCAGGAAGAAGACCGACAGCACGTCCCGGCGCTCCGTCACCCAGGCCACGGATTCGGCCCGGAGCGGATGTACGGAAAACAGCAGCGCCGCCAGCGCGGCGGCGAGGCGCACAGCCGTGGGATGTCGCGCGCTGGCCGCCGGGTTCGTCAGCGCGAGGAGCCGCGCGGCCAGCCAGTAAAGCAGCACGGCGTTCAGCGCGTGCAGAATGACGTTCGTGAGGTGGAACCCCAGCGCGCCGCGCGCGTCGAGCCCCCAGATTTCATAGTCCACCGCAAAACTGAGCCACGTCAGCGGGTGATAGTGGCCAACCCAGTACGCGGTGAACATCCACCGGAGCTGCGGCCCGCCCAGCCCGCGAAAATGCTCGTTCTTCAGCAGGTTCCGGTCGTCGTCCCAGTTCACGAACTCGTTGCGCAGCGCGGGCGAAAAGACGGCCAGCGTGGTCAAGAGCACGAGTAGCGGCAGCGCGCTGCGTAGCCAGCGCTGCCGCGGCGCGCCGGGCTCCGCGGGCAGTGCGACTCTGGAACGTGCGATCTCGCGTGAACCGGACATGAAGGCGTTTTCGTCAGGTCGCGGGGCTGATGGGCAGGATGATGTCGAAGCGGGCGCCGCTGCCCGGGACGTTTGAGACCCGGATTGTCCCGTGCATCTCGCCGACCAGCCCGTGGGCGACCGCCAGGCCCATGCCCGCATTGTGGCCACACCCGCTGCACAAGGCACCCTTCGTCGTGAAGAAGGGCTCGAACAGGTGCTCCATGTTCGTCGGGTCGATGCCGTCCCCGGTGTCGGTGATCGAAAGGCACACGCTGTTCTCGTCCCGACGCGACAGCGTCACGCTCAAAGTCCCGCCGCTGGGCATGGCCTCGGCCGCGTTGTCGACGAGGTTGTTGAGGACTACGAGAAGCTGCTCGCGCCGGACCGGAATCGCCGGAACGAGCTGCCAGTCCACTTGCAGCTTGATGTGCTGCCCGCCGAGCCGCTCCTCGTTCTGATCCAGAAAATACAGCACCACCTCCGTCAGGTCCGCGAGGTCCGTGCTCTGGTGGTCCGCCTGCGCGAACGCGAGCAACTGCCGCGTGATGTGGGCCGCCCGGCCCACCGCATCGGCGGTGCGCTGCAACGCGCGGCGCATCGCCGTCACCGTGCTCATGTTGATCGCGTACTCCACGCTGGTCGCAATGGAGCAGAGCAGGTTGTTGTAGTGATGCGCGACCGCCCCCGAGAGCGTGCCCAGCGACGCCAGCCGTCCTCGCCGATCCAGCGTCCGCTGCAGCCGCATCCGCTGGGTGATGTCCCGGAACCACAGCGACACGCCCTGCAACGTCCCGTCCGACTCGAGCACCGGGGTGAACCACACGGCGTACTCGAGCGGGTCGTCCGCCGAGCCGCCCAGCCGCGTCTGGAACTCGCTCGCTTCGAGCGTGCTGCGGACGCTGTCCACGGTCCGTTCGACGGCCTCACGGTCCGCTTCGGGGAATAGCGCATTGACCGGGCCGCCGAACGCGCGCCGCCCCATGCCGAACAGCCGCCGGGCCGCCCGGTTGCCCGCGACGATGTGTCCGTCGGGCCGGCAGGCGATGATGGCAAAGCCCGCGCCCTGAAACAGGCTGTCGAGATACCTGGGGTCGAGACGCCCCAGCGTCGTCGAGGGCTCAATAGCGCTGGGCGACATGGTTTACATCCGCACGCAGGAACACATAAGAGTCGTAGCTCTGCCCATCCTCCTCCGAGACCAGAAACGAGTTGCCCACCAGACCGCTGACCCCGGACTGCTCCCCGGGGGCGATCAGCAGGAACCGGCCGGGCTCCAGGTCCGCGGCGAAGCCCGCGGCGCCGAACGCCCGCCCGGAGTAATTCGGCACCTGCGTCACGCCGGCCTCGTTCCGCACCCACCGCAGACCCTCCAGCCGCTGCCGCACCTCCGGCACCACGGACAGCCGGATGCGATCCGGGCGCTGGAGATCCAGGGCGTAGCTGAGGCGCAGGACGTTGCGGCTCTGCGGCCAGGTCTCGCCCGTCAGCACGCCGTCGTCGGCCAGGAAGAACAGGGTCTGCTCGTGCGGCCCGGTGTCGAGCTCGAGCGCGAGCGGATACTCGGCCGGCACCCGCAACGGTGCGATCGGGGTCGAGTTCACGCCGGGGATCGCGTCCAGGGCCGCGCGGACGGCTTCCCACCATTGCTCGTCGCCCACGCCGACGCGCAGGCCGTTGTGCCGCAGGCGCAGCGTCGTCGCGTTGTCCAGCGCGTCCTCGCGCAGGTGATTCCACAGCATCTCGGCCCGGGCCCGCTGCGAGCGCGGAACGCGCACGCGCAGCGCCGTGAGCACGACGTCCAGGCGGGTCACGCGGGTCGTCCCGCCGTTATCGGCGGCGGCCGCCACGAGCTTCAGCGGGTTGTCTTCGGGTTGGAGCAGGGCGAGGCGGGCGGGCGGGGCGGGATTCCCGGGGGAGGCGGCCGGCGGCGTGGGACGTGTGCCGCTCCAGGGCGCTAACGGGAGGGAACTACACCCGCAAAGCCCGACCGTAACTGCGATCAGCACGCGGTGGATCACGCGCCTCCCATGCGCTGGCAACGCTCGCGACAAACGACCCGCTCGCATTCAGTTCGTCAAATCCTGCGGGCCCGGACCCGCACTTCGCACCTCGGCCAACCGGCTCACGACTGACGCAGGCTGGCCTGCTACCCCTCCATTCTAAGATTCTAGCGGAAACGGACTTGGATTACCACGGGCTGTGATCACCGACGGGGTGTGACTGTCTTTCCTGGGGCGGGTAAAGTGCTTGCTGGAAATGGGTTGGTGGGGTCACGCGGGTTGTTTTTGGCCTGGGGGCCAAGCGATGAGCGAGAACGCGGCCGGCCGGGCCCAAGGCTGGGACATGGGCAGCGGCCCGACCGAGAGTCTGGGCAAGGCCCTGACGGCAGGCCGGAAGGGTCCGGGCCTGGGTTGGGACTCGCTGAACGCCCAAGCCAGGCGGACCCTTACCGCCCTACACGATTCCCGCGCGCGGAACGCTCTCAGCGCCCCCGGCAGGTCGCCGGGATCGCGCCACCCAGGTCAATGCCAGTTTCGGCCGCGGTCGTCATCGTCCTTCCAGTTCCAGAAATCGTCGCCATCGCGGTCGCACGACCAATGGTCGCGGTCATCTCTCCTGCAGTGGTCGTGTTCATCCTCGTCGCAGTCCCTGCCGCCATCGTGGTCGCGATGGCCATCGTGGTGCCTGTCGCCACACGTTCCAACGGTGGCCGCTGCCGTGCGCACGCCGACGTATTTGGAACTGCCGCAGCCTCCTCCAAGAACGTAAGCCTTGAAGGCCTCAGGCGTCCCAGCGAGGTCGTTGTTCTTGTAGGAACTGAGCTGGTTGCTGTCCACCGGCTTCACGTTGAGCGTCTGAAGGTTGCTGGAGAATCTTGAGTACCCCGCGGCCGCCCAATTCCAAGTGGTGCTCACGTTCCCTCCGACCTCAAAGTCGCCGGACCAGGTGACGCGGTGGATGCTCCCAGCGGTTACGGCGCTCGGCGTCTGGACGGCCACTCCAGAGAGGAAGACCGCTCCTGAGTAACTGGTCGGGACGGTCGTGGCCCACGTGTTAGTGATCGGATTGTAGGTGGTGGTCGTCGCCGTCGCCGTGGACGAATACGCGACCGTCGCGTCGGGCACAGTGATCTGCTTCTGCGCGCCGTTGAGCGTGAACGTGAGGCGGGAATTCTTCAACGTGATCGCCCCGGGCGCGGCGCTCGGTCTGATGACGCTGCTGAACCAGATGTACCCATTGGCCGGTATCGACGGATTGTTGAACGTCCAGGTGATGCTGCTGCTCGTGACGCACCTCTCGCCGGGACAACCGAGACTGTTCAGGGCTTCGAGCTGTGTCGTGGTTCCGCAGAGATTGCCTCTGGGAGCCAGGGCCGCCTGCACCAGGGCGATGACCTGCTGCGTGCTCAGGGGGTAAGCAACGTTCGGGCTGGCGGCATTGAGCAGCGCCGCCACGGCCTGCCGAGCCAACGCATTCACCCCGCCGCCGCTGCGCTGGAGTGCTTGCAGCAGCGTGATATTGGGAGTGAAGGCGTTGACGCCGAACGTGGCATCGAAATCCCGGCTCGTGGAGTAGCCCGCGGGCCACTCCGCCGTGTGGGTCTTCCAATAGTCTAGGCTACAGCCCTCGTTGCACCCGGCGGTGTCGGACTGCCCGCAACCGCATGTGCCCGGCTCCGTCTTCTTGGGATCGTTCGGGCAGAGGTCTTTGCAGTCGGCCACGCCATCGCCGTCGGTGTCGGTGTCCGGCACGCCGCAGCCGCACTGCCCTGGCACCGTTTTCATGGGATCGTTGGGGCAGCCGTCCTTGCAATCCAGCGTGCCGTCGCCGTCGGAATCGACATCCGGGCTCCCCGGACACACATCGATGCAGTCGGGCACGCCGTCGCCGTCGCTATCCGTATCCGGCTTGCCGCAGCCGCACACGCCGGGGCTGGTCTTCCTGGGATCTGTCGGGCAACCATCCAGGCAGTCGGGCACGCCGTCGCCGTCGGTGTCGGTGTCCGCAACCCCGCAGCCACAGATGCCCGGGGCGATCTTGCGGGGATCGTGCGGGCAGCCGTCCAGGCAATCGGGCAGGCCGTCGCCGTCAGAATCCAAGAGATCGTTCTGGCCCTGGCAGCGGTCCAGGCAGTCGGGCACGCCATCGCCGTCCGAGTCGGTATCCGCCACCCCACAACCGCACACCCCGGGGTCGATCTTGTTGGGATCGTTGGGGCAAAGATCCACGCAGTCCGGCGTACCATCGCCATCGCTGTCGGTATCCCGCACGCCGCAGCCGCACTCCCCGGGATCAAGCTTGTTGGGGTCCAGCGGGCAGTTGTCCAGGCAGTCGGCGACGCCATCGCCGTCGCTGTCGACATCCGACACGAAGCAGCCGCATACGCCGGGCGCCGTCTTCTGGGGATCGGTGGGGCAGCCATCGTGGCAATCCGGGACCCCGTCGCCGTCGGTATCGGTGTCCGCCACCCCGCAGCCGCACAGCCCCGGCCCGGTCTTATGGGGATCGGTGGGGCAGCCGTCGATGCAGTCCGGCTTGCCGTCTTTGTCGGTGTCGACGTCTGGAACTCCGCAGCCGCAGATGCCCGGCGCGTCCTTGTCGGGATCGTTGGGGCAGCCGTCCAAGCAATCGGGCAGCCCATCACCGTCGCTGTCCGTGTCAGGGGTGCCGCATCCACAGTGGCCCGGGTTGATCTTACTGGGATCGTTCGGACACAGGTCGATGCAGTCCGGCGTGCCGTCGCCATCGCTGTCGGTGTCGGGCGTGCCGCAGCCGCAGACGCCCGGATCCGTCTTCAGCGGATCGTTGGGACAGCCGTCCACACAATCGGGAGTCTGATCGCCATCAGAATCGACCTCTGGTACGCCGCAACCGCAAATCCCTGGAGCGGTCTTGAGGGGGTCATTGGGGCACAGATCGCTGCAATCCATCGTGCCATCGCCGTCGCTGTCGACGTCCGCTACGCCGCAGCCGCAGACACCAGGGGCGACCTTGTTGGGGTCGGCGGGACAGCCGTCAAGGCAATCCGGTACGCCGTCTCCATCTGTGTCAAGGTTGTCGTTCTGCCCTTGGCAGCGATCCACGCAGTCCATCACGCCATCGCCGTCGCTGTCCACATCGGGTGTGCCGCAGCCGCAGACGCCCGGCGCCACCTTGTCGGGATCGTTCGGGCAAAGGTCCAGGCAATCTGCCGTACCGTCGCCGTCGCTGTCGACGTCCGCTACGCCGCAGCCGCAGACGCCCGGCGCCGTCTTGAGCGGATCGCCAGGGCAGCCGTCCACGCAATCGGGAACCCCGTCGCCATCGCTGTCGATGTCCGGGATGCCGCAGCCGCAGACGCCCGGCGCCGTCTTCAGCGGATCGCTCGGGCAGCCGTCCACACAATCGGGAACTCCGTCGCCATCGCCATCGACATCCGGTATGCCGCACCCACAAGCCCCAGGGGCGGTCTTCTCGGGATCGTCGGGGCAGAGATCGTTGCAGTTGGGCGTGCCGTCGCCGTCGGTATCGGTGTCGACCGCACCGCAACCGCACAGGCCGGGAGCCACTTTGTTGGGATCGTTCGGGCACAGATCCTGGCAGTCGGCGACGCCGTCACCGTCCGTGTCGGTGTCCGGAATACCACAACCGCACACGCCCGGTTCCGCCTTGTTGGGGTCGTCCGGGCATTTGTCCTCTGGACCGGTAACCGTATCGCTGGCGGTCAGGCTATTGTCGCGCATGGAGCAAGTGACCATACCTACCGGGTACTGCGCGGCAGCAGTGAATACCAGAAATACCGACTTGGCCCCGGCGGGCCCGAAGGTGCCGTCGCCCAGCCGGCTGTACAGAAAACGTGCCGCCTTGTGGCCGTTGGCCAGGGTGACGATGCTTCTGCCGGTCGGCGCCATGGTCCCCACCGTTCGACCGTTCACCGTCCCGCTGGTCGAGGTCGCTACACGCAGCAGGGGCACTCCCGTCACGCTCTCCACGTCATAGGCGTAGAGTTTGTCATTGCCAGCGAGATACTCCAGAAGATACGCGTACTGCGTTTCGCCGGGAGTGATTCCGAGGGGATCGGAGGCGCTCTGGCCATCGAACGCCCCATAATCCACCTGGACCGTCAGGGAGAGCCCTTCGGGGCTGGGCCCCGCGGACAACGTCTTGGTGCCGGCGGATCCGGGAACGGCGGCCCCCTGGGCGTGCAAGACAACGAGCAAGAGCGACAAGCCCGACACAAGCATGGTACGCGATCTCATGAGCGCTTCTCCTCCATAGAATTGCAGGGTCCCCCTGAGCGGACCCTACCCCTCAGTAAGCTTCTTTCCACACAGTGCAGATCGCCGAGCTCTCGCCCGCTCAGCGTATGCTTTGACGATACGCGCGACTTGCGGCCGCGAACCCGGCCGGCTCCTGCCTCGAACGAAACAACTAGGTGATTCGACGCCGCGCCCGGATCATCACTCCGCCGAGCCCCAGCAGCAGCAGCGCGCTCGGCTCGGGGGAAACATGGATGATCACATCTGCGGGAACGTCGTTGATCGTGTTGGTGTCGCTGAACTCGATCCACATGTCGCCGAAGGCGCTGGCGGGCACTGCCGGCGTCAGGACCAGCAACTGCGAGTGCTGGCCGGCGGCGAAGCTGGGTCCGAGATCGTCCCCCAGAAAGGTGAAGATCCCCTGGGCCACCGGGTCGGTCACCGCCCCATATTCGAAGGGAGCCACACCACCGTAAGCATCAATCTGGTGGCCCGCCGGGCCAACCAGGAATGGCCCTGCCGGTTCGATCGCGGTTGGGGTGGTGTCGTCCTGAATGTACGACCCGCCGAGCGGAGCAAATACAGTGAACTTGCCGAAACTCAAGGTGTACTGGCCCACGCCCCCGCTTCCTTTATGCTCCAGGGCGAACACCAACTGCGGGCTGCTGTTCGCGCCCAGCGGATCGGTCGGGCTGGTGCCGTCATAAACTTGCCAGGCGACATCGACGGAGTAACTGCCGTTCTCCGGCGTGCTGCTGCCGATCACGTTCACGAATCCCGCGGAATTCGGGAACATCGCCGCGGTGGCGGCGACACTGGTTAGCGTCACGATCATGGCAGCAAGCGGCCTCTGCGCCTTGCGAGATATTCGCGCGAACATCATGGTGATTGCCTCTTCCTCACACTTCGGCGGAGACTCGCCAACACGAGCGAGCCACCTCTCCCAACCGCTCCGCCGACGCCGCGTTCCCTTGCGGCTATAGCGCCATAGTAAAAGGGCGGTTCTTGTGAGTCAATAGGAAAATCGCCCGATAGCGATACGGGGTGTGACCACGCTTTGTGGCGGTGGGTAAGGTACGTGGGCAAAATACGTTACGGTTTCGAGATGGGTTGGTTTGGCAAGGAGGCCGAGCATGAGCGTGGAATCGAGCGAGCGGGAGTTTGCGGCCTGGGCCGAGTCACTGCACGCGGAATATGACGCCTTTCTGCGGCAGAGTTGGGCGGCGAGTGGCGGCCGACGTGGCGGGGCACGGATGGTCGCACGCCGGCCGGCCGGACGCGGGTTTACGTGGAGATCGACGGTTTCCTGGCGCCGATGGTGACGGAGGCGGAGAAGCAGAAGCGCCGCGCCACGCGGCTTCGTCGCCGGCGGCGGGGGCGAACGGGCGGGTGCTCTCCGGGCCCGCCGGCAGCGGACCGAAGGGTCAGAAACGGCTGCGCCGGGGCTGCCTGGCCCGACCGGCGTGCGGGGCGCGGGCTTCCGCGGGGATCAGGTGGTTGCGAAGACTCTCGGCCCGTGCCGCCGGCGGAAAACCAACGGCCCCGGGGCCGTCGACGAAGATCCGCACCGGTCCGCACCATCCGGCCAGCGTGCCAAGTAACGGCCATCATGGGCTTCGACCCGCATTCCCTGGTCCTTATGGGCGCAATGGTACGCCGTCGCCACGTGCCGTTAGAGCCGGACGGCTGGACCGGGTAGAATGGCGACCGCGGAGGACGCAAACGGGAAATGTCAGCTTGAGGCCCCGGGCATACAAAAGGGACGCCGCAGCGACCCGCGCGAGCGAGTCCGAGCTGCGCTCCGCGAACGCCGTGCCGCCCGGGTTAGCGGTGGCGCCCGCCGGAACCGAGCTGCTGGCGCCTTTGCTGCTGGGGATCTCGGCCGGCCTGCAACTCACACTGGCCGCCCTGGTCCTGCTCGGACCGCGGCGGGCAATCGATCCCGCGACCCTGACCGAGTTGGGTCGGCGGTTTTGCCACCCGGAATGGGACATCCCGATCTATGCCGGCGGGTGCGTCGTCTCGTTGGCCCTCGCCCTGGTTGTCGCGGCGATTTACCGGCGCACCGCGGCGCGGCGGGCGGCAACGCTGGGGCCAGAGGAATATCGTGCGTGGCGCACGTACGCGCTCGGCGTGTTGAGCGCCCTCGCGGTGATCGGCGTGGCGCTGTTCCTGATCCTGCTGCTGGGACGGTTCCCGCTGCCCAAGAACACCACGACCCCGCTGACGGGCGGCCAGGCGGTACGCCTGCCCACCCCCACGGCGCTCGATGTGGCCGCATTGTTGGCGCTGGCACCGGCGATGCTGGCCTGCGCTGCCCTGGAGCTGCGCCGGGTCCGCGTCCACCTGCCGGAACGCAGAGCGACCGCCACTGCCCCGACCGCGATCCGATTGGGCTGGATGCTGGATGCAGCCTGCGCCGTCGTCCTCGTGGCGATCGTGTTCATTCCGCGTGCGTGGTGGGGGAACGTCATGAGCTCGGTGATGAACGAGGAGGGCATGTATCATTGGAATTTCTTCGTTATGGACCCGGCGTTGAGCTGGCACTGCGGGCTCGCGCTCGGCACCGAGCGCTATTGCCAGTACGGGGCCGGCTGGCCGCTCGTCATGGGCTGCCTGGCTTGGATCACGCCGCTGGCCTACAGGACCATGCTCGGCATCGGAGTAATCTGGGGATGCGCGTACTACGTGGGCGTTTACGCACTGCTTCGGCAGGTTGCGCAGCGGCGGACACTGGCGCTCGTTGGGGCGCTGGCCGCGATCCTGCTCCAGATGTTCAACGGCATCAAGCCGGCGCTGGTCATGTGGTACGCTCCGTCCTCGACGTGCCTCCGGCATCCGTTGGACGTTTTCGCCGCCATCGCCCTGTTGCAGTTCGCCCGCAGCGGCCGGCGCGGCTGGGCGCTGGCCGGCGGCGCGCTGGTAGGTCTGGAGCTCCTCTTCTCCACGGATAACGGCCTCTACCTCGTCCTGGGTCTCGGCCTCGTCATTGCACTCTACCTGCTTAACGCCCGCCAGCCGGGCCTGCGTGGCGCACTGCGGCCCATCACCCAAACCGGTGGTGCGGCCACAGCCGTCGCAGCCGCGGTGCTGCTCGCGGGGCTGCTGGTCGCCAGCCGCGGGACGCTGTTCTCGCGCGCATTCTGGACGGGCTATCTCGAGGCGCTCATCGTGTACCCCAAGCTGGGGCTGGGCCAATTGCCGCTAGCCGGCGTGGAAGACGGCGCGGTGCTGCTGTTCGCCCTGTTCTGCGCGACGTACCTGCTGGCGCTGGGCTGGGCCGTGACCCGCGCCCTGCGGCCAGAGCCGCTCGCCGCCCAGGACGCGCTCCTGGCGGGTCTGGCCGGGTACGGACTACTGCAGGCCCTGCTGTTCGTGGGTCGCTCGCATCCGTACAACATCTACCACGTCGCCGTGCCTTTTGTCCTCGTGGTCGTCGTGGGGGCTGCGCGGTTGGCCAGCCGGGGCCCCGTGCGACGCTCCGTTCTGCCGGTGGCCGCCCTCGCCGTGGTGGCGCTCTGGCTGCTCAGCAATCCTCAATTCGCGGTCTACCCGGCGCTGCTCCGGGTCGGGCTGACCGATCCCCCCAGGCTGGGCAGCTACCTCTTCCCGGACACGGCCGATGTGCCGGTGGCGCCGGAGTGGGAACACACTGCGGCCGCCTTTCGCGCGGATGCGGCGGACCTGCGGCATATCACGGCGGGCGGCGCCCGGGCGGCTGTACTGACCGAGCAACTCGACACCCCCATGTACCTGGCCACGGGCCTGCGACCTTGGGGCCGGTACGTGGCACTGGCAACGAGTTCATTCACGCTGGAGCGGGTACAGAGCGAGGTACAACGGCTGGAAGCCGACCGGCCGCAATACGTTGTCCTGGAAGTGCCGCGGCCGCACAACCCGAATCCGTACCGCGAAGCGGTGGCCGGCCGCTACGAGCTGTTGAAGGTCGGCGCCGCGACCGAAATCTGGCGTTTGCGTGAGTCCCCGGCGGCCAGCGCTCCGGCGGGCCATTGAACTCGGCTTGTCTCCCGCCCCATGCCAAGCGGATCGGGCGCCCATTGCCCCCTCTGCTCCGGTCCGGGTCGCTCTCATGCAGCAAGCCCCGGCACCGTACGGCACCGGGCGTTTTCAAGAGCGGGTGATGGGACTTGAACCCACGACACGATTAGAAAATGGCGCTTTCATGCCAGACAAGTGACTTATTATGAGACGTTATTGTAGTTCATTTCGCAATACATTTCGCATTGCCAGGCCGACGCTGCCAGTCTTGGTCGTTTCCACAGGTCAGCCATGCTCACGCACGATCCCGGCGTCGATCGGCACGTTCATGAAATCGACCACTCGCTGATCTTCGCGGACGTTCTTCTGAAGCCACGGGACGAACCGCTCGCGGAGATCCTTGCTTGTAAACGTCCAGCCCTTCCAAGACTGTGTTGGGTTTCCGTTCCTGACGTGGTTCTTGGCTGCGGGCACCTGTACCAGGGGCGGTTCAAGAGCTTCCCGATCCAGCGCGACGAGCACTTCCTGACCGTGTGCCGGTACGTGGAGCGGAACGCCCTGACGGCCAAGGTGGTGGAGCGGGCCGAGGCGTGGCGGTGGAATAGCCTGTGGGCCCGGCAGGAGGGCGGCGCGGAACTTAAGGCACTGTTGAACGAGTGGCCGGTGGATCGGCCGCGCAAGTGGGTGGAGCTGGTGAACGAGGTGATGACGGCCAGAAAGCAGGAGGCGGCGCGGACGTCGATCGCGCGGAATCGCCCGTTCGGCAGCCCGGCATGGCAGCGTGCCACGGCCGGGCGACTGGGGCTGCTGCACGCGCTAGGGTCGGAAGGCCGGCCGCGGAAGGCGGCGAAGGACGTGAAACACCGTGACAACTGTTACAGCCCGTTTCGACGTCTCGTGGGGATAATTTATTGAGAATTTACTGAGTTGCACTTCCGGTTATCCTCAAGGATAGTTCCGCGACGTCCGTCCCATACGTATTGGTCGCTTTGATTAGAACAGCGAATGTACCCTCTTCTAATGGTTGACCGCTAATGGCCCCCGTAAGAGTATCGATATTCAGCCCGGCAGGAAGGCCGCATGCTTCGTACGACTGTGGCAGATTGATGGTCCTTATTTGATAGAAAAGATCCCGTCCCGTCTCTCCAACCATAGTGTTTGAACTCTCAATCAGTGGATAGCGGACTTGCTGTCGCTGCAAGAGAAAGGTATGAACGCGCTCCCGTGCATTGTCCCTGATGTTCATCCAGAAGAGATTGAAGTCGTGCATGTGATAAATCAGCGGATCACCCATTGATTCACCATTCACGAAGAACTCTTCCGGGGGAGTGGGACTTGCCATCAGATAGCCTTGATCATTCCGAGTCGAAATCAGAGCAGGGTAGATGCCCTGAAACCTGGTGTCGGACTTTACAAAAGGCACCGCACCGAGGTTCATGGATGCCGGAGCTATTTCGGTGCCTTCATCCCAGGTCATCGGGTTGACGCTGAATAGCAATTGATCCGGCGTGGCACTTATCCATTGTTGTCTGTCGGGACTCCAGTATACCTGACCGTGCACCCAAGCGGCACGCCCGGTGAATCCCTCTCCAAAAGTCTCCCAGAGGGCGACGCAACCAATCTGTTGCGACGTTGAGCATGCGGCCAGTCCTCCGCCGGCGGAACTATCTAACATGGAGCGTGGCAACGCCAGTCCGGGGATCCATGCGGCAATGAAGCGATCCGCGCACGGCTTTCCGGCAACTTCTTCGATCAAGAGACGCTGGGCGTGATTGGAACCCTGGCTGTGCCCCGCAATGATAAAGGGCCTGCCCTGATTCAGGTTTTCAATGTAGTAACGAAAAGCTTGGCGAATATCTTCGTAGGCGATATTGAGGGGTTCCTGGAGGGCGTCCTCGCTACCACCGAACAGGGACAACGTCATCTGACGATAGCGTGGCGCATAGATTCGAGCGACCGAATTGAATGCCGCGGCCTGCAGCTTCAGCACCGAGTCCGTCATGGCGGCCGCATCGGGATCATCGATGGGTGCGTTGACAAGATCTTTGTAATAGGTTGTCGGGTGGATATAAAAGACATCGACTGTTGCAGTCGCCTCAAGGCTACTCAGTCCGCTGCCGATTGGTGTTGCTGTGGCAGAACTCTGTGTGCCGGGCATGGCGGCCCATGATTGCGACAGACTGTAGTCGATTTCGTTTTTCGTCTCTGCCGATTCACCCGAGCAACCAGCAAGTACTATCAGTAGCACCACGGTCGCCAGTGCGGGGATGAGTGTGGTGCGAACGTAGAAACTGATAGGAAATTTGATTCCGCGTGGGGCGGCGGCGTGGTCCCGGGGGTGGGGGGGGTTGGGGGCGGGGGTCGCTTCGCAGCTCATGTTGGTCCTCCATAGTGCGTAACACTTCACCCGTCTGCAATGGAGATTGCCACAGATTTGTTGATCTGGAGGGGTAGCGCGCGTTTTGTGAATGTGGTATGTCTGCGGGATGGCACGGATGCCGCACGACGTGTTGCCCAGCGAACCACTCGTGGCGCAGGCGCTGGCCGGACGACTGGACGAGGCCCAGGCCCGGCAAGTGGCCCGACGAGACCCGGAGCTGGTGGCCCTCGCGCTGCTCGCGCTGGCACGCCGGATTGCCACGCTGGAGACGCAAGCGGCAGGAATGAAGCCGACACCGGCCACGCCCTCGGGCATGATCCCGGTGTACGCCAAGCCGAATGCGCTGCGCGGTCACCGGCGAAAGCGGCCCGGGGCGAAAGACGGACATGTCGGCCATCGGCGGCCCCGGCCGACGCGCATCGACCAGCGGCATCGGGGACTTCGACCACGGTCCCGTCGGGGCGCTTGCGACGGACTTTCTGGGGCATTCGGGACAGGCCGACGACGGGTTCGCCGTTGTGGATCACGTACTTGGGAGGCTGGCCACGTCGTCTCGTGGGGTTGGTCATCATCGCTCGGTGCCCACTGGAAGACCGAGAAGCATGCTACTGAACGAGCGAAGCGACCGTCAATAACTTTCGCAAGTCTTTTCGCAAATGAAAAATGCCCGTTTTCACGGGCATTTTCACAAGCGGGTGATGGGACTTGAACCCACGACATTCACGTTGGCAACGTGACGCTCTACCACTGAGCTACACCCGCGTCACGGTCGGCCGCCGGCTGGTCGCCGACCACTTACTTTGTATATCGGCCTGACCGTCACTGCAAGCCCAAAAACCGTGAATCCGCCCGCCAGACGACCAGACCATCGGGCGCGCCGCGCAGGCCTTACCGCCGACGGCCCGAGCCTCACCCCGTCGCACCGTGGCCAATGCCATATACGTCCTGCGGACGCCCGGCCATCGGCGCACACGCGGTTATCGGCGCTGACCCGGTGGCTCGCGGCCCTCTGTTCACCATCCGCACGCAGGACGGCGTCCGCTCGAACCCGTTGGCGGCCAGTAGACCTACTGCGTCCCGATTGGGAGCCGGCACCCCGAGCAGGATCGTCTTGTCGCCCCAGTCGCCGAGCGCCGCTTGCAGCAGCGTATCCGCCGTGTGCACGCCGTCCGCCACCCACGGTCCCAGGCGCGCGCCAAAACGCGACGGCAGCACAAACGCGTAGCCACGCGGGCGGCGGCCCTCACGCACCCAATACGTCTGTTTCACAACCCGGTGCAGAAGAGTGAGCATCCGGCCGCGATCATCGCCGAATCGCTCGGTGTCGAAATGCGCGATCGCTGGCAGGTCGGCCCACGCGATCCGCTCCGCAGCGGCTCCTCCCACCCGAGGCTCCGGCGGACGCCGATAGCGGAACGATTCGAATTCGTCCACGAAACCGAGGCTGCGGTAGAGCGGGATGCCGGGCGGGTCGGCTTCGAGCCGGATCGTCCCGACGCCACGGCTGGCGAGGTGGGCGAGCGCCCGCTTCATGAGCGTTCGCCCGATGCCCTGCCGCCGGTGCTCCGGCACGACGATGAGGTTGCCGATCCACGCGGTCCGGGCATAGCACGTCGTCGTAACGAGGCCGACCGGGCGCCCCGCGATCTCGGCCACGAAGTCGCCTGCAGCGTCGTGCGCCAGCCACACCCGAAAGAGCTCGACGGTCGGATCCCAACCCTCGCGGCCGGTCTGCACCAGACCGAACTCGATGTCGGCGTCCACAAGTGGGCGAATCGTCACGTCCATACGCGTTGTCGGCGAGAGTAGCAGCGGGGCTCACGTGCTGCAACGCACGCAGAGTCTGGTCTCCGCCGCCCTTGGCGGGACCTCCCGCCGCACGTTACCCTAATTGGCGAATGCTGACCGACCACACTTCCGACAACCCGGCGGTGCGCGAAGTCCTCCGGCGGTACTGGGGGTACGACACGCTGCGCCCGCTCCAGGGCGAGGCGATCCAAGCGGAACTCGACCGCCACGACTCGCTGGTGGTCCTGCCGACGGGCGGCGGCAAATCGCTGTGTTACCAGATCCCGGCGATCCTCGCCCAGCGCACCGACGTCGTCATCTCGCCGCTGATCTCGCTGATGAAGGACCAGGTGGACGGGCTGCGGGCGTGCGGCTACCCGGCGGCGGCCCTGCACAGCGGAATGACGGCCGCCGAGCAGAAGCAAACCGAACGGGAGGCGCTGGCCGGACGTTATCGCCTGCTGTTTGCGGCCCCGGAACGGCTGCAAAACCCGTGGTTCGGCGGCATGTTGGAACACCTCGGCGTGGGGGCGTTCGCGATCGACGAGGCGCACTGCATCAGCCACTGGGGGCACGATTTTCGCCCGGAGTACCGCCAGCTCGCGGCCCTGCGCGCGCGGTTCCCGCAGGCGAGCCTGCACGCCTACACCGCGACCGCGACGCAGCGGGTCCGCGACGACATCGTCGCACAACTGCGGCTACGCGAGCCGGTCCTGCTCGTCGGCCGGTTCGACCGTCCGAATCTCGTCTACCGGGTCGTGCCCAAGCAGGACGTGTACGTGCAAACCGCGGCCGTGCTGCAGCGGCACGCCGGGCAGGCGGCCATCGTGTACTGCCTCAGTCGGACTGATACCGAGGTGATGGCGGAGTTCCTGCGTTCGCAGAAGGTGCGGGCGGCGCACTATCACGCCGGCATGGAGGCCGCCAGCCGCCGCGCGACGCAGGACGATTTCGCGGCGGAGCGGATCGACGTGGTGGTAGCGACGGTCGCGTTCGGGATGGGGATCGACCGGAGCGACGTGCGCTGCGTGATCCATGCGGCGGTGCCGAAGTCCATCGAGCATTATCAGCAGGAAACAGGGCGGGCCGGGCGCGACGGTCTTGAAGCCGAGTGTGTCCTCTTCTACTCATACGGGGACATCGCCCGCTGGGAGGGGCTCATCGAGAAAAGCGCGACGGAAGCAAACGCGCCGGCGAAGGTGGTCGAGGCCGGCCGCGAGCTGCTGCGGCATCTGCAGAGGCTGTGCAACGGATATGGCTGCCGCCACCGGGCGATCAGCGAGTATTTCGGGCAGACTTACGAGTCGCCGAGCTGCGGCGCGTGCGATGCCTGTCTTGGCGAGATCGAGGGGCTGGCGGACGCGACCGTAGCCGCGCAGAAAGTTCTGTCGTGCGTGGCACGTGTCGAGCAGCGCTTCGGCGTCGGCCACGTCGTTGAAGTGCTGGTTGGTGCCAAAACCGCCCGCATCCGCGAGCTGGGCCACGACCGCCTCAGCACGCACGGGCTGCTGAAGGACCTCGACAAGAAGGTCGTTCAGGACATGGTGTACCAACTCGTCGATGCCGGCGTGCTGGGGCGCACCACCGACGAGTACCCCATCCTCAAGCTGAACGCCGCTTCGTGGGAAGTACTGCGCGGCAAGCGAACGGTGAAGTTGCGCCAGGCGGCGGCCGCGGTGAAGACGGCGCAGGTGGAGCAGGACGCGTGGGCGGGGGTGGACCGTCCGCTGTTCGAGCGGCTGCGCGCGCTGCGGCAGCAGGTCGCCCGGGAGTTGAACTTGCCGCCGTTCATGATCCTCCACGATGCCGCCCTGCGTGACCTGGCCCGCTTTCGTCCCACCACCTTGGAGGGGCTGCGGCAGGTTGGTGGTTTCGGACAGCGGAAGCTCGCGCGCTTCGGCCGCCGGTTTGCGGATGGCATTCGCGCGTATTGCAAAACGCAGGGCGTCGCGGGCGATCTGCCGAACAGCGTGGCGTTCCGGACGAAGGCGCGAAAACGCGGGAATGCAGCTCACGTGAAGGCCGCCGACCCGCGGCGACAGGCGTTTGAGTTGTACGCCGGCGGCGCCACGGCGGAGCAGGTCGCCACGCAAACCGGCCGGGCGCGTTCGACGGCGTGGCAGTACCTTGAGAACTTCGTCGGGGATCACCGGCCGGGCGACGTGTCGCGCTGGGTGGACGCGGCGACGTACGCCCGCGTGACGGAAGCCTTGCGCGCCAGCGACGGCACGGCCCTGCGACCGGTCTTCGAGCAGCTCGGCGGCCAAGTGCCCTACGAAGTCATCCGCGTCGTCGCGCGGCACCTCGAGGTGACGGCGCTGGGCGACGCGGCGCCGACCGGAATGTAGGTGCGGCGTGGGCTCCGGCATGACCCGCGGCCTACGTTTCGGGGCCGTTCGCCGCTAGACTGACGCCGCAATGCCCGTGCTGCGCGACAAATCCGGCTACTCCGTCGATACGCCCGTGCGCTGTCCGGCGTCGGCGTCTTACCTTTGTCTGAAGGCGGTGCTCGACCGCTGCGCCGCGCTGGTCGCGCTGGCGGTGGCGTGGCCGCTGATCCTGCTCATCGCGTGGCTGGTGCGGCGCGACGGGCACCCGGCCCTCTTTCGACAAACGCGAGCCCGGCGGCACGGCCGGCCGTTCACGCTGCTCAAGTTCCGCACGATGCGGACCGATGTCGATCCGTTCGGCGATTCGCCGCAAAGTGAGCAGGACCCGCGGCTGACGCGGATCGGCCGCTGGCTGCGGGAGACGAGCCTGGACGAGCTGCCGCAGTTGCTCAATGTCGTGCGGGGCGAGATGTCGCTGGTCGGCCCGCGGCCGCTCTACATGCAGCAGATGGCGGAGTGGAACGAGCGGCAGCACGGCCGTTTGCTGGTCAAGCCGGGCCTCACGGGGCTCGCGCAAACGCGCGGCCGCGGCTGCCTGACCGTCGAGGAAAAGCTCGAGCTGGACGTGCAGTACGTCGAGACCGTCAGCCTGCGGACCGACCTCGCGATCATCTGGCAGACGCTGCGCGGCCTGTGGCGCCGCGGGGACATCTACGAGGTGCGCTACTCCCGCGATCGCGCACGCCGCGGGGGAGAGAGAGCACGACAAAGGTACGAAGACACCAAGAACGACTGAGGAGGGGTCAGGAATGTGCGCGCGTTCCTTCCTGGCGTCTTTGTGCCTTGGTGTCCTTGTGGTGAGCACCTGGGGGGCGAGGAAACGACCCTCGATGTACTTCGTCGCGCCCAGGGGCGCAGGTCCGCGCGCCGCGGCCTGGTCGCAGATGCCGGATTGCATGGTCGCCACCAGTTTGTCCAGCGCGTCCGCGCGCGTCGCCGAGCTGTGCACGGCCAGCGTGTATGCCCGTGCGCGCCCCCGGCGCAAGGGCCAAAGTGGAAGAATCTCAGCAAATTCTGTAGAGCGGTGAGGTGTTATACGCATCCTGTTTATTTCTTGCGCTCGATCCAGCGGGTTCTGCAGAGCGACCGGATTCGCTCGGGGGTGAGGGCATTCCAGGCGGCGGAAGCTTCGGCCAGCAGGTTGTCGTAATCGG
>Ga0182017_10000219_pt1 | contig 45098 bp, 49 predicted proteins | sample 712E3DmetaG_FD_120492 | JGI IMG/M metagenome (GOLD analysis project Ga0182017, IMG submission 120492) | Permafrost microbial communities from Stordalen Mire, Sweden - 712E3D metaG | ecosystem: Environmental > Terrestrial > Soil > Wetlands > Permafrost | place: Sweden: Stordalen | collected... | reverse complement strand
TTCTCGGCTGGTCTTGGGTTCTTTCAAGAACCGGAGCACGTCGCCTTCGTTAAACGCGGCGAGATACTCCATTGCCTCATTGAGGTGGCTGGCCTTCCAGTCTCGGAAGTCCGCAAAAGTTTCGAGGGTCGTTGCGCCCGGCGGCATCTTTTCGGCGCGGAACTGCTGCAAAGCCAGTGCGTGGCGCGCGATGTCGAGCAATTGCTCAGGCCGTTTCTTCTGCCAGTCCTGAAACGAATCCTCGTAAAGCAAATTCAGGTATTTGGCGATCTGCGCCTGCCGCAGCATTTGTTTGTCCTCCTGACTCGATGTGCCAATCATGCGTGCGACAAGCGCAGTCGCGGCCGAAAGATGGTCGGGTGTGAGTGGCAGTCCCTTGGTGTCGAGATAGTTTATGGTCAGGTCGCCGTCAGGATGAATGATGATGGGCCGCGCGCCCTCCTCAACCGTCTGCGTATAGATGCCGTAACTTAACCCCTCCTCAATAATGACGGTGTAGGCGAAATAACCTTCGGTCTGCGAAAGTAAATCACATACGGTCACGGATTTCCCCGCCCCGCTCATGCCCAGCAGCACCGCATGTTGTGGTGACTGATTATCTTTCGAGCCGGAGAAAGTTTCCACGCCGATCAAATTATTGTTCGGGCCGTCGTAGATGGCTTCGGCGGTTTTGAGATGGCCGGTGAACGTGCTGGTCACGGGCAGCATGTCGGCCAGGTAACGATGTTCGGCGTAGAGCTTGCGATGCTCATACCGTCCCCAGGTCCAGCCCGGCCAAGTCTGGAAGAAAAGATTTTTGGACGTGCTCGGCAGGTTGCTCTCAAAATACTGCGCCGAGTTCATCGAATTGATGGCGTTCTTGATGGCGCTGGCTTTGGCGTTCAAACCGTCCTTACTCTTGTCCCAAATCCGAATCACGAAAAGCGCATTGAACGGAATCGTCTGCCCCTGCATGAGCGCGTGAATCTTTTTTTGTTTCTTTTCCATCACCGTGAGCAGCGAGATTTTCTTTTCGCTGGCGTAGTCGCCGGCCACGCGGTCGTGTTCTTTTTCTTCCTTGTTGATTTCCTGGGTGATGGGCAGCGGGTCAACATTGACCGTGATGGCATAGTCCAGCAGCCGCAGATTGGTGAGGCGTTGGATGATGCCGGGATAGGTCGTGCGCGGCCAGCGGGTGAGCGCGATGACGGAATGATAATGGCCGTCCAGGTAAAACCCGAAATCACTCTGGCCGTTGCCCTCCGAGTGCCAGCAATTTTCCTGAATCGAAAGTTCGGGCACAAAATCGCTGGCCGCATCAAAGTCAAACCGGTCGGCGAGTGACGGGTTCAAAAACTGCGTGTAATGCTTGAAATGGTCGAGGTCGCTCATCGGCAGCACGCGGGTCCCGGCGCTGGCAAAGATTTCCTTTAGCAAATGGTGAACGTGGGTGAACTCCATTTCCAACTGGTCAAGCAGCGTCAGGTAATACTCGCGCAAGGCGGCGTTGGTGGTGAGCGTCTTGGGCGCATTCTCCAATGAGCGCGACACATAGAAAACCACGCGCTGCCGCCGGAGTTTTCGCTCAACCATTGCCTGCCAGTAGCGCGCGAACCGTTCGTTGCGCGAACGCTTCGTCCAGATATTTTCAAACCGCTCGGTCTCCTGCTGAAACCGCAGCAACTCGGTTTTGTAATCGGAATCGGAAAAGTATTGGACTTGCAGCCGCTGATTTTCGTGGAGCGACGCCAGCAACAGGCAAAGCTGCTCCTGGAATTCGTTCAAGTCGGCAATCGGGCTGTTGGTGAGGTCGGGCGCTTCAAAGACGAAGCCTTTGGCGGCGTAACCGCCGCGCCGGAGATGATTGAACACAATCAAATTGCGCACGAAAAAACCGTTGGGGGGACGTTCAAACATAAATCAAATGTGTTGGGACCGGTGCGGTGGCCGCCGCGCGTCGTCCACGACTTGCTGGACGCGGTTCAGGTCATTCACGAGTTGCGGCACCGTTCGCACCTGTCTGGCTTCGTTGATGGCGACATAGGCTTCCTGGATGTGCGCCAGCGCCCGTTCCAGGTGGGCGCGGGCGGTGCTGCCAAAACCGTGCGTGTGCAGGCCGCTGCTCAAAGCGGACTCGGCGGCCTTGATCTGACCGAGCAACTCCTGCCGTCTGGCTTCCACCATGTTAAGGTCGCCGGAGTTCATGATTTTTTAACGGGCACTGTCTGGCCGGCGCGCCGGTTGGGATTGACGAAGGGGAGGACATAAATTTCCGAAACCCATGCTTCTTCAATGACCAGCGCACCAAGATGTTTCTCGGCGTGGACGCGGGCGACCCGTCCGCTGACCAGCGGCCCGACCATCAATTCCAGACGCCAGCCCCGCAAAATCACCACGGCGTCAGGATAGAAGAGTATCAGTTGATGCGGCGGCAGCGTCCGTTTGCCTTGATGGTCCGGGTTTTCCTGCAAGACAAAATGCGTGAGCTGCTGGATGGGGAAGCCCCATAACTGGTGCGTGTCAATGAATTCGATGAACTTTGGAGAAGGAGGAATCAGTTCAACCGAACCGGCAAACGGTTTGTGTGACAAGGGATGTAATTTCTTACTCATACAAAGGGTGGTGGTAATTGTGTCCGGCCTGCGGGCTGAAGCCGCGTCCCGTCACCAGATATTCAAAACAGTCGCGGTCGTAACCGGGCGGTTTACCCTGCCGCAGCGCGAAAATGTAGGCGAGGCAGATCAGCACCGGTACGAGCGCGGCGACAAAGGACATGGTGAGGGACACGTCGAGGACGACGAGCAGGACGAAGAACACGATGATGCCCGCGCCGATGCCGCCGATGAGCCACCAAAAGAGACCGCCTTCCAAGCCCCACGTCCGGCCTTTGGAATCGGACGCGGCGTTGGTGTCGGTCAGGCGAAGTTCGTTTTTGGCGCTCATGGACAGGTCGGGCGGATTTGGTTTTGTTTGGGTGGTTAGAAATTGCCGACACCGACCGCGCTGTTGGCGTCGAGGCCGAAGATTTTATAGAAGGCATAGACCACCGCCGGGGCCGCCGCGATGATGGCGCCGCCGATGATGGACATCTTGCCCTGGTCAACATCGCCGCGCCGGATGGCGAAGCCGCCGTAGATGACCGACGAGATGCCCAGGACGAAACCGAACATCATGATTACGGCGAGACTGTTGCTGATGCCGGTCTTCAGGTCGGTGGAATTGAAGCCGGTGCCTTGGGCAAAGGCGGAGAGGGTATTGAGCGCGAGCAGTGCCGCAACGGTGAGGAGCGGGCGGAAACGGTTCAGGAATCGGATGCTTTTTTTCATAGTGTCGTTTGTGCGTGCTTTGGTCTTTTATTTTCACTGGCGGCACACGCCGCCTTTCATGCGCACTGGTCTAGCACTTTCCGAAAACGGTTTTGTGTAATCATTACACAAAATGAAAATATCTTTCTGGCAGGGTTAAGGCATGAATATGACGCCATTTGAACCTGAAAAAACCGAAAGCCTGCGCAACCTCGACCAGGCCCTGCACGCGGAAATCCGCGGCCAGCATCACATCATCCCGCGCGTGGTGTCGGTGTTGCAGCGCGGCGAATTGGGTTTGAGCAAGGCGGGCCGTCCGCGCGGCAGTTTTCTGTTTCTCGGTCCCACCGGCGTCGGCAAAACGGAACTCACACAGGTTTTCACCGGCAAACTTTTCGGCCTGGACAAGCTGGTCCGTTACGACATGTCGGAATTCCAAACGCAGGAATCGCTCGGCCTGCTGCTCGGTTCGCGTCCGGGAGAAAGCGGGTTTATCGGCGCGGCCTATGGCCGGACCAAAACTGGAACGCTGCTGTTTGACGAGGTGGAAAAGGCGCATCCCCGCATCATGGATGTCTTCCTGCAAATGCTGGATGCCGCGCGGGTCACGATTGCCACGGGCGAGACGCTCGACCTGAGCGGCTTTTACATCGTGATGACATCCAACATCGGCTCCGCCGAGCTGATGAGCCTGCAACATTCAGCAGAGGCCACCCTGGAACGCCATGTCCTTTCCCGCGCCCAGCAATCGTTGCGCCCTGAAATCTTCGCGCGCATCGCCGAGAAACTTGTGTTCCATCGGTTGAGTTACGAACACCAGCTTGAAATCGCCGCGAAGTTCCTGGACAAGGAAATCAAATTCTTGCGCGACCGGGGATGCAACATCCGGGTGGCAGAATCCGTCCTGCCGTTTCTCGTTCGCAAGGGTTTCCATCCCAAACTCGGAGCACGCCCCATGCGGGATGCAACTGAAAAATTGGTGGGCGATGCCGTGGCCGGCGCGCTGCTGCTCAACGGGCGCGCTGAGGGTTGCCTCATGGCTGACACCGTCAATGACCGGCTCAAAATTGAATGACCATTTCCCCCACTGGTCAGAAATCCCGGCGCGAATTCCTAATCGCCACCGTCTTTGGCTCAACTGCGCCTGTCACAGGTGGAAGTCGAAGGGCAACAGGGCGAAACAACCTTGACGGGCGCAGTTGAGCCATACCATCGAAAGGCGATTCGCGCCAGTGCCCGCATGATAGCGGAAGCGGTTGGATGATTTTCTACTGATGATTTTCACCTTTGCCATATTTATGACGCTTCGGTCTGGCACAAAACTCAAGTGGCGAGGAGCGCGTGGCGAAGTGTAGCCCGGCGCGGAACGACACGAGTTGCGTGCCAGACGGAAGCGGACGCAACTGCGTCACAGATGCGAGCCGGGACGAGCGGGTGGAAGTGACGGAAGGCGGGCCGAGCGAAATGAGCGAAGCCGCCGTGTCGCTTCCGCCCGTTGGTCCCGGCGGCATAAACCACGGTTCGATCATGCCAGCATCAGATACAAATGCGTCTCGCCTGTGTCTTTTCCCGGCAGGCAGGCTCCGCGCCGTCTGTTGCAATATTTCTGGCAGATTTTTCTTAATACCGCCCGTTTGGGTTTCGACTGCGGCAACTGAACCAACAGCCAGTCGGCAAAGAGTTTTTCTCGCTTGCCGGCATAGATGGCGGCGATGACGACGGAATCCGCGCCGGCGGCGTATAGTTTTTCCACAAATTTGAGAGCCGCCTTTGTGGTCGCAAATTTCGCCAGTGAGCGGGATTTCGGGCGTGTTCCGGCTTTCAACCACGCTCCAGCCTCGGCGTGATCGGGTTTCTCCAAAACGGATTGAATGAACAAATCAAATTCCTTGCGTTCCAAAGTGGCTCCATGACGCGTAACCTTGCCTGCCGGCTCTCCCCTATATTGCGGCCAGTCGGGATTTTTTTTGGCGGCTTTCAAATAGGCGGCGCGGGTGACATCCTGGTTGTTGATGAGGTAGTTTTCTCTGATCAATGTGCCATTGCGGAGCCAGGTCCGGCAGCGTCCATGAAATTTGCCGTTGAGGGAACTGATCTCCATTTGCAACTGGCCGTTGTCATGCCAGTAATGCTGGATGCCGGTGCCGTGAACCATCGTGAACGAGCCAAGCGAACGCCCGTTTTCGTCCCATTCCCGGCTCACGCCATGCAAGAGGCCGTGGCGATAGCGCAATTCCTCGACCAGTTGGCCGTTTCGATGCCAGGTGCGGTAAAAGTTGTGAAATTGGCCGTCCACTTCCCTGATTTCCGTATGGATTTGACCACTGCGGTAGTAAAACCTTTTTATGCGAGGCTTTGGCATATCCGCAAATTGACTCTGCTGCAACCACCGTTGCTTTTGGACGTTGGCATGGCTGATTTTAATTCAGCCCTGCCAGTTCAAATCCCGCGAGTCCTCCAGCCTGAAAGACTTATTTAATGATTAAGGCAAACTGTACGAATCTTCAAGTGATTGTAAATCGTTTTTTAGAAACGGCGGAGGTGACCAACGAAGAAATGGACTCGCGGCAACTCTCCGGATCTTTTACTTTGAATGTTTCTGTAGATCGGTCTGGCAGAATAGCATAAATTCCCCCAGGAAATTGATGAGCACCGGATTGGTGATGTCATCGTGGTCCTTCATTATCTTTTTGTCCACCGATACAATCAGGAACGGATCGCCCGGCCGGTAATTCCACCTCGGTTTGAGGATACTGTCATCAAAGTAATACGTGGCGGCGGTGACATTGTTGGGATGCCATTTTGCGCGCTGCGTATGGACGTTGTTGATGGATGACTGCAACTTGTCCGGGGCATGCAGTTCATGCTTCTTGGTCGTTAAATTGAACGTGCTGTTTCCGCTGGCCAGAGCCTCGGCATTGGTGTTGTAAACCAGGTCGTGCGTAACGAACGGCGTGAACCAGCCCACCGCGTCTCGGTTCGCATGCTTCTGTTGGTCGTCGCGATTTTTCTCAAACATGGTCGAGAAAAACCGGCCGATGGGAAACGCGTAATGTGTGGCCCAATCGCCCTTGGACGTGAAAATCGAGAGCGCCGGCCTTTGATTGGTCGGGTACTGGCCGATTGAAATCGCCATCTGGTTCAAACTGTAAAGGCGTGACGCTTCGAAGGCCGGATTCAGGAGAATCACCTGATCGCCCAACGGCTTGAGCGGCTCGCCATGCTTGACCGTGTCCACGAATCGTTCGGTGACAATTTCGGATATGGCCGAATAGACCGCCGCGCCACCGAAGCTGTGCCCCACGATGATCAATTCCGTCCGGGGCGCATTGGCCGCGAGCGAATCGTTGCCGGCCTGTTGCAGCGTTTCCAAATCCACCAGCAATTCCGTCATCGCGCCGTAACCACCCACCTTGTGCGCCGTATTCTTGCGCTCCCAAAAGCTCAACTCCTTGAACGGCTCCAACATTGCGGACAACCCGCGCCACCCGGCATAAATACCCACAACTTTCCGGGTGGGGTGGTTGGTTTGAATCGTTTCAGCGGTGCCCAGTTGCTTCAATATATTGCGGAACATTTCCACGTTGTCGTTGTCATACGCCGCGTTATTCTTCCAACCATGCACGAACAGGACGATGACGATTCCTTGTGCATTATTGGTCTGGTTGATGCCCGCCTCCGTCCGGATCATTTGTTCCACAGCCTTGACTTGGTTGGTATCCCAGAACCAGCCTTGGTCGTCGAACTCCACAAACCCCAACTTGTAGTCCGGGGTGGATTCGATGACAGCATTGGTGCAATCCGCACCGGCCTGGGTGGGATTACAGGGCGTGAAGTTGGTACGAAAAGGCTTGTTGGAAGTGCAACCCACGGCGAACAGAACCACGCCACACGCGACAATTACCAGAATAGTCAGCGAAATATTCATAAAAACCTTGCTGCGTAAGGCTGAAGGCCTTTTACGTCGGCTTAAGATCCCATTGTGAAGCTTGAACACCTTTGACCCGCCGTCACCCAACGATAGGCTGAATGAACCTCAAACGATTTTACCAGCGAAGTTTGGAAGCACATAATGTAGTCCTTGGTTGTATTGTCAGGGGCCTTTCCCACCAAGAAGCGCTGCCAGGATCGTGCCCAGCAAACCGATAGTTGCTGTGACGCCAGCAACCAGTAGCTCTTGTTTGTGCTTCGGCGTCAATGATTCAGAATTCAGCCTGCCCAGGATTGACTCGCGAAAGGCAGTTGAGATGAGAAAGCCACATGCCGCGCAACAACCGAAGAACAACACCGAAGCCACCGCAAATGTCCGGTAAAACCACTGGGGAATGTCTCTGGCCGCCTCAAGGTGTTTGGGGGCAAAGCCAATGTTTACAATCAGACAAACATGCAGGTCAATCGCCAGCGAGGCGACGAGCGCCGCCACAAAGAAAACGATTGGCGAGCGCAACGATGGCCGGGCGTATCGGGTCCACGGAATGACTGACAATAATATGCCCGAGAAGAGACCGAAAACGACAAACGGAACAACCATCGTCCTAATATCCTCAATGTAGTGCCAATCGCGAAGCAGGAGGCCAAAATAAAACAGGATCAGCACTGGAAGTATTGCGATGCCTCCCAACATGGAGAAGGCTTTGCCGCTACTTTGTTCGTTCATGACCAACCTCCATTTCAACCGTTTAGGTTCCTGTTTTCGGGGCCGGTGTTTTTACCGCCGCCGGCTTGGACGATGCAGCCGGAGATTGTCCGCTGTTGAGCAGCGCGGTCATGACCCGGTCAATGATGCCGATGAAGAACCGTTCGCTGAATCCAGCCAGAAAGGCGAGTATATACAGGACCATTTTGCCATTGGGCGAGGCTGGCAGCGACCCTTGACCTTGAATTGCCAGCAGACCCGCCTGGGCTGTGATCACCGCGACCAGTCCCATGACGCCTCCCAGCAAAGGCTTCAGCCAGTACCAGACGGAGAAGGAGCGGTCGAAGTCGAGGCTGGCTGAATGGACGCTCAACCCCCAGATGGCAACAGTCATGGCGCCCACCACCCCCATCATCACATAGCGCCAATAGGCGATTCCAAAAAAGAGGCCGGGATGCCCCCCCGCCTCCAGAAACTTCAGCCAACATCCGATCCCCACCAAAAGCAGCACCCAGCACCCATAATACACGCCCATGCATTTGCGGAACTTGGCGGCGGCCTTGCTTTCCAGTGCCCGGTTGAGGAGGAAGGTGGCTTCCCAGATGGTTTTGTGCGCCTCAGCCCATTGCGTGTGCTTCACCTGTGTTTCCGCTTGGACGATTAAATCCAGATAATCTTTGGTGAAACATTTGCTGGAGGAAAAATCCCCGGCCTTGAGATTCAATCCGGCAATGGCGTCCTGAATCTCTTTTTCCAACTGGGCCGGGGGGTCGGTAGTGGCGGAAAACCTGGCCAGGGGCGAATAGATTTCATCCGGTTTTTGAAACATCGGCGGGTTTAAGAAGCTGATCATGCTCATTTTTGCCTCCTTATGCAGTCTGCGTCGGTTTTTTTATGTCTGAACCACCACGGTGCAGGTGGTGCCATCGGGGTTGGGAGTCACGGTCACTTTCTTCGCGCCGGTTTCAATATAATTTTGCACCATTGCACCAACTTGGGCATTGGGAACATCGGGAAAGGTTTCTGATGGCATAAGTGTTCTCCTTATTGGATTATTTGATTGTCCTTGATGAATTGTTGCCTTTCCGATTCCAAATCATCCCGGTAAAGAAGATCGGCAACGAGGTAATCCGCCTTCCGCGCTTTTATCCATGCTGCAATCTGATCCTCCCTCTCCTTGGTCACATCTCCAGCGGTTTTGCCGGCAGGAATGTCGGCAGACTTGGGATTATTGACCCAATCGCGAAGCAAGTTGGCTGAAGCTTCGTTGGCATAATGCCGTAGCGCTCCTTGCACCGGCAACTGCGCGAGGACAGCATACGTGGGGATTGGTGCTCCCAATTCACCGTTGGTGGCAATGGCGCAATCAAAACCAAGGTAACCAAAGACAATCGGTGGAGTGAAACTCTCATCCATCGAAACCGAACGGGCGCTGGCAGCGGTGAGACGCAAACTTCCACCCGGCAAAACATTGCCGGCGGCGTCTTTGGCCGCACCGGCTGCCTGAACAATTTGCGATAGGGTGTTCCAGCCATTGGTGTAATTCTGAAATGCGGCCTCGGCGGTATTCGTTGAATTGGCCGGCAAAGCAGGGCTGAGAAGATTCACCGGTTTGGGCACGCCGACATCAAGCCCGCCGCTGCGGCTGCTGGCATCCGTAAGGCTCACCGACATTTTACCGGTGGCATAGATGCGGGTCACCACCCTGAGATAATTGGTCTGCTTCCCACCCGGGCCGAAGTAGCCGAGGAAATCAGTGTTCGCTTTGGCCCAATCTCCGAGCTGCCGATAAAGGGAAATGGTGTCCACGCCCATGGTGTAGGAATCCTTGATCTCGATGGTTCCGCTCGCCGCGTCGCTGGCCATCAAGCTCAGGCCGACCGGCACGCCTTCCACTGGAACGGCCAGATTCATGCCCGCCCCATTGCGCACCGTGAACGAATAGCTGGGAAAAGCGACATGTGGGGCCAGTTGCCATGACTGGTTTGTGCCGGCGGGACGAATCCAATCGCGAGGCAACTCATTGGTCACACCTTTCGCAAAAAAGGAATAAGCGTAAAACCGGTCGTAACCGATCGGATTTATCCGGTCGAGATGATTGTCGAGCGCGAGAAAACCATTTAGTTCGTAGAGTTCTTGCTGTTTATCAATCGGCACCTGAACGAGGAAAATATCGCCCGGCTGGATGTCCTCGGTGAGGGGATAGACCGGAATCACCTGACTGCCACGGATGGTCATGCACCAATCCTTGGCGGCTTTCTGGACCTCGGTCTCGGAACTGGCACAACCACCACCCGTCCATGCCAGCATGGCGAAGGCGAAGGCGTTAAGAATTAAGCCCTTCGTGCGATTCTTGATATTCATAATGATTTATTTCACCTTTCTTGGAACTGCCATCCACCACTGGAAAACCCGCGAGTCAAAAGAAGCTGCCGAACAAATGGCATTTTGAGGCTCAGATTTCCCAACGGCTCCTTTTATATGGCGATTTTAAAATCGTGTCTAGTTTTTTTGTAACAAAAAAGTGGTCTCTCCCGAACCCTTGCGAGAAAAATCGCTTTTGTTTTATGTCGGGGGGGCGCACTTTCTGCGACAGAAACACTTTCGCCAGCAGTTGCATGAAGGTTTGCCGCACGCTCTCAATGCTTATGATCCGGCGGACGTGGTACTTGTGCTATGTCGGCAGCATCCTCTGCGGCGTGGACAAACTCTCCGGGTGGCCTAAATGTGTGCCATCATCGTCTATTGCCGCAACGTTGCCTCAGCCTTTTTTGGTTCTCGTTCTAGCAGTTCCCGCGTTTTCCGGTCAATCTCGTCGTACAGTTTGGAAAACTTTTTTACCAACTCCGGCGAAACGACATTGATTTCAAAATCACCACGCGGCCTGTTCTCAATCTGGTATTCGCTTGCTTTTTCGTCCGAGGAGTCGTATTCGATTGGAAAATTTGAAAAAAATGGCATCAAACGGCAGGAAGTTTTCAACCTCCCAAGTGTGTCTAAGAATCGTGTCCATGCTTGGCCCTCGAAGTGTATCCGCAACCAACACGAATCCCCAGCTTCCACTGAGATTTGACTGGGAAATGAATATAATTAACACAAAAAAGCCTTACGCCAATTCCATTAAAGAGAAATTAAACCACGATATATATACGTTTTCTGGGTGAAACCGATTGCTTCATGAATGATTGTCCCGTCATCACTGCGGTCGACTCGCAATACGTCCCTTATTTGGCTGTACTTGCTGCATCGCTTGCTCAATTCGGGAAGGGGCACCGGCTGGTAGTCATTTACCGGGGACTTTCCAAGGAGGCGCGATGCAACATTGAAAGGTTGGTTGCGGACAGGCTGTCATTAAAATGGGAGGCGGTCACACCAGTGGCGCTGGAGTCGGTAAATCTGTCGTTGTTGGACGATCTGGAGCCTTATTACTTTCGACTGCTGGCACCAACGTTGCTCGCGACCGAGGAGCGAGCGGTTTACCTTGATGCGGACATCTTGGTTCGTGCCGATCCAACGCCACTCTTGCGCTGGCCTCTTAAAGGTCACCCGATCGCGGCAGTTCAAGATGATTATTTACGCAAGATTAAACATGCCATTAGCAATTATTCTGATTGGGGACTTGACCCTGAGCTTCCCTATTTCAATTCGGGGGTAATGGTTATGGATCTCGAATGGTGGCGGCGGGAAAATGTCGCCAACCATGTGCTTACCACATGCAGAAGCAACTCTGCGTACTTGCGCGCCCAAGGACAGTGGCCTACATACGATCAATATGGTCTTAATGTGGTTTTTGCCAACAGATGGAGTGTTCTGCCGAAAATTTGGAATCACAGTTCGTTATATCCTGACGATGGGGCATGCATAGTGCATTTCCTCGGAATTGGAAGGCCTGATTCCCAATCGTGCCACAGCATTTTCAGAGAGGAATTTTTTGCGTTATTGGCGAAGACTCCGTGGCGAGGTATTATCCGCTTTGAGCAATAATGTCCTAAGTACGATCAGTTGGTCAAATGTTTCAATATGAATGTAAGTATGTCAATTGCCGTCATCAGCCTGAATGACGAAAACATGGCCGAAGTCGCGGCGATCAGTTATCCGAACTTTGATCGTTACTGCCAGAGCCATCATTATCTATTCCGTGCCTTTAATTTCACACTGAATCAGCATCGCCATCCGGCATGGAGTAAAATCCGTGCTGCCGAGCACTTGGTATCTGATGGAATAGCTGATTGGATTTGCTGGATTGATTGTGACGCTCTTTTCATGAACCACAAAGTGAAGCTGGAACAGTACGTGGATCCTCGGTTTGATGTTTTATTCTGCAAAGATTTTAACGGGCTTTCTACTTCATTCATGCTAATCAAGGCATCAGCATGGTCATTAAAATTTTTATGCGCTGTAGATCTTTGCGGGGATTGTTTGAACAAAAACCCTGACGGGCATGGACACAAGTGGGAACAGAACACGATCAAGCTCCTTTTGCAGAATTTCCCTGATTTGCAGCAACATTGCAGCCTAATCGAAGACCCGGATACAAACCGGCATTACATTCAAAATGATTTTGTTCAGGGCGACTTCATTCTGCACTTTCCATGTATGCCGAATTCCCAACGACAGAATGTGATGCGAGAGATGCAAGCTCAGGTAATTTATTCCTAGGCAGTCTCATGCAGATGTCGATCAGCCTTTTCAATCGTCGTTCTCTGAGCGCGAATTACTGCAAATGCCGCCGAACGAGGAAGCTCACCGGCGCCAATGGAGCGTAGCGAAATTGCCGGTTAATTTCTGGTAGGATTGCATGGGCCTGCACGGCTGAATCAGTCAAAAAGAACGGGATCCTCGCTCAACTAATCGGATGGAAACCTTTGCGGCTCATGATCCATCCTTCTCGCAATTTGTCCTTTGGGACACAATTCACCGAAGGAATGTTTTCCCAAGCCGCTGAAGATCCTCTGAAACTCGGGAGGAACTTGGCTGACTTCCAATTCATGAAATGAAAATATAAAAATTCTCGATCCCGATCTTCGGCGTTGGTCAGCGAGCCCTCTTTCCAAAACCATACCTCAGGGTGCTGCATGGAACCGTTGATCCATGGCATATCGCATAAAATTGTGCTGAACTGCTCCACGAAATAGTTGTTTGACCTGTAAGGAAGAAGTGACTTTTCATTGTTTTTGCCGGGCAAAAAAATGTCAGAAAAGTGGCATTCATCAAGTCTATGATGGTGCTCGTCTTGAATCAGTTTTTCCCAGTCGCCGATTTGACGAAACGCGTAAATCGCAAGTTCACAATTCTGGAACAAGCTGAAGTGTCCGGCCACCTGGTTGGAAGAGGGCGAGATGCAAAGATGTTCCAACACCGACTCAGTGTAGATTCGCCGGATGTTCCCGTAGATAACGTCAATATCGCCGTATCCGTAATAGTCGTAACCTCGAATCTCGTCCTGATGCAAGAAGCCCAAAGCAGGTCTGAGATCGCAAAGCTTGTAAGGGTCGGTCCAACAAAGCCGGAGCTTTAGCACATTAGATGCCCGCTCAATGTATTCTTGAAAACTCATGCCTTTGAAATGAACGTTTTCTGGGACATCGAGCGGTGTCGGACAGTCGGTGAAAAACAACCAATGAACGGTCGGGTTCCAACGACACGACTCGAGATAGAGGTTGAGCCAATCAGGCCAACGGCCAAAGTAGGGCATAAGGACTAAAATGCTTTTTTCTCGTTGGTTTGACATAACTGACTGTCGAGTTAACGTAATAACGTAACGGACTTCCCATTATTTCTTTTCTGAAGTGGTGTCAAGAATTATGGGTAAATGCTGGCAGCCAGTAGCAAGTGGCGGTTTGACCAATGGGCATCTCTTTGCCACGGACTGCCGTGCCCATCAGAATCGCCAGCTATTGAGCCAGATTGCCGCTCAAATACAGGTTGATTTTGTCAGTCTTTCACATAAAATCCCGCGACTAGATTGAAAAAGATCATTTTGAAAAGCAACCTTTCGGTTGGAGACATCGTGATGCTTACGGCGGCGGTTCGGGATCTCCATTTGAATTATCCCGGCCAATTCATCACTGATGTTCGGACTCCGTTTCCTGAACTTTGGGAAAACAATCCCCATATCACCCATCTGGATGAAAAGGATCGGCATATAAAGACAATCGAATGTCACTATCCTTTAATCAACAAAAGCAATGAGACTCCGCACCATCTAATTCATGGCTTTATTCATTTTCTGAATGATCGCCTGTCTTTGGGCATAAAAGCTTCAGCTTTCAAAGGTGATATTCACCTGTCTCGCGAGGAAAAAGAATGGATTTCCCAAATTGGCGAAATCGCAGGATGTGAGATTCCATATTGGATCATGGTGGCTGGCGGTAAATCTGACGTGACAATAAAATGGTGGGATTCGAAAAGGTTTCAGAAAGTCGTAGATTTCTATAGGGGGAAAATCCAATTCGTCCAAGTTGGAGCCGCGGGACACTATCATCCCGGACTAAACGGGGCGATTGATCTTCGGGAGAAAACCAACCTCAGACAGCTTGTACGGCTTATGTATCATGCTCAAGGGGTCGTATGTCCTGTAACTTCCGCAATGCACCTTGCGGCGGCGGTCGAAACCAAATCTGGCATGCCAAAGAACCGCCCTTGCGTCGTTATTGCAGGCGGACGAGAGCCTTCTCAATGGGAAGCATATCCACATCACCAGTTTATTCATACGAATGGCGCTTTGCTTTGTTGTGATAATGGTGGCTGCTGGAAATCAAGAACACTTCCCTTGGGCGATGGCGATGGGAGAGATCGACCAGAGCAACTTTGTGTTGGTGTTATCAAGAAGCTACCACGCTGTATGGCGATGATTTCAGCTGGGGATGTAATTCGGCGCATTAGAATGTACTTCGAAGGGGGATCGTTACGATACCTCAATCCGCAAGAAAGAGCGCTTGCTAAAAGAGCTATGCGGATCGGTGAAGCACTGGCGTGGAAACAGGAAGCTTTGGAGGGTCAGACGTTCCGGCGCGAGTCGGAAAAGTTCATTAAGAATATCCCTGACTATCCTGATCATTTCTCGGGTTCGGGAATTATCATCTGCGCAGGAGGTATGAAATACATTACTTGCGCGTGGGTCTGCATTCACATGCTGCGGAAACTGGGATGTCGCTTGCCAATTCAGGTGTGGTATTTGGGTAAAAGAGAGTTGAATTGCAGGATACGTGATTTGCTCATCAGGAGAAATGTAGAGTTTGTCGATGCATTGGCTCTGCGGAAAAAATACCCAGTTCGAATTCTAAATGGGTGGGAACTCAAGGCCTATGCAATTCTGAATTGCCGCTTTAAGGAGGTTCTTTTCCTTGATGCTGATAATGTGCCGGTTAGAAATCCGGAGTATCTTTTCAACTGTCCAGAATACCGGAAAATCGGGGCCGTATTTTGGCCTGATTACAGCCGACTTGACCGCACTCGGTCGATCTGGAAAATTTGTGGTATATCCTACCGCGATGAGCCCGAATTTGAAAGTGGACAGATTTTAGTCAACAAGGCCATATGTTGGAAGGCGCTCTCCTTGGCTCATTGGTACAATCAACATTCCGATTTTTATTATCAGCATATTCATGGTGACAAGGATACGTTTCATCTTGCTTTTCGCAAGCTCGGGAAACTATATGCAATGCCTGATACTCCTATATTCACATTACCCGGAGTAATGTGTCAGCACGATTTTAAAGGAAGGCGCATCTTTCAACATCGCAATTTGCGCAAATGGAGTCTGAATGGGAATAATCCTAATACGTCCGGATTTTTATTTGAAAAAGAATGCCTCCAATTCATTCGGCGTTTGCAAAAATGTTAGCGAGCGGTTAAAAGCGGCCAGTGGTGAGCGATTCAAAAGCGGCCATTTTGAGGCGGAAAGATTGATTGCGGAGGCGGGTTCCGATGGGGAACAACTCCGTGATGAATCAACTCAAAATGAGCCAGCAACAGTCAATCATCACGTTATGGCAGCACGGGTGGTCCTTCCGGCGGATCGCGCGGGAGCTGCAACTGCGCCGGGAAACGGTTTCCAAATATGTCCGGCGGCATGAAGCCGAGGTTTCAAAACCGGCCAAAGTGCTCACCGGCTCCACGGATGCGGCGGAGCCAAAAGCGGACATTCCGCTCACCGGCTCCGAACCGGTGCTGGACTTAAAACCGGCCATTCCGCTCGCCGGGAGTTTGGCGGCTGGCCGGCAAAGTTTATGTCTGCCGTTGAGTGAGGTCATTGAGTCGGCGGTGCAGGCGGGTTTGTCGGCCCAACGGATTTATCAGGACTTGGTGGGTGGGCATCAGTTTGACGGCAGTTATCACTCGGTGCAGCGGTTCGTGCGGCAGTTGCGCCAGAGCCAGCCGATCCCGTTTGTGCGGATGGAAGTGGAGCCGGGGCTGGAAGCGCAGGTGGATTTTGGCTTGGGCGCGTGGGTGCTGGTGGACGGCAGGCGCAAGCGGCCGCATTTGTTTCGGATGGTCTTGAGCCATTCCCGGAAGGCTTACAGCGAAGTGGTGTGGCGGCAGACGACGGAGAGCTTCATCCGGTGCCTGGAAAATGCGTTCCGTTATTTTGGCGGGGTGCCCAAGACGCTGGTGATTGACAACCTGCGTGCCGCCGTGACGCGGACGGACTGGTATGATCCCGAACTGAATGCGAAGGTGGCGGAGTTTTGCCGGCACTACAACACGGCCATGTTGCCGACGCGCCCGGCGATGCCGCAGCACAAGGGCAAGATCGAGGCGGGCGTGAAGTTCGCCCAGAACAACGCGCTCAAGGGCCGCAGCTTCAATAGTCTGACCGAACAAAATCTGTTTCTTGCCGAATGGGAAAGCGGCGTGGCCGACACGCGCATTCACGGCACCACCCGGCAACAAGTCGGCAAGGTGTTCAACGAAGTGGAACGGACAAAACTGTCGCCGCTGCCGCCGGGTTTGTTCCCGGTGTTCGAGGAAGCGCCGCGCACCGTGCATCAGGACGGCTACATCGAGTTGCAGCGGGCGTATTATTCGGTGCCACCGGAGTATGTGGGCCGCCAGGTCTGGGCGCGCTGGGAGTCCCGGCTGGTGCGCGTCTTCAATCAGCGGCGGGAAGTCATCGCCGTCCATGTGCGGGTCGAGCCGGGCAAGTTCGCCACGGATCGTAACCATCTGCATTCCCCGTATCGGCGGATCGTCGAGCACGGCCAGGCTTATCTGCTGGATCGGGCGCGGCTGATTGGCGCGCACACCGGCAGTTGGGCCGAGGGGATGATCCAGCAACGCGGCCCCATTGGCGTCCGGGTTTTGCACGGCCTGTTGTCACTGGCCCAAAAACATCCGGCCAAGGCGCTGGAAAGCGCCGCCCAAAAAGCCCTGCATCATGGCGCGTGGCGCTTGCGCGACCTGCGCACGTTGCTGGAACAAGCCGCCCCAGCGCCGCAACTGGACTTTCTGGAAACGCATCCGCTCATCCGCAACCTCGACACTTACCGGGACCATGTGCCCGATTGCTTTGCTCCCAACACCGAAACCATCAACTCCATAACACCATGAACACTGCCAGCCTCGAAACCACCCTGAAAGAACTCCGTCTCTCCGGTCTGTGCCAGACTCTGGGCGTCCGGCTTCAGGAAGCCGCCGCCAACCGTCTGGGCCACGCCGAGTTTTTGGAACTCATCCTGCAAGACGAACTCAATGTCCGCCAGCAACGCCAGATGGAACGCCGCACCAAAGCCGCCGACTTCCACACCCTCAAACCGCTGGAGGACTTCGACTGGAGCTTCAACCCCTCCGTTCACAAAAAAGAGATTTTTGACCTGGCCAGCGGCAAGTTTATCCGCGAAGCCAAAGACGTGCTGTTCATCGGCCCGCCCGGCGTCGGCAAAACCCATCTGGCCCAGGCCATCGGTTACGAGGCCATCAAGATGAACTTCCACGTCCTCTATCGCTCCATCTTCGATCTGGTGCGGGACTTCCTCAAAGACGAGGCGTTCAGCCAGCAGGAGCGCACCGTGCGCAAATACTTGAAGCCCGACCTGGTCATCATTGACGACATGGGCCTCAAGCAACTGCCCAAACACTCCGGCGAATACCTCTTGGAAGTCATTATGCGTCGCTACGAAAACCGCTCCACCATCATGACCAGCAACCGCCCGCTGGAGGAATGGGGCAAGCTGCTTTCCGACGTGCCCACCGCCGGAGCCATCATTGACCGGTTCCTGCACCATGCCCAGGTCATCGCCATCACCGGCAAAAGTTATCGCGTCAAGGAAGCGCCGGGCATCAGCCCCGAAAACAAGAAAAACCGGAAGTCCAACGAACCCCCGACCGCCGGGGCCGCGAGCTAAGGCTCGCAGCTCGGCCCCGGCTCGTTCTAACTCGCTGCGGAAATCCCTTGATTGGAAAAACAAAAATGATATGAATCTTTCACCTCGAAGTGGCCGGTTTTGAATCGCTCATTCCTGGCCGGTTTTGATCCGCTCGGTGACAGCAAAAATATTTAACCAAACGTTCGAGGCCGAAGCTGTTGAAGAGAAAATCGCCACCTCGGAATAAATCTTTGGAAGATTAAGCACTACTATTGCTTTATAATATTCGCTTGCGCTTACATCTTCTTCATCTCGGCACAGCGTCCTGCAAGCAAAAGCTGACGAAGACGCGTAGCGGTTAAAAGGCATTGTCTGCTAATCAAAGGTTCCGGCGTGAGCTTTTGACTTCTTTTTTGCCTCCGGCTTCAAAAGCTTGATGATTTGGCTCTCTGAATAGGGTTGATACGCGTTACATCGGCCAAAAGTGGGAGGCAATGGAATGAGGATATCGTCTGATTTCCCGTGAAGCCAGACCGCAACGAAATAAACCGCCGGGATGTCCAAAAAACGAGGTTCGTAATCCTGTTTTCCTATTTGCGGCAATTTTTTCGCCTGTTGCAGCGCCTCCATCGTTTCTTTGCCAAAAGCAGTATCGTACAAGGCGCTAAATTTCAGCCCTGTTCCAGTTTTTTCGTCGGCATGCAATTCTGCCACCCCAACGGCGTTAGTTCCATGGATAAGAATATACCGCCAAGCATTGGATTTCGCCGCGGAAAGCAAGTGCCCCGAAGCCAAATCCGTCAGTCCAACAACATAGCTTCTGTGGGGCTCGGCTATTGTCAAATCTTCCATCCGTACCCCCCCGAGCATGCGAGGGTGTGCCCGGAGAGTAGGTCCGATGTTTTCGTTTATAATCTGCCGTCCCCCTTCCGGGGCCTTGGGATAAACGATGGCTGCCTCGCAATTGCTGCCCATATCTTGGAAAATCCACCACACAGAGAAGCAGGCGAGAGCAAAACCAATGATTACTTTACTGTTAGTCTGGCTTTTGTCTTTCATGCCGTCTTATTTGTCATCGTTTCGTAGCAGAGCCGCTCGGCCTATTTCAGCCTGTTCTTCTGCAAGACGGTTTCGTCAAAGTTCTTGGCACACTCCGCATGTTTCTTTAGGAGCTTCATCATTTGGCGCTCTGAATAGGGTTGATACGCGTTCCATCGTCCAAAAGTGGGAGGCAATGGAATAAGGATATCGTCTGATTTCCCGTGAAGCCAGACCGCAACGAAATAAACCGCCGGGATGTCCAAAAAACGAGGTTCGTAATCCTGTTTTCCTATTTGCGGCAATTTTTCCGCCGCTTGCAGCGCTTCCAGCGTTTCTTTACCAAAAGCAGTATCGTACAAGGCACCAAACTTCAGCACTTTACCGTTTTTTTCGTCGGCGCGCAATTCCGCCGTACCTACGACACCAGTTCCATGCAAAAGAACATATCGCCAAGAATTGAATCTCACCGGAGAAAGCAAGTGCCCAGATACTAAATCCGCCAGGTCAACAACATAGTGTCCGTGTGGCTCAATTATTGTCACCTCTTCCATCCGCACCTTTCCGAGCGCGTGATGTACTTGATGAAGCTTACCGACCTCTCGCTGTACCACCTGTCGTCCCTCTTCTGAAACTTTGACATTTATTATGGCCATAAAATTTATTATCCTCTCTTTCAAGGGCTAATGGTTTGTGAGATCAGTCTCTACCCAAGTAGCGCCTCCTTGATAGCCAGATGGAAACGTAGGATAGTCTTGCCACGAGTCTCCATACCACGGATCACCAATGCGGATTTGGGTGGAACTGGTTGTTATTTCATAACCATAAATCGAAAGGGCATGTCCACCACCGCCGTTCCAGAAGATGCCGATGGCGAGCGGCCGACAATTGTCGATCTCATTTTTTATCGTCGTAAGAGACACCGCACTCAAATACTTGCTAGCAAAATTACCAACAATTTGCAACGGGTTGTCCAAAGACGATACCCCTGTATTGCATGGTTTGACTCTGGCGGCGGCCGGGTCGCAGCAATTGGTTAGTCCTTTAGTATAATTAACCAGTTTGCATTGATTCAAAAGGGTGCCAGGAACATAATACTGATGTATCGAAACCGTGACTGCCGACCAGCACCAATTGTCTTGCTCCTGGTGCTGCTGGGAAAAACTGGTGAGCGGATTGCCACATGATGGGGAAGGCGAAGTTGTTGATAGTGCAACAACGGTTGACGTCGAAGCTGCCCGGGGACTGAACATCGGCGCACTCGATTGCGATCCACATCCGCAACCAGCCGAAGTTTTTCCCCGGTTGCCATCTTCTTTGACGCCGGTTTTTTTAGCAGATTTTCGTTTCGCTGCCATAATTACCTTTCTCTTCCCATCTTTCAAATACCTAAACCCGCCAACAGGCATTGAGTTCAAAAATGTCGACTTGGCAGATTAGGCATCAAGTATTGGTTCAAGTCAAACTTTTTTTTGACTAAAATCCTGTCAAAGTGTATACCAAATTCACACCTTGCAAGAAGCAAAACGCCTTCAATCCGTAACCCGATATCATCAAGCAATGGCCTTTAAATCAGCTTTCAGTTGAGCCAAATTAAACCCATTGGCCGCGATTTTCTTTGCATTTACCCAATCGGGGCTTAACAGGCCATACGACTCATCGCAGTATGCGTCCCAAAACCCCCAAGTCATCTGTTTTAACGCGCCCCAAGTGACCACTGTCAATCCCAGCGAATCGTAAGCCACAACGGGAACGGCGTGGCCGCCCCAGGAACCGGGAGCACCCGGTCCTTGCAAACTGCCTGGCGGAACCGACCAGACATTTTGAGTTTGAGCCGAAATGGGCAACGCCAAGCCGATATAGCAGCCCCCAAAAATGTAAACCGAAGCCTTGATGTGATCGTGATTTCCAGGTTCCAATCCGACAAACACACTGATTTTGTGTCCAGAAAATCCGGTCTTTCTCCAATATTTCAAAACATCCAGCTCAACCGCGCCGTTATCATTTTGTCCTGTCTGGGGATTATAACCTGTGATGGAAGAATAGGCAGCTATGATGTCGGAATCTGATAGAGTCACTCCTGTGCCTGAATAAGTCGTCCATTCTTCGATGAGATGCCCGGCAGCGGCACAAGTGCAATCGCCCAGCCGGTCATTTGCCATCATTGGCCATGTCTGGATTTTGTCGGTCCACTCCTGCGAGGCTGGCAGTTGAGGCAACGCCTCGGGTTGCAGGTAATGCGCCATTAGCAATGTGCGAGGATCATGACGCGCAGGGTTTTTACCCAGTTTCATTTTTGAGTGATTTACCATAATATGACTTCTTTAGTTGCTTTGGTTATTACGACATTCATTGCGGATCATTAGGAAAGACTTTCGGGTAACCGAAATTGGCCTTTTCACAACCGAGCGTGATTTTTTCATAACCCAACCCCACGAAATTTGAATTTGAGACACGTGATATTTGTTTAATCAAGCATTTTCGTAAAATGTTAATTAGATGATTTGTTAGAGGTGCTATGTTCATTCAGCCATTCGAGAAATAAGGCATGATACGGGCTAGTCTCCACATATCCAAATGCATTGACACCCCCTATGTCCTTTATAGTAGCGTCTGCACCTTTATTAAGGAGCAGCCTTACTGTATTTGTATCTTTGGTGGTAATAGCCCACATCAAAGCTGTTCTGCCGGTACTATCTCGAAGGTCTAAATTCACGTTTCTGGTTAACAAATATTGTATAATATTTGTTTGCTGCATATAAATCGCGGCCATTAATGGAGTCCAACCAAACGCATGGCGGTTTTGAGCATCTAAACTCACACCCTTTGCTTCCAACTTTTTCAGATGATCAAGATTGCCTTGCATTGCTGCCGCCGAAATGTTCTCTGATGCCGAAGGCTGAGAGCAGAAGATAATTATGGCAATAACCGCTAAAAGTAATGCTATGCCTCCAACTGCGCCAAGCAAGCTACGCATTCCATAACTACATATTTTCATAAACCAAACTTTAATTCAGTTAGTTTTGATTAACGCTGATAATTGTAAAATTACCTGCTGCTGTTCCAGTATAAACATGTTCTGTAACATACGGATTGAAATTCAGAGTAGGAGTATAAAAAAAGATTACATGCTCGAGATTATCTGTGGTCGTTACATTAAGGTCATATATGCCAGTTTCACTCCAAGGGCTATCACTTGTCTGAATAAAGGGATGTTCGATAACCACATGATTAATCACGTCTGTCATTGAACACCCCGACGTACCTAGTGAACCGGAAGCTTCTAGCGTCAATGCCCATCCAATTTTAACTGTATAATTTCCTGGCGGAGCTTTGAACCATAAATATATTCTACCTGCATCTGAACTTGTTGACTGCGTATACGCGTCATCATATGACACCGTATTACAGCTATTATTAATTGTGAATCCCAAATAGCTAGGAGGGGGATTCCAAACCGTTACACGTGTATAAGAATGAGTTGTCCCGTCTGTGTTCGATATTCCATCTCCACAGAAAGAAGGCGCACTCCAATAACCACTCTTCCACACCAAAAATGGGACTCCGACAACGTTTTCAAATCTTATCTGCCATGGACTAGGCGATGGACTGCCCAACGAACTAAATTGCCTGGTTGATGCAGAGGCAGCGCGCGGGCTTAAGCGCACCAAAGGTGCCAATATTTTCACGGCGGAAGAAGATTTTTTACCTATGCCAAATAACTTCTTCACAACACCCGCCAATTTTTTCACCGAACCTGACTTCTGAAGTGAGTGTGATTTTCCCACAACCGAAACTGGCTTTTTTACAACTGAGCATGATTTTTTCATAAACCCAACCTCACGAAACTTGAGACATCAAATACCTGATATTTGTTTAAGTCAAACATTTTATTTTCCGCTGTCATGTAATTTTCAAAAGGAGACTGCCAATCAAAAGATCCGACAATGGAGGAGGACGATGGGTTTGGCTTTTGGATCGGAGCGTGGCGGAGGTAATAGATGTCGCCGTCCGGGCGCAATCAGCGGATGACGGTTGGAGCGTGGCGGAGCATCAATGGCTTGGCGTTGGGATTTGGCGGGGACTTTGCCGTCGTCGCCGACACGGACACGGGTTTGTTGGCTCCAGACAAATGGCCACCATGGACAAGTCGGGACGGGACGCAGCCCGGAGTGTTTTTCGGCGCGGGCTTGTGCTCGGGTGGGGTGGGGCAGGAGTTGGTCGAGCAAGACGGTTGGCTCCATCGAGTTCGCGGATGTGGTCGGCGGCCAGCACAGTGGGAGCAGGCGTTTTCGCGCGTTGTCTCCTTCTGTAAACTACACGACACGGAATCAATCACCCCTTGACACTCGTCAATCTCGGACTAATCTCTGAGTCATGCATTCTGTAACGAACCCAACGAAATGCTTTACCGATATTCGCGCCGTCATCATAGGAAACACCTCTTACTGCAATGTGAAGTGCATAACGTGTCCGGGGCTTGTTGGCAGAGAGGCACAGTGCATGCCTAACGACTTGTGGAACAAGCTGGTTTCAGAATTGGCGGAGTTGCACGTTAGGGCTTCACATTTCGCATTCGGCCTGTTCAATGAACCCACACTCGACCCACAACTTCTCCCCCGCATTAACCAACTCATAGCGGCACTGCCGCACCAAAAAATTGCGATTAACACGAGTGGCAAGATTATGTTAACCGCATTAGCTCGCGAGTTGAATTCTCAATTGCATAATATCGCCTTCACCTTTTGCGGTTATGATGCGGCCTCCTATGAGCGCAACACCATTGGCGGTCACTTTGACCGAATCCGGGAGAATATTTTATCGCTCGTGAATTTGCCCGGCCGACGCTTCGACGTTCGTGTGTCGGTCGTAACAACCCGGGAAACTGTAGGTAAATTGGAAGCGGTTCGCCAGTTGTTTCCAAGAGCGTGCGTTGGTTACAGTTTACTAATGAATCGTTGTGCCGCGTTGAGCAATTTTGCAGACATCGTGCCGGGTGAACCGCGTCCAAGCTGGTGCAATGTTACACCAATGGAAGATTTGATTATCGATTCGGACGGCACTGTGTTGCTCTGCTGCCAAGATTGGATGCGCGAAGTGCCTTTGGGCAATCTGCGTAAGGAGTCCATCGCCGAGATACGTTACCGGCATCAGAATTCTAAGTTGCGCAGGCTTCTGGAGACCGGGCAAAGGGATCAAATCGTCAGTTGCACAAAATGCATGCATGCTGATGAATCTTGGAGGGACGGCCGGGGTCTCTGACCATTGAAGTACAGCGATTGCATAGCCGTAGCGATCGATGCCTTTATCTCTCAAGTGAGCAGAGGTCCGGGTATGTTTCTAAAGTTATAAAGTTAATTGGAGGCCTTGGTCCGAAGCAAAGAGCAATGAGAATAGAGTCGCGGTTGGTACCAACAAGCCATATGACACCGTTTGAAAAAGTCAAACTATGTGGCCAGGAGGTTTGGGTGCGGGCAGATCCGGTTAGTCAGCAAGGCGATATCGATATTGCGAAAGGTCCGCTTCTGGATGAATACGAGCTTGAACCAATTGCACGAGTGGGCTATCATGTGGAATGGGTTCTCGATATCGGCGCGTTTATCGGAACGTTTACTATGAAAGTGAAGAACCTTTGGCCATCTGCCAACCTAATTGCTTTTGAACCAGCTCCGGACAGCACCCAGTTATACCGGCTGAATACGAGCCGATTTCAGAATATTTCATTTTACGAAGCTGCTGCTGTTCGGCGCGGACAGGAAGGGATTGTCACTCTAAGTTACGACAGCTTTCACGCTGCGCGCAAGGTTAAGGAGTGCGTAGCTCAATTTGGTGACACGATGACCGCAGGTGCGCTCGTCAAAGCGTTGGCCTTGCTCGATGTGTTGGAACAGCATGGCAATCCAGAGATCGCCATACTCAAAATGGATGCCGAGGGGGTTGAAGCTGATCTCCTGGAGGATTTGAAAGATGCCGGTTATCTCAATCGGATCTGGTGGATCCGGGGAGAATGGCACTACGATTTGAGTGTGTCTCGAATACAATCTGCGCTGGAGAAAACACACGTCTGCAATACGGCGAGAAGCGTTTGCGGTGGCTGGGGACCGCTCATAGCCCACAGAAAACTCTGAAGTTCGCGTTGCTGTCAAGCATCGTATCCGGCTGGGGAAGCACATCTGGCGCGTGAGATGGTTCCGGCATGGTATCGCGGAGATTTGATTTCGTTAGTCGTCGCCGTCTCTCCACAACAACGCCAGCGCCAAACCATTTTCCGCTTGCTGCTTCGACGGTTCGGAGCCATAATCGGGAAAATGGTGAATGGACCTCATCGCGCTCCCGCCATTCTGTGGCGGGTCGCTGTGGAATCCTGGCTCCGCTGCCAAGACTTGATCGTCATTTGCCAAAACCATAATGTGTCACACTTTTCCAACAATTTGGTCACCCAATTAAGTTGGGCGCACAGGTGGATCAGACGATGTGAAATTAAAGACTGACATCAATAGTTTTGACCATCTGTGAATCTTAGTATATGAACGCTAATCACAATATGACAATCAATTCCATCACGACAATTGGCGTAAGATTCACAATCATATGAGTTCCAGATAAGGAGATAAAAATGGAAGAACTGTCTACAGAAAATCAATACATTAAGAAAGCGAAGGCTTACATAAACCGGATTCCCCCTTATCCAAAAAGTTGCAAAAATCGTGGGATCATTATTTGTGGCGGCGGGGACAAATATTTCCCTCTGGCCTGGGTATGCATAAAGATGCTCCGAAGGCTTAAATGCAATCTGCCGATTCAATTATGGTATTTGGGCAGGAGAGAACTCTCTGTTCGAATGGAGAAAATGGTGAGCCAACTAAGGGTGGAATGCATTGATGCTCACGAAGTTCGCAAAAGACATCCTTGTAGAGTTTTGAATGGTTATGAACTAAAACCGTTTTCACTAGTTCATAGTCGCTTTAAAGAAATACTTTTGTTGGATGCAGATAATGTTCCGGTAATAAACCCCGAGCGTTTATTTGATATAGTACAATATAAAAAGTGTGGCGCAGTATTCTGGCCACGTCCAAATAATGGTCCTCCGCCCGAAGCTTGGGAAGTTTTCAACGTGCCTTACCTGACAGAGAGTGCTTTTGAAACCGGCCAAATTCTTGTTAATAAGGCAAAAGTTTGGAGAGCCTTATGCTTGGCTCTTTGGTATAATGAACACTCTGATTTCTATTACAAATATGTTGACGGAGAAAAAGAAACATTTCATCTGGCTTTCCGGAAAATAAAAACTTCATTTGCGATGGTCAGCACTCCGCCCAAAGTGGTAGATGGCGCTGTTTACCAACATGATTATAATGGCGAGATGATCTTCCAACACCGGCAGACTGATAAATGGAAACTTTACGGCCAAAATCGTAAGGTTAAAGATTTTATACGAGAGGAGAAATGCCTTCAGTATTTGGAAGAACTTAGGAGACGTTTGAGTCCAAGACGACAAAGAGGCAAATCTCCCAATGAAGGGAAAATATTGCTTCGTTGTCCAATTGATGGTTTTACTGGTTATGGATTGCATGCTCAGCAAATCATAAGAGATTTTGGAGCATTAGGATGGCGGCCAAGAGTTCTTCCTATTCGGGTTGATGAACCGTCAGCGGTCCCGATCAGCCAGAACATAAAGCAGCATTTTGTAGATTATTCCAACCATGAATGGGAACTTCTACTTCATCCCCCTGGTGTATCTCCAACGGAGGGCAAAAAAACAATTTTTTTCACCATGTGGGAGAGCACACGATTATCGCAATGTCATTTGGAAAATCTAAAAAAGGCAAATGTCCTAATCGTACCTTGTGAATGGAATGCAAGCATTTTTAGCGCACAAGGCATTGATGTTCCTATCGAGCTAAGTCCTCTAGGTATTGATGAAAACGTTTTTTATGTAAGGGAAAAGGCTTCATCAAATCATTGTGTATTTGGAGCGGCGGGCAATTCTCATATTAGTGGCAGGACTAGAAAAGGCTTGGATGATGTAATCAAAGCATTCCAAATCGCCTTTCCAAGTGAGAAAGATGTTTTGCTTAAAATAAAAACATTGCCAAACTCGCAAGTCGTTGGCTTCAATGATCGACGGATTCAAGTGTATAAAGGATACTTGACCCAAAATCAACTTGCAGAATGGTACTCTTCATTGACTTGTTTTGTGTCAGCAGCCAAGGCTGAGGCATGGGGGCTTATGCAACATCAAGCAATGGCGGTTGGACGCCCCGTGATAGCGTGTTACTATGGAGGTCTTCGAGAATTTTTCGATCCATCAGTGGGATATTGCGTTGATTATTCATTAGAATCAGCGGACGAAAGATACAGTGGCCTTGGCATATGGGCACAACCATCCCTTGACTCGCTTGTTGAACAAATGCGGAGAGTTTACAACAATATGGGTGAAGCTGCCCATATTGGACTTTTGGCAAGCAAACGCGCTCATCAATTCACGTGGCGTAAGTCAAATCAGCGGTTGCTTTCAATCGTTCGCAAATATATTTCGTAAGCTACCTACTTTCGTAGGAAAGCCGGCTTAAGCGCCTATCACTCGCACCGCACCAGAGTTTTCACACAGGCTCGCGCAGTGTTAGGCGGCATCGCGCCATCTTTTTTCTCGACGTAATACGATGCTCGTAGGCCGCTCGGTTCAAGGTCGCATCGGAGTAATAGGGCCAGCGCGAAGAGAAAGACTGGGGGAGGACCGGTGCCGGCCGAAGCTCAAACTCAAACTTTAGGCACGGCGGCACGGCGCACGGCTGGATGCTCAGGTTTTTTCTTGACATCGGTGCTTAATCTCAGAGAATTCCTATCTGGATCAGAAACATAAGATGCCAGACAAACTACATTTATGCTGCGGTCCGAACAGTCTACCAGGCTGGCTGAATCACGACTTAGATATTGATATCAGTCGGCCACTTCCATTTCCTGACGAATCCATACAATTTGTATTCGTTGAACACGGAGTTGAACATGTTACGCCAGCAGAGGCATGGTCTTTTCTGAAAGAGTTACGCCGTATTCTCAAACTCGGTGGAGGCGCTAGGATAATAGTGCCCTGTGTAGATTTGATTTTTCGCCGCTATGATGAGCAATATGCTGAGGTTTTGCGAAACTTGTCAAACACCGACGGTTCTCGTGAGTCAGCCATTCATAGCATTGTTACCAAGTGGGGACATAAGGCTATCTGGACAACAGATGCCTTGCAAGTACTGCTCGGGGCATTGTGCTTCAGAACTATGGTCGCAAGTCCGGGCATATCGTATTTCAAAGAAATGGAAGGAATTGATAGACATGCGCGTAGTATCGGTGAGCACGCCAATTGGGTCGAGTCTGGTGTTGTCGAAGCCGTAAAATGGACACACTCGCTACCAGATGGCACAAAGGCGTACCCAGAATGGGAGAAAAACGGCGGGGACATCTTCCGCACATTGTGAAACAGGTTGCGAAGGTCGTGGTGTCACCTGTCGCGTAGTTAAGCCCAATGGAAAGACATGAAACAACCCGAAGCAGGCAATCAATTCTCGGCGGGGCGCCTCCCGTGTCGACATCACCAACTACAAATATCTCAGCGATTGGAGTGGGTCAGTAGAATGCCTTGTAATCATGAACAATCTTTTTTCCGTTTGTTTCCCAATCTCGATGATTTCGGCATTCGGTATGTTCTGGGTTACCATGATATTCATAACCCGACAAATTAAACAGCATAGTCAATATTACATCTGCATGGCCAATTTTAGGAGCCCAATGATTATCAACTACCGAGAGATGTTGCAGTTTGTTCCAATGCTCTTTTAGAAGATTGACTGCAAATGTGTAACTCTCAAGGAACACCTTGCGATCAAAAATACAACCACCGCAAGCGCCGTAGTATTTGTATTCGCCTTTGCGCTTTCCGAATTCGTTAATGAAATCCCCACATCCTTTTGGCATATCGTTCCACCACATGCCGGTTGGAACGCCGATAATTGCACTAGTGGGCTTGATTGTGGTGAGGCTTCCGCGAATCCAAACATCATCTTCGAGCAAAATCATGTGACCTGAACTGGATTGTGAGGCGGCCCATTTCAGTCTCGAAAGCCATTCCAAAGGTTTGTCCACTGTCTTCCAATATTTCATGCCTGTGTTATTTTCCGCGTATAAATAGGTTGTCCTATTGCCAAATTGCTTTAGGACGGGGCTGAAATCCTCACCAGCATCTGAAACGGCCCATGCATGATTTCCCCCGTTGGCAAAAAAGTTTCTCAGGACAAATTCAACAGCCTTGAAATTATTAAATGTCTGGTAAAACGCGTCCATATGATTTCTTTGCTTAGTATTCTTCCCCCTCAATCCCAATCTTCAAAGAACCCATTCTATGGCATGACTTGTAAATCATTTAGTGCAGAAGACAAGGAGAATATTTGCAGCCCATCATCAACACGCCGCGAAGCAAAATCGTCTCGATCACCGAGCGCGGCATTGGATTGAGAAAGGACAATCCGAAACAAATGCGGTTGCTTCCGTTTGCGCCAGACCCAGCCGATCCCGTTTAGCGAGTGCCGCTCGCTCGATCCAAGGCCGAATCCAACGGTTTCCCGAAAACCTAAAATTGCACTGGCTTGCATAGGCTTGTGTGCCGCATGCGTCTGACGGAGCACATCCTTTACTTGACCCAACTACGCGCCTTCGCCTGCTTGTACAGCGAGGAAAGCTGTTCCGGGGTAACAAACACCATGTTGGGGTCGCGTTGTTCATAGATGTGGAACAGATCGTCCGGACCGAAAATCCAGCAATTCACCCATCCGTTTACAAAGGCTGGCCGCTGGTTGCCGACTTGCTCGCGAACGACCCGGAGGAAACCGTCTTTGCCGTAAGCGCTGCCAGTCACGGCGCGAAAGACTGGCATGCCTCCAGGCAACGAGTAGGTCAAATCGTCGATGTCCCAACGGTCTAAATCACGACTCATATCTGCAAAGATGGAATGGCAGAACGGAAGCCCTTTTGCGTAACGGTCCAGAATGACATCGCTGCCGCGTTCCGTACGCACCGTGCGCATCCCCATCGGCCGCATCAGGCGCGCTGTCCAGTCAAGAAAACCCGCAAAAACGCGATCGCGATCGGCGAAGGCGAGGCCGTAATATTCCGGCCGTGTATAAGCCGCCCCGGAAACGTCGGCGATAAATTCCGTTTGGGGCGAGGCATGTTCGTAATACCACTGTGCCACCGCGGGCATCAGTTCCCGGATCGATGGTCCCATGCCAAATGCCAGTGGGAATTTGCCGAATGAAGGGTGATTGAAATATTTCTCGCAGAAATCAATCCAGATGTTTTGGTTGTCGCCGTCGGACATGACCAGTGCGATGTAGATGGAGTTTTTATCCAACTGTGGCGGAGGTGGCTGTTTCGGCTGGTCCATTCGATCCAGGCGCACACCGCTCATGACACAAGCATTGCCCAGATAATCGGAGGCCACGACTCCTTTGGCATAACGACTCGCGAACGCGACTCCGTCCGGTTCACCCAGTCCATAACCGTCACCCCAAGCAGGAATCGCAGGATAGCCGAGCATTGCCGTGTTCGGATCCATCTCCGCGAAAATCTCCGCCATGAGTCGGCATTCAGCGAGTTTGTCGGCACCCGGCTCGTACTCGTCCAGTGGCCCGACAATCCAGAAGATCACTCCCCGCCACTGCAAATCATAGGCGAAGGTGCAGTTTTGCAGGAGAGAAGGATGCTCGTATTGGCACAGATGGCGGCTCAACTGGTTTTTATAGGTTGTCCAGACCCAGCGCATGCCCTCGCTATAAGTTTTGAATCGGCCGCGCAGGTCAATCTTCACAGGAATTCCGAGTTTCTTCGCCAGTTCCGGGCTGGTAATGATCAGATTCTCGCACTCCGCCACGTTCACTGCCAGCAAATCGCCGCGAAAAAGTTCTGTGTCGGGGATGATGGCGCCTTTATAACTGTTGGAATACTGCTGGAACAAACCCATCCAATTGGTCACCACCTCATAACTGTCTATGTACTTCTTTTCCTTGTGCCAGTCGAGCCAGGTTTGATCCTCATTATTGCGCCTCAACCAGATTCTGGGTTGCTCCCGGCTGGTCAGGCCCTGTAGGCAGGTGATCGCGATGCGTTCCTCGGGTTTCAGAGGCGTAACGTCCACCACCAGAAGATGTCGTGCTGGTGGGGTTGATTTGGGCAGAAAGGAATTGCCCCAAGGACGTGGCGTGACAGAGAAGGTCAGATTATCTGGAAATGGTTTTGGTTTCTGAATCGTATCCAGCGCCTGAAGTTGTTCACGAAAGTTCTCCGTTGTGATCTGACCCTTTTCCAGCAGGCACCATAGAACACCTCGGACCAGTAACTGCTCCGCAAAATACCTGTTCAAATCGTCCAACTCCCGTGCGACCTGCCCGATCCAAACATCACGCGCGCCATGGAACGCCGCGCAACGATGGCGGATCAACGCCGCTGCCGGATGCTGCTCACTGCCCATGCCGATGTTGACCAGAGGCATGACTTCATCTTCAGGCGCGAGACTGTGCGGGTCCAGCCACTGATAACTGCCGTCGTGATTTGGCAACATGCTCTCGGTGAGACCCAGTGGATGCCCTGGGACGGAAGCGAGAGAGTTTTTCTCTTTAGCGAACGGCCCGCCGAAACCGCCCGTGCCAATGCCTTTGGCGTTGTGATCGAAGAAGCTGACGTGGCCGAGGTCCTTCCATTTACCATCAACCTTGTCACACGGATGACAGAATGGAACGCCATTCATCACGAGGCACCCACCGGCTGCATGATATGCCCGGATGGTATTGAAGGCGGGTTTGGGAAATCCGTTTCCGTAGGCCATCACCAGCACCGAAAAACGCTGCGCATTGAAAACGGCGCGATCTGCCAATTCTGCCGCTGAAAGGGGCTTGGCCTCGATACCATACTGCCGCAGGAGCTCAACGATCCTCGAAGGCGGCAATGCGGGTGTCCCGCCAACTGGAACCAATCCTTTTTCGACGAGAACTGCGACCGTCGGCGAAACATCGTTTGCCAGGACTGACAGCGAAGCTGTCGAAAGGCAGGTGAACAATCCGATCAGGATCAGCAACACACGGCCGGTTGCCTTCATTACTCGCACGGTCATACGACCAAAATATCACACTGACTAGCAGTTTGCTGAAAAAATCCTAGAAAGTTTGAATGTTGGCGTGGCGGAAAGGTCAGAGAAGGATGCGTGGAAAACCTCAAGCTCAACCGGAATTTCTGACGACCATCAACCTGAATCAACGGGTGCCCACCGACCTGACGGCGTCGGTCTGAAAACGGGGTAAATCCGCCGGTTTGAAAATGTTGTCTTCTTTGCGTTCCATCTTCTTCCCAACGTTCCGCTAAAATCTCTTCTTATCTTCTTTTCCCGTTTTGTTCCGGCGAGATTTTCTTCCAGCTTGCGGTCGTCTTGCGGGTTTTTTAAAGGGGAAGATTTTCGATGCAATGAAACCGTTCGCCCTGCGCTGCAAATGTCTGCATTGTAAGAAGTTTTTTGTTCCTGATTACCGGAATCGAGGGCGTCAAAAATATTGTTCAGACCTGGAGTGCCAAGCCGCCAGCAAGCAGGGCAGTCAGCGGCGGTGGTTGAGCAAACCCGACAACCGCAATTACTTCCGTAGCCCGGATAATGTGCAGCGGGTGCGGCAGTGGCGGGCTGCGCATCCGGGCTACTGGAAGCAGCCGCCGCGCAAGCCGCGTCGTGCGTTACAAGAGACCTGCTCAGCGCAAGTGGCTGTTTGCGAAGAAGTTGCTCAAAAACAGGCCCCGCAGGACTCTCAGCCTGCGTTACAAGAACTCTGCCTGGTCAAAACCCCTTTGTTGGTGGGCTTGATCGCGCAATTTACCGACACTGCGTTGCAAGAGGACATCGTCACTTACACCCGGCGTTTGATAGCAGGGCAGGACATTCTGGATCAACCGTCCAGAAGACTTGCGAAAGGAAAACTTGATTATGATGCAAAAGAAAATCCTGCGCCTCGAACGCCTGCGACAGGTGCCGGCGCAGTTCAGTTGGATTGATCAACGGCTGGTGCGTGAAAACTTCCTGCGCCACGGCGAACCGGCTGCCTGGGCGCTTTACCTGGTGCTGGTCATTGTCGCCGACGCGCAGGGACTCAGTTAGGTGAGCAAGAGGCTGCGGCCTTGTGCAGCCAAGCGCTTGACTTCGCATTCGATTTGTTCCCGCTGGCGTCTTTTGATGCGTTTTTATTCCTCCTCCGGCGTGGGCATACGGACAGAGGCCAAGGCGTGCGGATTGTCGGCACGTAGCAAACCATCTCTATGGATTTAAAGGGAGTCATGCCAGGTTTGCGTACATGGATATCCCAGGATTGACAGGAGCTATTTCGCACGACACAATCAAAATGTGCATAGAATCGGTTTTTTTATTCCATATTTTGCTCCTTGGCCGCATTGGCTCAGGCTCTTCATCGAGAGCTGCCGACACAACCCAAACATTCAGTTCTATCTGTTCAATGATGCGCCGCTGTCTTTCGAATGCCCGCCTAACGTTCGGGTTGAGAAAATGACCCTGACGCAGTTCAATCAGCTCGCATCCCAGCGAGTCAGACTACCGATCAACGTGGACGGGCTTTTTACCTTTAAAATATGCGATCTTAAGCCGGCATTTGGAGAAATTTTTAACGTGACGGAAAGGGATTTGGATTTTTGGGGTTACTGTGACCTAGATATCATTTTTGGAGATCTGCAGCGATTTCTTAATGAAGATTTACTTAACCGCTTTGATGTGATCAGCGCGGCGTCTCGGTTTGTAGCTGGTCCTTTCTCCATATTTCGGAATACACAACCAGTAACAAGCCTTTACAGACGGAGTAAAAATATCGAGCAGGTAATGACCGAATCTAAGTATTTTGGTTTCGATGAAGTCGGCCCCCATGTTACATGGGAGCGGACAGGAGATTTCGTAATCGATAGGTCAAAAGAATTCGAAAGTTTCACCGACCTTGTCCTTGCTGCTGATCAGAATCGTGAGCTCCGAGCGTTCTTTGGCTTAAACTATTACAACGATCCTGATATTTCCAGCCAATCGAAAGGGTCCGTTCTCTGGAAAGATGGAAAGCTCAACATACAAAGCACAGGTGAAGAGCTCCTCCTTTATCACTTTCAGTTTGGCAAGAAATTATTTACTTCATGGTTTTTTCCTAACGGTGACGAATGGAAATCTGGATTTCTGATTGAGACGAATGGGTTTTCACACCTGACGACTGTGATCTGAAGCCGTGGTAAAACAAGAGGCCGGAGTTAGAGACAAACCGGAGCACACGTTGGCGGCACAAAGTCCGTTGAAAACTTGGCTTGCCAAGTTCAATCCACCGATTATTCTGCGCAAATCAGGTGCGCGGGAAGCGGGTTTGGAAGTCATTCAAAACCGATACAATATGCATGGTCAAACTATTGCTGAACGATTTGCGCAAGTGGGAGTGGCAACACGCCGTGCGCACAAAGCTGTTGAGCGAAACGAGACGACCTATAACGAAGGGCTGGGAAACCAGCTGCGAGCGACTAGATGGTAACCAGGCACTCGCCTCCGAAGGAAGACTATCGAAAGGAAACAAATCGCCGGTCTGTTCGGAATAGGATGATTCAATGAATGAATGATTTGAAATCGATTCAGGGTGAAAAAGGAGAATTCCTCAAAGGCACATGTTTATTGGCCGTTGGTAATCCTTGCTTTGGTCAATATGCCTACAATCTGGCGGCAAGTATAAAATACAAAGATCCTGACGCTTCGATATGCGTGTTCACGGAAGGAAATACACTGCACGCGCTGGGCGATAACAAAAACGCGATATTTGATTACATACTTCCCGCGCCTCTGGAAGCGTTATATATGAAAAATCACCGACGCTATCCCAATCGTTTCAAGTTATCCTTACATCGTTATTCTCCATATGATTACACCATATATTTAGATGCAGATTCTATCTGGATATCCAGCCACAGGATTACCGAACTTTTTGACCGGTTTATCGGCGCAGATGTCGATTTTGCGGGACAATGTGAGGACATGATAGATCTCCGGACGGACTACTTTATACATAAGCGCGCTTTGAACGGTATAGGTGCGAATGTAGTTGAGGGGTTTACCCCAAAACTATCTTATAAATCACACCGCATGTATCAACTGCATGGTCAGTTTTTACTTTTTAAGAAGACAGCTCGAGTACGTGGCTATTTTAATGAAGCATTGTGTTTGTACGATCGCATGGAATCCGGAGTCTTGACGCAAGAAGCGAATTGGAAATGGTACGGCGAGGCAGTTGAGGAGCTGGCATTATCGGTTGCTACCGCGACCATTGGGTTTGACTTAGCACCAGAAAGCAGCGGGTTTGCACCTGTCACCACTCAAGGGGACAGGCTTCTGACACTAGATCCGGATTCTCCTCGTATTTTAGTGCTTTCAATTGTGGGTCAGGAAAAATATTCTGATTGTGCAGATGGCGGGTATTGTGTTGGAGAAAACGACACAAGTCTGTACATTCGACACTATAACAATTGTATTGATAAAATTAATGCCAACAGCCAACACGGTTGTTTCCATTATCCCAAAAAAGTGACTGTTCTATAATAAATATCCGTTCAGCATGATGTATATGGATGAGCAACCCAAATATGTGCGAGTGGCCCATAGTGAACTAGGGCGGCACAGTTATTTAGATTGCGAAGACAAACCCGTAGTAGTTGGGGGCCATCGCTATGCTCACGCCCTGAGCACTCGTGCCCCGTCAAAGTTGCGGATTGCTTTGAGCGGAGAATTCGATCGCTTTATCTGTAAAGTCGCGATTAATGATGATACATCGACGGAACGTGCATGGGCTAATTTTATTGTGCGAGTAGATGAGCGATTATTCGCCCAAGCCAATTATGTGCAAGCTGGCGAACCGCCCCGGTCACTTGAAGTCTCGATTGCAGGAGCGCGCGTGCTGGAACTAGAAGCTCGAACGTGCCAACAAGAGGATTGTCCTTCGGTCTGGCTGGAACCGATGCTTCTCCGAAACGCCAGAGATCCCGTTGGCTCGAAACTTATCATAACCGATCCGTTTAATCGCGCCCAATTTGAAGTAAGTGCCCCATTTCCTCGTGCAAAATGTTGTATTGCATCTGTCGTGTCGCCCGGTTACGAACTCTTGTTGGAACAAATGCTTACTTCTCTGAAGGCGCACTCTGCGGTTCCAAGCTCATTGACCGTAGTCTTTGCCGTCGACTGTGGTTTGGATTATGAAAGATATCTTGAGGGCCCAGGGGTGATGGTCGTACGGTGTCGCAAGTGTGGGATAGTCAATAAGACCTTGAAATCGATACTGTATTCAACAGCTCGCGTGATTGACGCAGAAAAATATATTTGCATTGATGCAGACATGCTAGTATTAGGTGACCTTAATCCTATTCTTGCAGCGTTGGAAGCATGTTCACCTGGTCGTATTCTAGTCTGTCGAGAAGGCGACAAGAGTTTAGATTTGCGGCATGCTATCAAAGCCCTTTATCGCGGCGATGTTGCTGACATTGAAAGAATTACGGGAGGACAAAAACTTCCCACTCACTTTGACCTTATAGTCAACGATGGTCTTTTTGCTGGAGATCGGGAAGCTCTTCTAGGTATCGACGGCCTATTGCGTCGCTGGACGGAAGCCCCGCAGTGGATAGATGAACGTGCAGACGTGACTTGGCGCAATCAATATGTTTTTAATCTAGCTTTGGCATATTTGAACTGTGCTGTGGAAATGGACCCCGCCTTCAACGTGCAACAAGACAGTCAGCCCGCCCATTTTACCGGCAGCGGGGAAATGGTTCGAGAGGCTTGGTGGAATGGCCACCGCGCTCGGGTATTGCATTTTAATGGAAGAAGTTGGGGTAGAGAGTTAAACTGGAGGGCAGATTTCTGTGCTCAAGCCAGAAGGCGGCTGGCCGATGCCAGCCCTTCTGGTTGCCCCGAAACGACTAAACCTGAAGCAAGCACCTTGCTTGCACACATCGAAAGGCAGAGTTCGTTAGATCGTACCACTGATGAAACTTCGAATCAGCCTTATTCCTTGCCATTGGACGCTTTTCCGATTGTTGATTGGCAGGTTGGCTATGGTGTTTTAGGATTGTACGGACAGTTAGGATACGAGGATAAGCTAGTGCGGGTTTGCGGTAAATGTTTTGATCATGCGATCAGCGCGCATGCTCCTTCAGAGGTGCGATTTGATTTGAATGATTTTGTTGGAGAATTTCGCTGCCAGGTGGCGTTGAACGATGATGCTCTTGGCCAAAACACATTCGGCAACTTTATAGTAATGGGAGATGGTAAAGTTTTAGTCATGGTGCGAGCCGTGTGTCCGGGGGAACCCGTGCGCGAGTTTTCCATAAAACTACACCGAGTTCGCTGTTTGGTTCTGCGGGTTGAAACTTTTTGTGCTAACTCTTGTCATACTGTTTGGCTCAATCCGCGACTGGAGGGATGGAGCTACCCCTCTGCCGAGCCGATATTGGAATCCGCCGGCGACTTATTGCCAAAATTCAGCGTGGAATTATAAGATGTACAAATCATTGATTGTATTGACGATTTGAAGCGTAGCAGACATTTCTAATCGGCACTCTCCATTGTGTAGCACTCGAAGACGGTAAAAATTAGCCTTGATTTTCGATGTTGTATGTGTTTTCTGTGGTATCACTGTAATGAAAAAACGCGTATAATAGAACAACACATTAAGAGTTTTTCCAAAACCGGCAGACTGATAATGGAAACTTTACGGCCATAATTGTAAGGTTAAAGATTTTATACGAGAGGAGGAATGTCTTCAACATTTGGAAGAACCTAGAAAACGTTTAAGTCCGAGACAACGAAAAGGGAGCGGTTCCAACAAAGGGAATATTTCACAATTATTATAATGACCGGTAAACTCAAAGTCTATGCAAGAATACATGAACCCGCAGGTCATGTGATATACAGAATCAATCGTGAGTTTGTAAAGCGCGCCCCAGAGAGCGTAGAATTTGTAGACTATCCTAAACAAGCAGATATTCAAATAGTGCACTGCCTGGGTGCTGGATCCTTGACGAAAATCTGGAACAATAGATATGTGCTGATCCAGCATAATCTTTTGAACTCGGACATTAAATCTATTGCAGTGTGGCTTGGCATATTTAACAGGGCGTTACTTGTAGTTTCATACATGAATCTTCCATTGATACTGAAAACGAATACGTTTAACTTTCATTTGACCCAATGGGGTGTAGATACGAGCGTTTTTCGAAATCTGGCACAGCGACGTAGCAAGGCCATCCTGACCACGGGCTGGTCTTTGGATGAAGAGGGTATCCGAGAATGCTACATGGCTATCAAGCGAACTCATAAGACGATGGTCAATGTTGGGGACGACTTCCAATTTGGCAATGGATTTAGCGCAGTATCCAGGCTTACTGACAAAGAATTGTGCGAGTTGTATAATGATTGCGAATTTGTGTCTGGCCTCAGGTTCAAGGAAGGATTTGAAGTTTCTGTTATCGAAGGATTGGCCTGCGGTTGTCGGCCGATTTGTTTTGACATGCCAGTATATCGGAATTGGTTCGAGGATCTTGCCTGTTACGTGCCTCATTACCAAGGATCCCAGTTGTCGGATTATATCGAAACTGTTCTACGAAATAAGGCCAAGCCGGTTTCTAACGATGAGTTGGAAAGAGTCAAGAAAACGTTTGATTGGGAGAGCATTGCAGGGCAGTTTTGGAAAATATTGTACGAGTATGTTTGACATTATCCAAGGAATCATGGTCAGGAGTAATAATCCCCACGATCGCGATATGGTTCTGAGTGTTGTTCAGAACAACCGCTACCGGTTGCCCTCAAATTTCTCACCCGATGATGTGATATTGGACATAGGCGCCCATGTAGGCAGTTTTTCATATGCCTGCCTGATGCGCGGTGCGGGAAAGGTCTACTCCTTTGAACCTGACCAAGAAAACATTCGGATCTGTGCAGCCAATTTGAAGCGCTTTAAGCAAAGATCTGTGTTGCATCGGTCAGCGGTATGGCGTTCAGACACGAATGATACCCAGCTTAAATACACTGGTCCTGTAAAAACGTTGAAAGGACTTAATTATGGCGGCGGCAATGTTCTATTTGAAAATGGACTGCAAATACCAGTCAAGTGCGAATCACTGGACTCTATTCTATCAAATCTTCGGCACGTGCGTCTTTTGAAATTAGATTGTGAATCAAGTGAATGGCCCATCTTATTCACATCACGCTTGCTCGAATGTGTAGATGAAATTATTGGTGAATACCATGAAATCGGAGGTAAACACAATCAGGCAAGCATTCCACCAAGAGCCAGTTTGGCTGGTTTTATTAGTTACACTGCCGTTGATTTAGCCTCGTTTTTGAGTCGGCACGGCTTTTGTGTTGAAATTGAGTCTGGAGCCAATTCAAATATCGGTGCCTTTTTTGCGAAACGCACGCTACAATGATTCACGAATGAATTCGTTATCACTGCAAAATTGGGCTTCTAAGAAACCCTTAATTTCACTGTGCACCTCGTGTATGGGGCGGTTAGAGCATCTCAAACTAACGTTGCCGCTGTCGCTCTCACACAAGGCTGTTGAAGTGTTGCTGGTTGACTACTCCTGTCCTGAACGGGCAGGTGACTGGGCCGAGCGAACCTTTACTACAGAAATCCAGGCAGGCAGGCTCAGAATCATTCGAGTCCGAGGTCGAACGGAATATCATCAAGCCCATGCAAAGAATGTGAGCCATATGCGCGCGCACGGGGAATTGTTGGTCAATGCAGACGCCGACAATTTTATTGATCAAACCTACTTCGATAAATGCGTCGAACTCTTCAGGGAACCTTCTATCCAGATAGTTCAACCGGCCGGGGATCTGCAAACCGCCCACTCCGGAATGTTTGGCCGGTTGGCGATTCGGCGATGGGCCTATCACGCGTTGGGAGGCTACGACGAGGACTTAGTTGGCTGGGGCAACGACGACAATAATCTGGTTTGGCGCGCTCAGGCCCTAGGGATCAGGGTTGCAACCATCCCGTTCGATTTCTTAAAGGTGATAGAGCATGATGATGAGTTGAGGACGCGTTTTATGCTTAATCGAGACAAGAACGATTCCAACAGGCGTAACGCAGAGATCTCCGTTGCAAAGCTAACTGCTGGAGAACTCGTCGCTAATCAGGGCCGAGCCATTGGCGCAATCTAACACCCGACACCCGGTGGAAAACCGGTAGCCTCGCGATAATTCACTTTTGCCCGTACATTGAAGTATTTCCAGGTGCTGCACCTATTGAATTGAGCGTCGCCCCGTTGGCAGGACTGTCTATCCACACATTAAGAATGCAGGCATTGTGATTGTTCTGATCAGCCGCCATCCCAAAGAGGGATGGCGTTGGTGTCATCGCAACTGAAGTTTGATCTTCGATGACGAGAATTTTCACTTCCAAGCTATGACTCTTATTGACTTTGCCGGCAAAAACCCTTAATTGACGGACATGAGTTCATTATTGGTAAATCTGTCATCGCAACAACTGCGGCGTGCCGCCAACATCAAGGACAAAATCCAGTCACTGGAAAAAAAGCTTATTACAGTACTGGGTTCTCCCACAGAACCTGCCACTCCTGTTGCTCAAAAGAAAAAGCAAAAAATGAGTGCCGCCAGCAGGGCAAAGATTGCTGCCGCTCAAAAAGCACGATGGGCAAAGGTGAAGGGGCAAAAGGTGAAGCAATCGCAGCCGAAAAAACGCAAGATGAGTGCGGCAGCCAGGCGGAAGATTTCTCTTGCCGCAAAAGCGCGGTGGGCAAAGGTCAAAGCGGCAAAGAAATCGAAATAGCAGGCGTTTTCTTCAGGTCAGTTGCCGCCATAAGGGAAACCATTCGGCGACTTCCCCGGTGGCTTCCAAGGGCGGCAGTGTTAGGCGCTGGAAACCCTTTTCACAGTGAACCAGCACACATTCGTGGTCGCGCAGGTTGCGGAGCTTATGCGGTTTAATTTTGTGCTCCTCAATTTCGGAATAATTGACGCTGCGCTTGCCGGCACTTGAACCCCATGAACGTTTCACGACTTGCTTCTTGCCGAGAAAATCGGCGGCTTGAACCGCATCGGCTTCATCGGCAGATCGAAAAATCATTCGATTGCGCAGGTTTAACGTCAGCACCTTTGACTTGTCATTCCCCAGCGGCGGGACAAGTGACGTAGTGGATTGGGCAGCGGCGACGATGGTCGCTCCGGCTTCACGGATCACGTCCACGCAATTGTAATCACTGGTGCCATCCTCGCTGGCAGTCATGAACCGCTGCGCTTCATCTGCCCACAAGATGAGTAGATTGTCGTCGGCGCGTTTGGCCTTCGATTTATCAAACCGGCGCAATGCATGGTTGTAGTAAAGCAGTTTCAAAAACGTGTTCACATAACGCCGCTCGGTCTGGAACTTCTGCGGCATGGTCACCAGGATGATTTTACCCTCATCCAGCGCCGAAAAATTAAACGTGCTTTCCTTGGTGCAAAACACTTCGGCCACTTCCGGTGTCAGGAAGTATTGCAGATAATTGCCGATGGTTTCACGAACGCCGCCGAGTTGTTCCTCGGGCTGGCTGAGGAACCGGTTTTTGAAGTGGTCACGCAACACCAAGCGGCGCGGCGTTTCCAAGATCAGGTCGTCCAGGTTTTGCAATTCCTCCTTCAACAACGCCTGGTTGGACAACAGTGCAAATGCACGGGACAATGTGACCGGCTGTTGCAGTTCGGAAAGCAATTCGAGCGCATGGGTGATGTGAGTCTGGGCCTGGCTTTTGAAAAAACCCTTGTCCCCGCCCTGCCCAAGGCTGGTCGCCGTATCCACCACAAATTTCGCATAGGTGGAAAATGGAATGCTGCGGTCACCAGTGAGATTGAAAGTGTGCGGTGGTTTCCATTGCGCGTCAGTCTCATTGGTTCGGATTTGCAAATGAATCAAATCCTTTTTGCGCCCATAATAATCTGCCATAGCCGAGAGCGTTTCCCAATAGACGCCTTTTTCATCAATGCACAGCCCGCCCCATTTCGGTTCATGCTGGAAAACCTGATGAGCGAGTTGGTTGATCCCGGAAGTGGTTTTGCCGGAGCCAGTGTCGCCGGTGATGAGCCAGCCCCGGCAAAATTGATTGCGTCGCCAGGTTAGATTGCCGAGTTGTGCCACATGGTTTTTACGTTTGCGCGGAACTGCCAAATGCCAGACGGCGATGGTTAACAGCAAAATGCCATACCCTGCCACAATGGACCACACCGTCCTGGATAACGCTGGAAGTTTGTGCCAATGGAGTAGAACAAAATCGAGTTTCATAACAGGAATTTTCCAAGAATTGAACCAATGAACAAACCGCCGAGCAGCGCGGAAGTGGCAGCGTAGATTGCCTCCCGCAATGGAATGGTTTTAACCGGCACTGCCGCCGGGTGGGCCGCCAGCGCCTCGATCAAATCCTCCAGCTTTTCCCGAAACGATTTGGCTGCTTCTGTGACGGTGTTGATGTCGTTGCGGAACTGGTCGAGCGAAGGCATTTGGCGGCGGCGCAGTTCATCCCAATGTTTCTGATGAATCCGAAACAGTTCCACGAGAAGATAGACTGCATCATCATCCCGGATTTTATTCTTTTCGCGCCACTCATTGAGCGTTTGCAGGAATTCCTCGTCGAAATTCGGCTTGGCCTCTTTTGGGGTCGCACTCATGATTTTGCGGGCAGCAACAGTTCCACTGCCGAATCGATTTCGGTGTAAAGTTTTCGTTGCCAGGTTTGGAGACGCTGGCGATCCAGCAAATAAAGGGAACCGTCCTTGACCGCTTCAGTGATGGGCAGGTTTTTCAGACTTAATTCCTCGACCAGCCACGGCTGTAACCGTGTCATGGCAATTTCTTTCATGCCGAAATCCTTTCTCAAGCGCTTGCGGACAACGGACTGGTCATAAACGGCAAACGTGTCGTCGTGAACCGCGTTGCGCAGCACGACATAGGAACATGCGTCGGTTAATCTTTTTTCGATTCGTTGGAGTTGGTCAACACTGTCGGCCTCGTGATTGACAGGGATGACGAGGGTCAACGCGGCGGACAGGATTTTGAGCGTCCCCCGCAGGTCAATTAAATCGAAGTAATCAAAAAATACTTCGGTGGACGCCGCGCGGCAGTCCACCACCACGAGATCGGTTTTCTCGAACGCCCGGAACATGGAGTCCAACGCGCGCGGTCGGGACAAATCCATAAACTCCACCGCTTCGCCATGAAACCGTTTCAGCGTGGAGTTTTCGTTGTCGCAGTCGCAGGCGACATGGAGGATGTTTTTGTCCTTGAGATACTGGACGAAATTGACGGCAAAAAAACTTTTGCCGACACCGCCCTTGCCATTGAGGATGAGGTCGAGTCGTTTAATCATATGGTTCACCTGGTGGAAGCAGTTCAACTTTGGCTATGTGCGGCCCGCGAGTTTTCACCGGCGCACTTTCGGCTGGCACAGGCAACGCACTGACAGTTGTGGCCGGCGTGGCCGGCAACGCAACTTTGACTGTGGCATTCGGCGCAGTTTTTTGCGCCGCACGCCGGTTGGCATCTGACGCCGCACGACGCGCAACAACTGGTTTGTGGCGTCTTTCCTTCAAGGTGCGGTGACAGAAGTTCATGACACAGGTGTCGGATGCGGTGATGCCGCTTTGCGTCAACAGTTCGCTGATGGCACGGTAGGAAACACCGCGTTTGCGCAGCTCAGCAATATCATCTTTGAGCGCCAGCAATCTTGAAGCGCGCGATTTGGCAGTCCGCGCATATTGTGACGCCGCATGACGGAAACGGTTTAATGCATCAGGTGGGATGGCGGATTTATTCATAATGAGGGTGGCATCAACGCCGCAGAATGGTTGGCGGCAAACACAGCGAATGGCGTGGCATTTGAGTTGGCAGCGAAGTTAGCATCACACGAAGCACCCATGTGCGTGCGGTTGTTTCCTTGTGACGCAACTTTGGCGTCGCAACGCGGATAGCGCCAAATCCTTCGCTGGCGAAGGGGTTCGGCTTGTCCTGTCTTAAACAGATTGAGATACATTTTGCCTCCTTTGTTGCAACAATTCGTCGCGCCAGTTTTTGAGCTGCTCGGCGACAATTTGAATGCGGCTGGTTTGTTCAATGGCGTTCACTCCGATTCGTCCGGCATAATGTTCGCCCAGGCTCGATTCCGGCATCTGTATGACGGAATGGGTGGCGTCCGTGTTGATGCGCTCACCGAGTTTGTTTAGAACTTCGATGGCGTTCAGTAATTCAGCGGTGGTTGGTGTTAGCATAAGTCAGCAGGAAAGGCCGCGCGGACACCAGCCATTCACCCGGCTGCTTTCCGATGACGCGGACTGGTTCGTTATCATGCCGACCAGTGAAGCAGTTTGCCTCGGTCGTTTTGTGTAATCTTTACACAAAATGAAGGCCGGGATTTGGGAGTCTGTTTCGCGTGCTGACAGCCAAGACTCAATACAATTTGACGAACGCTAGGGAATACTTTGAGGAACACCTGTGCGTTGGCGATTACTACGATGAAGGACAACGCGTGGCCGGCCAGTGGATCGGGGTTGGCGCGGGACAACTTGGCTTGTCGGGCAAGGTTCGAGCGGATGATTTCCTGCGGCTCTGTGAAAACCAGCATCCAGCCACAGGCGAGACATTGACGCAACGGCTGAACACGGTGCGGATCGGAAATGGAAAAGAGGAGGTCAACCGGCGGGTGTTTTACGATTTCACATTCTCGCCGCCCAAATCAGTTTCCGTCGTG
>Ga0182017_10000217_pt1 | contig 45118 bp, 39 predicted proteins | sample 712E3DmetaG_FD_120492 | JGI IMG/M metagenome (GOLD analysis project Ga0182017, IMG submission 120492) | Permafrost microbial communities from Stordalen Mire, Sweden - 712E3D metaG | ecosystem: Environmental > Terrestrial > Soil > Wetlands > Permafrost | place: Sweden: Stordalen | collected... | reverse complement strand
TTCCCGCGAAATTACCCCGGTTTCGCAAGCCAACGGTTTTTTCAGGATCAACCGAATCGCGGGGATTGACTTTTACCGGATCAAGGGCGCTTTTGCCGATGTCAAGCAAGAAAGCCCGCGCGCCCTGCAGATGTTCTTGACCGTCACTCGCCATGCGCGTGCATTTTCTATTGGATATTTCAGTTCCGGAGGTAAAGAAGTGAAAATCGATATCATGGATTGCCAAGGAAGGACGCTGAAGACCTTTGTCGACCCCGGCCGAAGGACCGGCGTACATCATATGGACTTTGCTAGTTCGACTAACGGCATTGCAATCGTAAAAGCGCAAATCGGCGATGCCGTAATGGTCAAGAAAGTCCTGATACCTTGAAAGTCGTCATCTTGTTTTGGAACAAAACATTGATTGCTGTTGTGGAAAAATGACGTTAAGAAAACATACCAAAATCGTTCATGAAGGCAAATATATTGTCGAAGTGGATATTGAAATTATCGACACGAATGATGGATGGTCGCCGTATCTTTCACTTGATGACGCCCTTAGGCTGGACGATGTGCGTGATGCTTTAAAACGAGGAGATGTTGTTTCTGCAACTAAGCAATCGAGAGGTTATGAGATTTCTTGCATTAAGGCGGCTTAAAAAACCTATATCAGAGTCCAACTATGAAATGCTTTATTTGTCATGGAAAATCAATTGAAAAGAAAAACGTGCGTGAAGAACGATTCGTAGGAAAAAAGAGGAAAGGGAAGGAATGGATCGGAACAATTTTATCATGAAAACGAAAAATGTTTTTCAACCTTTTGTCTGGCTTATGCTGTTCTCCGGAGGTGCTTTGTGTCAACGAGATCTTATTTCTCCTATCGGTTCACGTTCCATTGCAATGGGAAATACGGGATATGTTTTGTCCGATGATGAGTCGGCCCTATTTTTCAATCCCGCTGGGTTAGGGTTCAGGAATTATCGGTGGAATGGAGGAGCAATAACCTTTTTCAATGAACCAAGAATTGAGGCAGATGCAAAATCATACTATGCTATCACCTTTCAAAACGATCAAATTCCCAAACTTGGATTTGCCGGATATGTTAATCATTTGGATGAAAAAGTATTTATTAATTCAACGGCAAACCCTATAAGTTCAGGAGAGGCACATTTTGCCGAGAATACCTTTGCGGCTGGAATAGGATATCGCTTTTATTCCAATGCTTGGGTTGACAATTCAATGGGAATCACGCTAAAGTACTATGATGAAAATAGAATCAGTATTCAGCTTCACACGGTTGCCTTTGATGCAGGATATTTACTGCAAATCATTAAACAATTTCGATGCGGGATAGTTTTCAGGAATATCGGCCCGGATCTTTCCTATCATTTCAATAATTCGACAACAACAATGAAAAGGCTTATTCCTACCACTTTTGCCTCAGGTATCGGCTATTCTAATTTTATTAACAAAGGGAACCTCAGAGTTTTGGATATTGCCACTGAGTTTTCTTTTAACAGCTTGACTGATGAATATCAGGATACATCTCATATAAATTCCGGCGCGGAAATTGGTCTATTTAAAACGTTTTTCTTCCGTGGTGGGTTTTCACGTAATTTAACCAATACCGTTAATCAAATTTCTTGGGGTACCGGATTGAGCATATTAAACCACTTTGAGTTTGATTTTTATTCGTACTCCTACTATTATAAAAACAAATTTTATAGTCATTATCCTGGTTTTTCTCTATCATTCAAACGCGGATTGAATTGGCAAGCAAAGGACAGGAAGTGGTGGGTGGAGTAAACAGTCTGAATCAGAATGGTCAGGATACAAGAATTTACAGGACAATAACGACATCTTTTAAAGATTCTCCAAGCAAAATCACCTTAAATGGCTCTTGCGAAAAGTTAAATCCTGATAATTCTGGATATCCTGATTCAGACAATGAAAGATTGTCTGGTCAACAAACCCAAAGCCGAACTCGTTCAAGAAAATTTAGCTCTCTCAAAACGAATCCTAATGCTCCAATAATGATTTTAGCGAAATAGTTTGTTGGGTGATTACTGTGCTACAATGTCTTCAACTGCGGGAGTAGGCGCCGTCTCTTTTTCAAGCATCCGTAAATACGCCAAAGCTTCTTCCCTCGACGTCCCGCACATTTCCTCGGACGCGCGCAGCCCTTCGCATACGGGCGGCCGCTGAGGCGTATCGAAAATGGCGCACCGGAAATCGGCGGTAAGCTGAACGCAAGGCATTCCGGCCGGTTTACCCCTCGGCATACCGGGTATAACGGATGATAAGGATGGCGCGATACAACAGGCGCCGCAGCCGGGCCTGCAATTCATGGCTTATCCGTGAAGGCGTTAAGGAAAACAAGGGAGAAAGAATTATTGAGTGTCATGTTTTTGCGTTGTTGACAAGAGCGTTTTATTCGGGCCGCCGGGGGCCTCGAACAGGGGGAAATAGAGCGTAAAGACGGACCCCTTGCCGGGCTCGCTTTTAACTTCAATGGCGCCTTTGTAATTTTCGACGTATCCCCAAACGTTCGAAAGCCCCAGGCCGGTCCCTTTACCCTTGGGTTTGGTGGTAAAAAACGGTTCGAAAATATGATCGAGGGTTTCTTTACTCATGCCGATTCCTGTATCCGAAACTCCGATACTGATGTAATTCCCCGGTTCAATACTAAACGATTGGCACAGCAAACCGGCTTTTTCCAACACGGCCGTTGCGGTGGAAAAGGACAAGATCCCTGAATAGCGTTCTTCCATCGCGTCCCGCGCGTTGATCCCAAGATTCAATAATACATTGGCGAATCGCGCCGCGTCGCCCCGGGTATACATGGCGCCCTCGGCCGGGTTTTTCGTGATAGTGATTTTATTATGAATGGTCCCTCGCAAAATTTCAATGGTGTCTTCCACGGTTTTATTGACGTCGACCAACGTTGATTCGGGCTTGTCCCTGAGGGCAAAGCGCGTCAGTTGGCCGACCAGCTCGGAGGTATGCCGGCTTGCGTCGAGGATATGCTTGATGTAGCGTTGATGGGGAGAATCGCCGGCTATTTTCTGGGCCAAGAGCTGGGCGCACCCGCTTACGGCGCCGAACATATTGTTGAAATCGTGGGCAATGCCGCTCGCGAGCTGCCCCACGGCGTTCATTTTATGCGCATGCGCCAATTGCAGTTCCACCGATTTTTGCCGTTCTTCATTCTGTTTACGTTCCAGTTCCGCGGCAGCCCGCGAGGCGAATATGGAAACAAGCGGTTCAACGAGGTACATGTTGTGCATCGGTTTGTCATTGACCAGGCATAACAGGCCGATGGGTTTTCCTTTTGAATCGTTCAGCGCCTCGCCGAAAAAGAAGACCGCTTTGCATTGCGCAAGCAGCGGATTGGTCTGAAAAAGGGCGTCGGTGTTTTCATCAATCCCGCATTTTTGCCGGGCCAGCACGTCGGCAAAAATCGTCCCTTCGACCGGACTTTCGAAATTTTCATCGACCTTGCCGTCTTTCCAGACGGCGAGGGAACGGAGAGACTCTCCCTTGTTCGTCAGTTCGGCGATCATCGCGCAGCGCGCGAAAAGCGATTGGGAAAGATGCCGTGTCAGGTGAATGAAAAAATCCTGCCCAACCGCCGATACCGTTCCCTTAAGAATGCTATAGAAGGAATGGGATATCTCATTGAGCATTTGGTGGACGTGATAGTTGAGCGCCCGCACGAGAAAATAAGCGCCTGTAAAGATCAATGCCGTAACGATGGTGACGAAATAAAAAAACGCGTCATTGTCCATCATCGCTTGCGCATAGCCGATGCCGTTGGGCAGTATATGGAATTTTTGCAGAAACGCCACGCCGAGGTAGCCGGCTGAAAGGATGAACAAGGTGTTGAGCGCGAGATTTTTGTTTCGTGTGTAAACAATGCAACTGCCGATATTGGAGGCCACATGAGTGATGACAAAGGGGCTTAAAAAACCTCCGGTACATTGGAAAATGAAGGGGGCGATGAGCGCATCGTTGTAGGGAATGAAGCCATAGACCTTTTTAAGCATGGTTTTCTTGAGTGATAGAACATGGATAACCATATTGGAAATCCACGACGCGCAAGCGACCAGGAAAAAATGAGGAAAGGGAAAGGGTAATTCGTACCGAAAAACAAACAAGAAAACCGTGGCAAAACCGACAATGAAATACCTGAGCAGCATTTGCGATTGAATGTCGGCCTTGATTTTTGTTTCATCCGTGAAATATTCCCGGATATGCATCGAAAAATAATCGGCTTGTTTCATGGGGCTTGCTTCCTTATTTTGCATAATAAGTCGGCTTTAAACACGATGGCCAGGCTGATTCATCACACATTAAATCGAATGCTTAGAATGTCGCCGTCCTTGACTTTATATTCCTTGCCTTCAAGACGGAATTTCCCCTTGTCCTTAATTGCTTTTTCGGAGCCGCAGTCCACGAGGTCCCGGTAAGTGAAGCATTCCGCGGCGATGAAGCCTCGCGCGAGGTCGGTGTGGATGGCCGCGGCGGCTTCGACGGCCGCGCTGCCGCCGTGGATGGTCCAGGCCCGGACTTCGTCGGGGCCTACGGTGAAAAAACTGATGTAGCCCAGCGTCTCGTACGCGACGGAGGTCAGCATGTCGCGCGCGGATTCCTTAATGCCCATGTCGTCCATGAACGCCTTGGCCTCCTCCTCGTTTTCAAGGCGCGAAAGCTCCATCTCGAAGTTTCCGGCGAATTCGATCGAACGGTGCAACCCGCCCATTTCCCCGATGAGCTCCGGACGCTTTCCAAAGGACGTTTCGTCGGAATTGATTATTGCGATAACGGGCTTTTTAGTGAGAAATTGAAACCCGCGGATGGCGGTTTCCTCTTTTTCGTCGAAGGTCAGGGTCCTGATAGGGAGGGACTGGTTGAGATGGTCGCAAATTTTGGCGACGACCTTTTCCTCGAAGACCAGGGCGTCGGTTTTCTGGCCGCGCAGGAATCCGGCCCTTATTTTTTCCAGCCGTTTCTCCGCGATCACCAGGTCGCAAAGCAGGAGCTCCTCGTCGATGGTCCGCAGGTCCTTGAGCGGATCGGGTTCTTCGCCGATTTCATTGGGGAATCCGCGCACCACCACGGCAAGCGCGTCCACGCTGCGAATGAGTTTCATCAGCGCGGGCGGAAAGGACTCCTCTTTGATCGCCCCTTCGGTAACGCCTACGAAATCCACGAACTCCACGATTGCGTAGGTTGTTTTCTTCGGCGTATACATGGCGGAAAGCCGCGTTATGCGCGGATCGCCGACTTTGACAACCGCGACGTTCGGCTCGGCTTTCGCCGAGGCGTAGGAGGCGACCTGCGCCTGCGACTTGGTAAGAGCGTTAAAAAGGGTGGTTTTTCCCGATTTTGGTAAACCGAACAGGCCGATTTTCACGATTCCTCCGATGGATAATGGATATGGATTGGAGTATGTAAAAATAAATGGGAGCGGACGCAAAAAGCACCGCTAATATTCGATAAGCTTGTGCGGTATTATATTGTATGGCGCGGAATTTATTTTATTAAATTCAATAACGGGCATAAAACGAAAACCGAAAAATTCATTGTTGCCCGATAAAAAAACTTCTCCAATAATAACCGCGATATGCCATGAGTTCCTACACCCTGCGCGCCATTGAATTTCAGGACATCGATGAAATCCGTCCGCTGTGGGAAGAACTCAACGCTTCCCATGCGGCGCTTTCCCCCCGTTTCAGCGGATACTTCAACCGCATGACCTTTGAGAAACGGAAAAAAGAGTTCGCGGCAAAGGCCTTGAAAGGCGAGCTGCGAACGGACGGATGCATGGACCCCTCGGGAACGGAACTGGTGGGATACTGCGTGAACAATATTGTAGAGGGGGTGGGGGAGATAGATTCTCTTTTTGTTAAAAATGAACATCGCGGGGGCGGAGCCGGATCGATGCTGGTTCGCGCGGCTATTGATTGGATGCAGCTACGCAAAACGGAAAAAATCACCGTTAACGTAGCGGTCGGCAACGAAAAAGTCATGGCGTTTTATGGACGTTTTGGGCTCTTTCCGAGGCTCATTCAATTAACGGATATACCATAGCTGAAACGCCGTGCGGCAAAGTAAACTATTTTTGTGTGTTTTTTCCCCTTAATCACTATTTATTTTATACACCATAGCAAAATCAGAGTAATCCGCCCGCCGTATAAATTCTTTAAGCGCTATCTCTTCGGCGGACGGGACATTTTAATCCTGTTTTTCCGGGTTAGTAAGGAGATTTTCAGTGCGAGTATATAGCAAGTTTCTGATGGCGGCTTTCTTCACGTCATTGTGCATTTCAGGTGTTTGGGCGGCAACGGGAACTCCTAAAAAAAGCACCACGGCAAAAAATCCTGTCGCGGCATTTACCGGTTCCGGCGACATCGATCAACGTATTGCCGCAGCGGAAGCCGAAGTATCCCAACTTACGGCAACGCTCGAACAATTGAAACAGGATAGCGCAAAGGCGGCGGCCGATGCGTCCGTTTCAAAATCAACGACCCAGGCAAAGGTGGCGCCGCTTGAAAGCCTTCTGGCGCAAAAGACCCAGGAGTTGGCGGGGCTTCGAAGCCAGCGCGACAAGGCGCGGCAAGACAGCATGACCCTGGCGATTAAAAAGAACGGCCGTAGCGCGGTTAATAAACAGGAGGCCTCGCACATGGATGCGGCCATCATGTCCGCTTCAAATCAGCTCAATTCATATTCCACGCGCAAACAACAACTGCCCGCTGATGAAGCCGGCACAGAGATCAAGGCGGTTACGGCGATCCAGCGGGACATTGCCCGCGCCGATTCCGTTATCCGCCTCAAACAGTCGGACATTGCCGCTTGGACTAAAAAACGGGACCAATTCCGCCAGGACTCGCTTTCCGAGGACTCGAAGGCATCGGATGCGCGAGTTCATATTCAAGGTGATGGCAAACGCCTGGACAGCCTGCTTCAACTTATTTCGATTCAAAATGATGCGGCTGGAAAGCAGGCGAAAAGCAAGGACATCTCGGGCAACCAGGCGCAGGAACAAGCCAAGCTCACCGATCTGATGCGCCAAAAGACGGTTGTCGACGCACAAATCGCCCGGCTCAAGGGGGAAATCTCGGCGGTAAATGCCGAACGCGAACGGCTGCGCGCCTCGACCGGAGCAACGCAAAAAAAATTGGAGCTGGACCGGTCGCCGTTGACGGAGGCGCTGGCCGCCGCCGAGGCAAAGCTCCAAGACAAGCTCTACAGCAAGGAAGTCATAACCTCATTGAGCGAGAAAATTCGCCTGGACAGCGCCATTCAAAAGGCCAAGGACGCGCTCAATACGGCCATCGAACAGCAAGCGCTTGGTAAAAAAGGCGCCGAAAAATTGGTAAATCAACGCGAAAACGAAGTGACGACGCTTATGGGAAAACTTGATGATGTCGTACGGAAAAACCCAAAAGTGGCGCAAGGGGAAGCTCAACTTTCCGGTCTTTCGTCCACGTCGGAAAAGCGAAAACGCATCGACTCGCTTCTTGCGGGAGCGGCGGCCGATATCGCGGCTCAAAGCATGGCGCGCGACCAGGCAAAGCGGGCCTTGGATGAGTTCGACCGGACCCACCCCGCCGCGGCGGCGACCTCGACCCCAAAGCTGACATTGTTCGACAGCCTTTCGATTGCCAAGGAAAAGTCCGTGACGGCCCTCGCCGCCAGGCGTGATTCCATGGAAAACCAGATAGCCGTTTCGCAGCGGTCAATTGAAACCGTCGGCGCCGCGTCACGCTTGGAAAGCGCGAAGGCCGACAGCGCTGCCGGCGTGACGCGAAAGCAGCGTTCCGACCTCATGATCCAACGCGCCCAAGTCCGGACCGACAGCATTAAAAACGAATCGGGACTAATGGTCGCCATGATTCGGCTTCGAACCGAGCAAACCAAAATAGCCGTGCAAACGGCCGCCTTGGACCGTGAAATTGCCGGTCTCACGGTGACGAAGGAACGGTTCAAACAATCGATTACGGATGCGCAAAACCGCGACAAAGCGGCAAAGGCCGCGAACCAGCTGGAACGAAAAAGGTTGGACAGTCTCATCGGCGCGAAGGAGCAGGAGGTTACCCAGCTTTCCATGCAGAATGAGAAACTGACGCAGGACCAGCAGGCCGCCGGGAAAGAGCTCGATCTGCTTCTTCAGAAACAGTCGTTGCTCATGCAGTCAATCTCCGCTCAAATCGCCTCCGCGGAGCAGGACGCTGTCTCGGTTTCCCAGCAGGTGGAGTCGGCCCGCAAGGAACGGGCGGCGGCGGAGAAAACGGGGAGTGAAAAAATAAGGGCGATCGAACGCGATAAAACCGCGACCGCGGCATCCCTTGCCGCGAAGAAAACCGAAATAGCGGGCCTCAAGAGTCAACGCGAAGGTTTGCAACGGGGCCTTAAACGCGAGCTGGCGCATATTGACAGCATGATCAGCGCCGCGGGAAAGTTCATTGCCGGGTACGAAGCGGCCCGGGAGAAGGCGCGGCAGGACAGCCTGGCGGCCGAGGCCGCGAAATCGGACGCGCAGCTTAAAAGCGTCGCCGCGTTGCATAGTAACGACAGTGTGGCCGCGCTGCGGCAGCAACAGACGGTTGAAGCGTCCGCCAACCTCGAAAAAGCGCGGCAGGACAGCGCCGCGAAAAGCGCGGCGATTTCCGGGGGAGCGGCTCAGAATGTCAAGACATTCGACAGCCTGGTGGCAATGAAGGAGCGGGAACTCGCGGATTTGCGACAGCAGCGCGAAAAGGCCCGACAGGACCTGGTGGCCGAGCAGCGGCGCCAATTCACCGCCTTGGTAGCGGCGCATCAAGAGATCGTCGGTCGCCGCACGCTGGTGGAACAAAAACGGGCGGAATCGGCGATGGCGCAGACGCAGCGCCGTAAACTCCAGCAAGACAGCGCCGCCGCGGTCGCGCGGCATCTCCAGGCGGCGCGGACCGCCGGCGGAGAAATATTTAGGAATGCGGGACTTTCGGCGAAAAGGAATGACGAGATGGCCGCGTTGCAGGCGCAGCGGGCCGACGTCGCGGCCAAGCTTTCCGCAATGGGAGCGGATGCGCCTCCACCCGCCGCCATGGCCATATCCGCGACTCCCGCGACGGCTGCGCCCGCTCCTTCATCAGCGGCGGCGTCAACGGACGTCGGACAAAAACAATTGGAGGAAATTTACCTGCTCATCGGAGCGAATAAGACCGATGACGCGGTGGCCCGGTTTAACGCCCTGCGCGGGTTGTTGGCGAAAACGGTCAATGCAGAGGCTTTCGCGGTGCTTAAATACACCATTGAGCAAATTGAGGAACAGAAAAAAAACAAAGGGAAAAAAAAGTAAAACCCCCTCTGCGGGGGCCGGGGGGCGTTGCTCGGGACGATGTCTAAAATTAAAAAGGCCGGAAATGATATCCGGCCTTTTTTTTATCGAACGCCTTCCGGTATTACTCGTTGATGCGCGGGCAGTCCTCCAACGCCTTCTTGACCGCATCTTCGGAGAATTCGTAATCCTGTAAATCGCCGGAAGTATACTTTTCGTATGATCCCAGGTCGAAATGGCCGTGTCCGCTGAGCCCCACGACGATCGTTTTCTTTGTACCCGACACTTTGCATTTGTTGGCTTCGTCGATCGCCGTTTTCAGCGCATGCGCGGATTCCGGCGCGGGAAGGATTCCCTCGGCGCGCGCGAATTGCACCGCGGCCTTGAAAACCGGGGTTTGTTTTTCGGAACGCGCCGTAAGGTACCCCAGTTCGTAAAGGTGGCTGATGAGCGGCGACATGCCGTGGTAACGCAGGCCGCCCGCATGGACCGACGGAGGCATGAACCCGTGGCCCAGCGTGTGCATCTTTGCGATGGGCGCCATTCCGGCAACGTCGCCGAAGTCCCACGTGTATTTCCCTTTTGTCATAGACGGGCACGCTTCGGGCTCAACGCAAATGACCTCCAGCTTGGGCCGGGCGCCCGAGATTTTATCCTTAACGAAAGGAATGGCGAGGCCGCCAAGGTTGGATCCGCCGCCCACGCACCCGATGATAATGTCGGGGTAGTCACCGGTTTTTTCAAGTTGTTTCATGGTTTCTAAACCGATGACGGTTTGATGGAGAATCACGTGGCTGAGAACGCTTCCCAGCGCATAGCGCGTATCGTCGTGGGCGAAGGCGTCTTCGCACGCCTCGCCGATGGCAATGCCGAGGCTTCCGGGACAGTTCGGATCGTCCTTCAGGATTTTCCTGCCTATCTCCGTGTCGGGGCTGGGGCTAGGCACGCAGGTGGCGCCGAAGGTTTCCATCAGGATGCGGCGATACGGCTTTTGCGTATAGCTCACTTTCACCATATATACTTTGCATTCGAGATTGAAGAAATTGCACGCCATTGAAAGCGCGCTTCCCCATTGGCCCGCCCCGGTTTCGGTGGCTATGCGCTTGACGCCTTCTTTTTTATTGTAGTAGGCCTGCGCCACCGCGGTATTGAGCTTATGGCTGCCGGCGGGGCTGCCTCCTTCATATTTGTAGTAAATTTTTGCGGGAGTGTCCAGCGCCTTCTCAAGCCGGTAGGCGCGGAAAAGGGGTGAAGGCCTCCAGAGTTTGAGGATGTCACGCACTTCCTCCGGTATTTCAATGTGCCGTTCCCGGCTGAATTCTTGTTTGTTGATCTCGGAGCAGAACAGCGGCGGGGGCAGTTGGGTCGGCTCCTTGGTCCCCGGATGGCGCAGCGGCGGCAGCGGTTTGGGCAAATCCGCCTGGATATTATACCAGTGGGTCGGTATTTCTTTTTCCGATAAAAGGATCTTCGTTTCGTTCATGTGGTCGACTCCTTATAAAATGATAGTGGATATTTAGCAAAAATATCGAATATCCATCAATATAGATAATATCTGGCCGGTGTGGCAAGTGCCTCAATCCGCCTTATAAATCCTGAGTATGTGAGCGGCTATCCGGAACGTGAAATAGTTGATGCGGCTTATTTCCTCGATCAGGTCGATATGGATGGAGGTGGTCTGGAGGGATTCTATTTTTCTATTGTAAAGTCTTTCGAGGTGGCGGTTGAAGTATCTCTCGTATTCCGAATTGAACACTCCCTTGCTTTCATACACCGACGAGGCGAGTTTTAAATCGCTGAGAGTAAACGCGGCCACGGTCATTTTAAGCCGGTCGATGGTTTTCGCGAAAAACTCCAGAATCTCCTCCTTGCCCTCACTTGAAAGCGGGTAGGGACTGTCGTAAATTTTTTCCCCGAGCATGACGATGTTCTTTGAAATGATGTCGCCTATGTGCTCCAGGTCCGTCGTTACCATGATCAGTTCGTACGCTTTGGCGGACTCATCGTGGCTCAGCTCCTTTTTCGACAGGTTCGTGCAGTATTTGACGATGGATTCATGAAGAAAGTCGACTTCGTCGTCGTGTTTCATGATGGCTGCCGCGGCGCCGGCCGCGTGCTGCCGGATAAGGGAATAGGAGCTTTCCACCATGCGCATGACGCAATCGGACATTCGTGAAATTTCCTTAACACTCTGCGAAATCGCCACGATGGGGATGCTCAGGGCCTCGTTTGAAAGGAACTGCGCGCGGTAGCTGGGGCCGTCGGAGGCCTTGGCGGTAACGGCCTTCTGGACGATGGTCGCGAATCCGGAAAGAAACGGCAGGCAAACCGCTGAAAGGAACACGTTGAAAAGCGCATGGGCGTTGGCGATCTGCATTTCCATGGAAATGCCCGTTGCCGGGAGCAGATGGGGAATAAAGGAAACAAACGGGAATACGAGGCACACCCCCACGGCCTTGAAGAGGCAGTGCGCCCATGCAACGCGTACGCCTTCGAGGTGAGCGTTAACCGTAGCCAGCAAAGCGGTGACGCACGTGCCGAAATTCGCGCCTATAATGAGCGGAAGATAGTTGACAATGCCGGGTTGCCAGCCTCCGGCCGCATGGAACGTGGCCGGGAGCGCCAGAAGGATCGTGAGGGTGCCAACGCTGCTTTGGACGATGGCGGTAAAAATCGTTCCGGCTAGTAAGCCATACCAGGGATTGGAAAGGCTGGCCTTGATAAGGAAATTAAACACGCCTACCGTGCGTAGCGGTTCCACGGCTTGTCCCATGTAGTGCATGCCGAAAAAAATGAGCCCCACCGCGAGGATTAATTTGCCGTACAGGGCGATTTTTTTTTGTTCCGGGGCCAGTGAAAGCAAAAAACCCATCGCAATGAGCAAGGGAGCGAAGTAGTAGAATTTATACGCGAAAAGCTGAATGGTAAAGGAGCTGGCGACATCGGCCCCCAATAAAATGCCCAGGGACTGCCGTAGCGTCATCATATTGGCGCTCGCCAGGCCGACGAGCATCACGGAAGTGGCCGACGACGACTGCGTGATGAGGGTAACGCCGATGCCCGCGGTAAAGGCTGACAGCCTATGCTTGGTAATGATGGCAATGACCCTTTTAAGGTACGGGCCGCCCAGACGGTTGAGGTTCTTGTTGCCCATCTGCATGCCGTAGAGAAACAGGCTCAGGCCGCAGAGGAGCGAGAAAAAGTCGAAGAGGGTAAAGGTGTTCATAGAGTATTTTTATTGTAAAATGATCGGTTCCATAATACCAGAAGAAAGTTACTTGATGCACACACGAATAATTTTTCGAAATGTTCTTCTGTTCGTCGTGATGACCGCTTTGAACTCAGCGGCGAACAACGAACATCCCTTGTACATCGCGGCAAGCGGCGAAACCCATGCCATGCTCATGCCCTGCGATTGCCCCGTCAACCCCGGCGGGGGCCTGGCCAAGCGCGCGCATATCGTCAAATCATGGAGGGACACGGCGGCGCTGCTTCTGCTGGACGCGGGCGGTTTTGCCGGAGGCGGAATGTATGATTCCTATACCGAAGGCCGCTTTGGCGATTCCGTGCGAACGCTGTTGACGATACAGGCCATGGCGGCCATGGGCTACGACGCCGTCGCCATCGGCGACGATGATCTTCAGTATGGGGCCAAATGGCTTGCGGAGGCGGCGAAAAAGGCCGGATTGCCGTTAGTGTCGGCCAATTGCGTGTATGCGAACGGCGGATTTGTCGGAGCGCCCTATGTGTTGGTTAAAAAAGGGAAATGGACCTTCGCGATAACGGGGCTTACCACGCAGGAAAAATTCGCCCCCATCGGCGATTCGGTGCGCTGTTTGCCGCCGTTTCCGGCGCTGCGGAAACTATGGACCGAAATGGGAAGGAAGGCGGATTATCGCATTGTGCTGTCGCATGTGGGTGAGGAACAATCGCGCATGGTTCAGGATTCATTTCCGGGCTGTAACGTGATTGTCAATGGTCATCGTAAAAACATGATCGAAGCGGTTGCCGTGGAAAACGGGAAAATCTTCATGCAGTTCGGCTTCGCCGGGAAAAACATCTCATGGGCTCTTGTCAAGCCGGTGGCCAAGGCCATGACCGTTATCGCTTCCGGATGGGCGCCGGTAACCCCCGAGGTTCCCGACGATTCCGCGGTGCTTGGCGTCATCCGGTCGCGCGCGACGGCGGGAACCTCCGCGCCGGCGCCGAACAAGGCGGTGCTGGACCTGTATATCATGAGTCATTGCCCCTATGGGTTAAAGGCGCTCAAGGAATTCATTGATGTTCTCATGGCTCTTCCCACGGTGGAATGGCATGTGTGGTTCATCGGTTCCCAGGAACCCGATAGTTCTTTGTCCTCGCTTCACGGCGTTAAGGAAATCGACGACGAAAAGATCTGGCTTGCGGTGCAGAGCTTGTATCCCGGTCTATGGCTTCAATTTTTAAACGACCGCGCTTCTTCGCACCCCGCAATCATTGATTCGGCGATTAAAAAATTGGGTATGGACCTTACCCGTATACAAGCATGGGTGAATAAAAACGGAACGCGTGAGCTATTGGTCCATTACAACCGTTCGGTAAGGCTGGACATCCATGCCTCGCCCACGCTGCTGATGAACAACGCGTCGGTTGACATCGAAATAACAAAACTCCGCCTGGCAAAGGCCGTGTGCGGACAAATGTCACCCCGAGAGGTCTACTGCGACTCCGTGCCCGAGTGCGTCGATAACGCCGATTGCGGGAAAAAAGGCATGGTGGGAACATGCATGGGCGATAAGAAAAAGGCGCGCTGCGTTTACAAAGATGCCGTGCATTTTACCTTCACGGTCCTCATGCCCGATTCGCTTATTTCTCATCCCGAGCGCGAAGTCATCGCCACGACCAGTGGGCTTTTCGAAGGCGCGGTCATCGAGACCATATCCGTTGCCTCGGCGGCCGGGAAAAATCTGCTGTCTCAGTTCGCGCCCAAGGCGCTGCCGTTCTACGTGTTTGATAAAAAAGTATCGGAAGCGGATAATTACGAAAAAGTAGAAACCGGACTTGAACCGAAAAACGGAAGGCTTGTGTTTAAGGAAGGGTATGTTAAAAAGGCATATTTCCTCAAGCGGCAGGCCGCGCCGGGCTGCGAAATATATATTGATCCGCTGTTTTCAGGCGTAAAGGAAGCGCTGGCGATCGCGCTTAAAAAAAGGTTGGGGCCGGCGATAAAAATCCTTCCTCTGTTAACCGTAACGCCGGACCTCGATTCCTTGTCAAACGAGGAACGCCTGAACCGGGAAGAGGCCCAGCGGTGGCTTCTGCTTGCGCAAAAATACCCGGAGGCCTCCTACCGGGGATATCTGGAAGCCTTTCTCAAAAGAAAGGATTCCTCCTATTGGTTCCTGACCCTTAAGGACCTGCGTATCAATGTTGACGCTTTCGTCAAGGACATCGGCGTCGACAACGGTCGTTTGAGAAGTTTGTGGAAAACACAGACCGAGATGGGTATCGGCGGCCCGGTGGAGCTGGTTATAGGAAATAGGGAAGTGGTGAGGATCAAGAGCCGGAAGGATTTGGAGGAGCTGTTGGAAAAGATGAAATGATAGGATTGGAAGGCGTGTATCCTCAGCGCTCTATGATACAAAGCTCTATGATACAAATATGGTTTTCAGGGATGTGAGCAAGAAAAAGGTGTTTACACGCCATTAAGCGGTATTTTCGCGGCATAGGTTTGGGTTCCTCCATGGAGTTGCCCTATGTAAATTCCATGGGGACCCTTCGGTATCGTGAGCATGTTTTTGTTTCCGGATAGAGTCCATTCGCCGATCCGGCGTCCCTGAACCGTGCACAGCGTGAACGTAAAAACCGGATGAGCGCTCATCGCGGACGCCGGTGTTTTTACGATCAGTTTATTACCCGATACAATCCATTCGAATCCGCCGCGAGCCCTGTTTCCCACCGCTTGCTTTTCCCTATTCCCAAGTGTCCCTGTCGTCAGTCCCGTCGCAACCGAGGCGTTGCCTGAAGTCAATCCCGTCGCGGAGGCGGTCACCGAAATGGTTCCGGCGGAGGTTCCAGCGCGTAAAAGTATGGAGGCAATGCCCGCCTCGGCCGCGACGGGATTGTTGCCGACCACTGTTCCCGGTCCCGATACCGAAAAACTGACGCTGTTGCCCGCGGCGGGCGCTACCGTACCGGCGGCGTCAAGCACCGACGCATGAACTATGGCGATATCCGCTCCATCGGCAAGGAGCGGCTGATTGGCCCTGTCGATAGTGACCGACAGTTTGTTTGGCGAACCGGCTAGCGCGATCTGGTGCGTGGCTGTCACAGTTCCACTAATCAACCCCTCGGCCTTGAGTGTTCCTGCAATGGAGGCGACCGTAAAAGTAAATGGCGGATGGTCCAGTTTCGAGCCGCCATCGGGCGACTGTGTTCCGATAACGGTAGTTCCCTGGGTTAGGGTCACTTTTTCGCAATTGCTGAATACCGTTATTGTTTTTGAAGATTGGTTCGTCCAATTCGATGCAATGAATACCATTGGGCCGGAAGAGACCCCCGGAATAACGACCGAAGGACTACGTTGACTTTGATGCAAATAATATGAAAATTTGGGAAGCCTGAAAATGTCGATACAGCCCGATGAAAGATGCCACATCACCGCATACTTCGTTTGATAATCGAACGCGGACCACAAGGCGTCGCCGCAAAGCCACGAAAGCGCCTTGTCGGCGTTCATGGAGGTGACGTGATTATCTACCTGGGTAAGCATCTTCGCCTCACCGTCGCCGCGTAGCACGCGGCTGGTGCTGGTTCTGCCCCCATAGCTCCAATCGCCGTATTCGCTGATCACCACGGGCCTGGATTCCGAAACACCCGAAGTGCGGCCATTCGCCTGTTCGGTGGGCGTGGATACATCGATACCGGGGTTGGTATTTTCCCCGCAGGTATAGATTCCGGGGTATTCTTCGTTAGCCGCGCTCTTTGCCGCCGATGTGTAACTTGCAGGGTCTTTGCTTTCGTTATGCACTACTTCCCAAAGGACCACCGAAGGGTGGTTACGGTAATACCGTATCATGTTGCGGACATCGAGCAATGTGTTGGTTTGCATACCTGCGGGATCGCTATCCCACAGAGTCCACCAGCCGGGAACGCAGGCCATGCTCACGATGCCCAACCGATCGCAGGCGTCCACAAAAGCGATGGACTGAACATAATGCGACATGCGGACGAAATTGAAGCCCGCTTCCTTGAGCCGCAGCGCGTCGCGGTACTGTCCGGAATTGGGAACCGCGTTGCCGATATACGGGTAATCCTGGTGCCTGTTGGCCCCATGCAGATATAATTTTTTGCCGTTGATTTGAAATCCAGTCCGGTCGAATTTTATAGTCCTGATGCCGATGGATGTGTTCTGTTCGTCAACGACCTGGCCGCCGTCGGAAACCTGGGAGCGGACAACGTACAGGGTAGGGGAATCCGGGCTCCACAAACTTGGGGAATTGACTGAGAGCGACTGCGTGACGACGGTGTCGCCATTGGCGGTCATGGTTTGCGCAACCGAGGTATTTGCAGCGACTTCCTGACCCGATGGATCAAGAAGGGTGGTTTTTACCACACAGCTCTTTGCGGCGGCATTCTCGTTACGCACATGGGTTTTAACCTGGACGGTTACCGGGTTCGAAGTTGCGTTGGAGTTGGTAACGAATATTCCGCCGCCGCCGGGGATGTTTTCAAAGAGAGCGCTAGTGATATGCAATTTGTCGGTTACATGGAGAGTAACGTTGCGGTAAAGGCCCCCGAAATAGTCGAAATCAGGAACAGGTATGCCGGGGCCGAACGAGGCCGAGTAATTATTGTTAAGTCTGATCGCGAGGACGTTTGTTTGGCCTTGCGTTACTTTGTCGGTAATGTCAAGTACAAAGGGTTTATATCCGCCTATGTGCGTCGTTAATTTCGCGCCATTCATATAGATATCAGCCGTTTGCATCGCGGCCTCGATTTCAAGAAACACTTTTTTCCCATTCCATAGGGCGTCCGGGGTAAATGATTTTCGATACCAGCAAATTCCTAAATAGTAATCCGGCCCGATGGTCAGTTCGATTCTCGCGGTATGGGGCAAACAAACGCCTGCCCAGGAGCCGTCTGAAAAAGAGGTCGCTTGCGCGCCGGACGCGTCGCCAAGGAAGAATTTCCAATTATCGTTGAACCGGATATCCTGGCCCGCATGGCTACCGAGCGCTAATCCGAAAATAAAAATAAAAAAAAGGGTTAATTTCAAGTCCATGGAGCTTTCCTCCCTATCCACTTTTTAAAATTGTTTCACTAAATACTAAATTCTGTTTAATATGCATTTTTAAATTGGAAAAAACAACAAAATAAAGAAGGTATCTTTTTTTATGGTTTTTCCGGTGAAAAATATCGATATTATGATGAGGTTGGCGGGAATTAAAAAGAAGGTTTAGAATCACGGGTTATAATTGACAATTGAGGCATGATGGACGGCTGGGCATTTTGGGTTTCGGAAAGTTGCATAAGGATGTTTTTCCGTCGGGATAGATATCCTCGGCGGGAGGCAAATTTTCAGGGACTTGTCCGCTGATTTTTTTCATTGTATTCCGAACTTCTTGACCTACATGAAAAGCGGTTTGTTCAAGAGCTAAGACTTTTTTCTTGATCAGATACTTCACTCCTTATAACGACTCGTTCAACTCCATCTTATAGAATACCACGATCCGGATCATTCCGAGGATGAAGACAGGTTCATCATGCTTGGATTAAGTAGGAAATTGTGTGTATTGCTGGTCTGTCACTTTCCAATTAAATAATTTTTACCAATAAATCATTGAATTTAAGGCTGTTGATGCTTTCCAAAGCAGGACGGCGTTTGCCTGTTTGAATGCAAATGTATTAAATAATTGGCCTGCAGCATGAAATAAATGGATAGGAATAACCATTTTTAGTTACCATGGTTCTTGAATTGGTTATAACATATAATGTATAATTACAATAAATACCTATTTAACAGGAGGTCGCTTAGCCATGAAATCCTTGACGATCCATAAATTGGAAGAACCATTGCTTGTTCTTCTGAAAGAAAGGGCGCATAAAGAAGGCAAAAGCATGAATCAAACGGTCAAGGAATTAATCGAGACCATGGTCGGCATGAAAGTGAAGAGGCAGGATTCCGCTACGTCTGAATTTAAGGACTTATGCGGGGTCTGGTCGTCGAAAGATCTGCGGGAATTCGAAAACGCAACGGGAGTTTTTGAGAAAATCGATAAAGAGGATTGGAAATGAAACGGATACTTCTTGACACTAACGCATACGTCAGGTATCTGCAAGGCGATCCGGACATACTGAGTACGCTGTCGAATTCCGAATCGGTGTATATGTCTATTTTCGTGATCGGAGAACTGCTGACCGGTTTCAAAGGAGGGGCGAAAGAGGCGCGCAACAGGACCATATTGGAAGAGTTTTTGGGAAAGTCAACCGTAAGGATACTATCGGCGACAATGGACACAGCCGAATTTTTCAGTTCCATAAAAAACGAATTGCGCCGCAAGGGCGCTCCCATTCCGATCAACGACGTCTGGATCGCCGCTCATGCGATGGAAACAGGCTCCATGCTCGTTACGTTCGACTCGCATTTTCAGCATGTCAATGGTTTGATTGTGTGGAACGGAGTTTGATAGCTATACAGACGCCCGTCACTCGTCCGTGAAAAGGTCTTCCCGTTCCCGGTCTTCCCAGAGCATTTTGGCCTTTTCGATCCACTTGTTGATGATAATGAGGTTGAGTTTAGGGTTTTGCTGATAAGTAATTACTTTTTTTGCGTGTGGAAAGCCGTATAGAAAAATATCATTTACACACTGCACAATTCCCCGTTCTTTTCCCTGCCTTTGCCTCCTTTTCGCCGAATGCATTCATGAAAAATATAGGTATTCCCGGGTCTTTTTGTCAAAATATTAAATGGAACTCATGACGACGGAATGATCAGGGGCGGCATCGGGCATGAGAGCGAGTCGGAAACCGCTCGCAGGAATTCCGCTTCGCTCAGCGTTATGACCCCATCGGTCTCGGCAATGGCGACGCACGCGGCAAGCACTTGTTTTTTAAGGGGCGGGGAAAGGCGGTTCATGCGATCAAGGCTTGCATCCAGAAGCGCCATGGTGCATTGTTCGCGCGGGAGAAATTCAAGCCGGGTGTTTGGAAACAATGCGGCCGCGCACTTGAAATTGCTTTCGGCGGCGACGGGAAAAGCGCCCGCGCTTTCCCACGAAAGGGCGGAAAAAACACCTGCGCAGTCCAGCGCAAGAACCGTATCAATATTCGTGATCGTCCGCCCGGGGGTGTTGTTTTTTGAAAACCTCGCTTCAAGCCTCGTTCGAACCATCCGCAGCACCATAAACTCGAAAAGGTCGACGATACCGTCGGCTTCGATGAGGCTCTTAAGCGTGGCGATAAAAAACGAAAATTCAGCCTCGTTTAAAGTTCTGAGCGAATTGACAGATAAGGAACTTAGGATCGTATAGGCCTGGCGCTCGACTTCCTTAAAGCACGGCGCCAACTCCGCGATGCGCCGGCCGATTGGGGGTGACGAAGCGTCGATTGCGGCGATCTGTTTGTCGCGAATCCCGGCATCTTGACTTAAAAGAAGCCCGAAGAGAACGGCCTGGGCCCCGTTTTTATCGAGGATCGCCGTACTCACCCGGTCGGGTATGGAGCGAATGAGTTTTGACGAATAGGCAACGTGTTGCGCGGTTACCGAACCCACGCTCGTCAGCATCATACCCGCGTTGAAGCTGAGCGGTTCCGCGGAAAAACCCGGTGCGCCGGACTGAGGCCGCGGAGGGGCCGACGATACCGGTTGCGAAGCCGCGGCGCGCGGGGCAAGTATGTTGATTGAAGAAAAGTCGCCGTTAAAGGAGGGATCGATGGATTTAATCCGCTTTTCAAGCGGGGGATGCGTTGCAAAGATGTTCGACCAGAATCCCGAAAGGCCATTGGCGAAATACATGTGACTCGCCTGACCGGCGTTATGATGTCCTATGCGCGACCCTTCGGACAAAGCCCCGATTTTCCTCAGGGCGCCGCTTATTCCCAGGGGATTACGGGTAAACTGAACGGCCGAGGAATCGGCCAGATATTCGCGCGTTCGCGATACCGCCGCTTTAATAAGGTTGCCGAAAAAGACGCCTATGTAGCCGATGGCAAAAAGCGCCAGGGCAATGACCAAAATCGCGGCGCCGCCGCCTTTGTCTTTCGATCGAGACCGTCCGCTTCCGGATGATCCGCGAAGAACCCAATAGCCGAGCTGGCCGATAACAAGAATTCCGAAAATAAAACCCATGAGACGGATATTAAGCCGCATATCGCCGTTAAGCAGATGGCTGAATTCATGCGCCACCACTCCCTGGAGCTCGTCGCGGGATAGAGCCTTGAGGCAACCTCTGGTTATGCACACCGCGGCGTCGGTTGATTTCCACCCCGCGGCAAAAGCGTTTATTCCGTCTTCTTCAAGCACATATACCTCGGGCATTCCCGTTCCCGAAGCAATCGCCATTTCTTCGACAACGTTTAAAAGCTGCTTTTCCTTAAGATCCTTGGTATCAGGAGATACCAAAACGGCGCCGAGCATTTCGGCAACGGCGCTGCCGCCCTGGCGCAGTTGGTTGATTTTAAAGAATGATCCCCCACCGACGACAAGAATGGTCCCGGCGGCAACGGCAAGCATGATAAGCGGTTGCAGCGGATCATGTATCGTGTGGTTGGAAAGAAGGACAATGTCGATAACGGCGTAAATCGCAAGGATGATAATGAGAACCGCGCACATAAAATAGAAAACAAGCAGTCCTGTTTTTTTCCGGGCTTTTTCCTGTTGAGTAAAAAAATCCATTGTTAAAATTGCACCTTGACAGCTTCACGTTCTTTGGTATCGGTTATTTCCCACAATGTAGCCGCCTGGAAATTGAACCAGCCCGCGAAGATCGCGCCCGGAAACGATTCGCGCGCGGTATTGTAGACCATGACCGAATCGTTGTACGCCTGGCGGGCAAAAGAGATTTTATTTTCAGTGGAAGTCAGTTCCTCCATAAGCCTGCTCATGGTCTGATTCGCTTTAAGATCCGGATAGCCTTCCGAAAGCGCGAATAGTTTTCCAAGAGTTCCGGATAGGCCCGATTCGGCGGTAATCAGCGTCTGCATGGACTGCGGGTCGCCGGGATTGGTCGCGGCGTTTTTGTTTGCGCTGACGGCATTGTTGCGCGCTGCGATAACGGCTTCAAGGGTGTCTCGTTCATGCGAGAGGTAGCGTTTCGCGGTTTCCACGAGGTTTGGAATCAGGTCATACCTTCTTTTAAGCTGCACATCGATTTGCGTGAAAGCGTTTTTAAAAACATTTCGAAGCCGTACCAAATTGTTGAATACGGCGATTGAAACCAAAACGATGATGATGGCAATGCCCGCAATGACAAGCATGGTAATCATGGAAACGTGTCCTTCCGTTGATGGTATGATGAATGCGAAATAGCTTTTTGACGAATGCCCTTTGTTTTAGTTACACCGGTTCTTTTCGGCAACAGCGGTCTTGAAAAAATATAGCTATTATTGGGCACGCTTGTCAAATTATACCGTTATTGATTTGCTGATAGTAATTTTCTTTTAGCAGAATGCACTCAACCTTCTTCGCTTTCTCTCGATCTTTGAGATCGTGCCCTATGATGACGAAGCCGCACGGGAATATGGGTTAATTAGGGTCGCTCTCGAGAAAAAAGGACAACCTATCGGTGAAATGGACTTGCTGATAGGCGCCCAGGCGAAGTCGGTTGGAGCCACCCTTGTAACCAACAACGAACGAGAAATCAGAAGGATTGATGGCCTCCAAGGTGAAAATTGGACACGACCCAAACGCTAATGTTGTGCCGTATCATCATAGTCAACGGCGTTCTCGATGCGGATGATGGTTTCATGGGCCAACGAAAATTGAATCATTCTATTGACAACTTTCGAGATTTATAATTATATTATAATTATGGTAAATCTTCGATTTGCCTGGGATGAAAAGAAAGCCACCGGGAACTTACGGAAGCACAACGTAAGCTTTGAGGAGGCTACATCCGTCTTCTTTGACGAATATGCGGTAGAATACCACGATCCGGATCATTCCGAGGATGAAGACAGGTTCATCATGCTTGGATTAAGTAGAAAATTGCGTGTATTGCTGGTCTGTCACTGCTGTCGGGAAGGCGAAAGCGTTATTCGGATTATTTCCGCACGAAAGGGCGACGAATCAGAATCAATGAGCTACTTCAGAAGGAGATCAAAATGAGAGCACATTACGACTTTGATAAAATGAGAGGACGCAGGAATCCGTTTGCGAGACGCCTGAAAAGACAAATCACAATCCGCATTGGAACGGATACTCTTGATTACTTCAAACATATGTCCGAGTCAACCGGCGTACCATACCAAAACCTTATCGATTCCTACCTCGCGGATTGCGCCGAACGCCATCGGAAATTGAAATGGGCTTAAGAGGCTGTTTCTATCGTCGATGAACATGATGATTTTTCGGTCATAGGATGCTTTTAGGACAAAAAAATCCAAAGTTGCGGATGATGTTAAATTCCGCCCCATAATGCCTTCACAACCGGATAACGCATAAATCCCAAAGCTGGGCCATTATCTGGTTGCCGGCACAAAATTGAAAAGAAATAAACAATAGTTTTAACCCATTCAAAGGAGATGTCATGAATTTTCGGAATTTGGTTAATTCGATATTTCGTTTTGTGATTGGTGGGATTATATGTGCTTTTATTAGCAATTGTGCCTTTGGAACGGCAAAAATTAAGCTTACTCATGAAACGTTATCTGAACCAAAAGTAAAACGCCAAGGAACTATTGTATTAGAAAAGTTTTCGGATGAAAGGCAAGCGGATAAGGGAGGAGAATTCATTGGAAATAAAAGAAATGGGTATGGAATGGTTCTCGGGCATGTTGCAATTGATAGTGGTAAGGTAGATAGCGTATTAACAAGTTTCGTCGGTGACGTTCTTAAAAATACCGGGTATACAGTTATTTACAATACACAAATTACAAATGCAGTTGCGGATATTACATCCGTACCGATAATGACGGGAAAAATAAAAGAATGCTGGATGGACATGTATATGGTTGCAAATGCTCAAGTCGCCATAGATTTAAGCTTACTTACGCCGGATAAGAAGGAAACTCTTTGGCAATCCAATATTAGCGGGGGTAAAGTAAATTTGCTGTGGTGGGGTATAAAGAGCGAATTCGCAAATGTATACAAAAGAGCAATTACATTTGCCTTGGATTCCGCCCAACAAAAATTTTCTTCGGAAGAATTCGTTAAGAAAGTAAGAAAATAAAATCCGTTGATTGCGTCGGTTCTAGTTCCGTGAGTCCATTGCGCCTTTTTTCTCTTAATTTTTTAATTTTGCCTGGTGTTTCTTGATATTTTCCGCGACTCTAAATTTGACAATTTTGCTTATAAGCTTTAAAGGCAATGGTTTGTCAATTGGAAATTGTACGGAGCCTTTGCCTTTTTTATAAGGAGCAAGCTCTTTTTGAAACACCTTGATCCCGTTGGGTATCGGATAAAAACCGATATGATTTTTAAAGGCGGCAAAGTAGACCAGCGGCCCCATGAAGGAAAACGACGGCATCCGGTAGCTAATGCTTTCCATGGAATCCGGGGCCGCCGATTTTATTGCTTTTCGTAATTCAGCTAAAATTCGTTGAATGTCTTTAGGAAAGGAACGAATGTATTCATCAATCGTCGTATATGCGATTTTTCCGCTTTCCATTGATTCGCCTGACTTTTTGAAGTGAGTTTATAGCGTAAGCGTCAGAATTGAATTTCAAGCTATAAGGTTTTATTGCGCAAACACGAATGGGTAAACAATCTGCGCAACATCCGATGGAACATTAATCGGACAAAATTTCCAGCTCTTCTTGCTGCGGTTACTTCTTCGGATATCCTACGGTTTGAGCGAAAATGACTTCCTGGTCAGGTTTTAGTTGCATGGCTTTGGCAAGAACCGGTTTGTCCACATAAGCTCGGACAACGGTGGCCAAGCCTTCGGAGGCGCAGTATAAGTAAATATTTTCACTAATAAATGCCGCATTGGCAATCGCATAGGTTTTAGCATTGTCGCCGCCTTTTTTAATACGGGAGTAGTCTGCGACCATAACGATATTCAATGGGGCATCATTTACAAAAGGTTGCTTTCCGGTAAGCGCCCGAATGTCTTTGCTTAAAACTCGAATGAGTTTATTCGACTGCGCGTCAAACAGATAGCACCCATGTTCCGAGGTTACATACAAATCGATTTCTTGGGTATTCATCGCCGAAGGCGCGGTTCTGCCGCCGGTTTCCGGCCGATTGATGCCAAACCCCGCCCACAGCAAATTTGATAGTTCTTGTTCGGAAATTTTCTGAGAACTGAAATCCCGGGAGGATTTGCGTTCCTTAAGCGCCTGCATCAGGGGTTTCCCTTTGTCCATTTGCGGCTGTGGAAGTACAATGGTCGTACTGTCCGAATTTCCGCCGGCTAAAGAAAGAACGGCAAAAGCGCAAATAAAACATCCCGAAAACAATTTCGAACGACTTGTTAAAAACATGGGCACTCTCCTTAAAGGTTAATACTTTCTCAATGAAATGTCTGGACCATAAATTGTTTCCCGCCCATTGATTCTTCAATATGTTTTTCAGTTTGCTTGAAACCATGCACAATGGCTTTGCTTTCAAGTAGTTCAGGAGGCACAAGATGCATCACCGACGAAAGCTTTTGAATGCCGGCGAATGGGGAAGGGGTTATTTCCGAAATTGTCTTACTTGGTAATTGAACAACGGTGACCAATCTACCGATCGGACTCAGCTTGGAATGAATTTTTGGGAGGACAGTATCTATTTCAACATATTCGAATAATAGTCCTGCATATACCAAATCAACGGGTAAAAAATTAAAGTCATCCGTTTGAATATCGCCTGCGAACAACTCAAGCCCAGGCAGGGAATCCTTGAATCGCCGTTGCGTCTCCCGGATATAATCCGGATTGATATCCACGCCGACAACGCGACGAGTAACCAGCGGCGATATTCGTTCAAACCCATTGCCTCCCGAACATCCGATAATCGCAACGGATTGCGGTGAAAATTTCTTCAGCGCGCTCGCGAACACATCGGATAAAAGCAGCGCCTGAGCGACATGAGGCAGCGCCATATGGCCCTCAAGGTCCGTGAGTGGAATGTCAAGCCAAGGGTTTTTCATTCGCATGGTCCCTGCAATACTTACGGACCGCTCCGAGCGTGGTCATCCAATTCCGTCCGAACTTAACTTCGCCCTTACAAAATAGGTTCCGAACGACTTCGCAATTTACACCATTATCGAATGCCGGGGAGGCCATAGCACTGAAGAACACGAGACATATTTTCTTTCCCAGGAGGTCGACGATTTAATTTTATAGATGCTTCCGGAAATGAATTAGCTGTTTGGTCTGAATTAAATGAATAAATATAGAAGCTGTCCGCCGGCTCCATGACATCTATGGTTACATTTCAAATGATAGCTCAATTTCCGCACAAAAGGTCGTCACTGTTCCCATTTGTCCTTATCCCAGATCATCTGGTCCCACGTGGAGAGCGATATGGCAAAGGTCGTCGCCGGATACGGGACGGACATCTCCGATTCCCGGTTAAGTGAATCCATGGAAGAAATTTTATAATAGTAGGCGGTGGAGTCGTTTAAAGCGATGTCGGTATAAAGAGTATCCGCGACGATTTTCACAAGCGAGAATGTTCCGGTTGCCGACAGACTGCGATACACCCGGTATTTTTCCGCAACGCTCGCTTTATTCCAATACAGCGTAATGGAAGTGTCCGATAGAGGCTGCGCACGCACGGTATTGGGGGGCGCAAGCCGATTTTTTTTCACATGCAATTTTATTTCGCACGTTTTTATAACGTTTCTTTTACAATACGCTTTTGCAATAATGGAAATGCCGGCGGAGTCCTGGAAAACGAATTTGACCGCGATCGTGTCGGAAAATGAAGTGAACACGGAATCTCTATTGCCGATGGCTAGGGTGACTGAATCGATAAGCGGATGCAATATGGTAACAATGCCGATGACTGTCGTATCTAGTGAATAGACGGGATATTGCGCCGTATCGGGAACTATAAGGGAAATGAGGACGTTATTTGGGTTTGTATAAGGATTTTCAGGGAGGGTTGTACAGGAATGCAGGACTAAAAAAAGGTACAGAGCAAGAGAAAAGTTCCCGATGGATATACTTTTTTTTATTGTCATGCATAATCCCGTTTAGATTGTTTTACAACCGATTTACTATCAATGGAACTTAAAATCACTTTTAAAATATATCGCGGAAAATTAAATTATATATCCATTGAAGGAGATACGTATCAGACGGGAGAATGTATGCATAAAAAAATAGTTGTCGTTCTTTGGACCATCCTGAACACATACGCCTCGGCCGACACGCTCACGGTGTTCCGAAGCAACACCCCGGCCAAAGCCGCAGAGGTCAACGCCAATTTTGCCTTGCTTGCCGCCCGCATCGACAGCCTGAAGGCAATCGCGGCTTTACGCGATAGCGTGGCAGTCCTGCGTACCAAGATAAAGACAGACAGTGCGGCTCTGGCCGCGGCTGATTCCGCCAATCAGCTCGCCCTTGGCTCCGTGGCCGCCTTCTTCATCGAACCCGGCGCCGATGGCTACCTTCCTGGTTCTCATTCCACGTGGCTGCTTGCGGCCGGTCAAGGTGTGATTAATGGAGTGCAAGTGCCGGATATGCGGGGATGCTTTCTCCGGGGAATCGACTTTACCGTCACCGGACACCCCCCCACCGGCCTCGATCCCGACGGCGTACGCAAACCTGGAAGCAAACAGGAAGATGCTTTTCAGTGGCATACCCATATCACCGCCATTCAGACGTCGGTATCCAATGGCTCCGGAGGCGGATATTCCGTGGCCTTCGACCGGCAACTTACTTGGGCTGCCACGTATCCTACCAGCGGCCCTTATAATAATGCCGATAGCGTCAACAATCAGCTCCGCACGGCCTACGAAACCCGTCCCAAAAATATCGCCGTTTTCTGGTATGTTAAGGTAAAATAGGGCATTGTCCTTTAGAGCTATCGCGGCGCTGCCTTGCCGCGAAACCAGCCTTTTTCCTACCTATCTATCCAGTATCATGCGTTGAGAAAAAGTTCCCTTGATTGTTGAAAGCCTGAAAAAGTATGCCCCGGCCGCAAGGCCCATGCTTTTAGGATCGATTGTTATTTCGGCCGCGCCTAAGGCGATTTCCTTATTAACGACGGTCTTGCCGTTGACGGTGAACGCGGTGAATTTGATCGTCGAGCCATGCAAAGCGCCTGCATGAAAAATCAACTTTCCGCTCGCCATCGTGAGCGCGGGGGAAATGGGATTTTTATGTACCTGCGCGAGTGTCGGCGACGCGGACAAAATAAACGAAGAATCCACGCGGCCTTCGGCCTGGCTGTTCCAGACATACGCGACGACCCGGATGTTGGATTCCGAAATGGCCGCGGTGAAATTCCCGTTGGCAAATGTCCCGGTTTGCCGCGAAATAAGGGAATCGAAAAGATAGGCTCCGCCGCCGACTCTTACCGTGTCCCGCTTGTAAAATCTCACGTCAAAATTGCCCGACGACGCTCCGCCGGCGCTTGATTGACACGAAAAAGAGACTTGGTTTTGATCGTTTCGCGACATGCTTAAATGCATAAGCCCGTCGGAAAGCGTCAGGGCCGGATCACCTAAAAAACAGTAGACAAGACTGTTTTGCGAAGCGGCAATTGTTTTTGCCTTTGCCAAAACCCGCCCCAGGGGCATTTGTGGGTTTCCATTGAATGTTGAAAAGAAAGCCCTCATTAAATCCTTATTTGCTTCGGCAAAAGTCAGCGTAGTTCCGCTGATATAGGCCAATGCACCCCCATAGGAAGAAAAAAGAAATTGTTTGCACATGGAATTGTCATATTGTTGTACGAAATCGCCATTTGAACCGGTGAAGGCGACAAAAACCGAAGGCATGGAATCGTTGTGGAGACGGGTAACATCTTCGCTTAAAAGCATATGTTCGTCACTCCACAGGTTTGAATTGCCATGACCGACATAGATTGACCAGATCGCGCCCCGGTTGGTGGCGTTTATAATGGAATCTTCCGATTGCGGCTTGAAATATGAACTATTCGGGGCATAGGCGCAACCGACGACCTTGCTTACAAACCATGACCTGAGAAGGGTATTGGCGCATTCTTCGGCCGTCATCAAATGCTCGTAACCAAGTGGATCGGGAAATGATTCCTGCATGGTGTCATCCGATGCGACAATTGCGGAATTAAACCACGATTTATGGAGGTGTTTGTTGGTTTCAAAGTCGATGATCTTTTGGACATATCGTTCGCACTGCGCAACGGAATCGCACGGGATGCGCCCGATCGCCACGGCATAGGTACTGTCGTCCGGGAAAAATTGAAAATCGGAGGGCGTTAAATCGTTTAATGCCGCATAAAAATCGTCGGAATATTCAGCATCGAATTGGATTGAACTATTAGGCAAAGAATGGTTTCCGTATCCGTATACCGCTACCGGCAGATCGCCCCTGCTGCTCCAGGTTGTATCGGACGCATTAAACAATAATGAATCGGCGCCCATGAGCACGACCATTTTGGGCGGCACGCTCCAGGATTTGTACGCGTATTTAAGGCCGTGCCATATTTTTTCGCAGGGCTTGCGTCCAACACTGTCGAACTGGGCGTAAAGGGTATCGAGGAGAACGACGCCTGCCTTGTACCCCGAGAATGATTGTCGGAATTGCGCGAGGTTTTGCGCCCCGGTCAGGAATTTTATCGGGGTCACGATGAGGTAGTCGTATTGGTTCTGCGGACTTTTAAATGCCTGGATGACCGTGGATTGCGCTAATGCGATTTGCGCGGCGAAAATCATCATCACCAGCGGGAATGTGTTTTTATGCATGTCAATTCCTTTCAATTGAAACGCCCGGTTCGATAAGCCTCCCGGAAGGCAGGCCGCTCGACGAGTTGAAATGGAAGTCAGCCCCTCTTTACGCAAAACAGGTAAATAATTCAATCGGAATCTTTACCCAGCCCAGGCACGGATAAAGACCATCAAGTGTATTGTCAATTGACAGTGTTAATAAAACAACAAGATTACGATCCGGCAATTTGGATATTTTAAAAATGAGAGTTCAACCGAATTATTTATTTCAATTTGAAGAAGAGAAAACAATGATTTTAAATAGTTCATTTCGAATCGGCATTACGAACTCCTATCTGATTAATCGAAAGCCTCACGAAAGTAATTTCGTCATGGCACAGAGAGGATGCGCACGGTCCGTGTGGTGAAATTTAACCGGATGCGCATCAGCAGGACTCCCTGCGGCCGCTTAACCGTCAACGAAGCGCCTTGTCGCCGGGAGACCGCCTTTGCGACGATACGGCCCTTTATATCAAATGCTTCGATGCTCGCGAAAGGTTCACAATCCTCACGTGGAACGGAAACCACGGTGGTCCCATTGCTTACTCTCCTTAAAGAGATCGCGTTATGGTTTACCGCGTTTTGAAGAAAAACTTGGATTCTTGACGGTTCGTAAACGGTGACCCGAAAAACCTCCGGCAGGCAGGACACCCAATCGCAATGCCTGTCGTGGAGTATTGTCCAAGTTCCCACCGTGTCAAAAGTGAGCAACTTATACGTATAGGAACCAATCGTTACGTCAAGCTTCTCCTTAGACACGACGGAAACAGTCCTATAGAAATCGGTAGAGCAGGCATGGTTCGGCTGAGAATAAGGGGGCGCATAGCCATTTCCGGGGCGAAAGCTCAGGGATATGGTTGAGAACATTGACGCTTCCGTCTTTAACCAAAGTCTTGTGCCCTTCGGAATATTGATGGCGCCGCACGCGATAAAATTGATTCCCGGAAGTCCAAGGGTATCGCATGTCTCACCCGGAAGGCATGCATGCGATTGGATTTCCGGCGTCTCTCTTACATAACAGACGATGGAAACTATGCGCCCCGCCGGGTCGTAGCCGAACATCGTCTGGTTGAACGGTGTATTATTTGTTAAGTTTGTCTTAATTACGGAGGTTTTTGACGTTATCGGGTCATATTCATAGGTATCATAGGTATAGGGAAACAGTTGTTTAATCATTCTTCCAGTCTGATCGTACTGGCGCCTCACCGCCACCGCCCCATTGATTGACTTCTGAAGCATCCGTCCTGCTGAATCGAATTGATAATCGTAGGTCTCCTGCCAGACTTGGGTACCGTTGACAAAGTAGGTGCTCGACGCCATGCTGTCATGGTTTTCGTACGTAAATATATAGTACCAGTTGTCCGAACCTGTGTATTTGATTCTTTTGCCGCCGGCATTGTATTCATACGTATAACAATATTCCTTGAAATCGTCCAAGGAGAATTTGCAGTCCTCGGTCAGGAGGTTTCTGGCGTCGTAGGAATAGACATGATACCCGGGATCATACACGAAGGGCTCTTCCAAGCGAATTATGTTCCCGGCAGCGTCGTAGGTGAACTTCTTCGTATTCGTTACCCTGCAATTGACAAAGGAGGTCTCAGCGGTTTCCCTTCCCGCAGAGTCATAATGGAGCACCGTAGTGGTCCAGCCGGTAAAAAAATCCAAAGAGTCAGACCGGATCTTGCGTCCCTGGCCGTCGAATGCGGCGACGACCTTGGACCGTAAATACGAAATCGTGCTGCTGTCGCACCACCAACAATGATCGGCTTCGCTCAGACCAAAAAGAATGAGAATCGCCATGATTGTTCGGGTCAAGGAGCCGATCAAAGCGTGCGCCTTTTCCGCGTTTATTGATAATTGAGATGCCGGAAGGGATCGCAGCGTTTGCGTTGCATTCAACATGGAACACCTCCGAATGCACAAGTGGTGACAAGAGAGTATACGCCGATCAAAAATCGAAATCAACGAATGTGGCTTTGACCGCAACATGAAGCGTGCATTTGCAGTTATAGTTGCTCATTATGCTGAAATGGTTCAAAGAGATTGCTATTGTCGGTTTGCGAACGAATAGGATTAGAGGCATGAGGAGCTATAAGGTTTTTAGATTTTTGAAAGTTGATTAAGGATATTTACCTATCATGATGGCGTCCTCGATGCGGATTGGTTTTTCGGGCAGAGAAAGAAAATCGACACAAACCTAGTGAGGTAGTGCTATGTAGTGAGGACGGAATGCCAAAAGAATGCGCAATTAATTGCGATCACATGCAGACTGTCGACAAAAGCAGAATTGAGAGGATTGGGGAAGAGGGAAGTGAAGAAAGATTGGAAGATTTGGAAAATAAAAAATGATTTTATTCTTTTCATTTCAGGAAAAATAATTATCCCGCTTAGTAAAATAAAATGCTTGACTTCTTTACCTGCATAGAATTATTTCTTATCCATTAAGAATACAGGAGAGTCGACAGCCCGTTCAAAAGAACTGCCGACTCTCTTCTTTTGCGTTGCACATGTTGGGCATGCGCGAACGCCTTTTTATTATTTTACTGCAATTTCTTTGCCACATCAATGTTTGCAGTAACTGCCCTGCCTGTGCCTTTGCGATAGCGCAAGTCAGCCTTTATTGAGAATTGCGTTCAACTGTTTGAAAAATTATACGGTTATCAAACGTTTTTTATTACCATTGCCTTTCGCATATTTTCATTTAATTAAGTTTTTTGTTTTTGAAAATGCTCGATTGAAATAACTATGGATATGTCGCATTTCAGGCATTTTGCGACTTTTTGTAAAATTATTCTATTCTAAGGAGCGTTATTATGATTATCATGCAGACGTTTTATTGGGATTGCCCTAAAAGTGAAAATAAAGAAAATGCATGGTGGAATTTCGTCAAAAATAAAATACCTGAACTTTCAAATGCCGGGATAACTACATTATGGCTTCCTCCATCTGCTAAATCGAGCCATATAGACAGCATGGGCTATGCCCCATATGATTATTATGACCAAGGAGAATTTGATCAGAAGGGCGGGAAAAAGACATGGTTCGGCTCAGTTCAGGAATTAAAATCGCTCATCAGCGCAGCGCATGCGGCTTCAATGACCGTAATTGCAGATGCAGTGCTAAATCATTGCGACAAAGGAGATGCAGAAGAAACTAATCCAATTTCCGGGGCGAAGGCATTTACAAAATTTACGCCTCTTTCAGGTAAATTTCTACGTGATTGGACTTACTTTCATCCCTGCGAATATGAATTAACTGACGACGGTGCATTCTACGGGAATACTGAAGGGTACTATTTACCCGATCTTTGCCACGACAATCCTTACACGTATCTTGAATTGATTAATTATATAAGATGGCTTAGAGACAGGAATTCCGGTATCGGGTATGATGGATTTCGATACGATGCCGTTAAATATTTCGATTCATGGATAGTCCAGAGCATCCAGGAATGGCAAAAGACATTCGGAGTCGTGGAATATTGGGATGGCGATAAAAATGCTATTAAAGGATATCTTGACTATATCAAATGGTCAGCATCAGCTTTTGATTTTCCGCTTTTTTATACTCTGCGAGATATGTGCAATAACCCAAACTTCAATATGCTCAATCTCTGGGGAAATGGGCTTGTCTACGATATACCGATGAATTCGGTTACGTTCTGCGAAAACCACGATACAGACAGGTCCCAGCCTATCGTTACGGATAAAATGATGGCATATGCCCATATCTTAACCCATGAGGGAGTGCAGTGTATTTATTGGCGTGATTATTATAATTACGGACTTGCTCTCCCTGGAACACCTAACGGTATTGAAAAGCTCTGTCAGGTTAATAAAAAGTATGCCGGCGGGTCAACCAGCCTTCTATATACTGACCAGAATCTTTATATCGCACAACGAAACGGATGGGGAAATCAACCGGGTTTGATTGTATTAATCAATAATAGCATAAGCGCGTGGCGGGGCACATGGGTCCAGACAAAATGGTCGAATAAAAAAATGATCTGCAGTGCCTGGCAAGGCCGCGACCTGAGCCAGCCGATGGACAAATGGACTAACGGAGCAGGATGGGGTGAATTCTGGGCGCCGCCGAGAGGTTACGCTGTTTATGTTCCTGAATCGATTTAATAAATTTGCAAAGGACTGTTATGAGAAATACATTTGAAATTTTGGTTTTTAGCTAGGTAATAGTTTTTATGTCATTTGGAGTTGTGGATTGCCCAGCGCGGGTGCTGTTCTCATCATGGTGGCGTTTGCGATTGTGCGTGCTGTGACGGTACACCTTTAAGCGCCAAATGCGCTCCGTATTATGACTGCGGCGGAAAAATGCGGTCAGATAGAGGACTGAAAATCCTCGTATGTAAAAAATGGACTATTTAAAAAAAAGTACAACCGCAGTACCCTTGAAAAAGTTTCACAGACGTTTCACATTTTGATAGTAAACAGTGTAATTTGGTAATAATTCGTAAGCTTCTGATAATTAAAAGAGAGAAACCCAAACAACGCGGATCGATCTGAAAAATCGCGAATTATTGAAAATTAAGGCATTTTCGCAGGATTGAAAAACTGCGCCCTGACGGACTCGAACCGCCAGCCTTCTGGTTCGAAGCCAGAAGCTCTATCCAATTGAGCTAAGGGCGCGATGAAGACCCCGATAAAAATACTCTCCAGTTCCGATTTTTGAAAACAAAATAGTATCTCACCTTCGATTTTTTTGTATGTATATTTAATTGAAACCATCATACCACTCCGACCATGAGTCTGCCTGATGAGCACAACCTTCAATGTCGTCATCGTCGGCGCCGGTCCCGCGGGCCTCAACGCCGCCGTGCACGTCCTTAAAAGCCGGACGAAGCCGTCGGTGCTTCTTGTTGACAAAATTACACCCTGGGAGCGGCCGATCGCCTGCGCCGAAGGCGTTTGGTATGAACCATTCAACGCCGCCGTCGACGCGAAATCCGAATGGGTCAGGTTTTTTATAAGTAAAGCAGTCCTTCATTCGCCCGACGGGACGGCTATCACCTATGTCGAAAAAAACAAAGGCTGCATCATCAACCGCGCGCTCATGCAGCGCGACATGGCCCTGCAATGCGAGGCGATGGGCGCCGAAGTCCGTTGCAATCGCAAGGTAGTGGAAATCGGGCTTGAAATTGACGGCCGGAGGAGCGTGCGTTTTTCGGATGGGCAAAGCGTTACGGCCGGCGTCGTCATCGACGCCTCCGGTCCGGTGTCGGGTTTTGGAAAAAGGGAAAAAATTTCCTGGAAACCGCTTGACCTTGAACCCGCTTATTTCGCGGTCGCGGAGAACATCCCCATCGAAAATGACGCGGTGCATGTGTATCTGGGCAAAGGGATCGCGCCCGGTGGTTACGCATGGGCATTTCCCCGGGAAAACGGCACGGCCAACGCGGGTATCGTTGTGGGCAAAACCTTTGGCGGGAAGGTAAACATTCGGGATCTTCTAGAATCGTTTCTCAAACGTGATTTTCCAAAAGCGAAGGTGCTTAGGTATTTTGCCGGGACCATCCCATGCGAATCGGGAAAGGCCGCGATAAGCGCCGGAAGGTTGCTCAAGGCGGGCGACGCCGCAAGCGCCATCAATCCTATTTCGCGGGCGGGGATTGTCGAAGCTTTGGTCAGCGGAGGCCTGGCCGGGGATTTCGCCCTGTCCATGCTTTCCGCGAAATCGCAGCGCCAAATGAATATCGTCTGTAAGGACTACGGCTATGCCTGGCAGGAGAAAATGGGAAAGGCTCACGGCAAATTATCGCGCGCGAAAGGGGCGCTGCTCAAGGTGCCGGACGGCGACTATGACCGCGCTTTTAAGGTTTTAAAGGGCATTCCTCAAAAAAAACTCGCCATGTCGAAAATTATCGGACTAAGCCTCGGCCGCTTTCCCCGGTTAGTCTGGGCCATCCGCCACCTGATGTAATTTCATCCGTTTTCGTCGGCGAGCATTTTTTCGTAAAACTTCACGAATGCGTTAGTCCCGGCGCCCGCGGTTACCTGTTTGGCTTGTTTCAACAGATCCAAGGAATCTTGCGGGTGCATGTTGAGCATGCCGGAAATCAAATAGGGAACCGTATACCCCCATTCCATGGTCGAACGCATGGGCAGGATGGCGTTTTCGATCACACTCAGGACCGGTCGGATATCGTATTTCGGATTTTTCAGAAATCCGAATAAAAGCTCCAGCGGACAATTGCCCGCCGCACGGCCCAATCCGTAGAGCGTCCCGTCGAGGTAATTGACGTTTTTAATGATCGCCTCGATGGTATTGGCGAAAGCCAATTGCATTTGATTGTGACAATGAATGCCGATTTCCTTGGTGGGCAGGTATCGCTGGAACTTATTGACCAGGTAATCGATATCTTCGCTGTAAAGCGCTCCGAAACTATCGACGATGTAACAGGCGGTGACGGACGTTTCCTCCTCGATCTGCTGCAGAGCCTCGTCCAAATCGCGCTCGATGACGTGGGATATGGCCATGATATTGATGGTGGCTTCATAGCCCTTATCAGTGGCGTTGTTGGCCAGTTTGATCGCCTTGTCGATGTCCTTTACATAGGTTGCGATCCGTATGAGGTCGATGACGCTCTCCGATTTCGGCGCAATATCGTCCGTATGGGCCTTGTGGGCGTCCTGCATGACCGCGATTTTAGCCGTTTTCGGAACTCCGTCAATGGCCCGTTTGAGCGTTTCCTCCGAGCAAAAGCGCCATGGACCGTATTTTTCCGGGGAAAAGAAAACAGGGCTGTTACGGTAGCCGAGTTCAATGATGTCAACGCCGGCGGCGCAGAGCGAACGGTAAATCGCCGTCACCTCTTCAAACGAAAAGGAGGAATTGTTCATCAGGCCGCCGTCGCGGACGGTGCAGTCGCAGAGTTTTATCCGGGGCCGGTACATGAAGAAGTTTTCCTTTCCTATAAGTTATATTTAAACGTTCGATTATAAAAATATAGTAGGTTGTTGGTTACTGTGTCCGAATTATCTACGGGATACGCGTTGATAATTCCTGACTACAGTAACGTATCCGCCATGAGGCGTGTCAAACGATTTTCATACTCATTTCCTTAAAGGATTCCATGACCACGATTGCGGTAACGGGTAAAGGCGGCGTGGGCAAAACGACCATCAGCGCGTTGACCATTCATTGGCTCGCGCGGCAAAAAAAAGGCCCCGTCCTGGCGGTGGACGCCGACAGCAACTCGAATTTGCATGAACTGCTGGGAATTGAATATACGTCAACCGTAGGCGGCGTGCGCGAGGAAGCGCGGAAGAGGATTTCGAGCATGGGCGCGGGTATCGCCAAGCAGCAATTCCTGGAAATGCAAATCGCCCAGTCGCTGGTGGAGCGGCAAGGATACGACCTTCTGGTCATGGGCAGGCCCGAAGGTCCCGGCTGTTATTGTTTCGCCAATTCAATCCTGCGCGACGCGATCCAGCGGTTGTCAAGAAACTACCGATTTCTCGTCGTTGATTGCGAGGCCGGGCTCGAGCATCTGTCGCGGCGCACCGTTCTGGAAGTGGATTACCTCCTTACCGTTTCCGATCCCTCGCTACGCGGGCTTCGAACCGCCAACAGGGTGAGTCGAATACTTGATGAAATGGATGCCCGGATTCGGCGACGGGGATTGATCGTCAATCAGGTGCGCGGTAGCGCCTTGGAATTTTCCGCGCCGCAATTGAGCGTTATCGCCGAGGGCGGTTTTGAAGAAATCGTCGCCCTGCCCTATGATGAAACCATACGATTGCTCGACGAAGAGGGCGGCTCGATCAATGAAAACTCGGCTGAAGGCGCGCTGAAAAACGCCTTGGATGTTTTTCTCGCGCACCTGTTTGACGCGTCATTGACGTGAAATATCATTATTTCCTCAATATTCCTTCCCATGCATCGAATTATCATGGGACAAAAAAATATGTTGCATATAGTGATTAAATCTGGTACAATAGAAAAATCTAATGTACCGGCAAAGGATATACTACAATGATGAAGAAGCTTGAAATCGTCGTTGTTGACGACGAGGAACCGATAACCGAGGTCATTAAGACCTATATAGAGTGCATTGACAGCAACATTAACGTGCATACGTTCAATGATTCGATAGCGGCAAAATATTTCGTTACGCATAATTCGCTGGACGTTTTGATTACCGACTATAAGATGCCTCTATGCGACGGAATTCAACTCATGGAGGCGACGCCGCCTGGAGTAAAGAAAATCCTGGTTTCGGGATATATTTCCGAGATTGCCGAGGAGAAACTCCACAAGCTTAACGGAACGTACTTCGAAAAACCCGTTCCCCTGCGGGCGCTCGCGAAAATCATCGCCGAGCGGCAGACCATGGTCCAGTGACGGCCGCCGCCCCGCCGCTCACGAGCAGGAATATGGCGCAGGAAATTTCCCTTCTCTATATAACCGTTCGCGATACCGAAGAGGCGCGTCGTATCGGACGCGCGCTGGTGGAACGCCGTCTTGTCGCCTGTGTCAATATTATCGACCGTATCGGCTCCCTGTATTGGTGGGAGGGAAAAATAGCGGAAGAAAACGAAGTTCTCATCATTGCGAAGACAAAGAGCTCGCTGGCGCCCGAGGTTATTGCCGCCGTTAAATCCCTGCACAGCTATTCCTGTCCCTGTATCGTGGCGCTGCCCATCATCGACGGCAACGCGGATTTCCTTTCGTGGGTCGCGCGCGAAACCCGTTGATTCCCGACGATGAAAACGCTCGTCTATCATGCCGGCGCCCTGGGGGATTTCCTTTCGGCCCTTCCCGCCATGAAAGCATGGCGACATGCGCACCCGTTCGAGAGCGTCATTTTACTCGGCAAGCCCGCGTACGGCGAGTTGGGAATTCATAGCGGCTCTATTGACGAAGTCTGGGACGTCGAACGCTTGACATGGGCATGGCTTTTTTCCAATGATGCCGCCATACCCGAAGAGGCCCGGGAACGCCTCTCCGGGATTACCGCCGCCCTTCTTTTCACCGAGCCGAACGCGCCGATCACCCCTCGAATGAAGGCGCTGGGGGTGAGTGTGCGCGCCCACCCGCCCTTTCCGCGTGAGAGGGTCTCCATTTATTATCACCATCTTTCTTCTGTTCGCGATTGGACGTATCTGCTCGATGATTTCGGACCAATCGTGCGCGCACCGGAGTCTTATGCAACCATGGCTTCGGCAATTCTAAACGGACAAAACAATGTCGTCGCCGTTCATCCCGGAAGCGGAAGTTCCATGAAGAATTGGCCTCTGAAAAACTTCATTGATCTGGTTGAGAGGCTGCAAAAGCGCGGTTTTACGGCGCTCTGGCTCCTTGGACCCGCCGAAGAGGGCTTGCCGGTTCCCGGCGGATGTCTTGTTGCCGAGAATCGCGGATTACCGGTCCTTGTACGCGTACTCAAACGGTGCGGGGCATTTATCGGAAATGATTCGGGCATCGCCCACCTTGCGGCCGCCTCAGGATGCTCTAGCGTTGTGCTGTTCGGACCGTCCGATCCGCTGATTTGGAAACCGTATGGCGCACATGTGCGCGCCGTGGTCGCGCGGCATCGCTGCCCGCCCTGTCATTTGAAACCAAATGAACGCGAGTGTACGACCAATTGTATGCGGCTCATATCGGTTGATGAGGTTTTTGAAGCGTTTGAAAGGCTTTTAATGAAGTAAAACGTTGATCTTGCTATTAGATAAATTTATATTTAATACTATGTACGTTATAAACCAAAAACTCTGTACGTTTTGCGCCGGATGTTCCTCGGTATGTCCCGTATCGGCAATTGAAATTTCCGATACCGGGAGCGCGATAACGAAAAAATGCAATGACTGTGGAAATTGTTTCCGGTTTTGTCCGATCGGCGCCATTGACCATGAAATATGACGCGATCATCGTCGGCGCGAGCATCGCGGGCTTGTACGCGGGAAAGAAACTGGCGGAAAACGGCTGGAGCGTGGCCCTTTTCGACCGGAGAAAAGAAATCGGACTTCCCGTCCGGTGCGGCGAAGCGACGGGCAGCAGGGAGGAACTTTCGCGTTTCGTGACCGTGGACGAAGACTGGATTGCTTGCGATGTCAAGGGTTTAAAAGTGCATTGCAACGGGGAGCCCGCGCTGGCGGTGGACATGCCCCGCCGGGCGGTAATGCTTCACCGCGACCGCTTTGAGAAGGCCATTGCCCGCGCGGCGGTCGCGGCGGGCGCGCGGATTGTTTTACATACGCCGGTTACGGGCCTGCGCCGCGGGAAAGGCGGGGAGGTTCTTGGAATCGTTACGGAGCGGGGCGACGCGGTTGAGGGGGCCTTGATCATCGGCGCCGATGGATGTGAAAGTAAAGTCGGCCGCTGGGCCGGAATAACGGATTCCCTCGGTCCTCATGACGCATTTTCCTCCGTTCAGTATCGCATGAAAAGCGATTTTTGCAATGACGGATTTCTTCACTTCTTTTTGGGATCCCGAGTAATTCCCAAAGGGTATATATGGATATTTCCTAAAACGCGGGAACACGTCCTGGCCGGCGCGGGGCTTTACGGCTGGTTGCCGGACGCCGAACGCGCTTCGGCGGTTTTGGACCGGTTTATAGAAAAAAACATGCCGGGTTCGACCATCGAACAGCGCATTACCGGGTGCGTACCGCTGGCGATTTGTCCGCAACCGCTTTTCAGGGAAAACGTCGTTCTCATCGGCGACGCTGCGCGGCAAGCAAACCCCCTCACGGCCGGGGGCATCATGAATTCGTTGGAAGCGGCGGATTGTCTGGCGAGCGAACTGCTCGGACATGGGTTCGAAAAACAGTATCGGCGACCGCTCATGGCTTACTGCCGTAAGTGGTCGAAACAGCGGTTTAATCAAAAAGTATTCAGCGTTGTCAAGGAAATTTATTTAACATTAACTGATAAACAAATCGCGCGGCTGGTCGGCAAGGCCCGAAAAACAGCCGTGGGCCGGATCAACTCGAATCCGTTTTTCTTTACGATTCCGCTTCTGATAAGGCTCTTTGCCTTACTGGCGCCGGCCGCCTGCCGGTATTACCTCCGCCGGATGCGGGTCACTTTTTAGAAACCGTGTTTAAATTATCTACACAAGTCGCGTAGATAATTCATGGCAATTTCTTATCCGCACCCTTAGGCGGGTTAGGTTGACCGTCCCAACTCCGGATGAGCTTGCCGATCCTGTTCCACCTGATTTTCATCGGAAATTCCCAGAGCGGGGGCGCGCCGTCCCAGGAAAAATAAAGGATGAACGCCTTGGCCTTGATGAAATTCTTGTTGAGGAACCCCCAATACCGCGAGTCCATCGAATTGTCGCGGTTGTCTCCCATCATGAAATAATTGTCGTTTTTGACGATATACGAGGTAATGAGCTTATCGTTGAGGAAAATCAGTTTTTTCACTTCAACGGTTTTATCGCGGAATTGCTGTTGCACGCTGTTGATGATATTGTCGATATATACCCAAATGTCAAAGGCGTTGAAATTGATTTCGTCGAAGGAAAGATCCTGGAACCCATTGTTAAGCACCTTGAGGTTGTTGGCGTATTCGCCGTTAAGGTAAAGTTGCGCCTTGGCAACGACCTTGCCGTAGGGGTTTTCCTGGTGGATCAGGTGCTTGTAGAATAAAAATTGACGGGCCGTCATATCGGGTCCGCACCGCAGGGTATCGCCTTTTTTAGGCACGCGCAACGGTTCGAAATGCCTGATTTGGGCGTCGACAAGCTGACCGTGGCGTATGTAGCGCCCGTGCGGGGCCAGGGTGAGGCGCACTCCGTCAACGGTAACGACCGTGTCGTCGACCTGGACCGTTTGTCCGGGTCCGGCCACGCACCGTTTGATGTAGTCCTTTTTGTCTAGTCCCGGGTATTTGAAAATTATCACGTCGCCCGGTTTGGGATTCGTGACGCCGGGAAGTTTTTGGTACAGATAGGGGAGCACCGGAGCGCCGTAGATGAATTTCAAACCGAGCAAAAAATCCCCCACCAGCAGGCTGTTTTCCATGGATCCGGTGGGGATCTTGAACGCCTGGATGACATAGACTATCGCAATGAGCGCCATGGCGAGGGCGGATATCATGTCTTTGGTAAAATGAAATACGCCGGCTTTTTCGCTTCGGCGTGAGGGTGTGGCGGCCTCCTCCGGTTCCGTTGTTTTTTCGCCGTCGGTGTTTTGCTTCGATGGTGGCTTCAAAAAATCCTCCGATCAAACGTTCGAACGTGTCGTATCCTGAAAATGCAAGCCTGAAAAATACTCTAAGACAGCCTCATGCACCAAGCCATTTGACAGAATACATGAACCGTTGTACACCGACGGCGCTCCGCGGACATCGGAAAATCGTCCGCCCGCCTCCTCAATAATGCAAACCGCGGCGGCGCAATCCCAAGGCTTGTCGAGAAGATTAACGCAAGCATCAATCCTGCCCGCGGCAATGCACCCGTAGGTATAGGCGTCCATGAAACCATAGGCGTATCCCCAGTCGCCCATGAGCCGCAGGAGGCGGTTGGCTTCCATGGTTCCGGCCTTTTCAATAAAACCGAACCCCGATCCGAAAACTTCGCTCAGGCGCGACGCCTTTGAAACATGCAAGGGGCTATCGTTGAGGAACGCCCCGCCTCCCTTGCTTGCCCAGTAGGTTTCCCCGAGGGCGGGAAGGTGCATGCATCCAACGGCCATTCCATTCCCGTCGTCGAGCGCGATAAGCACGCTGTGCGTAGGCACGCCGCGGATATAGGGCCTGGTTCCGTCAAGCGGATCGACGATCCATCTCCTTCCGCTGATGCCTTTGTCCTCGACCGACTCCTCTCCCAGAAAACTGTCGGAGGGAAAGTGTTTGAGGATGGCATCGCGTATGACCTGTTCGCACAACTTGTCAACCTGGGTAACCGGAGACGAGTCGCCCTTGGTCTCGATGTTCAAAACTTTGCCCCGGTGCGCTAATTGTATTTCTCCCGCAGCGCGCGCCGCCACCAATGCGATTTTTAATTCTTGAGAATATGCCATGAATACGAAATTCCTTTGGTTATATTTATAAAAGCGCCGATGCCCTTAAAATAAACATTTCTATGGGGCAAGTCTACTATAATAGTATTTTGAAAAAGGGCGCCGGGGTTAAAAAACATGATTAAAGATACTCCAAACGATGCGTATGCCATTTTTTCCGATTTTGAGCCGGTTGGATGGGAACCGGGCGATGACGATAAGGGACGGGATACGACCGTCTATTCGCTGCGAAGAGACCACGGCGTTAACGGTATGTTTCGTTTGCACAACCCCAATGACGAGATCAATGATACCCGTGGAAAACTTGATAAAATATTATTGGAATACCGCATACGCCATAATTCCTACGCGCTTTTTACCGTGCGGGATTTGCTGGAATCCGCGCAACTGTTCGAACCGGGCTCCGAGGGCAACCTGATCGGCAACATCGCCGAGAGGATCGCGCGCCGGGTGACCAAATATTGGCTCAAACATTATAGCCCCCACGGCAATACCGGCGGCATTTTCGACAAGCGCTTCAACCCCCGGGACCGCGACGATTTCATCATCGCCCACAGCGGGGAATATGTCCTTAAAATAAAGAACTATCCCAATTGCGTCATCCTTAAAAAAACCGGCAGGGGAAAATTCGGTTATGAGAACATCAAGGAGCTCGACGGGTTGTTCGATTACCGCTTTTTCCTCCAGCGCCAGATCATGGTGCTCGAAAGCAAACTTGAAAAGGTGACGGTCGACGTCGACGACCTGCTGAAGCATTTGTTTACGCCACTGAGGGACCTGTTTCCCAAGGCGCGCTTCAGCTACATTTTATTCACCGACAAGAACTCGATCTACCAAAAGAGGTATTTCAACCGAAGGCGCCAGATCAAGCAGTTTCCCCTTAAAATCTATCGGCAGCTCAGCGCCGCGGGCGTCAGCACCTTTCTGTTCGGCTTCAATGAATCGCGCTACGATTTCGAACGGATGAAGGAGCACCTGATAACCCAGTACCGCGTATTTCATAAATTGGGAGTCACGCTCAAGGGGAAAACGGTCATTACCGACAAGGTGCTGTCCGTTTTTGACGAAGGAGAAACCCCGCACCTCAAGCTTATCAAGGACAAGGCCACGGGCCTATGGAAGGAAGTGAGGTTCACACACAAGAAGAACAGGAAGTGAAAGAAGGGGGCGGCGTTGAAGATTAAACAGAAAACTGTGGAATACTAAATTGTACCTTAAGATTCGAGGCATGACGGGCGACAGAGGTTTTTGGGTTTTAATAAAAAAGACGCTGCAGGATATTTTTCTGGTTTGATGGCATACTCGATGCAGAGAACTCGAAATAATAAGCTTGCTTTAAAATGATCTCTGTGAAACAATAATATTATCTAAATGCAAACCAAAGGAAAATTATGGTATCAGTAGTTGTTGATAAGAGTCAAATTAATAAAGACCTTAAGTTACTTATGCGACAACTTAATAAATATTTTACAGATAAAATAACTTGTACAATTGGTTATCATAGTGGAAGTATGTCAAGAACTGTATTCTATTCCAGTAAATTTAATATGTGGACTCACAGTTTTGACTCTGATGACAGTGCAAAAAGAGTAAATCTCTTTGGGATAGGTAAACCCTTTGAAGGGCAAGGCGTTTCAATAACCGGTCAAATTAATTTTCCATTTACAGGAATAAATCGAAAAATCGCAGGTGTATTTGCAGTTGACGAGGATAAGAATATATTGATATTACATAGTGGTAAAATTGGGGGAGGCAAACCTGGAATAGGAAAAAAACTATTTTTAAATAATTTTAGAGGTGATTTTATAACTGCTAATGATGGAGACAGAGATTCGCAATTTTGCTTTGTAGGAGAATTAGAATCACATTTATTACCAATACAAATCGCAGATTTTATTGAGGAAATTGCAAGAATTAAAATGTTAGAGGAAACGCAGAATAATACAGATTTTGAATTTCAATCAAATTTTAACTATACAGATGAACATACTGGCAAAATTGTTACTGAAAGAAATGACCCGATAGTTATAAATCGTATACATGGGCTTGTTGTAAAAGCATTATCTCGAAAACTTGAAACCATTGACTACACTATTGGCAATGATAAAAATAGAGATTTATTTATTCATAAAAACAATATAATCAAAGCCTTATTTGAAATTAAAACAAATTCTTCAACTCAAAGTTTATATTCTGCCGTTGGGCAATTAATAATTTACAGTATTCCAATAAAAAACAAGATTAATTTATTCGCGGTCCTTCCGACAAAATTAAGCAAATTAGTCGAAAATAAACTTCGTTCACTATCCATCATTCCCCTTTATTATAAATGGCTCGAAGATGAAATAGAATTTATTAATATAGATAAATTATTACAAAAATTATAATAGTTTGTTTTTTTCGGCTTGATTACTTATCCGACGAAAAAAATTCCTTTCCCATCGGAAAAATATCAATATTAAAGGCTAAGACATCCGACAGCAGGCGATGCGGTAAACAGCAACGCTCGCACAACCACAAAATTGCAACTGCCGGAGTAGCTGAATTTTATTGTTGGGTTAGGAAAGATGCTTGAGGATATTTTGCCGGCCTAAGATCGGTTCTCGATGCGTATGATGGTTTTTCGAGCAAATTAAAAGACAACTTGATACGCACGCTCGGGTCTTTTTAATCGCCAAACAAGGGAGTTGCGGCTTCCAGCAGTAAGCCATAGAATTTTGATTGAATATTCTGGATAAAAGAGGACGATAAATGTATATTTTGTGGTAAGGAATCCTTACTATAAAATG
>Ga0182017_10000214_pt1 | contig 45481 bp, 38 predicted proteins | sample 712E3DmetaG_FD_120492 | JGI IMG/M metagenome (GOLD analysis project Ga0182017, IMG submission 120492) | Permafrost microbial communities from Stordalen Mire, Sweden - 712E3D metaG | ecosystem: Environmental > Terrestrial > Soil > Wetlands > Permafrost | place: Sweden: Stordalen | collected... | reverse complement strand
CCTGAAAGAGAGACTCGCCGAGGAGAAAGAGGGCGTCGTCGTAGCTACGCGAATTGGGATACTTGTCGACCACGTCAAGCAGCAGCGTGGCGGCCTCGCGGTAGTTCTTCAGATTGAACAGCAGCTCCGCATCCAGCACCCGCCGGTCAGCCTGGGTCGCGTCCACCGCCGGTGTTTCCTGGAATCCCGTCGACAGAACCCGCACCCGCTCTTCCAAGTCCACCAGCCGAGCATTCGCCTCCTCCACCTCGCCGGCCTGGGCTTGCCTTGCTACAAGACCCAGAGGCAGGAGGGCAGCCAGCAGGGCTGGATGCGGCCGGCGCGTCTTCAGACGGGTTCGCGACAATGCGCACTCGCCGAAAGCGACGCGAAGCCGGAGCCTGACAGGATGCCGCATCCGAGGGTTCTCCAGAAAGGTTGGCCCTATCTCTGGGCAGCCGAAGGACCGCCGGCTTGCGGGGCGATCAAGTTGACCCGGAACTCCACCGCAGGCTTGTCCTCCATGTTGGTCGCCATGCCGCCCTTCTCATAGCCCACCACGACAACCACGGTAGCCTTGTTGTCGGCGGCCACAAAGGTGTGGCTGGAACTGGCCTTGAACTTGTAGCCCTTGAGGTAGCTGAACACGCCGAAACCGTAGCCCTGGTAGATGAACTGCACGGTGAGGGTGTGGCTTCCGGGCTGGATGGCCCCGTTGTAGATGTCGAACTCGGTCATTTCCGAGAGACGACCGGTATCGTCAGCCTTGTTGAAAATCTGGACTCCATCCAGAGCATAGACCGCCTTGATCAGGCGGAACGATGCGCCCATCTCATTCTTGTGCTTGATCACACAGCGGGAAGCCCCGATCACGCCGCCCAGAACCGTCTCCTTGAGCAGGTTGAGGCGCGCGCGGGTGCGGAAGACTTGCTCCTTTAGATCGTTGACGTTCCGCTCGAGGGCACGCAGCCTGACCGTGTAGGCCCCGCCATCGGCAGCAGCGCCCGCAGCAGGCGGAGCGTTTTCCGGCGGTGCGCCGGTTGGCGCTGGCGCGGTGGCCGGAGCCTCACGTGGCGCGGCTGGGCTGGCGGGCTGAGCCCAGGCGGGCCGCACCCAGCAGGCAGCAGCGGCGAACAGAAGCGCAAAAACCCCCCAAGTTCGTGGACTTGTCATTTCATAGCTCCTTATGAGCCTCTCGAATCTCGCAGTACAACACCCTTGCTCCCCGCGTTCGTCGCGGAGAGTATCCTTATATAGCAGGCGGCTTCAAGCCCCGTCAAAAGGTACATGCCATTCGCGGAGTTGTAGGGTGTTGGCTGTCCAGATGCGGGAGGCATCTTATCAGATCGTGGGGTCGCGTGTCAGAAAGTGGGATCACGCATGACGCCGCGTCACGGTGCCTGGCCTGCTGGCTCGATCTTGGCGGCTCTCGCCCGTTCAAGTGCGGTCCACATGGCCGCAAGCAGGCCGGCCATCCCCTCGCCCGTGGCAGCACTGACCCCGAGAAGGTGCAGGCCCCGGCGCGCGAACTGGCGCTGCAGGGCGGGGAACTTCTTGCGCGTCTCGGGCAAATCCAGCTTGTTGAGCACCACCACCTCGATGCGACCGGCCAGCGCGGGATCGTGCAAGGCCAGCTCGCGCCGAAGAATCTGGTAGTCGCGCAACGGGGTGCGGCCGGGGATTGAGCTCAGCTCAAGCAGGTGAACCAGGACGCGCGTACGCTCCAGGTGGCGCAGAAACCGATGTCCGAGGCCGGCGCCCGCATGAGCGCCCTCGATCAATCCGGGCACGTCCGCGACCACGAACGACCGGTCATCCGATAGCCGGACCATGCCCAGGTGGGGAATCAGCGTGGTAAACGGGTAGTCCGCGACCTTGGGACGCGCGGCCGATATGCGCGCGATGAGGGACGACTTCCCCACGTTGGGAAAGCCCACCAGCCCCACATCGGCGAGCAGCTTCAGCTCAAGCCGAATCACACGCTCCTCACCTGGCTGTCCCGGCTCGGCCCGCCTGGGCGCTTGGTCGGTGGCTGTCGCGAAATGGATGTTGCCCCGTCCGCCTTTTCCACCCGAGGCCACCACAAAGCGCTCACCATGGGTGCGCATGTCCGCCAGCAGCTCGCCGCTGTCATGGTCGTAGACCTCGGTTCCGGCGGGAACCCGAAGCACGGCGTCCTGTCCCTTGTGGCCGTACTTGTCCTTGTTGCCGCCGCGTTCGCCCGCCGGCGCCTGATAGTCGTGGCGGTAGCGAAAATCGAGCAGCGTCGACAGGCCTTCGTCAGCCAGTAGGATCACGCTGCCGCCGTCGCCGCCGTCGCCGCCCGCTGGGCCGCCCTTGGGAACGAACTTCTCGCGGCGAAAGGCAACGGCGCCGTTGCCGCCGTCACCACCGCGCACGCTCACCCGTGCCTGGTCGATAAATGCGGTCACCGGAACCCTCCCGGCCCTCCGCAATCCCGCGATAGCCGCAGAAAGTCGTGGCCGTGGTCGTGGTCGTGGTCGACGGTGATCACTCCGGCCACGACCACGTCTACGACCACCACCGATCGTCCAGACTGGGTGCGCAACTCGATCATGGAAAGGCCAGTTCCTCCCGGGAGCGTCCGCCGCTTCGCTCCGCTTGTCGCGGGATTGGGACCGGGCCGCTCCTGAAGCGGAAGCCCGCTACGCCGCCTCGATGCTGACCAGCTTGCGGTTGCCTGATTGGCTGTACTTCACCTTGCCGGTCTTGAGGGCAAACAAGGTGAAATCACTGCCCATGCCAACGTTGCGGCCGGGGTGGAACACTGTCCCCACCTGCCGAACCAGGATGTTACCCGCCAGCACAGCTTGGCCGGCGTATCGCTTGACCCCGCGACGCTGCGACTGCGAATCGCGGCCATTGCGGGAGCTGCCCTGCCCTTTCTTGTGTGCCATGGCTGTCTACTCTCCTGCCTTGATGGCCGTGATCTTGAGCGCCGTGAACGGCTGGCGGTGGCCGGCCTTGCGCCGGTATGACTTACGACGCTTGTACTTGAAGACAACGATCTTCTTGCCCCGGCCCTGCTCCAGGACCTCGGCCTCGACCTTGATACCGCTGACCTGGGGCTTGCCAACCTGCACGTTGCCGCCATCGTCGGCGAACAAGAGGGGTACGAAAGACAGCTTCTCCCCTGGAGAGGCCGACAGCTTCTCCACGCGCAGAGTCTCCCCCTCGGCTACCCGGTACTGTTTTCCTCCGGTTTGGATGACGGCGTACATGTTTCAAGCTCCCGAGCGAGGCGCGTAATCTAGAGGAGTTTCCCCTACTGTCAAGGGTTGTCCACTGTCCCGCGATAGCCGCAGAGGGTCGTGGTCGTAAACGTGGCCATGGTCGTGGCCGACGGTGGCAACGGCGATGACGTGAAAGTCAGCGCCCGCGGCCCGTGCGCAAGCTGACTGACCGCGCGTGGCCGGCCAGACCTTCGACCTCGGCCAGGGCCACGATGTCGTCTCCCTGTCGCGCAAGAGCCTCAGCATCATATTCAATGAAGGATGTGCGCTTGGTGAAGTCGGCCACCCCGAGAGGCGACGCGTAGCGTGCGCTGCCGGCCGTAGGCAGAACATGGCTCGGCCCGGCGAAGTAGTCGCCCACCGCCTCGCAGGCATGCTCGCCCACGAAGACCGCACCCGCAGCAGTCACCTGGTCGGCGAGCGCCGCAGCGTCGGCCAGTGCGAGACCCACATGCTCGGGTGCCAGCCGGTTGATCAGGGCGATGGCCGCGGCCGCATCCTCGACCACAAAGGCCACGCCCTGCTTGTCCACCGCCTGGCTCGCAATCTCTCGCCGCGGGAGCGTGGCCAGCTGACGGTCCACTTCCCTCGCCACGGCCTCGGCGACCGCGCGCCCCACCGCCACCAGGACAGGAATGGCCAGCACGTCATGCTCGGCCTGCGCGAGCAGGTCCGCGGCCACCCAGGATGGTTTCGCGCTGGCATCAGCCGCGATCACCACCTCGGTGGGGCCCGCGATCATATCGATGCCGACGTCGCCGTAGACCAGGCGCTTGGCCGCGGTCACATAGGCATTGCCGGGCCCGGCAATCTTGTCGACGCGTGGGACTGTCTCGGTGCCGTAGGCCAGGGCGGCGATCGCCTGCGCACCACCCAGGAGAAAAACCCGATCCACGCCGGCCTCCAACGCCGCCGCCAGGGTCTCGGGCGACGGACCCGGCGTGGTCATGATAATGGTGCGCACGCCGGCCACCTTGGCCGGGATCGCGGTCATCAACACCGTCGAGGCCAGGCAGGCGGTGCCGCCCGGAACATAGAGCCCCACCCTCTCAAGCGGCGTCACGCGGCAGCGCAGGCGAACTCCGGGCTCAGTCAGCTCATACGAGGACGACCGCTCAAGCTGGTGATAGGCCCGGATACGCTTGGCCGCATTGGCCAGCGCCCGTCTGACCTGCACGCTGGCCCGGCCGGCTTGTTCCACCCAATCCGGGCGCAGCAGCTCGATTGCTGTCAGTTCGCGTCGCTCGAACTGCAGGGTCAGCTCACGCAGGGCCCTGTCGCCTTCACGCCGTACCCTGGTCACGATCTCCGCAACGCGGGTCTCGACCTCCTTTGGCGGGGTTGTCCCTCGGCCAACCAGACCCGACAGCCTCGTCTCGTAGTCGGGATCACGCGGGCTCAGAATACGCAGCATAGACTGAAGGCTAGCAGAGCAAGCACACGGTGAGGTCACAAGAGATGGTCAGAGTCCCGCTGGCCTGCGCGGGCCTGTCCCTCCTCCGCCTACTTGGCTTTGGCAGCGCGGCGCTGGGCGCGGTATTTCTTGATCAGCGCCTTGGACATCTTCTTGTGCTCGGAGCAGACCATGCCAAAGACTGGCGCAGCTAGACCTGTGCAACCCGGCACTGGGCAGAGCTGCTTGGGGCGACGCTTGCCGGGCGCGGATGCGGCGGCGGCCGGGACCAAGTAGCTCGCCTTCGCTGGGCGGCCGCGGCGGCGGGGAGCTGCGAGGGCGGAGCCTGCACCGAGCGCCGCTGACACAGCCGCCTGCATGCGACGAGCGGCTGCCGCTTCAACCGTGGCTACGATTTGCTTCACGAAATTGTCGACCAAGAACTGGATGTTGTTGTCCATTGTTTGTGTCTCGCTAAACAGATTGCGCGGGATAATGCCCGTTGAGTGGGAAAAGTAAAGCGCGTTTTCGCAATTTGAAAGCTCTTGCTCCCCAAAGTTGCTATTGACGCCAAATGACATGTTGGCCATTATCTCGTCCCATGTTGAGGTCAGAGCCCGTCGTGCAAGGGGAATTCCTGTCGTTGTTGAGGACCGGCGACGTGCGCGAGCTGTTCGCACGCTACTCAGACATTCTCCTGGCCATCCTGGTGGCAGTGATTGTCGGGATGATGATCGTTCCGCTGCCCGCCTTCGTGCTGGATCTCTTTGTCACACTGAACATCGCCGCGGCGGTCAGCCTCCTACTCATTGCGATTTACGTGAGCGAGGCGCTGCGCATCGCCACCTTCCCTTCGCTACTGCTGATTACCACCCTGTTTCGCCTGGCCATCGAGGTGTCGGCCACTCGTCTTATTCTACTGAAAGCCAGTGCCGGGCAGGTCATTCACGCTTTCGGGAATTTCGTGGTGGCCGGCAACCTGGTGGTGGGAGCCGTGGTCTTCCTCATTCTGACCATGATCCAGTTCATCGTGATCGCGAAGGGTTCCGAACGGGTCGCGGAAGTGGGGGCTCGTTTCACCCTGGACGCCATGCCCGGCAAACAGATGTCCATTGACGCCGAGCTGCGCGCAGGTCACATCGATCACGCGGAGTCACGTCGGCGACGCACTCTGCTCACGCGCGAATCGCAGTTCTTTGGGTCAATGGACGGCGCCATGAAATTCGTCAAGGGCGACGCGATTGCGGGAATCATCGTGCTGTTGACCAACATTGTGGGTGGCTTGGTGGTTGGAACGCTTCAGAAGGGGATGGACCTTGCCACGGCGGCCAAGACCTACACCCTTCTCACCATCGGCGCGGGGCTGGTGGCGCAAATCCCCGCCCTGATAATTTCAACCGCATCCGGAATTATTGTTACGCGGGTTTCTTCGGAAGAGGAGGGCGGTCATCTGGGCAAGGACATCAGCCGGCAGATTCTCGCCCAGCCCAAGGCGCTGGCCATCGCGGCCGGGCTGCTCGGACTTTTGGCCATTGTGCCAGGCTTGCCCACGGCGCCTTTTGCCCTGCTCGGTGGCATGCTCGGCTTGGTCGCCTACCGCATCATTCAATCGGACCGTCTGGGCGCGAAGAGGACCAGCGTGACTGGCATTTCAGCAACGGCTCCAGACCTGCGCGGCGATGGCTCGGAAGTCCCGGCACCTCTGTTGCTGCCCATCTCGATCGACCTTTCGAGCGTGCTCTCGCAATCGCTCTTGCCCCCAGGGGGCCCGGATCGAATGCAGCGCGAACTCTTGCCGGCCGCCCGTGAGCGTTTCTTCTCCGAGACCGGCATTCCCCTGCCCGCAATTTCCGTGCGTCCCAACGCTGCGGGCTTGGCCGCTGGAACCTATGTGCTGCGCCTGCAGGAGGTGCCGTTGGCCCGGGGCGAAGTCGCGCCGGGTGGCGGCCTCGCGCTCGACACAATCGATCACCTGCGCGCAATGGGCATCGCTGCTCTGCCGGCGGCGCATCCTGAGGGCCGCCCGGCTGCGTGGATCCCCGCGGGCGAGCTAGGTGCCGCTCGGCTGCGGGGCGTGCCCACCCTGGCGCCCGAAGAGGTGATTGTCCTGCACCTGCTGCAGGTTCTGCGCCGCTATGGCCACGAATTCGTCGGCATCCAGGAGACCCAGTCACTGCTCGACCAGCTCGCGCGTACACTTCCCGCGCTGGTGCGCGAGGTAGTGCCCAAGGTCGTCTCGCCGGCGCTGTTGACCGAGATTCTGCGCCGGCTGGCGGCCGAGGGTGTCTCTTTGCGCAGCTTGCGTGAGATCCTGGGCGCACTGGCCGAACGCACTCCGGTCGATTCCGACCCCGTCAGTCTGACTGAACATGTGCGCGCGGCTTTGCGACGGCAGATCACCTTCGCCCACGCGGGCGGCTCCCGCGTGCTTGGGGTGTACTTCCTGGAACCGATGATCGAGGACACCGTGCGCGAGGCGATTCAGCGCACCGCCAGCGGCAGCACTCTGGCGCTTGAGCCGGAGCTTGCCTCCGACATCGTCAAAGCCGTGGGCCGCGCTGTCGCCGACAATCCGGCGCCGGTGATGGTGACCGCCGCCGACATCCGCTGCCACGTGCGCCGCCTGGTCGAGATCGAGCATCCCGAGATCGCCGTGCTCTCGTATCAGGAGATTGAGCCCGATGTGAAGTTGCAGTCGCTCGGCCGGATCACGGTAGCGACGGGCGAGTAGCTTCTTCACCACAGAGGGCACATCGCAGTCTGGCGGCCGCAACCAAAGGGATCACTCCGGCCACGGCCACGACCACGATCACGGCCACGACCACGGCAACGACCTCCTGCAACTATCGCGACACCGTCGAGAATCTTCGTGGCCCGCGAAGATTCCGCATCCTAGTAGTACAGAGATCGGAAGGGAAGAAGGGGTTCGGACCGGACAGGTGCCAACCCTTTCCCATTCCGATCCGCCTCTGTGGCCTCTGTGCTCTCTGTGGTGAAAAAGCTAACCTCCGACTCCGCACTAGCCGTCGGTGGGCAGATCTTTGTGGATATAATGACGGCCGCCGGGGCCGTAGTCGGTCGTCGCTTGGCCGCGGCCGTAGAGCAACCAGCGATAGGTGAGCAAGCCATCCACACCGACTGGGCCGCGCGCGTGCAGTTTCTCGGTGGAGATGCCGACCTCGGCGCCCAGACCGAAACGGTAGCCGTCGGAGAAGCGGTTGCTGGCATTGTGGAACACGCAGGCTGCGTCGACCTCGGCCAAAAAGCGGGCGGCGGCCACCAGGTCCTGGGTCACAATGACGTCGGTGTGACGCGAGCCATGGCGGGCAATGTGGGCCAGCGCTTGGTCCAGGCCCGCTACTTGCCGAATCGAGAGGATGAGGGCGCCGTATTCCGTGTCCCAGTCTGCCCCGGTCGCGGCGTTCATTTGGGGGTGGCGCTTGCGCGTTTCCTTACAACCGCGCAGTTCCACGCCCTCGGCGGAAAGCGCCGCCACGCAACTGTCCAGCGCCGCGGTAGCCTCTGGATCCCACAGGAGGGTTTCGACGGCATTGCACGCGGCCGGGTAGCTGCACTTGGCGTCCACCACCAGACGCGCGGCCATGCCCGGATCCGCAGCCGCGTGCAGGTACATGTGACAGATGCCGTCGGCATGGGCCATCACCGGGATGCGCGTGTGGCTGCGCACATGTTGAACGAAGGACGACGAGCCCCGCGCAATCATGAGTTCGACCAGATCGTCCATGCCCAGAAGCGCGTCCACCTCAGCCCGATCTTCCAGCAGCACCATTGCGTTGGTGTCGATGCCGTGAGCGGAAAGGACCTGATGGGCGACCGCGCAGAGCGCGCGGTTGCTGGCACCGGCCTCGTGGCCCCCTTTGAGCGCCACCGCGTTGCCGCTCTTCCAGGCCAGGCTGGTGATCTGAACAAGCGCATCGGGGCGCGCCTCGAAAACCACGCCCAACACCCCGAGCGGACAGCTCACGCGCTTGAGAATGAGCCCGTGGTCGAGCGCCCGGTGGGTAAGGGTGCGGCCGACCAACTCGGGCATGTCCGCGAGCTGCCTGATGCCGTCGATGGTGGTGTCGAGCTTCTTGTCATCCAGGAGCAGCCGCTTGACCAGAGATGAGCCGAGGCGACCGGCGGCTTCCTCTTCGCGCGCACTGGCCATGTCCTGGGCGTTGGCTTCGAGCACGGCCTTGCGCGCCTCCGGCCGTGCAAGCGCCACGGCAAGATTGGCCAGCAGGTGGCTGCGCTCAGGTCCGGTCAACGCCGCCAGCCGCCGGGCCGCTGCGCGGGCCGCAATTAGGCTTTCTCGCAAGTCCATGATGAGGACTCAATATGACTTGATTGTGGCCTGACCGCCAGCGTCCTCATACCGCGCCCATCACCAGATTGTCGCGGGTGATGAGCGCATCGTAGCTGCGGTACCCGAGGATGGTGTCGATCTCGTCGCTGTGCCGGCCCACCAGCTTGCGGCAAGCGTCGGCGTCGTAGTTGACCAAGCCACGGCCATGCACCCGGCCGCTGCCGTCGCGGATCTCCACCAACTCACCCTTGTCAAACCCGCCCTCCACCGCGACCACGCCGATGGGCAGCAGGGATGCCTTGCGCTCAAGCAGCGCCCGCAGCGCACCGTCGTTGACCACCAGCGCACCCTGCTTTCGACCCGCAACCGCAATGTGCCGCCAGCGCGCAGGACGCCACTCCACCGGCGGAATCAGCGTCCCCACGTCGTCGCCGGCCAGAATCTTGGCGAGCACATCCGGCGTGCCTCCATTGGCAATCACCACCGCGGTGCCCTCGACGGTGGCCAGCCGGGCCGCTTCCAGTTTACTGCCCATGCCGCCGGTTCCGCCGCGAGAGGCGCCCGTGGCACAAGCGAGGGCTTGCTCGTCGACGGAAGACAGCTCCGCCACGCGCTGGGCGTTGGCATCGAGCGCCGGATTGGCCGTGTAGAGCCCGTCTACGTTGCTCAGCATCACCAGCAGGTCTGCATCCAAGGCCACGGCCACGTGCGCCGACAGGCCGTCGTTGTCGCCGAACACCGGCTGGGAGGCCTGCTCACCCTCACGCCGCCGGTGCTCGACCAGCTCGCGCACGCTGACACTGTCGTTTTCGTTGAGGACGGGAATAGTTCCGAGTTCAAGCAACCGCATCAAGGTGGTGCGCAGACAAAGCGCGCGGTCCCGATCGGCTAGATCTTCGTGGGTGAGGAGGACCTGGGCTGCAACCACGCCAAAGCCGGCAAAGGCCTTGGTGTAAAGGCCCATGAGGTGGCCCTGCCCCACGGCCGCGCAGGCCTGGCGCAGGCCCAGCGAGCGCGGCCGCTGCCGGAGGCCGAGCAAGCGCATGCCCATGCCGACAGCGCCGCTTGACACCAGCACCACGTCGCGGCCAGCCCGTCGCTGCCGCGCCAGACCCTCGACCAGACTCATTACCCGCTCGCTGGCGACATCCCCGTCGTCCCGGATGACGACATGGGTGCCCAGCTTGACCACCAGACGGTGGGTTTCGGCGAGGGCGGCGCGGCCGTGGGATGGGTTGGGGCTCATGCGGTCTGACTTTACCTTGGCCTTGGTTCGTGTGGTAATGCGGCTGTGAGCATCCTAGAAGGAAACAAGATCCTGACCCTGATTGGCGCTGGCACCATGGGCGAGGCCATCCTGCGCGGGATTCTTCGCGCGGGCAAGCTGTGCCCCTCTCAGGTGTTTGCATCCGACCTGCGCGCCGATGCACTGGCTGACCTGGCCAACCGCTACGGCATCCGCACCACAGCCGACAACCTGGAAGCGGCTCGTGCCGCCACCGTGGTCCTGGTTTGCGTGAAGCCGCACCAAGTGGGCGCCGTGCTCAACACCGATGCGATGCGGGAAGCTTTGAGCGGCAAGGTGGTCGTGAGTATCGCAGCCGGGGTGCGCCTGCAGCAGCTCGCCAACTGGCTCCCGGCCAGCGCCTTGATTCGTGCCATGCCCAATACCCCCGCCCTCATCGGCGAGGGCATGACCGCTCTTTCGCGTGGCAAGGGAACCAACGACGCCGCGATGGCTTTCGCGCTGGATCTATTTGGAAGTGTGGGGCGCGCAATGGAAATCGACGAGACCCAAATGGACGTCGTCACGGCGCTTGCGGGCAGCGGCCCGGCCTTTGCTTTTATGGTGCTGGAATCGTTGGCTGACGGCGCGGTCAAGATGGGTTTGCGGCGCGATCTCGCTGTCACCATGGCAGCTCAGATGCTGCAAGGTTCGGCGCGTATGGTGCTTCAGACGGGAACCCATCCAGCGGTATTGAAGGACCAAGTGACGACGCCAGGCGGCTGTACCATCGCGGGCCTTTCCAAGATGGAAGAAGGCCGTGTGCGCCACGCGCTCGCCAGCGGCGTCGAGGAAGCGACGCGCGCCGCGAGCAAGTTGGGGCAAGGCTAGCTACGCTGGCAGTGCGGGCAGTAGAAGGTCGAGCGTCCGCTGTCCAGCGACCGGCGCACGGGCGTACCACAGACGTGACAGGGCTCGCCCGCGCGGCCGTAGACCAGCAAGGCCGCCGCGTTCTTGCCCCTCCGGCCCTCGGCGTCGACGAAGTCGCGCATGCTGGTGCCCCGGTTGGCAAGGGCGACCTTCAGCGCCGCCCGGATGGCGTGCAGAAGTGCGGCTGCCCGGCCCGCGGCTCGGCGAGCGGGCGTGCGGGGATGCAAGCGCGCGCGAAACAGTGCTTCGCAGACGTAGATGTTGCCCAACCCAGCGATGCGTTTCTGGTCGAGCAGGAACGACTTGAGCGGCGCGTCCGACGCCGCCAGCAAGTCGCGCAGCCGAAAAGCATCCATTTCGAGCAAGGCATCCGGCCCCAACCCGGCCACCTCGGGCAGGGCATCGACGTTCTGGCTGGCCGCGACCCAGCCAAACCGGCGCGGATCCACGAAGCGCAACTCATCGCCGCCTGCCAGCGACCACACCACGTGGGTATGCGGGGCGCGCGCCTCGCGGGCGGCTTGCAGGCGCAACCGCCCGCTCATTCCTAGATGGATCAGGATCCCAGCCTGTCCTCGGTCGAGGTCGACGAGAATGTACTTGCCCTTGCGGCGCACCGCCGCGATCCGCGCAGCAACCGAGAGCCTCGCGAGGACTGCCCGATCGATCGGTCGGGCCAGGCGCAAGCCCTTGCCGCTGGTCCACACGGCAGCGACGGTGGCACCCAGCAAGCGCGGTCGCAGGGTGCGTACCACGGTTTCGACTTCGGGCAGCTCGGGCATTGCTACCTTCCCGGCTCCGCATCACCGGTGCCCACCGGACCGAACGCGTCTGCCAAGCGCGCGAACTCGGCCACTGACAGCTCTTCGGCTCGCCGGGTTCCCGGGATTCCCGAGAGGGCAAGCGCTTGCGCAGCAGCCTCTGCGCCGGACAATGGCTCCAACGCCCGCCGCAGCATCTTTCGTCGGGCGGCGAACGCTTGCTTGACCACCTGGGCGAACTGTGCCGGATCACGCACAGGTGCCAACGGGGTCAGCCGCGGCCGCAAACGCAGAACGGTCGAGGTGACCGCGGGACGCGGATGGAAGGCACCTGGACCAACGTGAAACAGGATTTCGCCCTCGGCCTGCTGCTGCACCATCACTGACAAGCGGCCGTACACCTTGCTGCCCGGTCCCGCCAGCATGCGCTGGGCAAACTCTTTCTGCACCATGAGGATGGCGCGCCCGATCACCCGGCCGCCCGCGGCGGCGTCGGTGATGGCAAAAAGGAGCGGCGACGTAATCTGATAGGGCAAATTCCCCACCACCACCAGCGGCCGTCCTGCCGCGCGCGCCGCCGCGGCGAAATCAAAATCCAGGGCATCAGCGCGCTCGACCCGCAGGCCAGGACTCGGTCCCATCTCCTGCTCGAGCAGCGCCGCCAGTTCCGCATCATGCTCGATGGCGATGACTTGGCCGGCTTGCCCGACCAGCCGTCTGGTGAGCGCGCCCAACCCGGCTCCAATCTCGACCACCACGTCGTCGCTGCCCACCGAGGCTGCCACGACGATGCGCTCCTGCACACGCGCATCCACCAGGAAGTTTTGCCCCCAGGATTTCTTGGCGCGCAGCCCGTGGCGCTGCAGAATTTCGCGCATCGATGGGGGACGCTCAGCGGGGCTAGGCCGAACGTCCCTCATAGAGGCAACCCCGGATCCACGCTGAGATCCAAAGGCGCCCGCTCGCCCCGCTCGATCGCCCAGGTGCCAGCCTGTGCGATCATGGCGCCGTTGTCCGTGCACAACTTGGGCGTCGGCAGGAAGAGTCGGAAACCGTCTTGTTCCGCAGCCACGGCCAGCGCCGCCCGCAGCCCGCGGTTGGCCGCGACGCCGCCGCAGACCAGCAGGTCATGCAAAGATTCGCGCTTGAGCGCGCGCCGCGACTTGCGCACAAGCACGTCGACCACCGCAGCCTGGAAGCTGGCACAGAAGTCGGGCATCTGCGCTTGCTCCGGCAAGCCGCGCTCCCTCAAGCGTGTCGCCACAGCCGTCTTGAGACCCGAGAAGGAGAAATCGAGATCTTCACGTCTCGGCAGTGCACGCGGAAAACCAATCGATTCGGGATTGCCTTGGCTCGCCAGTCGGTCGATTACCACTCCACCCGGGTAGCCCAGACCGAGCAGCTTCGCCACCTTGTCAAAGGCCTCGCCCGCCGCATCGTCGCGCGTGGCCCCGAGCGCCTTCACCCGAGCAGGCCCGTCCACGCGCAGAAGCAGCGTGTGGCCGCCTGACACCAAAAGCGCAAGGTGGGGATAGGCCGGCGGCGCCGGGTTGCCAGGGTGGTCGAGAAACACGGCCGCTAGGTGCCCTGCCAGATGATTGATGCCGACCACTGGCTTGCCCAGGGCATAGGCCAGCGCCTTGCCCATTTCCACGCCCACCAGCAACGGTCCCACCAGTCCGGGCCCGCAGGTCGCCGCGATGCCGTCGAGATCGCGCGGCGCCACGCCCGCCTCGGCCAGGGCCCGGTTGACCACCGGCACCACCGTGGCCAGGTGCTGGCGCGACGCCACCTCGGGTACCACCCCGCCGTACTCGGCATGCACCAGCACCTGCGACGCCACGACATCAGAGCAAACCCGCCGGCCGTCCTCGACCACAGCCGCGGCAGTTTCGTCGCACGAGGTTTCGATGCCCAGAACCAGCATTTCCGTGCGCGCTGCCCGCTGCTACAGGCTGTCCAGAACCGCGCGCAACTCGCGCGCGTGGCGGCCGGTGGGCGCAAGCTCCAGGTACTTCTTATAGGCGGCCTTGGCTGCGTCTGGGTTTTCCATCTCCTGTTCGGCCCCGCCCAGGAAGACATATGCCTCCGCCAGATTGGGATTGACCCCCAGCGCCTTCTTCGCCCAAGACCGCGCCTCAGCCGCGTGCTCGCGATCCAGCTCTACTCTAGCGAGAATGACCATGATGTCCGCCGCTTCAGGCTCGGCCTCGATGGCTGGCCGGCACGCCGCCAGGACCGCCGTGGGCTTGCCCTTTCCGCCAGCATCGAGCTTGCGGCAGCGTTCGCCCGCCGTCGCTGGCGCAGCGGAGCCGGGCAAGGGCGGGCGGTCCTGGGCGACGTCGGCCGCTTGGTTCAGCGTCCTGCCAGATGCCACCCTGGGTTGACTTCCCTGCCCGGCCGCGGTCGCCGGCTGCGCATCCGCCGAGACTGCGATCGGTTGTCCGGCGGCGACCGGCGCAGCGGTCGGGGGCGCGCCTGGCACCTGGTCGACAGGCTGCGCAGCTCCTCGATTTGCCATGGCCTGGCCCGCCTCGATCGCCGACGAAGCATTCGCGAGTGGCGCGGTTGCGGGCAGCGATCCGGGACGAGAAGACGGGCGGGACCGGCTCCCGGTCGGGCCGACCCGCGTGGCGAACAGGCCGGCGCCGACGAGCAAGGCGAGGGCCACGACGAAGAGCGGCCACCGACGCTCGTGGGGAAGAACGTCGCCATCCATTTTGGCGACGGCAAGCCGGGCCTCGACGCGCTGGTCTTCGCTGAGCAACAGCGTTGCCTCGGCCATTGCGGGCTGCCGGTCGGCTGGCTGGGTCTGCGGTGCTTGGTCGGAAGTGCGCGCATCTCCGTGTCCGTGCTCTGGGGCGGAAGGTGACGGCTCGTCCGAACCGCCGGCCGAGGGCTGAGTCGCTTCGGCGCCAGCCTCCGCACCAGGCGCTGCGGCTTGCAGCGGCTCGCTCTCCGCCGCTGGCTTGCTCTCGGTTCCTTGCGCCCAGCCGCCCCAATCGGTTTCGCGCGCGGCCTGGCCGGCAGGCTGGGCTGCAGACGCCGCGGTTGGGCCCGCGCTTGCGACCGGGGCGAAGTCGCCAATTCGAGGCGCAAACTCGGCGGTCGTCCGCGCCGGGCGATCGTGGTCGCTGACTGGTGCCTGCCGGGCAGGAGCTGCCCAGTCCGCTTCGGCGAGAGCCTCAGGTATGGGAATCCCCTTCAACGTGTCGGGCTTGGACGTGACTCCCTCTCCATCTGCCGCTGACTTCGCCGGCGCGGCTGGTGTGGCGCTGACCCCACCCGTGCCTGGCAGCCCAATCGCCAAATCCGCAGTTTCGCGCCAGGAGCTTTCCACCACGGCCGAGGCTTCGAGCGGAGATGCTGCCTCGGCCCTTCGATCACTGCTTGGCGGCAGAGCGGGCCCACCCACCGGCTGTGCATAGGTGAGTTGTGGCTGGGGGAATTCCGCGGTGACTCGCGAGCTGGAAACGCCTCGGTCCGGCGTGGCCGACCCTGCCTGCCCCTGCGGGGGCGGGGTCGCGTCGAGTGATGGCATCGTGATGTCGAGCGAGAAAGTCTTCAGCGTCTTGGTCGCGTCGGGAGCCGGCCGGCTCTGCCGGCCGCGCACCATCGCGGGAGAGTTTGGCGAGGCCGAGCGCAGCGAGTGGGGTGGGTGTGGGCGTGGGGGGCCGAAGGGCGGAGCGAACCCTTCCAGGGTTCCCATGTCAGCGGCCTGCCGCTCGCCGCTCGCCTGCACATCGTCGGCCGCGGGCGGTTGCCCGCCCGCCCCGATGTCCCTCGACCCACCCTCCTCAGTTTCTGTCACGAATTGCCGACCTGCACTCGCCTCGTCAGCGGATGCAGCATCCTCTGCACTCCCCTCGGCCAGCCAGCGCGCAAGTTCACCCCCTGGCTCCGCCTCGCCGAGCCGGCCGGCCGGCTCGCGAGCATAGATTATGCGTTGCCCAAACAGCTTGCTGGTTATGGTCAAGGCCTCAAGGTCGGGGAAGTCGCTGTCATCGATCACGGCCAGCAGACTGCGCGTACCGTCGCAGAGCCGAAGGATGCCATTCATTTCGTCGGGCAGATCAGCCAACTCCTCGCCCAGTACGCGAAAATCGACCTCAACCACGTTGTCCAGCGCGGGCAATCTCTCAAGCAGCCGGGTCCATTCGTCGAGCCGCCGCATTCCCTCCATGAGCAGCGCTGCTGATGGAAGATCGATGACATCTCGGCGCCGGATGGGCTTGAACTCGACCTCGAACCGCCCATCCGACCACGAGAACAGGCGGTACATAGCCTCGGCGCCCGACAGCCGACCTACCTCGGCGTCGATGACCCGACCCTCACGGAAGAAAACCGCCCCGCGCCGGCCATCGCGATTGACGATGTGAATGATGCCGGATTTCCGGTTGAGGTCGATGGTCTGTACCAGATCCACCACCCCTATGTCCGACAAGTCGCCCGCGAACTTGGTGCGCCCTTCGCGCCGCGACTCGAGCCGCTCGCGTTCGGCGCGTTGGAGCGCGGTACGGACACGGATGCCGATCTCCTTTATATAGACGGGCTTGGTCAGGTAGTCATCGACCCCCAGTTCAAGTCCCCGAATCTTGTCTTCAATTGACTTGCGGCCCGACACGAAGAGGAACGGGATCTTCGCCCACTCCGGCTTGGCCTTGATCTGGCGGCACAGGTCGAAACCGTCCGTCCCGTCGAGGTCGGTGTCCGAGATGATGAGGTCAGGGAGCCCCGCCTGCAGCGCACCCAGCGCCTCACTGACCTGGGTCGCGGTCACCACCTCAAAGCCGGCTTTCTTGAGGCTGACTTCGAGAACCCGCAGGCTCTTGGGATCGCCGTCGACCAGGAGGAGACGACGCTTGCTTTGCCCTGTGTCCATGGGAGGCCTTGGCTGACCCGGGCGATTGTATCCCCGGCGAGTACGGCTCGCACGTGGCGTGGTGGAAAACTGCACAGGTCGGCGGGCGTTTCGGCGGCAGGAGGGGTGCCTTATATATTGTGTTGTGCTAGGTATTGTAGAACACAGTTATATACAACGCATATAATGGCTCACTAGGCTAATGCAACGGAATCCCTTGATCAATCCGGCCACGGCCGCGTCCACGACCACGACCTTCCGCGGCTATCGCGGGATTGTGGGCAGTTGGCCTATACTCGGTTTGTGCGCGAAGACGAAGTAGCCTGTTTGGCGAGACTCGCCGAGAAATGGAAATCCCCGCTCGCGTCCGAGACGGCGGAGCGCATCATCGAGTTTTGTCGCCTCCTGCTGAGATGGAACGCTCGCATCAATCTGACTGGAGCTCGAACCGTGGCGGAGGTGGTTGGCGAGCATGTCGTGGACGCCTTTGCAATGGCCCGTCTAGTTCCTCCAGGATCTTCAGTCGTCGACGTTGGTGCTGGTGGCGGCCTTCCGGGACTGGCGTTTGCCATATTGAGGCCCGACGCCCGACTCACCATGGTTGAGCCGCGGGCCAAGCGGGTCGCATTCTTGCGCACTGCCGTGCGCGAGTCGCACTTGGCCGGCACAGCGGTGTTCCGAGGACGCGCAGACGCTGTAGACCGCGGCGGCTTCGATGTCGCTGCTTCGCGCGCGACATTTCCGCCCGAGGAATGGCTCAGTGTCGGTCTAGGCCTGGTTCGGCCCGGCGGACTGGTGCTGGTCTTTGCGGGAGACTCCTGGAGTCCTGGGCAGTCGTCCCTTCGCGCCGTCAACGAACTTCGCTATGAGACTGCAAGCGGAAGAGGCCTATGGCTCGGCGCGTTCTGTTCCACGTGAAACACTAGACGATTGACACCACAGGCAAGCCCTCTCTATGGTCGGACCCGTGCTCCCAAGCTTGGACGCCGACCTCCGGGCCGACCTGGTCTCCCTCGAAGCTCAAGACCGGATCCGATCCTGTCCTGCCGCCTCCGGCCTGTCTCGAACCGCCCCGACGATCGACGCTCAGCCCCTGCTTTCCTTCTGCTCCAATGACTACCTCGGGCTGTCAGGCCACCCTGCCCTGGCTTCCGCGGCCGCTGCTGCCATTGCACGTTCCGGACTTGGCGCTGGCGCGTCCCGCCTGATCGCCGGCGATCTCCCCGAACACCGTGAACTCGAGGCCGCCCTCTCCACCTTCCTGGATGTGGAAGCGGTCCTTCTCTTTCCCTCGGGATACCAGACCAACCTTGGCGTTCTCTGCGCGCTGGCAGGACCCGGCGACCTCATTCTGTGCGACCACGCCAACCACGCCAGCATCATCGATGCCTGCCGGCTCTCACGTGCGCGGCCGACCTTCTACCGGCATCTCGACCTCTCCTCAGCCGAGAAACGGTTGCTCGCACTGGCGCCAAACGCCCGCCGGAGGTTCCTCGTCACCGAGTCACTCTTCGGCATGGATGGTGACGTCGCTCCCCTGGCCGAGCTGAAGGCCCTCGCCAGAAAACACGGCGCGGCCTTGGTCGTAGACGAGGCACACGCACTTGGCGTGCTGGGGCCGGGCGGGCGCGGCCTATGTCACGAGGCCGGGGTCACGCCAGACGTCCTCATCGGAACCCTGGGCAAGGCTTTCGGCGCTGCTGGCGGCTTTGCGGCCGGCAGTGCGACCCTCCGAAAGTACCTCCTCAACCGCAGCCGCTCGTTCATCTTCACCACTGCCCCACCCCCGTCTGTTGCCGCCGCCGCCCTCGCTGCCCTGCAGATCATTCGTGGAGATGAAGGCCAGGCAAGACGGGAGGCCCTAGCGGATCGGGTCCTGCAGCTCAGAAGCCGGCTTCCCTCCAAGTCTTCCGCGCTTCCCTGCTCCCCCATTCTTCCCATCATCTTGGGGCCAGATCGTGCGGCGGTTGCCGCCTCTCGCGCCCTGCGAGCCAACGGCTTCTTCGTGCAGCCAATCCGCCCTCCCACCGTGCCCGAAGGCACCGCCCGCCTCCGTGTCACCCTCTCGGCAAGTCATCGCCCTGAAGACGTTGACTCCTTCGCCCAGGCACTCGCCCCCTTCATCCCCCAATGACCCTTGAAGAGCTAGACCGCAGCTACCTATGGCATCCCTTTACCCCCATGCGCGAGTGGCTGGCAGAGCCTCCCCTCGTGATCGAACGGGCAGAGGGAAACGAACTCATAGATACTGAGGGGCGCCGCTACCTGGACGGCGTTTCCTCTCTCTGGGTAAACCTCCACGGACATGCGCACCCGGCCATAAACGCCGCGATCGCCGAACAGCTTGCCAAGGTTGCTCACAGCACCCTGCTCGGCCTCGCCAGCACGCCATCGATCCTCCTGGCTGAGAAGCTGGTGGCCCTCGCTCCGCCTGGTCTAACGCGCGTGTTCTTCTCTGATTCCGGCTCCACTTCTGTTGAAGTTGCGCTAAAAATAGCCTTTCAATTCCAACAGTTACGTGGCATCGCCGGCCGCGTCAGATTTCTTGCGCTGCGCCACGCATATCACGGCGACACCATCGGCTCTGTCTCACTCGGCGGCATTGACACCTTCCATCGCGTCTTTCAGCCCCTCCTCTTCCACACCCATCACATCAATCCGACCATAGACGAGCTGCATCAAGCCTTCGCTAGCCACGGTAATGAGCTTGCCGCCTTTGTGCTTGAACCCCTGGTTCAGGGCGCAGCGGGCATGCTCCTGTCGCCCCCCGGCTTCCTGCGCGAGGCCCGATCCCTATGTCACAAGCACGGCGTGCTCCTCGTCGCCGACGAAGTGGCGACCGGCTTTGGCCGCACTGGCACCATGTTCGCCTGCCAGCAGGAAGGGGTCACCCCGGATCTCCTCGCCCTCGCGAAGGGCCTGAGTGGAGGTTACCTCCCAGTGGCAGCAACCATGGCCACCGAGGAAGTGTTCCGCCAGTTCCTCGGACTGCCCGAGGAGCGCCTCACTTTCTTCCACGGCCACAGTTTTGGCGGCAACGCCCTCGGTTGCGCCGCTGCACTGGCTTCCCTTGAGATATTCGAGCGCGAGCAGACGCTTGCCAACCTGCCCCACAAGATCGCCGCCCTGCGCGCCCGCCTTGGCGAAAAGATCTCACCCCTCCCCCACGTGTTCGAGATCCGCCAGAAGGGCCTCATGGTCGGCATCGAGCTCCGACACTCGGGCTCCCGTCCCTACTCCGCCGAGGAGGCCATTGGGGCGCGTGTCTGCCGCATCGTCCGACGCCACCGGGTCATCCTACGCCCGCTCGGCTCGGTGGTGGTACTCATGCCTCCACTCTCGATCACTGCCGACCAGATCGACCACCTCGTGGACGCCACTGCTGCGGCTATTGCCGAGGCCACCTCCGAGACCTCGCCCGCCCGCTCCGCCCCTCTTCCCCAACCGTCGCAGTACCACACAGTTCCTGCGCCTCTCCGAGGCATCTTCCTTGTCGGCACAGATACAGGTGTTGGCAAGACTACGGTGGGCGTGGGCCTCCTTGCCTTGGCACGAGCCCGCGGGCTCACCCCAGTCCCCTTCAAGCCGGTGGAAACTGGAGCCGCCCCCGAACCCGAAGACGCCCTCCGCCTTCGCTCTGCCGCTGGCCGTGGCGATCTTGCGCGCGAGATCATCTGCCCCTACGCCTTTCCGCCTCCGGTCGCCCCCGCCCTGGCCGCTGAACAAGCTTCCACTCGCCTGACTCTTGCGGGCATCGTGGCAGCGGCACACCGCGCTGCCATGCACGGCGATTTCCTCTTGGTCGAGTCAGCCGGCGGAGTCCTCTCGCCCTACTCTGAGGACCTCACCGCCGCGGACCTTGCCGCCGCGCTCGGACTTCCTCTCCTTCTCATCGCACGCAACGCCCTCGGCACAATCAACCACACGGCCCTCGCCATCGCCGAGTTGCGCCGCCGTCACCTCCCCCTCACCGGCGTACTGTTCGTAGACACGACGGCCGTGTCCACACCCGACCGCGCTCACAACCCTCGACTTGTTCGCGCGCTCACCGGAGTCCGCGTTCTCGGTACACTTCCCTTCCTCCCGGTTCCCACACCCGACGGACTCGCCGCAGCCCTTCGCCTCAACCTCGACGTCGACGTACTTCTCCCCAGCCTCAGCTAGCCGGCGCTGCCCGGGACTTGGGGAAGATCACCACCCGACGCGCAGGCCCCTCGCCCTCGGACTCCGTACTTACCCCCGGATGCTCAGCCAACGTCGTGTGCACCACCTTGCGATCATGCGCGCTCATCGGTTCCACGGGAACCGGACGTCCCGACCGCACAGCCTTCTCTGCCAACCGCCGCGCCAAGTCCGCCAATGAGTCCTCCCGCCGCCCCCGATAGCCCTCGGCATCGACGATCAGCGTTGCGGCCTCGCCCGGCTTCTTGAACACGATTCGACCAACCAAATACTGAAGCGCATCTAGCGTCGCGCCCTTCTTCCCGATGACCAGCGCGGACTCCGATCCATGTGCATCGAGGATGATCCTCTCGCCGTCGTCAAACGCACTCACCTCGGCGTCAACCCCCATGCGCTCAAGCACCTCCCGCAGCACCTTCGCTGCTAGCTCACGTTTGTCGCCCAACGCTCCCTGGTCACTCATTTGCTGCCCTGTTGTCATATGTTGAATGTGGCAATTGGAGTCGGCAGCGGCGGTGGTGCCCCGCGACTCTCGGGCTCGTGCCCCGGCACAGGAACCGCGGAAAAAACAACGCCCGCGCCTGCCTTCACTGCTGCTGGCGTCTTCTTTTCCGCGTCTGCTCCTCGCGTCGCTCTGCGCCGCCGCTCCGCTGGCCTCGCCTTTCCGGAAACCGCCCTCCTCAACGTTCCGCGTCGCTTCCCAACCCTGGGCATCCTGGCGCTCTTCGAGTGAGAACGCCCCTTGCCTCGGCCGCGTCTTCTCTGACTGCCGGTCCGCGCCCTCTTCTTCTTGCTCGTCACCTTCATGGTCACGTGGGACAAGACCCTACTTTTCACCCCCCTTGCTTGTCAACTCCAACCCTTCTTTCTCGAATACCTTCGCCTGCTTGCATCTCAACGGTAGGATAGTATACTTTTCCGTACAGCCCGCGCGCCGCTGCGTGCCATCGGAAATCGAAACTCTTTGCGTAGTCTCCAATACAGATTCCTATTGACGGGTCAAGACCGCCTTGGTAAAGTGCGCGCGCTTCGGCTTCCGGAGCGCGCTGTTTTTCAACATCACGAGAGGACCTAAATGGAGCCATCTTTCCACGTAGGAGACTTGGCGGTCTACCCGGCCCATGGGGTGGCGCAAATCATCGGTATTGAAACCCGCGAGATCTCGTCCAGCAAGCACACCTTCTACATCCTGAAGATTCTCGACAACGGGATGAAGATCATGATTCCGACGAAGAACGCCGGTGCCGTCGGTCTGCGCGAGCTCATCCGTGCCGACGAAGTAGACGAGGTCTTCGAGATTCTCAAGAGCCGGGAAGTTTCCGTGGAGGGCCAGACCTGGAATCGGCGCTACCGTGAGTACATGGAGAAGATCAAGACCGGTTCGGTTTTCGAGATCGCCGAGGTCCTGCGTGACCTGCAGCGCCTTAAGGGGGACAAGGAACTGTCCTTTGGCGAGCGCAAGATGCTCGACACTGCCCGTACCCTTCTGGTCAAGGAGATTGCCGTCGCGACCAAATCCAACGAGGGCAAGATAGAGGAGAAGCTGAACCGCATCTTCGCCTGCTAGCCGATTCCAGTTTCGCGAGGCCCCGGTTGGACTCCCGACCGGGGCTTTTTCATGTGCCTAGAGGTTCACACGTCCAGGTTGCGCACGTTGAGCGCATTCTGCGCGATGAACTCGCGGCGCGGCTCCACCAGGTCGCCCATGAGAGTCGAGAATAGGCGGTCAGCTTCGTAGGCATCTTCGACCCGCACCTGCAGCAGCGTGCGGCGCGCCGGATCCATGGTGGTTTCCCAAAGCTGCTCCGGATTCATCTCGCCGAGGCCCTTGTAGCGCTGGATTTGCAGGCCCTTCTTGCCCACCTCGTGCACGCGCTCCGCCAGATCTTCGAGGCGATTGAAGGCAAGCGCCTCGGACCCAACTTCTAGGCGATAGGGTGGGGGTCCAAGCACAGCCAGCTCTTGGTAGAGCGCGGTCAGGTCGCCGAACTCAGGGGAATCGAGGAATTGGAAGTCAATCACGGTGGGCCGCCGGATGCCCGCGGGTCGCACGGGAGCCTCGATCTTGTAGCCCCCGTGCTCGCTATCGGGCGCCAGCTTGAGCACCACATCCTTCAGCTCGGGCGCGTACGCATCGAAGTACTCCTCGAGGCGTGTCAACGCCTTGGCCAGGATCTTCGGATCGCGGAGATCAGCCTTGGCCAACCGTGCCGCCTTGACGATGGCGTCGATCAGACGTGCATCGCACTTGCGATCCAAGACCCTCAGCAGCCGTTTGTAGCGGCCGGCCTGCCGCGCCAGGTGGCGCAGTTTCTCTCCCGTGATCGCTCCGCCACCGGTGCTAGGTCGCAGCAGCAGATTCTCCGTCGCGCTCTCAAGCAGGAATTCTTCCATCGCCTGTTCATTCTTCAAATACAGCTCCCGCTTGCCCTTCTTGACTCGGTAGAGCGGCGGCTGCGCTATGTACAGGTAGCCGCGCTCCACGATCTCAGGGAAATGCCGGTAGAAGAAGGTGAGCAGCAAGGTCCGGATGTGACTGCCGTCCACGTCTGCGTCGGTCATGATGATCACGCGGTGGTAGCGGATCTTGTCGATCTCCTTCTCCTTCTCGACCCCGCAACCCAGCGCGGTGATGAGAACCACGATCTCCTGCGAGGAGAGCATCTTGTCGAGGCGGGCCTTCTCGACGTTGAGGATCTTGCCGCGCAGGGGGAGGATGGCCTGATCTTTGCGGTTGCGCCCTTGCTTGGCTGAGCCGCCGGCGCTGTCACCTTCGACGATGTACAGCTCGGAAAGGGCCGGATCCCTTTCTTGACAGTCGGCCAGTTTGCCCGGAAGCGACGATATGTCGAGGGCGCCCTTGCGCTGCACCAGCTCGCGTGCCTTACGAGCCGCGTCTCTCGCACGCGCGGCCAGCACCGCCTTTTCGATGATCTGCTTGGCTTCGCGTGGATGCTCTTCCAGGTAGCGACCGAGGCGCTCGTTGACCACGCGTTCGACAATGCCTTTGATCTCGGAGGAAACCAGCTTGTCCTTGGGCTGATTGCTGAACTTCGGGTCAGGGTGCTTGACCGACACCACCGCGGTGAGCCCCTCGCTGATGTCGTCGCCACCCAGCCCGTTCTTGAGATCTTTGAGCAATCCCGCGGACTGGGCATAGCCGTTTATCGTGCGGGTCAGGGCCGCGCGGAACCCAGTCAGGTGCGTGCCCCCATCCTTATTCTTGATGTTGTTGGTGAAGCAGTAGACCGCGTCCTGGTACGAGTCGTTCCACTGCATGGCGATCTCGACCTGGGTTTGCTCCTGCTCACCTTCGATGACGATGGGCTTCTCATGCACCGGCACCTTGGAGGCGTTGAGGTCCGCCACGAACTGGCCCAGGCCACCCGCGAACTGGAACTCGTGCGACTTGCCGCTGCGCTCGTCCTCTAGCGTGATGGTCAACCCACGGTTCAGGTACGACAGCTCGCGCAGTCGCTGCGACAGCACCTCGAAGCTGAACTCCGTGATGCCCCCAAAAATAGTGGGGTCGGGCTTGAACGTTACTTTGGTGCCGGTCTTCTCCGACACGCCGATCGCGTCGAGGCCAGTCGCGGGATCGCCGCGCCGGTACTCCTGGTAGTAAACCTTGCCGTCGCGCTTGATCTCCAGTTTCAGCCACTCCGAAAGGGCGTTGACCACCGAGACCCCCACGCCGTGCAGCCCGCCCGAAACCTTGTAGTTCGAGTGGTTGAACTTGCCTCCGGCATGCAACACGGTCATGACGATTTCTGCCGTCGGCCGCTTTTCGGTGGGGTGCTCGCCGACCGGGATGCCGCGGCCGTTGTCTTCCACCGACACGGAATCGTCAAAGTGAACGGCTACGTCGATGCGATTGCAGAACCCCGCGAGCGCCTCGTCCACAGAGTTGTCCACCACCTCATACACCATGTGATGCAAGCCCGAGCCGTCATCCGTATCGCCGATGTACATGCCCGGCCGCTTGCGCACGGCCTCCAGGCCCTTGAGTACCTGGATGCTCTCTTCGTTGTATTCGCTTGCCGCCCGATTCGGGTCTTGACCCTGGGCATCATCGACATCCGGCGCCATGACAAAAAACCAAGAAGTTACAGTTACATAGCACCCGGAATCCGGGGTGTAAAGGAAAACCGAACTGGCTTGGTTTTGATCTGCATGGGAACCCTGAAAGGGTTCGCTTCGCCCTTCGGCCCCCCACCTGCCACCACCCCCCGCTCGCTTCCCCCTTCGGGGACTTCGGGACCTGCACCTTCCCCACCACACCCGCTCGCTACGCTCGCGCCCTCGCGCTCGGCCTCGCCAAACCCTCCCGCGATGGTACACCGCCGGCGAAGCCGGCGGGCTCCCCACGCGATACCTAGCAACGCCGCAACGCCCCTCCGCAGACCTGGTAGTCAACGCAACCAGGCAACGGGGGCAAATGGTCTCGCTCGGTTACTGTGATGAGACTCTGGCAAGAGAGGGCGGCCATCGCCTCAAACAAACTCCGCCGTCTCTCCTCGTCTAGTTCACTCGCCACATCATCCAGCAGCAGGAGAGGCGCTTCTCCCAGCACCTCACGCAAGTGTTCCAGCTCCGCCAGCTTGAGAGCGAGCACGAGCGAGCGAAGCTGCCCCTGCGATGCGTGTTCGCGCGCCAAATGGCCCGCCAGTTCCAACTCCAGATCATCTGTCTGCGGGCCGAATCCGGTAAAGCCCCGTCTCTGGTCAATCTCCCGATGTGTGAGCAGACCATCTCGCAAGGCGGAGACGACTTCTCCCTCGCTGTCCACCGCCTCGACCCGCCGATCACTTCGGTAGCGCATGCCCACGGCGGCTTCGCCGTGAATCTGGCGAAACGTTGCTTCTAGCCGCGGCAAGAGCGAGCGCACCGTCTCACGCCGCCGAATCACGATGCGCGCTCCCGCCTCGGCGAGCTTCTCGTCGTAGCTGGCCAGCAGCGTGGCGTCCACGGGACCGCGGCGAAGAAGAGCGTTGCGGCTCTTGAGGAAACGCTCGAAGGTCAACGCCTCGCGGAAGTAGGGCCGGTATGCACCAAACACGGCCCGGTCGAGAAACCGCCTCCTTTCTGCTGCCGCTGCCTTTGGCAGCCGCAGGTCTTCCGGCCCAAAGAACACGGCCCCGACGCCCAGCAAGCCGGATGCATCCCGCCGCACGGCCTTGCCGTCGAGAAGCGTGGTTTTGCGGCCTTGCGAGATCTGAATCTTGATACCACGGTCGATGCCGCGCACCGTGATCTCGGCTTCGACGGTAGCGCCCTCACTGCCCCAGGCGACCAGGTCGGATAGGCTGCTCGTGCGAAAGGAGCGAAAACAGAGCGCGGTATAGGCTGCTTCTAGGATATTCGTCTTTCCTTGCCCGTTCTGTCCGAAAAGAACCGTGACGCCCGGCCCAGGCTGAAGGACCACCGAGACGAGGTTTCGCCAAGCGCGGGCCCGCAACTCCCTGAGGATCATGTCAGCGTCGCGTGGGGAGCCCGCTGGCTTTGCCGGCGGCGAACCATCGCAGGGTTTGGGAACCCTTTCAGGGTTCCCATGATCGCGTCGGCGAAGGCGGGCTTTGCCCGCCGGAGCCAGAGCGCGGGAGGGGTTGGGAACCCTTTCAGGGTTCCCATGTCAAAGCCGCATGGGCATGACCACGCCAAGGTAGTCGCTGTCATCAGCGGGACGGATCACTGCTGGGTCCAGATCCTCGCCCAACTCCAGCCGGACGTTCTTCGAAGCCATTTCCGACAAAAGGTCGATGAAGTAGCGTGCGTTGAATCCGATCTGCAGCGACGATCCCTTGTACTCCACATCCAGCTTCTCACGCGCATTGCCAAGATCTGGGTTGTCTGCTTCGATGGCCAACGAACCCTTCTCCAGACTGAGCCGGATGCCCCAAGTCTTGTCCGAGGCGATGATGGACACTCGGCGAAGCGCGTCCAACAGAATCTCGCGCTCGATCACTATGATCTTGTCGTTCTCCTTGGGGATGACCTGCTCGTAGGGTGGGAATTGCCCCTCGCTAAGCTTCACCGTGAGCAGCATGTCGTCGGCGCGAAGCACGAAGTACCCCTGGTGCACGCCGATCTCGCAGGCGGCCTCCCTGCCTTCTATGGCCCGCCTGATCTCCGCCACCCCTTTGCGCGGAATGAGCACTCCGCTTGCCAGCTTGGGTCCCTTGGCCAGTGCTTTGCCAAACTTGGAGAGACGATGCCCGTCGGTCGAAATCATGCGGGCGTTCTCTCCGTCTGCCTCGAACAGCACGCTGGCCAAGTGAGGTCGGGTGTCATCCTGCGAGATGGAAAAGACTGTCTTGCCGATCATCTCCGAGAGAACCGCAGGATCAACTTCGCTCAGTTCCGCATCAGCCACCGCCGGAAGTTTCGGGTAGTCCCTCTCGCTTATCCCCACTACCTTGAATTCCGCTCGCCCGCTCCGAATCTCTAGCCAGTTGTGCTCCGTTCTGCGCAGGTGAACCTCTTCGCCCGACAAGCCCTTTGCAATCTCAAAGGCTTGGCGCGCTCCAACCGTCACGCCTCCTTCCTGCTCAACCTTGGCAGGTAGCGTTACCACCATCGTAACCTTGAGATCTGTCGCCGCGCATGAGATGCGATCCACCCCCTCACTGCGAATCAGCACATTGGCCAAGATCGGCATTGTACTTTTGCGGTCGGCTATGCCGTGCGCCAGATAGAGACCCCTAAGTAGCTTGCTCTTGTCGATCCGAATGTCCATTAGTCACCCTCGTTCTGTTGTCTCATCGCCGGTCACTCTGAATCTACAAAGATCTGATCAAAGAAAGCAGAAGTATAAGGCCATGTGGATTCCTTGAAAGAACAGGTTTCTCGTCGCTAGAAGAGGGGAGAAGCCTGGGGAAAAAAGGGCAGCATGAAGGGGACGGCATCCTCATGACCGGAGCTCGAAGATTGTCACGCTTGAAACCACAGCTTTGTCCCAGAGATTTCGACAGTCAACTGTTGATAGAGGAGGATACCGCTGGGTCGCTCATGAGAAGGAAGGATGGAGAGAGCGAGGCAGGGAAAGCCACGCGACCCAGAGCGGTATCGCCAAGAGAACAGGCAGCCAGACCCGCGCTAGGGTGCCGCAGGGCTCAGCGCTGACGTAGGTGGCTTTCGAGCGTGGTGACCACGCTACGCAGATTGGCGTCTTCAGCCACCAAGCGTTCGATCTTCTTGACCGCGCTGATCACGGTTGAGTGATCCTTGCCACCGAAGTGGCCGCCAATTTCGGGGAAGCTCGATCCGGTGAGCTTGCGCGCCAAGTACATGGCGATCATGCGGGGCCGGGCGACAGACTGGATGCGCTTGGGCCCTCTCAGATCGTGCAACTTGATATCGAAGTACGTCGCCACCTCGCGCTGGATGGACTCGATACTGAACCCCTGTGGGGTCGCGCTCACCAGGTCCTTGAGGACCTCGTCAGCAAACTCCTTGTCGATGCTGCGACCGGTAATTGAGGAGCGAGCTGACAGTTGCAGCAACGCACCTTCAAGCTCACGAACATTCGATCGGATCGCGGTGGCGATGGCCAGGGCCACATCATCACCGAGGGCCATCTGTTCGATCTCGGCCTTGCGCTTGAGGATCGCAACCCGCGTTTCCAAGTCGGGATGCCCGATCTCTGCGATCAGCCCCCAGGCGAACCTGCTCTGTAGGCGTTCCTCGACGCCGGGCAATTCGGCGGGCAACTTGTCGCAGGTGAGGACGATCTGCTTCTGCGCAAGATGGAGGGCATTGAAGGAGTGGAAGAACTCATCCTGCGAGCTGTCCTTGTTGGAAAGGAACTGTATGTCGTCGACCAAGAGAATATCTGGCTTCTCGCGGTAGTACGAGCGAAACTCCTCCATGAGGCTGATGCTGCTCGGCTGCCGGCGCTGGTTCATCATCGACCGGATGAAGTGACTGACGAACTGCTCGCAGGTCACCACCGTGATCCTCCAGTCAGGGTGCTGGCGGTGGATCTCGTGCCCGATGGCGTGCAGGAGGTGCGTCTTCCCGAGCCCGACACCCCCATAGAGAAACAAGGGATTGTATTTTGAACCTGGAGCGCTGGCCACCATGCGCGCCGCCGCATGGCCAAACTGGTTTCTTGCGCCGACCACGAATTTCTCGAAAGTGTAGCGGCTGTCTAGGCCGGCTGGCGTCGGACGCCAAGCGGCGACCTCCCTGACCGACTCGCCCACGGCTTCCTGTGGCTTGGCTGTCATTGGCGACTCCTCCGGGACTTCGAACTCCACAGCGAACGACGTGTGGGCACGCATCTGCAGATTCTCTAGAATGGAGGGAAGGAAGTTGTCTTCGAACCACTCCTTGTGATAGCGATTAGGCGCTCGCAAGCGGATGCGACCTTCGCTTATGGCCAAGCACTCGATGGGGCGCAACCACTGGTCGCGGTTAGCCGGCTTGACCCTTTCCTCGATCGAACGGACAGCTTCGCCCCAGAGCTCTATCATTGTTCTATCCACAACAAGGCCAGTAGAGAAAACCAAACGATGTCAGCAGGTTGGGGGCTGTTTTCCCCTGTTAATCAACAGGCAAGACCGGAATCCGCCCAAGGTGCCCTCTCACGTGGGCCCCGGGGGACCACCCGATGGCAGGTGGCTTTAGTATCAATCCAGCATCTGACCGACAAGCCCAAAAACCGGTTGCGGTGAAAGGTCGAAGATCAGGGCAGATTTCTTGTTGGCAAAGACCGCAGAACTTGTGGCGGGCTGAGCGATGCGGTCTTGGCTCCGCGCGAACCGTTCGCGATCGCTGGGGAATTTGGCGACGCGAGGATCAAGTATCCCGATCGCCGCGAGATCTGCGGGCCTGGCGCGCGACCGAGCGAGAGAACCAGCGCAGGATGCGGCTTGGCGGAATCGAGAGCGAGCGACGAACGACTTCTCCGACGGGCGGAAAGCCTCACCAAGCAGACCACTTTGGCAAGCGCCGTCGACAAGAAAACGGCACACCCGCTTGCAGCCGACGGTTCTCGACGGGCCTCGCCTCCCTGAGCGGACGCGTGCGCGCCGCCAGCCTCGGTGGACTCGACTCTCTCAAGCGCGCAGACGCTTCGATGCTTGGCAAGATCGACAACCATCTGGCAGCGTCCATAGATTCGATATGGGCCATGGCGGCGTTGACACCGCTCACCCGGGGTGCTAGTTGAGCGGTCCCACACGGTCGAAAAGCCGGAGGATCACGTGTCGAAGAGGACTTTCCAGCCACACCGAAAGAGCCGCAAGCGAACCCATGGCTTCCGGAAACGCATGAGCACGCCGGCCGGCCGCGCGGTGCTTCGGCGCCGTCGGCGCAAGGGGCGCAAGAAGCTCACCGTGAGCGTGCCCCAAAAGTAGGACCCGTGAGCGACAAGGGCCGCCAGCAAGGGCTCGGCCGCAGGGATCGCTTGCGAGCGCGATCGTCTTTCCTAGCGGCGCAGCGGCGCGGGCGCCGGATTTCTGGGCGCAATCTCGTGCTATATGCGCTTTCCCGTCCCGAGCAAGAACGCAAAGAGCGGGCCAGAATTGGGCTCACCGTGAGCAAGAAAATCGGCAATGCGGTGGTTCGCAATCGGGTCAAGCGGTGGCTCCGCGAAAGCTACCGCCGTATGGCCTCATCTGCGCCCGGCGGCACCGACCTTGTTGTCATCGCGCGTTCCGCGACGGCGCACAGCACATACCAGCGCACAGCCGAGGAACTGAGCGAACTCCTCGTGCGGGTGGCAATGCCGTGAGACTTGAACCCTCTCATGGCGGTCGGGTAGCCCGCAGTTTCGCGCGCGCGCTCTTGCGGGGTTACCGAGCCGCCATCGCGCCTGCCATCGGTCCGGTCTGTCGCTTCACGCCTTCTTGTTCGGTCTATGCCGAAGAAGCCGTGGACAGGTGGGGTGTGGTGCGGGGCGGGTACTTGGCCTTGCGCCGCGTGCTTCGCTGCCACCCCTTTGCGCGTGGTGGCCCGGATCCGGTTCCCACTGCGTGGGGAGCCCGCCGGCTTTGCCAGCGCCGCGCGTGGCGTACCATCGCGGGAGGGTTTGGCAACCCTCCCAGGGTTCCCATGTCAGACGGCAGGGACACGTAGGAGACGCCCATGGACAAGCGGCTCGGCCTGGCCATCGTCGTTTCTATCGCCATCTTGTGGGCTTGGTGGAAGCTCTACCCGCCTCCACAGCCGGCGCCTCCGGTTGCCCCGTCCCAGCCCAGCGCGACCCACGAAGCCATGCCTCCGAGCCCGGCGGAGCCCGCAAAGACGGCGCCAAATGCAGCGGCGCCCGTGTCCCAGCCGGCTGCGCGCCCACCGGAACAGCAGCTTGTGCTGGACACGCTCGACGCGCGCTACCTGCTGTCGAGTTGGGGCGGCACGCTTCGCCAGGTGAAGCTGAAGAATCGGCAGTTCTTGCTCAACCGCCGCGACCCAGAGAGCGGCATCGAGCTCGTCAACACGGGAAAGCCGGAACGCGCGCCTCTGCAGACGACCTTCGCCAAGGCGGATTTCTCGCTTCCCGATGACACGGCCTGGGCAGCCGAGCAGCCCGCCCCGGATACGGTCGTCTTCCGCGCGCAGACTGACGTCGTCGCAATTGAGAAGCGCTTCCGGAGCGAACCGGACCGCTACCGGCTGAACTTCAGCGTGAGCGTGCAGAACAAGAGCGACAAGGCGCAGTCGCACGGCTTGATTGTGCATCTGTATGCCCAGCAGGATCCCGAGAAGAAGGGAGGCGGCTTCATGAGCTACGCCTCGGCCAACCTGGCGGAGCTAGTTTGTTGGGCCAACGACAAGGCCCGCCGCTCGGCGGTGGAGCCCCTTGCCAAAGAGCCCATCGACTTCGTGGGTGGCGTGCGCTGGGCGGCGGCAGGCGAGAAGTTCTTCACCATAGCTGCCGTGCCGTACCCGGAGAGCCCTCCCAAAGAGCGCCGGTGCGGCGCACGCGCGCTTGACCCGCTCACCGGCGAGGTCTTCCTTTCTCTGAGCAGCCGAACTTTGGCGCCTGGCGAGAGGACCGAGTACGCCTTCGAGGTCTTTGCCGGTCCCAAGTACAACAGCGATCTGCAAAAAGTGCAGCCAGGCGGCGAGGATGCGCACCTGGCGGACGACGTGGACGTCACCTTCGCGGTGCTGTCACGGCCGATGTTGGCCTTGCTCAAGCTCTTCTATCGGCTCTCCGGCAACTGGGGCGTGGCCATCATCCTGCTCACCATCTTCGTCAAGCTGGTTACTTTCTATCCCACGCAGCGGACGCTGCTCTCGGGGAAGAAGATGCAGCGGTTGGCACCCAAGATCGCGGCTTTGCGCAAGAAGTACGAGAAGGACAAGCAGAAGCTGGGCGTGGAAACCATGAACCTGTACAAGGCCCACGGCGTCTCGCCGTTTGGCGGCTGTTTGCCCAGCCTGATCCAGATGCCCATCTGGATCGCGCTGTTCTCCACGCTCAACTACGCGGTCGAGCTGCACCGCTCGTCGTTCCTCTACATCGCCGACCTGTCGGCCAGGGATCCCTACTACGCCACGCCCTTGCTCATGGGCGTGGTCATGTTCCTGCAAATGCGCATGTCGCCGGCTGGCACGGATCCACAGCAGCAAAAAATGATGGCGTTCATGATGCCGATCATGTTCACCGGGTTCTCACTCTTCTTGCCAGCGGGCCTGTCCACCTACACGCTGACCAGCTACCTGCTTGGGATCCTGCAACAGCTCTACGTGAACTGGCTCGACCGACGCCTCGCCGCTGCGGCCTAGATGCGAATCCGCCAGCACGTCAACCCGCTCAAGGCGAACTTCTTCCAGATCGCGGTCGAGCCACCGGAGCTGCCCGCCGGAGTCCCGCTCGAGGTGGAACTGGGCTCGGCCGAGGCCCACTTCCTCATGGCCCGGGCCGCAGAGGATGCCGGTTGCTGCTACGTGGGCGTCGAGATCCGCCGCGACCTTGTGGCGCTCGCCAACGCCACCTGTGAGCGACGGGGGCTCAAGCAGGTGCGCAGCGTGTTTGCCAACATCTCGGTCGATCTGCCCCGGCTCTTCCCGGCCAGCCGGGTGAGCCGTTTCTTTCTCAATTTTCCAGACCCGTGGTGGAAGGCACGCCAACACAAGCGGCGCGTGATGTCGCCCGAACTGGTGGCCGAGCTCTTCGGGCTGCTGGCAGAAGGCGGCGAAATCTACCTGGCCACCGACGTTTTCGCCATCGCGCTCGACGCGATGGCGGCTCTGGAACACGACGTTTCGCGACGGTTCGTCAACCTGCGCGAGCCCTGGACCTTTCTGCGCGAAAGCCCCTTTGTCGCGCGTTCGCGCCGTGAACGACAGTGCGAGGCGGCGGGCATCCACATCTGGCGGCTCGGCTACCGGCGCATCTAACCTGGTTAGCTCTCCCACCACAGAGGGCACAGAGGACACAGAGGTCGGAGGGGAAGAAGGGGTTCGGACAGGACAGGAGCCCAACCCTTTCTTCTTTCCGGTCCGACTCTGTGGCCTCTGTACTACTAATGTCGCGTTTTTTCGCAAGCCGCGAAGATTCTCGACGACGACGCGACAACTGTAGAAGGTCGTGGCCGTGGTCGTGGCCGTGGCCGTGGTCGTGGCCGTGGCCGGAGTGATCCCTTTGGTTGCGGCCGTCAGGCTGCTCTGTGTCCTCTGTGGTGAAACAGCTAACTTCAACCTAGGTCGAGCTGAAGTTGTTCAAGCTGCAGGATGCGGTCGCGAATGGCGGCGGCCTTCTCGAACTCGAGCTTTTCGGCCAGGTCCATCATCTCGGTCTTGAGCTGAGCGATCGCGCCGGGCAGCTCGTCGAGCGGCAGGGCGCGCTTCCCTTTCTTGGGCAGGGCGAACTTGCCCAGGTCGACGAAGTCATCTTGGGCGGTGCCCGACAGATCCTGAATGGCCTTGACGATGGTCTGCGGCTTGATGCCGTGCTTGCGGTTGTGCTTTTGCTGCAGGTCACGCCGCTGCTGCGTGATGCCGATGGCCCGCTTCATCGAATCGGTTTCATGGTCGGCGTACATGATGACCTTGCCGCGCACGTTGCGAGACGCGCGGCCGATGGTTTGGATGAGCGAGCGCTCCGAGCGCAAGAAGCCTTCTTTGTCGGCGTCGAGGATGGCCACCAACGACACCTCGGGCAAATCCAGCCCCTCGCGCAGAAGATTGATCCCCACCAACACGTCGAAAGTGCCGAGACGGAGATCGCGCAGGATCTCGATGCGTTCCAGCGTGTCGATGTCCGAGTGCAAGTAGCGCACGCGCACGCCCAAGTCGGCGTAGTACTCGGTCAGATCCTCGGCCAGGCGCTTGGTCAGCGTGGTGACCAACACGCGATCGCCCGCTGCAACCCGGGCGCGGATCTCGCCCAGCAGGTCGTCGACCTGCGAGGCCACCGGCCGGACCTCGAGCTCGGGATCGAGCAGCCCGGTCGGCCGAATGACCTGCTCGACCAGTACCCCTCCTGCGCGCTCGATCTCGTAGTCCGCGGGGGTGGCCGACACAAAGACGACCTGGCGGATGCGCGCCTCCCATTCCTCGAAGCGCAGCGGCCGGTTGTCGAGCGCCGAGGGCAAGCGGAAACCGAAGTCCACCAGCGTCTCTTTGCGCGAACGGTCGCCCTTGTGCATGGAGCCGATCTGCGGCACGCTTTGGTGAGATTCATCCACAAAGGTCAGGCAGTCTTCGGGGAAGTAGTCGAGCAGGGTCGGCGGTGGTTCGCCCGGTTTGCGGCCCGAAAGGTGGCGTGAGTAGTTCTCGATGCCCTTGCAGCGGCCCATCTGCTCCAGCATTTCGAGGTCATAGAGAGTGCGCTGCTGCAGCCGCTGCTCCTCCACCAGTCGGCTGGTGGCGTGCAATTCGACCAGGCGCTCGCGCAGCTCCTCTTTGATGCTGCTCATGGCTCGCACCAATTGCTCGCTCGGGGTCACGTAGTGCGAGCCGGGGAAAATCGAGACCTCCTCCAACTTGCGCAGTACCTTGCCGCGCAAGGGGTCTACCTCGGAAATGGCTTCGATCTCGTCGCCGAACCACTCCACGCGCAGGGCCTTTTCCCTTTCGTAGGCCGGGAAGATCTCCACCACATCACCGCGCACGCGGAAGGTGCCGCGCGAGAAGTCCACATCGTTGCGCTCGTACTGGATCTCGACCAGGCGACGCAAGACCGCATCACGCCGCACTTCTACGCCAGCGGCCAGATCGACCTTCATGTCGAGATAGGCCTCGGGCGCACCGATACCGTAGATGCACGACACCGACGCGACGATGATCACATCACGCCGGGTGAGCAGGGCGTAAGTGGCGGCGTGGCGCATGCGATCGATCTCTTCGTTGATCAGCGAATCCTTTTCGATATAGGTATCCGTGGATGGGACGTAGGCCTCGGGTTGGTAGTAGTCGTAGTAGCTGACGAAGAAATGGACTGCGTTGTCGGGGAAAAGGGCCTTGAACTCGCCGTAGAGTTGGTGGGCCAGCGTCTTGTTGTGAGCCATGACCAAGGCAGGGCGCTGGGCCTGGGCAATCACATGCGCCATGGTGAAGGTCTTGCCACTTCCCGTGATGCCGAGCAGGACCTGCGCCGGATCGCCGCGCTTGACCCCGGCGACCAGTTCCTCGATGGCGCGCGGCTGATCCCCGGTGGGCACAAGATCGCTTTTCAGCTTGAACGGCGTCGGCATTTCCGTGTCTCGACAGATCGGGCGCGCGCGACATAGTCTAGCGGTCAAATGGCGCTCGTGCTGCGCGGATACTACGCAATTCTCGATCTGCCGGGCGAGGCGCCCGAGGACTCGGCCGCTCTGCTCGCACGCGCAGGAGAGCGGCTGGCGGCACGGCCCGCGTGCCTGCAGCTGCGGGCCAAGCGCATGGGCGCATCGGATCTCCGGCGGCTCGCGGCGCTGCTCTTGCCCGCTTGTCGTGCCGCAGGCGTACCCCTGTTGGTGAATGACCGACTTGATGTGGCTCTCGCCGCGGGTGCGGATGGCGTGCATCTCGGGCAAGACGACCTGCCCCTGCGCGACGCCCTACGGATTCGCGCCAGCCACCGTTTGATCGTTGGTGTGTCGACGCACAACCTGGCGCAGGCGCAGACCGCTGCGCGCGACGGAGCCGACTACATCGGCTGCGGCCCCATCTTTGCCACGCAAAGCAAGGCCGACGCAGGGCCACCGGTCGGGCTGGACCGGCTGCGCGAGGTGTGCGCGGCCGTATCACTCCCTGTGGTCGCCATTGGTGGGATCACGTTAGCGACCGTCGACGCGGTGGCCGCGACTGGGGCCAGCGCCGCAGCAGTCATCGCAGCCATCGACCAGGCCCGCGATCTTGTGGCTGCCGCCAGGCGCGTTGCTGAGGCCTTCGCTACACCCGCACCGCCAGCACGAACTTGAGGTAGTTGCCCTCGGGAAAGCCGGGATGCACGGGGAAGTCAGGGGGAAGGCCCTGACGCTCGATGACCCGCAACTCAAAGCCCCGCGTGGCGGCGCCTTCTGCCAGGGCCTTGTCCACTTCAGCGGCTGACAGCTTGGCCGCGTTGCTGGCAAACGCGAGCAGTCCACCTGGCTCAAGTACGGCCGCCGCAGCCCCGGCCAGCTCAGCCAGGTCTGCTGCCGCCGAGAAAGTTCGGCCGGGGCCCGGCCCGTGGGCAAAGGTCGGCGGATCGCAGATCACGATGTCGAAACGCCGGTTGCGTGACAAAAAGCGCTCGAGAATCTTGCTGGCCTCGCCGGTGACCTGCTCCATGCGGGCCGGGTCGAGGCCGGAGAGTTCGTAGTTGCGTCGCGCGCGCGCATGGGCCTTGGCCGCGGTGTCCACCGCAACTACTTCGCTGGCGCCCGCCTGCGCCGCGCGCACGGAAAAGGCCCCGGTGTACGAGAAAAGATTCAGCACGCGACGCTCGGCGGCCCGCCGGGCCACGCTGTCGCGCCCGAGGCGCAGATCGGGAAAGAAGCCCACGCCAAGGGGCGCTGTCACATCCACCGCAAAAAGACAGCCGGCCTCTTCGACCACGACTTCAAGCGGGGCCTCGTCGCCGCGCGCGCGGGTGGCGGGATCCGCGGGAGCCTGGCCGCCCAGGGGCCGGAGGCGCTTCTGTTCGTAGATACCTCGCGGATGAATCGTCTCCGCGATCGCGTCGAGTAGTTCATCGCGCCAGGGCAGGGCGCCCGTCGAGTACCACTGCACGACCACGAAGTCGGCGTAGCGATCGACGGTGACACCGGGCAAACCCTCACTCTCGCCTGCGAATAGGCGCAGGGCGGTGGGCTTCTCAGATCCGAGCAGCAGCCAACGCAGTTGCACGGCGCGCTGGAAGCGTTTGGCAATGGTCCCGGCTCCGGGGTGCACCGGTTCGGTCGGATCGCGCGAAAGCACGCGCACGGATACCGAATGGTCCCGGTCCAAGTATCCGCGCGCAACAAATGCGCCGTTTCCCGCCATGAGATCAACCACAGCTCCGGTCGGCTCGCTGATAGTCCGCCCAGCCAATGCCTCACGGAAGACCCACGGGTGGCCGCTGCGCACACGCCGCACAACGTCGTCAGGAAGCCGATAGGCCCCCTCGCGAACGAACATCCCTGCAACCGGGGCGCGGGGGACTCTAGACGCATTGCGTTTCGGGTGGTTCATGTTGACACTCCGAGACAGCAGTGGTCGGGCAGGCCCAGGACAATGCAAAGCGAAGTAGCCACAGCGGGGTGGTGAACCATAAAGAGTGGCTCTTGCCCTGTCAAACGTGTTCACGCCCATACAGGGGATTGACTTTGAGCGGGCTCGCCGGGAAACTGCGTATGCATTCACCCACGTTTAGCGCGGTGAATTGCTTGCCATCCGAAAGAAAGGAAACTTCCCATGACGAGTGGGCCCGGGACGACGGGGAACACTGATGTGCCCCCAGATGAAGCCATTGAAGAGATCTCCGGCCTCCTCGAAATGGACGAATTGAATGCCGGCGGACCGAAGACTGCCGAAAGTTCCGAGGAGCCGGCGGCTTACGCCGCGCACGCTGCCTACGCGGGCAATGAACACGATGTCTCCATGGAGACGCCCGTACCTGTGGGGCTGGATTCGTATCTCGTTCCTCCTCCTGTCGCCGACGAGTCTCCCGCTGAACAGACACCCGGAGTGGAGTCGCCCTCGGCGACCAACCTTGCCTACGAGGATCTGCTTGAGAAGCTGGTCTTGCCCGCAACGCCAGCCGCTCCCGACGAGGCGGAGGCAGCCGAAGAGCCACCGCCGTTCGCCTCGGACCAGCCCAGCTCACCTCATCTTTCGTCCTCTTCCGGGGGCAACCTGTACCAGCCAGGCCCCGGCACCTCCGAGGAGCGCACCGTCGTCACAGCCAACCCGCTTCTGGCTGAGGAACAGGAGGCTGCCGCTCGCGAGGCCGAAAACTACATTCTCCCGCCGGCTTCGCTTCCAACCCCCGCCTTTGCCCAGCCACCGGTCGCCGCGGAGCCCGCGCGCGCGACCCTCCAGAAGCCCAGCCTGGACCTCGGCCTTGACCTGAATAAGGTCGTCCAAATCTCCTACAAGAAACTTGGGATCATGCTGCTCGCCACCCTGCTTTTGGGCGGCGGGTTCACACGGCTCATGACCCCGGCACGCGTGGTCGTGAGCGTGCCACCTGCTCAGACCCCAACCCTGGTGGCCAGGCCAGTGGTCCCGGTACAGCCGACGCAGCCAGCGAATCCCACGCCGCAGGTGGTGCCGCTGCCCAGTCCCGCCGAGCCGCCCGCACCTGCCCCGCCGGCCGCACAGCGCGCTGCTACTGCCGAAGCCAGGCCGTCCCGTGAAATCCCGGCCGCCGAACCCGCGCCGGCGGAGGCCACAGAGGGCGTACCCAAGACAGCAGCAAAGGCCAAAGTGCATCACGCCGCCAAGGCGTCCTCGCGACCGCCGAGGATCGCTGCGCCAAAGCCCGCCCCAGCCAAGCCGGTGGCACCCAAGAAGCAAGCCAAGGGCGGCTGGGTCGATCCGTTTGCCCAATAGCTGTTGCCGCGATTGTCCCCAGGCCGGGTGCGGCTATCTCGGTGCTCCCTCTTGCCTCGCCGCTAACCCACTGTTACTGTTTTACAGTTGCTAAAGGAGCCGCTCGGATCTGTCGACGGCTCATGGGGGTAACATGAGTCGACTGGGAGAGCTCTTACTGCGAGATCAGATCATCTCGCCGGAGCAGCTCCAACGCGCGCAAGAAGAGAGCAGGAAGTCGGGTGACCGACTGGGGAATGCTCTTATCAAGACCGGGGCAATTCCGGAGGAGGATCTGACCCAGTTTCTGTCCAAACAGTACGGCGTGCCTGCGGTCAACCTCGGGGAGTTCGACATTGACCCCGAGGTCATTGCTCTCGTACCCAAGGATGTGGCGATCCGGCATCGAGTGGTGCCAGTCAACCGCGCTGGCTCTTCCCTGATTGTCGCCATCGCGGATCCTTCCAACATCCTCGCCATCGACGATCTGAAGTTCGTCACCGGCTACAACATCGAGGCCGTGGTGGCCTCCGATGTCGGCATCTCGGATGCCATCGAGAGGTACTACAACCGCAAGGAGGAGCTCGACCTCAACAAGGTGATGAACGAGATCCAGGAGTCGGTGGAGGCGGCACCCTCCTCCGAGGCCGAGATCAATCTGACGGATCTCGAGCGCGCTGCCGACGACGCTCCGGTGGTCAAGTTGTGCAATCACCTCTTGCTCTCGGCCATCCAGAAGGGCGCTTCCGACATCCACGTCGAGCCCTACGAGAAGAGCTACCGGGTTCGGTTTCGCATCGACGGCGTTCTGCACGAGGAGATGGCGCCGCCGGTGAAGCTCAAGGCCGCGCTCTCCAGCCGCCTCAAGATAATGGCCCACCTGGACATCGCCGAGCGACGTTTGCCCCAGGATGGCCGCATCAAGCTCAAGGTGGGCGAAGACAGGGAGATGGACTTTCGCGTCTCGGTTCTGCCCACCTTGTTCGGGGAGAAGATAGTCCTCCGGCTCCTCGACAAGGGCAATCTGCAGCTCGATATGACCAAGCTTGGCTTCGAACCGGACCAACTGGCCGATTTCAAGTCTGCCATCGAAAGCCCGTACGGAATGGTGCTGGTCACCGGGCCGACCGGCTCGGGCAAGACCACCACTCTGTACTCGGCGCTCTCCGAACTCAACACCCTCACCGACAACATTTGCACGGCCGAGGATCCGGTCGAGTACAACCTTCCCGGCATAAACCAGGTTCAGATGCATGAAGATATCGGGCTGAACTTCGCCGCGGCTCTGCGCTCTTTCCTGCGGCAAGATCCCGACATCATAATGATCGGCGAGATCCGCGACTTCGAAACGGCCGAGATCGCCATCAAGGCAGCTCTCACTGGCCACCTAGTGCTATCCACTCTGCACACCAACGACGCACCTTCCACCATCACCCGTCTGCTCAACATGGGAGTCGAGCCATTTCTGGTCACGGCTTCGGTGCAACTGGTGCAGGCGCAGCGTCTGGTTCGCAAGATCTGTGCGAACTGTAAGCAACCCACGGAAACGCCCAAGGACGAGCTCAAGTCCCTGGGTGCGACCGACGAGGAAATCGCAACTGCAACTTGCCAGCGCGGAGCCGGCTGCCAGGTCTGTGGTGGTTCGGGCTACAAAGGTCGGGTCGCGCTCTACGAGGTCATGCCCTTCAAGGATGCCTTGAAGGAATTGGTGCTGCAGGGGGCGGCTGCGGTCGAGATCAAGGCAGAAGCCATACGCGTGGGCATGCGAACCCTGCGCAGGTCAGGCGTGCGCAAGATCTGCGAAGGTGTCACATCGGTGGACGAGGTCGCTCGCATAACCGCCGCCGATTAAAGGATCGCTTCTTGGAAAACAGCCCCAATCAGACGCCGCCCCCTCAGTCCGGTGGACTCACGGTCAACCTGCAGCAGCTGCTCAAGGCGATGGTGGAGCAGGGCGCCTCCGACCTGCACATTACCACCGGTACGCCGCCGCAACTTCGCATCGACGGCGTGTTGGTTCCCCTGCGGGTCAATCCGCTGACTCAGGTGGACACGAAACAGCTCTGCTATTCGGTCTTGACCGACACCCAGAAGCTGCACTTCGAGGAGGATCGCGAGCTGGACTTTTCGTTCGGTGTGCGCGGACTGGCTCGCTTTCGCGCAAACCTCTTCATGCAGCGCGGGGCGGTGGGCGGCGCCTTTCGAACCGTTCCGTTCAAGATATCGTCCTTCGCCGAACTGGGGTTGCCGCCGGTCATTGAGGAGTTGTGCAACAAGCCGCGTGGACTGGTGCTGGTCACCGGACCCACTGGCTCGGGCAAGACGACCAGCCTGGCCGCCATGATTGACAAGATCAACTCCGAGCGGCACGAACACATCATCACCGTCGAAGACCCCATCGAGTATCTGCACCCACACAAGAAGTGTCTCATCAACCAACGCGAGGTGGGCGCTGACACGGAATCTTTCAAGAAGGCGCTCAAGTACATCCTGCGCCAGGACCCCGACGTGGTCCTTATCGGCGAAATGCGGGATCTGGAAACCATTGAGGCGGCCTTGGTTACAGCGGAGACCGGCCACCTTTGCTTCGCTACCCTGCACACCAATTCGGCGGTGCAGACCATCAACCGTATCATTGACGTGTTTCCCCCGAATCAGCAGTCGCAGGTTCGCGCGCAACTCTCCTTCGTGCTGGAGGGTATCATCTGTCAGGCGCTGCTTCCGCGGGCGACCGGGCAGGGACGCGTCCCGGCGCTCGAGGTGATGGTTCCCAATGCCGCCATCCGCAACCTCATCCGCGAGGATAAGATTCACCAAATCTACTCCATCATGCAGATTGGCCAGGGCAAGTCGGGCATGCAGACCCTGAACCAAAGCCTGGCCAGTCTGTACCTGCGGCGCCTGGTCACCTTGGAGGAAGCCGTCAGTCACACCTCCGAACCAGAAGAGTTGGAGCAGATTATCTCGGCAGGAGGGGCCGCGCCCGGCGGCCGCCCGCCTCTCGGCGGACGACCGTCGTTGGGAAGGGGATAAACACAGATGGCTGCACAGCTCACTGCGTTCCTTTGGGAGGCACGTACCCGAACCGGCGACCTGAAGAAGGGCGTGATGGAGGCCGAGAACGAACAGGCCGTCCACAACAAACTCAAGCTTCAGCAGCTACAACCGGTGGCGGTCAAGAAGCAGCCCCGCCAGCTCACTATCAACATTGGCACCGGCGTCGGCGTCAACGACATCGTCATCTTCACCCGCCTGTTCGCCACCATGATCGACGCCGGTCTCCCCATCGTGCAGTGTCTGGAAATCCTGTCTTCGCAATCGGAGAACAAGCGTTTCGGCAAGATCTTGGCGCAGGTGCGGGCCAACGTGGAAGGGGGCCTTACCCTCTCAGATTCCCTGCGTCGCTTCCCCAAGATCTTCGACAATCTCTTTGTCAACCTGGTCGCCGCTGGTGAGGCTGGCGGCATTTTGGACACCATCCTGCAGCGCCTCTCGGTCTACATGGAGAAGGCGCAGAAGCTACGGCGGCAAATCAAGGGTGCCATGGGCTACCCGATTACCGTCATGTGCATCGCGGCCCTGGTGGTGACCGTCCTTCTCACCAAGGTCATCCCCACCTTCGAGAAGATGTTCAAGGACTTCGGTGGCGGCAAGCTGCCAGCGCCCACGCAGTTCGTGATCGATCTCTCGTACACCCTGCGCAACTATCTGCCTTACATAATCGGTGGCGGCATCGCGTTCTTCACCGGGATCAAACTGCTTCTCCGCACGCGCAAGGGGCGTCTGGCCTTCGACAGCATGCTACTCAAGTTGCCCATCTTCGGTATGGTGCTGCGCAAGACCGTGGTGGCGCGCTTCGCCCGCACCATGGGAACCCTACTGGCCTCTGGCGTTCCCATTCTCGATTCCATGGAGATTGTGGCCAAGACCGCGGGAAACGTGGTCGTACATGACGGCATCATGTTCGTGCGCGCGCGGGTGTCGGAAGGCAAGGATCTGGCCACGCCGCTCATGGAAACCGGTCTCATGCCGCCCATGGTGGTGCAGATGATCAGCGTCGGCGAGCAGACCGGCGCGCTCGACGCCATGCTGTCCAAGATCGCCGACTTCTACGAAGAGGAAGTGGACGTGGCGGTGGCCTCCATGACCCGGATGATCGAGCCTTTGCTCATGGTGTTCCTGGGCGCCGTCATCGGCGGCTTGGTTATCGCCATGTACTTGCCGATCTTCGAGATGGCCGGCAACATCAAGAGTGGCTAGCCACCGCATGGGTGAGATCGAAGCCCGCGCCACGCCCGAGACTATTCCCTTGGGTGCCGCGGCAGTGCGGGGCAAGGCCGACGTCGCACCGGGTGAGCAAGGCCGCCCTGAGGCGCTGCGAACTGTCACCTACTTGATGCTCGTGCGCACGGCGCTGGCGACCGTGCTCATGTTGTCTGTGGTCATTTTGGCTCTCACCCTGGGAAGCTCGGACACCCTCTCAGGGCCCTTCGGACGGTTCGTGTTCGCCCTGCTGGCAACGACCTACGTGGCCACCCTGGCCTACGCCCTCGGGCTTGGCCGCATCCAGGATCCGGTTCGCTTTGCCGATATCCAAATCGGCGTTGATCTGGTGTTGGTCACCCTGCTGGTCCACGCCACCGGTGGCGCGCAGAGCGGATACACGTTCCTCTACCTGGTCGACGTGGTAGCGGTGAGCCTTCTGCCCAAGCGCTTCTCGCCGGGCAACGTGGCCACCGCGAGTGCCTTGCTCTTCGTCGGAATCTCGCTCCTCGGCTACCTGCGCATCCTGCCACCCATAACCGGGCAAACGGTTTTTCCCTGGGACCTAACCCTGGAAGAGCTGGTATTCCGCTTGGTCGTCTATCTGGCGGGGGTGGTCTCGGTGGCGGCACTGGGCATGACCTTGCACGCCAAGACCCGCGAGGCGCGTGAGCGCCTGGCCCGGCACGAGCGGATCGCCGGCGACTTGGCGTCTCTGCACGAGAACACCATCCGCTGCCTGTCCTCGGGACTCGTGACCACGACCCTGGACGGATCCATCACTTCGATGAACGATGCAGCCTGCGAGATCCTAGGCATCAAGCCACCAGCGCCCTTGGGGCAACGGCTTGATGTATTGATTCCGGGCATGGTCGCTGCGATGGCCGAGGATCTATCTGTCGGCCGGGTGATTCGGCAGGAGGTGGAAGCCCTGCACGCAAATGGATCGCCTCGATGCCTGGGGGTTTCCGCCACCCCGCTGTCCGATCACACAGGCCAGACCGTGGGCCGCGTAATCCATTTTCAGGATCTGACCGAGCTGCGCAGCATGGAGGGAGCCGTGCGGCGGTCGGAGCGCTTGGCCGGCATTGGCCGGCTGGCGGCCAATATTGCGCACGAGATTCGCAATCCCCTAGCTAGCATCTCCGGATCGGTCGAAGTCCTGCGTAAGCAGCCCGGCACAGATGCGGAAGCTCGACAGCTCATCGACATCGCCGTGCGCGAGGTGGACCGGGTCAACGGCCTCATCTCGGGTCTGCTCGACTACGCTCGCCCGCGTACCGAGGACCGCCAGCGCCTGGATCTGGGCGAGGTGGTGACTGAGATCGCCAAGGTGTTCGAGCAGGAGCGTCGGTCTGCCGAGGTCCGAGTCGTCGTGGACGCGGAGCCGGGGGTGGCCATCGAGGGCGCGTCCGGACAGTTGCGGCAGGTGCTGTGGAACCTCCTGCGCAACGCCGTTGCCGCCATGCCACGGGGCGGCTGCGTACGGCTCTCGGTTTCGCGTCGCGATCGAACCAATGGCTCGGCCGAGGCCGTTCTCTCGGTGAGCGACACCGGCATAGGGATTCCCCGCGAGGATCTGGATCACATATTCGAGCCGTTCTTCTCACGCCGAGTTGACGGCACCGGCTTGGGGCTTGCCATCACTGCACGCATCGTGGAGGACCACAAGGGGACAATCGAGGTGTCGAGCGAGGTGGGCAAGGGCACCACCTTTGCGCTGCATTTTGCGGCAGCGGCGTGATGGCTTCTTGATCAGCCCTCAGCCCTGGAAAAACCGATTGAGCGCCCAAACCTCGCGGGCACGCAGGCCCTGGAAGCGGATGCCCATGCCGGGAAGCTGCTCCGCTCCGCCGGGCTCAACCCAGCGGACCTCGCCGCCCACTTCGATGGGCTCAGACTGCGTGGGAATATGGAAGCGGATCTGCACCCTGGTCTGCAGAGGAAGCGGTGCTGTGGTTTCCAGGAACACGCCTCCTAATGAGATGTTGCGAGTGGCCGCGACCTGTCGGTCTTCGCCGATGAGGACCTCCACTTCTAGGCGGCGCGCGTATCGGGGATCAGTTCGTCGAAAATGCTCAGACAAGTTATGCCTCGCTGTCGAGACGGATACACGATGCGGAGCCCAAGTTGAATTCCGCATCTCCCGCGGCAGGCTCGGCCGAGGCAAGCTCGCCCGAACCCACGCGGTTGCGTCCCACGACCACGCCAGTTTAGGTGAGGCGCGCAGGTTAATCAATGCGTCGCACGCGATTCGAGCAGAGGTCTGGTTGTCCTATCGTGTCAGAGATGAAGCGCCAGATTTCGGCTAGACTCACGCCGCCGATGAATCTCGACACCTACCCCTTGAGTCAGCTCGCGGCTCGCGTGGGCACGCCCTTCTATCTTCT
>Ga0182017_10000213_pt1 | contig 45652 bp, 39 predicted proteins | sample 712E3DmetaG_FD_120492 | JGI IMG/M metagenome (GOLD analysis project Ga0182017, IMG submission 120492) | Permafrost microbial communities from Stordalen Mire, Sweden - 712E3D metaG | ecosystem: Environmental > Terrestrial > Soil > Wetlands > Permafrost | place: Sweden: Stordalen | collected... | reverse complement strand
TGAAACATCAGCGTCATAAGTACAAAGAAGATAACGTAACCCCAAAATTTATGCGTCACAATTGCATCGATCTTATCCGTGTAATCGGTTTTCTTTGGGCCGTAGGAAACGGCTTCACCGCAGATCTTTTTAATCCATCGGTACCTTGACTCAACAAAAACGGAATGACGATCAAAGCCAAGTTCACGAAGCCGGTTATAATCTTGAGCCGCCCGATCCAGAACGGGCTGTGCAATTATTCCCTGGAATTCTTTGAGAGGACGGGGCGAAGAAAGAAGCATCGCGGCCACATGAAAGGCATCGTCTTCTTTCGTGTGATTATGTATAAGCAGCAGATTGATAAGTTCCCCGTGCTCCTCACCAACCGGTTCAGGAAGTTTCCACTTCCGCGCCTCGGGTGAAATTGAAAACCCATTAACGATTGCCGCTTTGAGCTCTGCAATGCCGGAGCGTTTGCTGCCTATTGTCGGGATAACTCGCACACCAAGAGTTTTAGCCAGGACTTCACTTTTGACATGGATTCCATTGCGCTCGGCTATGTCCACCATATTCAGCACAATAAGAATCGGATATCGTTGATCGATAATTTGCGAAACAAGATAAAGGCTGCGTTCGAGGTTGCTCGCATCGACAATACAAATAATGCCTTCGGGCCGATGAACACCGGCAAGCTTGCCTAAAAGAATGTCGGTTGCAACCTTTTCATCGGGGGAATTTGCAGATAAGCTGTAGGTGCCGGGTAAATCAAGAACTGCGACCTCCTTGCCGTCGTTGAATAAAATCGTTCCTTCTTTTTTCTCAACCGTAACGCCCGGATAGTTGCCGACCTTTTGACGCAATCCTGTAAGTTCATTAAAAATTGTCGTCTTGCCGCAATTTGGGTTGCCGATGATTGCTATAGAGGGATGTTGTGAAAGGCTGTTACTCATTCATTCTTATCGAGAAGGGGTGTCGCGGCGAATTCGATAATGATTTCGTTTGCAATACGCCTGTGCATGCCGATCCGCGTGTTGTTGACCTCGCAAATAAATTGCGAGGAATTCAAGACAAGAGTACGAATATTCGTATGCTTATTGAATCCTATCTCTCGTAATCTCTGGCAGGTTTCAGGGTGTGAATGAATGTCCCGGATAATACACTGCATACCCAATGGAACATCCGAAAGGCGTGTTTCTTTTTTTCTTGTTGAATTATCCATCGTCCGTTCCGTCATTTTCCGTTTTCAACTGAACATGAGATATAATAAGGAAAGAGAAAAGGCCAAACAATCCCTATTTATGGGGATGTTCGTTCTCAGCGTTGAGACAAAGAAGGAATAAATACATTGACGCCGTCGTTCTTCACAGAGAGGACAAACCTAACTGATATCATTTGACGAAATCAATCCATTGAGTAAAGCAAAGATCGTTAGTCCTGCGACAGTTTTAATTTGCAGTTTGCGCGTGATATTTTTTCTATGCGAAATAACCGTATGGAGACTGATAGAAAGTTTATCGGCAATTTGTTTATTGATCGAGCCGCAGGCAACTAATTGAAGAACTTGAAGTTCGCGAGATGTAAGTCCCTCTAATTTCCGTATTCTTTGAGGTATTCTATAGATTTCCTGTGCCGGCTCTCTTTTATATATTTCTGTTTGAGGAGACGATTCTTTTTCCGGTCCCGTAAGAGCGTTTTTGCCTGCAGTACGCCGAGAATGCTCTAATGGATAAAATAATGCGTCCTCCATCTCTTCCACAAGCGGCAGCAAAATATTATTTTCGATGCGTGTATGATCCTGAATATCTTTTTCTAAGCGGAACAATTCAAAAATCACTTCCTGATACACCGCATTCATCGAATCACCGCGCACATACTTGATAAGGATATTTTTCAGATCATAGAGTTTTTCATCAACGTCGGTATGCTCTTCTTCATAGACATGCATGGAATATTTCGAGAGTGCGCGCTTCTCCCGCGCCGATGCATGGGAATTATGGAAAAGCCGGTAAACGGTTTTCACATAAGGAAAGGTTGTTGTTTCTTCTCGATCCAAATGATTGAATAATTCGCGTTTGTATTCCAGGAAGAATCGTTTGATAAGCCTTAATTTATGAGAATCAGAAGGACGACGACGCAGCATACCCGTGAGCAGTTTTTCAATAAGCGGCACTTGAGTATGAATGTAATAGAAGTGCGTTTTCTTCAGATAATCGATAATCATCAGCACATTGAACGCTTGGAGTTTCTTTTCAGGGAAATACTGTTCGTTGGTATATGCATTAATGATTGTTAAAAAAAAATCGACGTCTATATTATGCTTCCGGCATATCATTTGTACGGATTTTTCACCAAAGCCCAAAGGAATGCCGAAACGGTCGATCACCGGCATCAGGAGATAATTGCCGTGAACGACATCCGCCATCTTCATATGAGAAGTAAAGAGTTTCAAGTGACAATCTTTCTATACATGAGAATGAACAGTTGAACCATAAGTATGGTTTCTTCCCGCATAATGCAGCGCATTCTTTTCACGGCACAAGTTTACCGGATAGTCTTTTTATTTCAATCCGATCTCTTGCTTATTCAACCGACCGCTTCTTCTTCCATCAGAAGAATTTTTATAAGTGAATCTGCCGTGTTTTTCTTCGGAAACTTCACGCGCCCGACAAAGAGCTTTGTTCAGGCTCTTCGTTTTTATTTTATGACGGCAGTAAGATCGAGATGTTCTCATGGGTGGTCAACCGATGACCAGTCCGAGTCCGAAACATAATGCAAAAAGAATCGTCGAGAAAGAAAGTTTCTGTAATTCCACATTCAGTTCCGCAGGCTTCCGATGCAGAAGAACTGCCCGGACGTTAAGATACAGAAAAGGCAGCGGCAAAATAAAGAGAAATTGAAAGACGGATTTGAAATTGAGAAGCGTATACAATAATCCGGCCGCTACGGCGCTGAGGATGAGAATTGCATGATAGATCTTTGCAAGTGAATTCCCCAGAACAAGAGCCACTGTCCGCTTCATCGCTTTTTCATCGCTGCGGCAGTCGCGCATATTGTTCAAATTGAGAACGCCCGTGCTGAGAAATCCAATGGAAGCTGCCGGAAGGAACACATCGAATCTAAATTCATGCGTATGCAGAAAAAACGTCCCGATCGCACCGACCAGTCCAAAGAAAATAAAAACGGAAATATCGCCGAGACTTCTATATCCGTACGGGTTCTTCCCTATCGTATATTTCAATGCCGCCATGACGCAGAGGAGTCCAAGAATAAAAAACAGAGCGGAAAAATCGAGAGGCATCCCTGCTGTCCCTACCCGGATAAGTGCAATTCCGGAAATCAGTACAGCAACAACGACTGCAATAATGGCTCCGATCATTTGCCGCGGAGTAATAGATCCCGATTGCACCATCCGTTTCGGCCCGATGCGCCCGGCACCATCCGTTCCGTTGACAAAATCACCGTAGTCGTTCGCCAAATTGGACAGGACCTGAAGCAGAATCGTTGTAATGGACGCAAGGATAAAAACATCCAGGTGGAATTTGCCTTCCGCCCCGGCAAGGAAACTTCCGAGTATAGTGCTCGACATTGAAAGAGGCAGCGTTTTCGGACGAACCGCAAGACACCATGATTTCCAATGCTCCTTTTCCATACGCATGAATATTCACCTATTTTAGAAGAGAATCAACCGAAGAATTTTCCCACTGTATACGATGATAAAACAGGCTTGTAAATTTGAATCCGCATATTTGACGGAAAAAGCAGTCCCGCATCAATAGTGCAACATTTTGTTTTGGCATAGAAATTGCATTATTTTATAGTGTTCTACCTGACAGACATAGATCGGTAATACTTTTGAAAATCGAATAAACATGTTTATTTCAATAAAATCGGTTCTCCATAATAGATATCACGATTTCTAATACTTTTACATGATAAATAAATTAAAAACGGTTGATTTCTTTCCAGAATCATTATGTTTTTTAATTTCTCTTGCTTCTCCTTCGGAGCAAGCTTAGATTGTTAAGAGACGGGGAATGAAGAAATGGAAAATTATAACAATAAAAGAAATACAATTTTACGGAATTCCCCATCTAAACGCTGCGAGGCAGTGCTTCATCTATGAATCGCTTCATTGATATGATAAATAAACAATCGTTCAGAGTAAAAATCATTACGATTCTTTTTCTTCTTTTTTCTCTTCCGCTCTATGCACTTGATCCTGCGAAATCCATTAATCAGTACGGGCATAACACATGGCTGCGGCACGACGGTCTGCCGGCAAACGCCGTCAATCGTGTCCTGCAATCGCATGACGGTTATCTCTGGCTGGGAACTTCTGCCGGGCTGTTTCGATTCGATGGAGTATCGTTTAGCAAGGTAAATATAGACGTCGGAACTACAAACGGTTATGAAATAATTTCCTCGCTTATCGAGACATCAGATGGAAGTCTTTGGATCGGCACAGGATTTGACGGTTTGAGACAATTGAAAAACGGCGTTATCAAACGATACGGTAATAACGAAGGGTTTTTTGATACGAACATCAACGAAATCCTTGAAACCCGTACCAAACAGCTTCTTATCGGGACATCGATCGGCCTTTTTCTTTTTGATCATAATCAATTCATTAAAATTTTCGACAAGCCATACTATATTACCTCAATAGCGGAAGATTCCGCCGGCAATGTCTGGATCGGCACACATGATGGTATCCGCGTTCTATCGGGTGATAGTCACAAAAATATTTTCAACGTCACTACCAAGGAAGGGCTTCCAAATAATTTTATTGGAGCCATTTATATAGACCGGCAATCGAATATCTGGATTGGAACAGCACGCGGATTGAGTCGATGGAAAAACGGATCACTCCGAAATTTCACGGTGAAAGACGGACTGACAGACGATCACGTAAATGCCATCTGCCAGGACAAAGACGACAACATCTGGGTGGGAGCACAAAAAGGATTAAGCCGCTTGAGCAATGGTCGTTGGACAACCTACCGGGATTCCGACGGTCTGACCGACAACGAAGTTTTAGCAATGACAGAAGACCATGAAGGTAGTCTTTGGATTTGTACATCAGACGGCTTAAATCAATTCAAAAACGCGAATGTCACAACATGGACCACCTATGACGGCCTTGCCAACAATTATATTGCAAGCGTCATACAAGCACCGGACGGAACGATGTACTTTCTCAGCACTGAAGGCAGCAATATTACTCAAATCAAAAACGGCATCATTACAAAATATAATATTCCTATAGGCCCTGCTTATTGCGCAAAAGACGGCAGCCTCTGGATCGGGCAAACCGGCTTTCTGTTCCACATCAAAAACAACATTCTTAAAAGCTATGACACGCTTTCCGGATTGCCGAAGAAATGGATTTCCGCAATCACCGAAGATGAAAAAGGTTTGTTGATCTACATTGATCACACCGGAATATTCCGGTTCGATAACGGCCGGTTAAACCCGTATATTCTAAAGAACGGCGGTCTATACCAAGCCAATGAATATGTAGTTTGTTTTTATCCGCAGCATCAGGGATTGCTGTGGGTCGGGACGTCAGATTCCCTCGTGAAAATTGAAAACGGTAATCTGACAGGTTACACAACAAAGGACGGATTGGCCGGCAACTGGATCAGTTTTATTTCCGAAGACCGGCATGGAGGATTGTGGATAAGTTCTCCGCAGGGCGGTCTTACGCATTATACAAATGGGAAATTTATTGCATATACTTCCAAGCTTGGTTTGTTTTCCGATGATATTTTTGCCGCGCTCAGCGACAACGACGGCGATCTCTGGCTGAGCAGTCCGCAAGGCATCGGCAACATTAAAAGAAAGAACATCGAAGATTTCGAGTCGGGTCACCTTTCATCCATCTCTACAAGAGTTTTTCTGGCGGAAGACGGCATGAAAACCGACGAATGTTTCGGCAATTGGCCCCCCGGTATCTGGAAAACTCTAGATGGACATATTTGGTTTGCAACAAAACGGGGAGCATCCACCATCGATCCTGACAATATTAAAACCAATAAGCTGCCGCCGCCGGTTCTGATCGAAAAAATTATTGCCGATCAACGCGAGATTTCAAATGAAAATTATTTCGACTTACGGCCCGGCACTGAAAGAGTGGAATTCCATTACACGGCATTGAGTTTTCTTGTTCCTGAACGGGTCAAGTTCAAATATTTGCTGGAAGGATATGATTATGAATGGGTCGATGCAGGAACCCGGCGAGTCGCATATTATACGAACCTGCCGCCTGGAAAATACCGGTTCCGGGTTATGGCCTGCAACAACGACGGACTCTGGAACGAGGCCGGTACTCGGATTGGATTCGGCCTCCTTCCCCGTTTTTACCAGACCTACTGGTTTACGGCGCTTTGTCTTCTCTGTGCTGCAGGAGCGCTCTTCGGCATTTATCGCCTTCGGGTCTGGCAGCTTTTACGCAAAGAAAAAGAATTGCAGGAAGGGATTCGTGAGGCAATGGCAAACATCAAAACTCTCAGCGGATTAATTCCTATTTGTTCGAATTGTAAAAAGATCCGCGACGACAAAGGCTACTGGGATCAACTCGAAGGGTATCTTCAAGAACATTCAACCGTACAGTTTTCGCATGGCATCTGTCCGGATTGTGCGTCCGTATTATACCCGAATTATACTCCTTCTCCTGAGGTCAGCGATAATTCACTGACCAACTCCGAAGACTGAAAAGGAACCGATCACATTGAAAGGGATGGGTTCTTTTTAACACGAAAAGGCCGGCGATGCTTCCACCACCGGCCTTTTGTATAACTCTTTATTTGCCTAATTTTTCTGTTCCGACAAAGAATAAATCCTTAAAATGTTCTTGAACTACAAGAACATCCCCTCGTTTGATTCCGTCCCGCAAAGAATGCGGGTTGTCCCAACCTCAGGAACAACCTGAGGTTGAGCCGCATTCGAGACACTTATAGCAGGAACCGCTGCGAATCATAATGCTGCCGCATTCATGGCATGGGGGAGCATCGGACTGCGTCTGAAAGACCACCTTTTCATTTCTTTCCAGTACGGAAGCAGCTTTTGCCGCCGCTGCGTTGAGAATCGCCGCCGGCTTCTTCGCCGTATCGGCGGAGATCTGCACTCCGCTCATTTCTTTATTCGGCTCGTCTTCTTTGAGAAACTTCTTGCCGAGCCAGCGGAAAATGTAATCGCTTACCGACTTTGCAATCGGAATATCGGGATTATTCGTAAAACCGCTCGGCTCATAGCGTGCATGGCTGAACTTATCGACCAGCACTTTGAGCGGTACACCGTATTGGAGCGCAATCGAAACAGATGTCGCCAGAGAATCCATGAGGCCGGAAATCGTCGACCCTTCTTTCGACATCGTGATAAATAATTCTCCCGGCGTGCGGTCTTCGAACATGCCGACCGTTACATATCCTTCGTGGCCGGCGATGCTGAATTTATGCGTGATTGATTCCCGTTCATCGGGTAAATGCCGGCGTGCCGGGCGTACCAATCCAGCCCCCTGCTGCTTTTCTTTCGACAACGAAGTGCTCAACGGCTGCGTGCGTTTGCATCCATCGCGGTATACTGCAATGGATTTGAGTCCCAGTTTCCACGCTTCGGTATACGCATTCATAATATCGCTTGCCGTCACATCGGTGGGCATATTGACCGTCTTCGAGATAGCTCCCGAAAGAAACGGCTGTGTTGCCGACATCATCTTGATGTGACCCATATAATGAATGGAACGTTTGCCATTTGCCGGCTTAAAGGCGCAATCGAACACAGATAAATGTTCTTCCTTCAAATGCGGTGCACCTTCAATCGTATCGTTTTTGTCGACAAAGGCGATGATATGTTCGATCTGTTCGCTGTCGTAACCGAGCTTCTGCAGCGCTTCCGGCACAGTTTGATTGACAATTTTAATCAAACCGCCGCCGCTGAGTTTCTTATATTTGACTAAGGCAATATCCGGCTCCACTCCGGTCGTATCGCAATCCATCATAAATCCGATAGTTCCTGTCGGAGCGAGCACCGTTGCCTGTGCATTGCGGATGCCGTATCGACCGCCGAGTTCAACGACATCTTTCCACGATTGCACTTGTGCCGCATACAATTCATCCGGAACCATCATTTTTTCGATTCGCTCCGCCTGCTCGCCGTGCTTTGCCATTACAATCAACATAGCATTGCGATTGACCTCGAACCCTTCGAACGGGCCTTTGACCGCGCTGATGCGCGCCGATTGTTTATACGCTTCCCCGGACATCAGCGAAGTAATTGCTCCGGCAAGCGTGCGTCCGGATTCGCTGTCGTATGCCGCACCGCGGGACATTAACAATGCACCGAGATTTGCAAATCCGAGACCCAGGGGTCGGTATCTGCGGCTGTTTTCCGTAATGGCCGGGGTCGGATAACTGGAGTTATCAACGGAAATTTCCATTGCCGTGATCGTGATCTGCACAGCCCGGCAGAACGATTCGACATCGAATTCTTTATTTTCTTTGCGAAACTGCATCAGGTTGAGCGACGCCAGGTTGCATGCTGTATCGTCTAAAAACATATACTCGCTGCACGGATTGGAAGAATGTATCGGAGCGGTAGTAGAACATGTATGCCAGTTGTTAACGGTTGTGTGGAACTGGATGCCGGGGTCGCCGCAAATCCAGGCCGCATCCGCCATTTGTTTGAGAAGATCACGGGCACGGAATTTTTCTATCGGCTGCCCTCCTTTGACAGCTTTGGACCAGAATTCTTTATCCTCCGAAACCGCTTTCATGAACTCATCCGTGACGCGTACGGAATGATTTGCATTTTGATAGAACACGGAATCATAAGCTCCGCCGGGAACGTTAAAACCGCCGTTATATCCGGCTTCAATCAATGCCCATGCTTTTTTCTCTTCATCGGCTTTGCAGTTGATAAAGCTGACGATGTCCGGATGCTCGATATTTAAAATAACCATCTTTGCGGCCCGGCGTGTTTTTCCGCCGGATTTGATAACACCGGCAAACGCATCGTAGCCCCGCATGAAGGAGACCGGACCGGACGGCGTTCCGCCGCTTGTCAACTTTTCTTTTGATGAGCGAAGCGTCGAAAGATTGGATCCGGTGCCGGAGCCGTACTTAAAGAGCATTCCTTCGGTCTTCGCAAGATTTAAAATCGAATCCATCGAGTCCTGCACGGAATTGATAAAACATGCGGAGCACTGCGGTTTTTCTTCGATTCCTACATTGAACCATACCGGGCTGTTGAATGACATGTATTGATGAACCAGCAAAAACATGAGTTCATGATAAAATATTTCCGCATCTTCCTGCGAAGCAAAATAGCCGTCTTTCACACCCCATGTATAGTAGGTTCTCGCAATACGATCGACCATCTGCCGCACACTGTTTTCCCGTCTGGAAGAATTCATCGGACCGTAAAAATATTTAGAAACAACAATGTTGGTTGCCGTCATTGACCAGAATTTCGGTACTTCAACGTTTTTTTGTTCAAAAATCTTTTCGCCTCGATCGTTCGAAATCGTCGCATTGCGCATTTCCCATTCGATTTCATCGAACGGGTGGACGCCCGGCTTGGTAAAGTATCGTTTAAACCGCAGCCCTTTCGCATTAAAAAACTGTTCTTCGCTAACCGATCCACGTAAAGCTTGTGCAGGCTGTGTATCGCGCATGTGTTTTTCTCCTTGCTTTATGGAACCCACGTTCCTCGATGAAAAAAAAATCCCGGCAACTCCTCAAAACTTCAGTGTTGCTTCTTATTCTTCAATTTAAGAAGAGACAATAAAACGGATGGTACCTTCTTATAACAGATGTCTTTTCGGTCAACTAAAGATGTGAAAGGGGAACTGCCTCAGCTAACCATTTCGAGTTACAATTACTTGTAAATATATCCGGTTACACCTCTTTAGTCAAGTTAATATTTAAGTTATTTTTTGCTTATAATTTTCTTTAAGAATTAACTTGACACAGTGAAGAAATATTTTAATAATCCTTCGACATTGATGTTTTCAACAGATCGCTCTTGCTGTTTAGAGAACGATCTCAATGACTGATTTTATGACAACACAATCGAACACGCTGCTTTCAAGTCTTCCCGTATATATTCGAGCGCAAAAAAACCAGCGCATAAACCGGCACGCTTCTTTTAATTTCCATCGCCGTAATTTATAAAACAGACGGCATCGAAGAATAGTTTCAAGCATCACTTTAGGTAAAGCTCTTACGGATTGAACCGGAAACATGCAGAAAGCCTGCAAACTGATTTATGGTTCATCATTCAGCTTGAAAAGCCCAATGCCGCTGCAAATGGAGTATTCATTTTTTACTCTTGCAAATCACTTCATTTTCGTGACATTGTGCCGCATGGAATACAATATTATTTATTTGGAACGGCACGAGAGACGTGGACGAGAACTCATGAGTTGAAAATAGATGTCGCAAATCCGTCTTAGAATGAGATACAAATTCCCGCGGAATCGGCTTTTCGTTCACGTCTCTCGATCTGATACTGCTGAAAAGTATTTTATAGCAGTTCTTGTAATCGCTGAAGAAAAGAGAAAAAGTTCTTAATGGTCAAGGGGCGATTCCATACGTGCAGGCTTACGCTTTACAACACGGTCCGGAACGATCCATGCATCGCGGTAGCCGAGATCGATAAACTGAGAGAGCTTCTGACCCGCATCGTAGCGTGTAACATAATCTCCGACGCGAACTTTATAGACGGGAGAATCAAAAACAATATAAATCGAATCTGCCGGAAATTTTTGCTCTGCAATTACTTTCATCGACCCGGCCTCATCGATACTGGAAGTAGAGAATATCTGAATTCGAAAACCCTGCACGATTTCTTGCTCCACTTTCATGCGGTCCTGCTGCATGCTGTCCTGCTGCAGAACGATCGGCTGGTTATGCAGCGAAGGCAGTGTCTTTTCCGGAACTTTTTCCGTATGAACATCAATTTCTTTTTCAAAATCAACCGGGTTTAATGTCGTCTCATATTCCGCCAACGGCGCTTTACGTTCCTTCGGCTTCTCCTGGCGGACTTCTGTGATCTCTTGAGATGCTCCGCATCCCATACAAGAGAGACTCAAGAGGAGGGCTGCCATAATTGAGCAATCCTTTATGGTAGAATATAATTGATCCAGCATTTTTGATATTCCCGTGGATACTGTTTTTGCATGGTCTTCATAAGATCGGCAGCTGCCTGCTGATCGGAATATTTACCGATACTAACGCGATAAATCTTTGCAGATTCAACAAAACGATTAAAGACTGGAAGATTGTTAAACCTCTGTTTGGCGATCTTTTGCGTGCGTAAAGCATTCGATGCTTTCATGTACGCTCCGACTTGAATAGTGTACATCGGATTATCAGGTCTCTCAATTTTTAAACGCAATGATACTGATTTATTCTTAAACACCATCGATGCACGCACTGTGTCTTGCTTGGCTTTGAAACGCGGCGCCAATCGAACTTTTTTCACAGCGGTTTTAAGTGAATCGATCTTATGTTCCTTCGAAGTATCCCGTGCGGCTGTTTTCGTGGAAGTACGAGATGTATCAATGGGCCCCGAAATCCGAACAGGTGTCTGCACACGGCCGCCGGATCCTGTTTCTTCCGAAGAAAGACAACCGGCAAAAAGAAAAACGATCACAGAGACTGCACTGAGAAAGAGGCGATTCACAAGTCTATCCTAAGAATTCGTTGGAACTGCAGGCTGATCGCCCGCTGCGATGAGAATGCTTGAACTTGTACCGATCCGTGTTGCCCCGGCCGCAATCATCGCCAGTGCTTGTTCTCGAGTACGAATCCCGCCGGAAGCTTTGACCCCTATAGCCGCCCCGACCGTTTTTCGCATCAAAGCAATATCGTGCACCGTAGCGCCTCCTTTTGAAAAGCCCGTCGATGTTTTTACAAAATCAGCTCCCGCATCCTTGGCAAGCGAGCATACAATAATTATTTCTTCATCCGTCAACAAGCATGTTTCGAGAATTACTTTGGTCGCCGCATTTCGAATTCGCGCGGCTTCTACAACCGCAGCAATATCATTCCGGACAAAACTGCAGTCGCCGGATTTCAACATGCCGACATTGATCACCATATCCACTTCCTGGGCACCGTCCTGTAATGTCTGAGTCGTTTCAAAAACCTTTGCTGCCGTCGACGTCGCGCCGAGCGGAAAACCGATAACCGCGCATACCTTCACTGAACTGCCTCTCAGCAGCTTCGCTGCTGTTTGAACATATGAAGGATTGACGCAAACTCCGGCAAAACCATAGTGCAGCGCCTCGGCGCACAATTGCTCTATTTCAACGCGGACTGCATCGGGTTTTAAAAGCGTATGATCGATCATCCGTGCAAGATTCATTCTTTATTCGTTACAGTGTGGATGTGAAAGAACATTTCCTGTTCGGAGTTTCTATGCAAAATCGCCTTACTTAGCTTGAACGTTGCTGACATTCAAGAAAAGCTCCGTCTGCCGAGATACTGTTTTCATTCCGCTCCGTGCATTAATATACAATATTTATTTTGAGTTACAAGCGTGCGGAACCGCAAAACCACCTCTTAAAGGAATAAATCTCCTTCTGCAAGAGGATATCCCCTTAGAAATTCTTCGATGCCAAGCCTCCGCTTCCCTTCCTGTTGAAGTTCCTCAATCGCAACCGCTCCATGTCCGGTTCCGATCAGCAGGTTTTTTTTTGATACTGAAATCACGGTTCCCGGAACACCGCTGAATTCTGTTTTAAGAGAAGCACGAAATATTCTGAGTGTTGTATTCCGGTTCGCCGTCCAGGCACACGGATGAGGGGAAAGACCTCGAATAAAATTATGAACCGCTTGCGCCGGTTCCTTCCAGGGAATACGGCATTGTTGTTTAAAAATTTTGGGCGCGGGAGATACGAGCGATTCGTCTTGTACCGTCGTGCAAGCTTTTCCGGATTCAAACAATCGAACCGAACGCAGGACAACATCCGCACCGAGAACGGCGAGGCGGTCGTGCAGTTCGCCGGCTGTTTCGTTTTCTCCGATAGGAATTTTTTCCTGAAGAAGTAATGCACCGGCATCGACTTTTTCCTGCAGAACAAACGACGTTACACCGGTGTCCTTTTCTCCTTTCAGAATCGCCCAATTGATCGGCGCCGCTCCTCGAAATTTCGGAAGTAAGGATGCATGAAGATTGAACGATCCCAGCTTCGGTAGAAGAAGAATCTCGCGCGGAAGGATCCGGAATGCAACGACAACAATAAGATCGGGCTCAAGTGCTCCGAGGGAGGCGATGAATTGAGCGTCGTTCAATTTTTCGGGCTGAAGAAGACGGATATGATGTTCGAGAGCATAGGATTTTACCGGCGTAAAGGAAACATGCTGCATTCTTCCCCGCGGCTTATCCGGAGCCGTCACGACCGCCGCAATATCGTACCGGTGCGCAGCCAAAGTATCGAGACTCCGTACGGCAAAATCCGGTGTACCCATAAAGATAAGACGCATACGTGCTCCCTCTTATTATTCTGCAGCAGAAACGGCCGGATAATTCGTTTCGACTTCTCCTCTGCGGATTTTTCGAAGCTTCGGAAGAAGAAGACTGCGCTTTGTTTTGCTCATACGGTCTATAAAAAGAATGCCGTCGAGATGGTCCATTTCATGTTGAATCACACGCGCAAGAAGCCCGTCGGCAACAATTTCTTGTTCCTGAAATTCAGGATCAAAAAAGCGGATGCGTATTTTATCCGGCCTTTCGACTTCTCCATGCACAAACGGAAGGCTCAAACATCCTTCTTCCCGCGCATGCAGTCCTGTGCTCTCCAGAATTTCGGGATTAATCAAAGCCAGTGTTCGCGGCAGATCCGGAGACGTCGGACGTGCATCATCTTCCTCCTCTCCCTCTGCATTGCCTTCATCAACGCTGCCGATATCGACGACAACGACCCTGCGCTCATTGCCGACCTGTGTTGCGGCAAGTCCGATGCCGTTCGCTTTTTCCATCGTTTCGAACATATCATAAACAAGTTTATGCAGTGAGTCGTCTGCACGGAGAACGGGTTTTGCTTTCTTTTTAAGGATATCGGTACCAAAAAGATAAATAGGAAGGACGGCCATGCGATGTTATCCTCTGCACTTGAATTCTGAAAATAAAACTGAAATGTTCCGGCACCCGATCTGCATCATTCTAAGATTCTCCGAGCTGTTTCATAGTGTTCCTTGAAGTAAGAACTTTGCAGCGATGAAATTGTCACACCGAGGGAAACGCTTGCATGAGCAAAGAGATCGTCTCCCAAATAGATTCCGACATGCGAATCGCTTTCGCCCGTCGTGTTAAAAAATACAAGGTCGCCGAACTTCAAATCTTGAAGATCGACATGTCCGCCGAGTTTCGACTGTTCAGAGCTTGTCCGCGGAAGCTGAATGCCGACCGCATCCCGATAGATGGTCATCGTGTAGCCGGAACAATCCATGCCTTCCGTGCTCGCACCGCCATGAACATACGGAACGCCCATGTACTTCGAAATTTCCCGCATCATTTTGCTCTGGTCGAGCGGCTTAATGGCGGCATTCTTTTCTTTTTTATAACTGCGAATACTCTCGGCTGTATGATCGGCTTCTTTCGGCTCTCCCTTTTTATCGTCCTTGCGCCGCTCTTCTTCTGCTTCCTTCGACGCAAAACGGGACTTTTGTGTATTCGATTCGTCAACGGTCCGTTTTTGCTCTCGGGTACCGAAACGAGAAGACGATGCACCGCACCCGGCAAAGAGGATCATTGCAGCACAGGACGACCAGAAAAAGACGCGACGGTTCCACACGTATTTTTTTCTCAATAAATGACGAAGCCCTGCACGTGCAGGGCTTCCCGATGTTCTTTGAAGCCGCTGTCGGCTATCCGGCAACGGATCAACCAAGATATGCACGCAGCGCTTTGCTGCGCGAAGCGTGCCGCAGCCGGCGAATCGCTTTTTCTTTGATCTGCCTGACGCGCTCGCGCGTCAGGTTGAATTTTTCGCCGATCTCTTCAAGCGTTAAAGAATGTTCCGAATCCAAACCAAAATATAACTTGATGACCTGCGATTCACGTTCGCTCAACGTTGCAAGCGCCCGCTTAACCTCTTCTTTGAGTGATTGTTCAAGAAGCCCTGAATCCGGTGCAGGCTGGCGGTTATCCTGAATTACGTCGAGCAGGCGGTTGTCTTCGCCCTGCGCGAACGGTGCATCCATGGAAAGATGACGTCCCGAAATTTTCAGCGTGTCCGAAACCTCAAAGAGCGACATATCCAATTCTTCCGCAAGTTCGCTTGCGCTCGGTTCACGTTCAAATTCTTGTTCAAGCGTGCTGAATGCTTTTCCGATTTTATTTAATGCACCGACCCTGTTCAGCGGGAGCCGTACAATGCGTGATTGTTCCGCCAGTGCCTGAAGAATCGACTGCCGAATCCACCATACGGCGTAGGATATAAATTTAAATCCGCGCGTTTCATCGAAACGCTTCGCGGCTTTGATAAGACCAAGATTTCCTTCATTGATCAAATCACCGAGCGAAAGACCCTGATTTTGATACTGCTTGGCAACACTGACGACGAAGCGAAGATTCGCTTTTGTCAGCTTCTCCAGCGCCTTTTGGTCTCCCTTCTTGATCCGCCGTGCCAGGTCGATTTCTTCTTGCGGTGACAGGAGATCGACTTTGCCTATCTCCTGTAAATATTTATCTAAAGATTGGCTTTCGCGATTGGTATATTGTTTGCTGATTTTCACTTTTTTAGACTCATATAAATTATTTGTTTCTTCCGCTTCATCTTTCATCTGGTACAACAAAGACGAGAGTATTGAAAGTTCTCTCATCCTATGCGGCTCAGAAAAGCATCGACAGAGAACTTTTCCCTGCCAGCGGCACATAGCCGGCGACGCGGAATAAATCGTCCGATATTTTCCTTGAGACCGCGGCAGGCGAACAAATCGTCTGTTTTACAATCCCGGGGCGTCCAGGCTCTGCACGTGCAAATATATGCAGCAGATCATCTGAAAATCATGCGGAAAGAGCGGAAAATTGTCTTCCGTGAAAAGCCGCCCGAGTTCCAAGTGCCCAACAGCACTCTTTTCACTCTTCAGCGATTCTATCATTCCGCCAAAGCAGCCTTTGGCACACTGATCCTGTAAAATGCTCTCGAAAGCTGCAATTTTTCAGTACCAAGATGCTAGGAATTCGAAATTTTAAGGGAATCATCTGCTTCTGCAATTTATATCGGATTCATGTCTGCGTTACCCTATTGAGAAGCATCGTGTCATTCACCGACTTCAACAAAGCCGCGAACAACGAACATTTTTTCACCGCTCAAGAGAATGCGTCATCATGGATTACATCGCATGCCGTTCTCCACTATCCGAAATCCGGCATACAGCGGCGCTATCCGAGAATTTGTTTTTCGTTGCATTTACACACCTGCACACGCTGACGGTTGAACCGGTACGAACCATGCGCAGATTGTACGGATTGAATAAACAGCGTCGGTGTTTTTATGCCTCCGCATTTCGGGCATTTTGAACCCCGTTCACTTGCTGCTTTTTTCGCCTTTTCAGCGAAATCTGTTTGCTTTGCCATACATTACTCCATTCTTTCCTAATATACTCGAACTACATTGCCGCCGGCTTCGACGGCTCTGCTTAATACACGGTTTACATTTTCCAGCAGTTCGACATCGCCCCCTTCCGGGGCCATGCCGACAACACCGATACTGCATGTAACGGAAAAACTTTTATTATCGATATTGATAATGTTGCTTGCAATATTTTTACGGATCTTTTCCGCCCACAACGATGCCTCATTCGAAGTAGTATTAATGAGGATAACCATAAAGCAATTGAAATCGAACCGTCCGACAAAATCGTACGGCCGAATCGATGTTCGTATGATACGTCCGACATTCTGCAGCACGAAATCGAAAGACTCTTTTCCCTGCCGTTCGATATGATCATTCATGCGGTCGATGGAAAGCATGACAAGCGACAATTCCGTCGTAAAATCGTTCGCACGCTGCACTTCTTCCTGCAGGCGTTCCAAAAAAGCTTTTCGGGTTCCAACACTCGTTGTTTCATCGAGTGAAACAAAATTATTGGTTACTTCCGTGAGGTTGAGAATTTCCAGCGCCCACGAGGCGATTTCGGCAATCTTTTTCACAAGAAGAACGTCCGCATCCGAATAGGTACGCGGATCTTTACTCTCGACGATCAATGCACCGTAACAGCGCGTTATGGAACTCAACGGGATGCCGATCAGCGAACCGCTCGAGTCACACCGTTCAGCTTGATAAAACCTGGGCCGGTTCAGCGCATCAAAGTCTTCAACAATTTTCGATACGCCGGTTTGGATTACATTGCCGGCAAAACTTTGCTGCAGGTCGACTTCGCTCAGGACGGAAATATAGGAATCGTTCATACGATTGAGCACATACTGCACAGTCCAGATCTTTCGTTTTTCATCGAATAAAACGATCGCGACATAGTCCCAGGGAATCAAGCGGGCAGTTTCTTCCGCCAGTGCACGCGTAATAACCGGCAGAGTAAACTCTTGTTCCAGCGATTCTCGAAACCGTCCGATCGAACGAAGCAATTCCGAATCGAGCAGCAGATCGTATTTCGACGTATAGCTGACCAGCAGAGTCGAAATCATTTTTGCAAATTGCGCCATCAGTGCTATCGTCTCATTACCGTATGCATCGCTCTCACGGCAATCGACCGCCAGTACAGCTACCGGCAGCGGAATTTCTTGTGATGATCCGGGATAGAAAATCGGCACGCCAAGGAACGTCTGCACGGTCTCTTGCGCCTCGTAATACGGGATCATATCCTGCTGACTCAGGGCGTTTAAATAATTGACAATCTGCGGTTTTCCTGTTTGCGCGATCTGGCTGACCAAATCCGAACCAAGATCGATTCTTCGGCGCGTCATAAACACCGTGCTTTCTGAAACAAAATTTTCAAGCACAAGCTGCCGTTTTTCCCGATTGATCCAAAACAACGCTACCGTATGGGCAAAATTCACTTCTTTAATAACAGCCAGAATTCTCCTCGTCAAAGCATTGAACTCCGTCCGCGGTCCGTCACTGGAGTGTTGTTCAGATTGGAACGATTCGATAAATTCTTTAAGATCCCAATCAAATGTTTTCGACTTGGGAGAAGATTGTTCCGCCATATTATCCTTCGTCTCTCCCGGTATTGTGCTTTGCATCGCAGGATCTTCCACGACCATCTTCTTCTCCTCATCCTCTGAGGATGGAACGTCATGAAAAGATGATTTATTCATCCGATACGCAGTGTCATCCTTCGGATACGGCTTTTGCTCGGATAAAATCAATTTACTTGAAAAATTCTTCCGCCAGAATGAAACGACTCCGGAAGCACCCAAAACAACCGATATTATAAAAAAGACCATCCTCCAGAGAGAAGGACCTACGACAATTGCACTTAAAAATAAAATGACGCCCGTCAACGCTGTCAATTCCTGCATGAGCGTCAGCGAGCTCATCCAGGAAAAAAATGCGTCACGCTTACGGGCGTTTATCATTGAACTTTCTATTTTTTATATAGCCCTCGAAATTTCTATTAATTTACCAGTTTTGCACAGAAAAGTCAATTATTTTAGCGAAATTTAGGTCTTTTTATTTGTCATTGATCGCTAATTTTTACGGAGAATCCTTGCGATGCGCTTTATTTTTATCTATTTTCTCTCCAGTAGTAATATTACGAATATTTTATCTACCAAAAAGGGTTTTTATGAAAGCAGTCATTATGGCGGGGGGGTTCGGCACACGCCTGCGTCCGCTGACGAGTAATCTTCCAAAACCGATGGTGCCTGTGGCGAATAAGCCGATGATGGAACACATCGTTTCTCTTTTAAAGAAACACGGAATTACCGACGTTATGTGCGCTCTCTTTTATCAGCCGGAAATTGTTTCGTCGTATTTTGGCGAAGGTTCTCAATTCGGCATGAACATGCATTACCGCAAAGCCGAAGCAGATTACGGAACAGCAGGCAGTGTCCGGAATGTGAAGGATTTTCTCGATGAACGGTTCATTGTTATCAGCGGGGATGTTCTCACAGATTTCGATTTAACTGCTGCTATAAAATTTCACGAAAAGAAAAAGGCGAAAGCTACGCTTCTCCTGACGCACCATCCGAATCCGCTCCAATTCGGCGTCGTGATGATGGATGACGATGGAAAAATTACGCGCTTCCTCGAAAAACCGTCGTGGGGAGAAGTTTTTAGCGATACTATCAATACCGGAATTTACATTATCGAGCCCGAAGTGCTCGATCTGATTCCGGAAAAGCAAGAGTTCGATTTCAGTAAAAATCTTTTCCCTCTGCTGCTCGATCACCACTCGGAACTCTACGGATATATCAGTAACGGGTACTGGAAAGATATCGGCAGCCTGCACGAATATCAGGATGTTCATCTCGATATCTTTCGAGGAAATGTCAATGTGCATTTGAAAGGGGTCAGGCAGGGAAATTGTTATGTCGGCGATAATACGGTCATCGAAACCGAGGCAAAAAATATAACCGGACTGAACATCATCGGAGACAATTGCCATATCCGCAAAGGGGCAATCATCAGCAACTCCGCAATCGGCAATAATTGCGAAATTCATGCCGGTGCGGTTATTCGAAATTCCGTCATCTGGAACGACACCACCATCGGTGTGCGTTCCGAATTGTCTCAAAGCGTCGTAGGGAATAAATGCATGCTGGGCGATGAAGTCGTAGTTATGGAGAATGTTTTCATCAGCGATTCATGCTCGATCGGGAAAAAAAGCAAGCTGCTTTCAAACATTAAAATCTGGCCAGATAAAATCATCGATGAAGGCTCGATCGTCACCAGGAGCCTGGTATGGGAAGATCGCTGGTTGCGGGAACTGTTCGTTACCGATTCACGGGTAACCGGTCTTTCAAATGTCGAAATGAGTCCTGAATTCGGCGCCAAGCTGGGCGCTGCGTTCGGTGCATTCGTCGGTTCCGGGTCATCGATCGTCACCGGGCGCGATTCGGATAATGTGTCGCGTATGATCAATCGTGCTCTGATTTGCGGCTTGATGTCATCCGGCGTTCATTGCATCGACATGAGGGCTACATCTATTCCTATTATGCGTCATGAATTGAGAAGCGGAAAAGAACGGGGAGGCATGCATGTGCGTAAATCGCCGTTCGATCGCAATTATACGGACATTATTTTCTTCGATGCTCAGGGAAAAGATTTGCCGGTCAACAAATCGAAATCCGTCGAACGGCTGTTCTTCGGAGAGGACTTCGCACGCGCGCATTACGACTCTGTCGGCTCCATTTCATTTCCCGAACGCACGAACGAAAGCTACGTCGAACGCTTTCTCGCTGCACTGGATATTGAAACGATTCGATCGGCAAACCTGAAACTGGTGATCGATTATTCGAACGGCGTCGCATCCACAATCTTCCCGTATATTCTCGGAAATCTCAATGTTCAGGTCGTCGCACTCAACGCATACCTTGACAGCCGGAAATTGACCCGTTCCAGGGAAGAATTTCACAATTCAATGAAGCAACTCTCATATGTCATCACCTCTCTTAAATACGACCTCGGCTGTATGCTCGACATTGGATCCGAGAAGATTTATATCGTCGATGAATTCGGAAACATCATTTCCAGCGATCGAACGCTTTCTTTGTTTCTGAAGTTCATGGCACTCGCAAACCCTGAAAAGAAAAAAGTTGCCGTGCCGATTTCCGCGTCGAGTGAAGTAGATATTATCGCTCATGAATTCGGCATCGATGTAGTCAAAACTCGCGACAGCCACCTTGCCCTCATGGAGGCAGCATCCGATAAAGAAATGAGTTTTGTCGGAGGCACAAAAGGCGGATTCATTTTTAATAAATTTCTTTTCGCATCCGACGGCATGTACTCGGTTGCAAAACTTCTCGAATACATGGCCCGCACAAAAAAAACGTTAGGACAGCTCAATCAAGAAACACCGCGGCTTACGATGGTCAAGGAAAAAGTGAATTGTGCATGGCATTTCAAAGGCCAGGTCATGCGCAAGCTGATGAAAGAAACGGAAAAGAATGACCGCGTTCTCATCGATGGAATTAAACTGTATTTTCCGAAGTTAGCCGCCTTTACTACGGTCATGCTGTTCCCGGACCGGACACGTCCATATTTCCACATTCAAGCAGAATCCTCGGAACCGGAGGTTGCCAAGCATCTCTGCAATGAATATGAAATTAAAATAAAAACCTGGACGGGACGAGAGTGACCTCTACGGGTTGAATTTGCAGAAATATTCAGCGATACTATATTCTTTATAGTGTGGTCTTCAAGAAACCGACAAAGATTCATTTGGTCATACCCATGCGGAGTATTCATGAAAATTACGGATATCCTTAACGAAAGCGTAATCCGGACAAATTTACCCGGAACGACAAAAGAAGAAATCATCAACGCCATGATCGATATTGTTGCAGGTCAACCGCATGTCATTGATAAAGAAAAAATGCGGATCGCAATTTTTGAACGGGAAAAAATTATGTCGACGGGCGTCGGATCGGGATTTGCCATCCCGCACGGAAAGACCGACGCCGTCAGCGATATCGTCGCTGCCTTTGCAGTAACCGCACAAGCAATCGACTACCAGTCGCTCGACGATCAGCCCGTCCGGCTCGTGTTTCTTCTTGTCGGACGCGACAATATGGTCGGGCCTCATATTAAACTGCTCAGCCGGATTTCCCGATTGATGAATAAGGAAGATTTTCGCAAACAACTTCTCGAAGCAAAAACACCGCGCGAGATCTTTGAGATTTTCCAGAAAGAAGAAGAAACATTAACGGAAGGCTGACTGTTTCGCTTTTCCTTTCCCGGTCACCGTCTCTGAAGGTACCCCCCCCTCGCAGACGGGGAACCATCGAACGACAACAATAATCATGGATAGGTAATTTTGAAATATAGAGTTATAAAGGGAACGAAAGATATTCTGCCTGTGGAAACAGCGGCATGGCAGCATGTCGAGTCCGTCGTCCGCCGAACAATGCACTTGTTCGGATACCGTGAAATACGCACGCCCATCTTTGAACAAACGGGACTCTTTGCACGGAGCATTGGAGAGCTGACAGATATCGTCAGCAAAGAAATGTACTCCTTTCTCGACCGGAGCAAAGAAAGCGTCACGCTCCGGCCCGAAGGAACAGCGGCGGCTTTGCGTGCATACATTGAAAATTCACTCGGCGAGCAGTCGCCGCTGACAAAGCTGTATTATATTGGTCCGATGTTTCGTCAGGAACGCCCGCAGGCCGGACGGCTGCGTCAATTTCATCAATTCGGCGCCGAAGCGATCGGTTCCCCTTCGCCGCTTATTGATGTCGAAATGATGCTGCTTGCCGTTGAAATTTACCGATCTCTCGGAATAGACAAATTTTCCTTGAAAATAAATTCGGTCGGTTGCGAACAATGCCGCCCGCGTTATAAAGAAATCTTGATTGCAGCTCTCAAGAATATTGAATCGCAGCTTTCACCCGACAGCCGCATGCGCATCGATCAAAATCCCCTTCGCGTGCTCGATTCAAAAGACGAACACGATCGTCTCTTAACCGCCGGAGCACCTCTCATCAAAGATTATTTATGCGGGGACTGCAAAAAACATTTTGAGACATTGATCTCTCTGCTGGATTCGCTCGCGCTTCCCTACGAAGTGGACGGCCGCTTGGTACGCGGTCTTGATTACTATACAAAAACCGCTTTTGAAATCAGCAGCGCCATGCTCGGTTCACAGGACGCTCTTGCCGGCGGCGGGCGGTACGATTTGCTGGTGGAAGAACTGGGCGGCAAACGAACTCCCGGAATTGGTTTTGCAGCCGGCATCGAACGGCTTATGATGGTACTCGAAAAGAGCGGTACACATTCCTTCACAGTTCCCCCGCCTGATCTCTTTTTTGTTGCACTTGACGACCATGCCCGCAGGTGGTCGTTCGGGAAAACATATGAACTTCGCCGCAGCGGAATTTCCGCCGAAATCGATTATCTTGCGCGCAGCATCAAGGCTCAAATGCGGGAAGCAAATCGACAATCCGCACGTTATGTACTTGTCGTGGGAGAGGCCGAACTTGCTTCCCGGACGGGAAAACTTAAAAACATGAAAACCGGCGAAGAGACCGAAGTAACTCTCGACGCGCTGAATATTCCACGATAACAGAAGATATGGCAAAGAAAAAGGTACGCGAACCGGAATACTCGTTGAATATTTTTCATCATTACGATGAAAAAATCAAACGAAATGTCATCGTTTTTCTGGTGCAAACAATTCGAATCTTTGTCAGCTTCCGGTATGAAATACTGCTGGAAGAAGCCGTTCACGGCAGCGTTATCGATTTGAAAATCGTCGGTCTTCATGTTCCGGAATTATTGATGCCGCAGACAGGGCCGGCTGCAGGCCGGCGTGACTTTAAGGAATTACAGGGATCTTATACACTCAATATTTCCAAACAGGATAAAACGCTCAACATTTTTCAAATTGAAATTTTGCCGGACACCGTCGAGATCAGGCAGAAACCCAACAACGCATTTCTGATTGTCTCAAATGAACCAGTCAGCCTTGCCTAATATTTATTCGTTTTATTAACATACTTTCGGAAATCGATATCTTATGTGCCCTCGTCTCTTTCAGATCGGTCCTTTTACAATCTACGGCTACGGGCTGATGCTCGCGCTTGGGTTTATCATCGCAAGTTATGTGCTGACTGAGGAATTCAAACGGCGGAAACTTGACGCCAATATTGCCAGCACTATCACGCTTATCGCATTGTTCGCCGGCATTGCGGGATGCAAGATTCTTTACCTGATCGAGAACTGGAACGACTTCCTACTCGATCCTGCCGGCATGACATTCAATCCGGGCGGCCTGACTTACTTCGGCGGATTCCTTCTCGCCATGGGATGCATCGCTCTCTACCTGCGTAAAAAGCATCTTGGTTTTCTTCTGGCGGCAGATGCAGTCGCTCCAGCGCTGATGCTCGGCTATGGTATCGCCCGCATCGGCTGTCACCTGGCCGGAGACGGCGATTATGGATTCCCCACGACCCTTCCATGGGGAACAGATTATGCAAAAGGAACATATCCTCCTTCCTATGCCTTTCGAGATTTTCCGGAAATTACCAAAAACTTTCCGGGAAGTATCGTGCCGGACCATACACCATGCCACCCGACACCTGTGTATGAATTTCTTATTTGCACGGCGATGTTTTTTCTGCTCTGGAAAATGCGGAAGACGACATCGCCGTATGGAAAACTTTTTATGATCTACCTCGTACTAGCAGGACTCGAGCGGTTCATGATCGAATTTCTCCGTCTTAATCCGCGTATTCTTGTCGGATTATCGGAGGCACAATTGATTTCTCTCCTGCTTATCGGCGCCGGATTGATCGGCTGGTGGAAACTTTCAGTGAAACAACCAGTCTAAATATCCAATCATACCATGGCCGGACAATACATAGCAGGCAGGCAGCCGCTTCTTGAAGCGTTGAAATCGCGTCTGCCCATCGATCAGATCCTCATTCTGCACGGCACAGCCGGAGCACAAATTCAGCAGATCAAACAGCTTGCACGCGAACAGCGCATTGCGGTTAAAGAAGCAGATAAGGAACGATTTCGAGAGGTCTCAGGCGATACGGTCACGCAGGGAGTTCTTGCATTGGTCAACGATTACCGGTACGTGGAAATTGAAGACATACTTGCACTCGCGCAAAGGAAAAACGAACCGCCCTTCCTTCTCGTGCTGGATGAAATAGAAGACCCTCATAACCTCGGCGCTCTCGTCCGCACAGCAGAGTGTGCAGGCGTTCACGGCGTTATCATTCCGAAACATCACGCAGCATCGGTCAACCAGACCGTCATCAAGACTTCTGCCGGGGCAACGTCGCACATGCCGATCGCGCGGGTGACCAATATAGCTCAAACCCTCGATGAATTAAAAAAAGAAAATATCTGGATTGTGGGAACGGATCTGCAGGCAGGAAAAAAATATTTTGAACACGATTACAGGGGAGCGGTTGCCGTCGTAATCGGCAGCGAAAGCAGCGGCATGCGGCGGCTCGTAAAGGAGAAGTGCGATTTTCTTGTAGCCATTCCCATGCACGGTAAAATCGAATCCCTCAATGCCTCTGTTGCCGGCGGGCTGGTGCTCTTCGAGGCAGCGAAGCTTAGATAAACCTTGTCAAGGAACCGGAGCATTAAAATGTTACGCGCATTCGCGCGTATCTTCTCTGTCCCCTTGATAAGGTTTTACTCCTCCGGCTCTTTTTCCAGCCCGTACTGTTTCAACTTGGTATACAGGTGGCTGCGTTGAATATCGAGGAGTTCCGCGGTCTTCGTTACATTCCAGTTGTTTTTTTCAAGCTGATATTTGATGAACGCCGCCTCTGCGTAGTCTTTAAATTCCTGAAACGTTCCTTTAAAGTTCACAAAATTCGCTTCGGCATTCTGCAGCGATTCATGTCTTTTCAGAGAGAGCGCATCGATTTCGACGGCATTGCCGGGAGAAAGAATGATCAGCCGCTCGACAGCATTCCTCAGCTCGCGGACATTTCCGGGCCAATCGTTCTGCATCAACGCATCGAGAGTCTTTGGGGATATCATTTTCTTCGCAATACCGTTGCGTGCGCAGATATCTTCGACAAAAGCCGCCGTGAGTATAGGAATATCGCTGGAATGATCCCGCAAGGGGGGCATGTGAAGAGGGATGACATTGATTCGATGAAAGAGATCTTTCCTGAAATTTCCCTTCTGAATTTCCGCTTCTAAGTTTTTATTCGTTGCCGCAAGTACGCGGACATCGACATTGAGCAGTTTATTGCTGCCGACGCGTTCAATCGTGTTTTCTTCGAGCGCGCGCAGCACTTTTGCCTGGGCTTGCAGGCTCATATCCCCGATCTCGTCAAGGAACAGCGTTCCTTCGTCTGCTTGTTCGAACTTGCCGATGCGCTGAACCGTTGCACCCGTGAACGATCCTTTTTCATGTCCGAACAATTCCGATTCGATCAATTCTGCCGGAATAGCGGCACAATTGACTTCGACAAATGGTTTTGCGCGGCGTTTACTTTGACGATAAATCGCGCGCGCGGCCAGCTCTTTTCCCGTGCCGTTCTCACCCGTAATCAGAACCCGCGAATCGGTCTTTGCAATCCGTTCGATGATATCGAGAACTTTTAAAATCGCCGGACTCGAACCGAGAATTTGCCTTTTCCCGTCGACATGCTCCCGCAGAGTACGATTCTCTTCGGAGAGTATGGCCTGCTGTAGCGCATTCCGGATCGTGACAAGCAATTTGTCGCGATCGAGCGGTTTGGAGAGAAAATCGAACGCACCGAGTTTCGTCGCTTCGACCGCCGTCTCGATGTTTCCGTGACCGGAGATCATGATGACAGGCAGTTCATCGTGCCGGTTTCGGATTTTCGTAAGCACTTCGATGCCGTCCATGCCGGCCATTTTTATATCAAGCATAACTACATCGGGCAGGATGGTTTCTATTTGATGCAATCCCAGCTCTCCATTTTCTGCAAATTCAACTTTATAATGTTCGTATTCAAGTATCATCTTCAGCGAATCTCGAACGCTTTTATCATCATCGATGATAAGGATGGTTTTCATGTGATGGATTCCTTTCGAAAGCATTGATCAACACTCTTCTGCTATTATTTACGGTCTTGGTACGGCAAAGTCAAGTAGTCCGACGGCAGAAGGATGTTATCGGAAATCAGATCCCTGCCGAAAAGCATTCCCTGATCATTGGCCCTCCGGTCGCGGGGATCGTCTGCCCCGCCGATCACAAGAATCGGCTCCGCCCACTCGACGGCATCACCGAGCATTTGAATATAATCCGGAGCATTCGATGTGTACGCAAGAAAGGCAGATGCAAAAAAATGCTGGGGCTTATCCCTGTCTCCTTCTTTTGTATTCGGAGAATCGGAATACAGTGTTTTCGGCACATGTTTTACACGCGCATGAAATTCGGATTTAGTTTCGAACGTCAGGGGCAGCGGAACATAACGGACCAGCGGCATCTTAAGATCAATCGTCCGATGTTCCAGCACAGCCATAAGTGAAAGAAAAAGCGCTTTCCGAATATCGTATTCGGCGATGACCAAAGACCGAAGATAAATTGCATCGACCGCCTGCAGATCGCCGCATTTTACGCGGAGAGAATCAAAATATTTGTTTTTTATAAATGTGCGGATCGATCTAATTTCCCTTACAAGGCAGGGAACGAAGATATTGCCGGAGCCGACCGAGAGGGAAGGAGCGCGGCTTGAATCGGGACAAAATTTGAAAGTCTGTGCACCGGAGACACCGGATAAGATCATCCAGAGGATTGAAACGGCCAGAGAAGCAGCCCGCCTGAACCGGCGCGGTGAGTTTTTTATCGCCTTATTCCGAAAGAACATGATTCGCCTGCCGCGCAGAGTACTCTTTGTTCTGCAAGAAACGATTTATGAGCTTGCCTTCTGTTTAAAATATTTTGCCGTCAACCTTAATCCTTGGTCGAGAGAAACGGAAGGCTGCCAGCCGAGTACGGAATTAATTTTTCGGGCCGTAATGACGCTCCGCTGCTGCTCGCCCGCCTTGCCCGGACCATGGCGTTCGGGACAGGAAGGGAAAAGTTCGTCCCGAAGCACATGGAACAGCTTGTTGACGTCGGTCTCGATGCTTGTTCCGATATTGAACGTGTTCGATCCGGATGCATGCAGCGCCAGCACATTGGCTTTCACAATGTCGGCAACAAACACATAATCGCGCGTCTGTTTTCCATCGCCATTAATGACGGGTTCTTCTCCCTTTAAAAGTTTATCGCAAAATATTGCAACAACTCCGGCTTCACCGTGTGGATTCTGCCTCGGGCCGTAAACGTTGGCATAACGCAAGACAACATTATCGATGCCGTACGTTTGCTTATAGTAAAATAGATATTTTTCCGTGCAGAGTTTTGTAATGCCGTAAGGCGACAAGGGCCGCAGGGGATGTTCTTCATCCGCAGGGAAAAAGTCCTGCTCGCCGTATATCGCACCGCCGGTCGAAGAAAAAATAATCTTTTTCACGCCGTATTTTTTTGCGCATTCAAAAACATTCAAGCCCCCCAGTACATTGACAGAAGCGTCAAATTTCGGATCGGAGACGGATTTGCGAACATCCATTTGCGCAGCATGGTGGCTGACCACATCGATATGTTCTTTCCGAAAAATATCTTCCAGCTTTTCGCTGCGGATATCAAGTTGATAAAACACGGCTTTCGGATTTAGATTTGCACGCACACCCCCCAAAAGATCGTCGACAACCACAACATGATGACCTTCCGCAACGTAGGCATCGCTTATGTGCGATGCAATAAAACCGGCTCCTCCGGTAATCAGAATATTCAATATTTACTCCTTGTTTTTATAATTCATGAGTCGACAATCTCTTGAGCGCCTTCTTCCCAATGTCGCTCCGATAATATGCGCCGTCGAAGGATATCTGTTCCACAGCCCGGTACGCACTCTGGATGGTGCGGTCAAGTTCGTTGCGATATCCGATAGCCGTAACCCCAAGCACCCGTCCGCCTGCGCTGACAATCGCGCCTCCTTCTTCTTTGGTGCTGGCATGAAAGACGATAATACCCTCATTCGCTCGCAAAGTGTCGAGCCCGGCAATTTTTTTCCCCGTTTGGTATGCATCTGGATATCCTTGCGATACCATTACCACGCAAACGGCGCTGGCCGGGTGTATTTTGACCTGGGAAGGCTGGAGGCGGCGCTCAGCAATGGAAAGAAAAATTTCTGCGAGATCACCGTCGATAAGGGGAACGACAACCTGAGTTTCCGGATCTCCAAAGCGGCAGTTATATTCCAAGACTTTTGGACCTTGCGCGGTAATCATCAAACCTACATACAAACATCCGCGGTACGGAACTCCCTCACGCTTCATTCCTTCCAGTGTCGGAACGACGATATCGCGTTTGATACGAAACATCAAATCCGCCGACACGACGGGCGCCGGAGCATATGCTCCCATGCCGCCTGTGTTTTTTCCCAAATCACCGTCGAGAATCCTTTTATGGTCCTGTGCAGAAGCAAGAATCGCAATGTTTTCCCCGTCAGTCAACGCAAACACGGATGCTTCTTCACCTTCAAGGAATTCTTCAACAACGGTAAGATCTCCGGCAGCGCCGAAACTGTTTTTCACCATCACTTCTTCAAGCGCACCGACCGCATCGCGATAGGAATGACAAATCAGAACGCCTTTTCCGGCAGCAAGGCCGTCCGCTTTGACTACGCACGGAATTTGTATTTCGCTTAAATATGCCTGTGCAGCATCGAACTCATCCCGCTGAAACGAACGAAACCGTGCTGTCGGAATTTTATTGCGCTGCATAAAATTTTTGGAAAATACTTTGCTGCCTTCGAGCTGTGCCGCTGCTTTACTCGGTCCAAAGACCTTTTGACCGTTCTCTTCGAGTACATCGGTCAGTCCGCTTACCAGCGGCTGTTCCGGACCGATCACGGTCAGATCGATATGCTTTTCCTTCACGAATTTTATGATCGCAGAAGGGTCGGATGATTTGAGAGAAATGCAAGCTGACAGCTGAGCAATTCCCGCGTTGCCGGGTGCACAAAAAATATCGGTCACCAGAGGGCTTTGTTTCAGTTTCCAGATCAGCGCATGCTCTCTGCCGCCCGATCCGATGACCAGAATTTTCATTCCTTGTCTCCCCGGACCTTTACAAACCCTGCGCGGTCATAATCCATCAACGATTCAAATTGCTTTGCAAGCTCGCGCGTAAGGAGAACGCGATTGAACCTCGCTGCAAATTCTTCCGGTATGCGCGGTAATTTTTTCTGTTCAAATTTTTTAAAATAATCCATAATCGCTTCTTCATGACCGCTGAGATCTTTTGTAGCAACACACACTGCTGCTTTGCTTTCTCCGATCAGCTGCTTCGTGTAGCCTTCGACAATGGAAGCAATCATCGGTTTGCGAGCACCGAAGTACTCGTAGAGCTTCCCCGCCGTTTGATAATCGTTATCCATAATAAACCACAGAACGTCCGCCTCGAAGATCTGACGGACACACTCGCGGTGAGGAACATAACCCGTGCAGTTCACGACACCTTGTAATTCAAGGCGATTAATAAACTGGATATCTTCTTCACGAGCATTGCCGAGGAAATTAACTTCAAACCGGCCGCGCATTTTCGGATTGTCTCGAAGGACATTGGAAAGAGCCTGTAAAAAGACGTTCGGATTCCGCCCTCCGTAAAACGTCCCGGCATGGGCAATCTTCATCTTCATACGTGAATGCCTGCGTTCACCCGCAGCCGGCAGAAAATCTTCCGGATCGAAGCCTTGCGAGAGAATAATGACTTCATTGTAATCGACGAACCGAAACCGCCGCAGAATCGATTCCTTAACTCTGCGATGCGTCACAAGAACACGATCGGCCGCTCGCAGGACTTTTCGCTCCATGCGTTTATGCAGAAACGTATGAAGGGGAGTCGGAAAATACTTAAACGGGTTATCCAGCCATGCATCGCGATAGTCGACTACAAGCGGAATATTGAATTTCTTTTTTAAATTGACGCCGATTAAAAAATCGGTTTGCGGCGGCGCTGTTGCAAATAGTATATCAAAATGTTCCGACTCCAGCAGCTCCGAAGCCTTTTCGACCGCGGTTGATTTCCAGCCGCGCTTCGTATCCGGAAGAAAAAAAAGATCGCCGAAAAACTGAAGAAGCTTCCGCAAACGTTCGGAAGGCATCGGAACAATTTTCCGTTTCTTGAATAAATGATTGATATCCTTGGATCCCGTGCGTACAATCGTTACGCCGGCATCTTCTATTTCTTTCAAAAGACTATCGTCGAACGCGAAATAGCCGGAAGGTTCCACGGTAAGGACGGTGGGTTTCCATCCGTATTTCATCAAGTATTTTGCAAATTTCGCCGTTCGTTGAACCCCGCTCAAACCCATGGGGGGAAAGTAATAAGCAATCATCAATACTTTTCTAAATCCGTTTTCGCTCATAATCAAAGAATGATCAATTCTTTCGATGAAGTGTTTAGTACCTCACTGTGATCCCGGCCGATTACAACATCGTCTTCAATACGGACGCCGCCGACACCGGGGAGATAAATTCCAGGCTCAACTGTAACAGTATTGCCTTTTTGCAATATATCCTTGCTTATCGGCGAAAGCCTCAGCGGCTCATGCAAATGGATGCCCAGCCCATGGCCAAGAGAATGTATGAAATATTTTCCAAATCCATAGTGCCGGATAACATCCCGGGCCGCCGCATCGACCGCACAGGCGGCGGCGCCGGCTTTCAATATATCCAGCGCCCGCTGCTGCGCTTCCAGTACCGCAGCATAGACCGACCGCATGAGACCGGAAGGCTTTCCTACGGAAACTGTTCGCGTCATATCACTATGGTATCCTTTACGTCGGCAGCCGAAATCCATCACAAGCATTTCTCCGCGTTTTATTTTTCTTTCGGAAGCATGCGCATGCGGAAGCGCCCCGCGCGGGCCGCCTGCAACAATCGGATCAAACGCATCGGCATCGGCACCGTAGCGTTTATGCCAATAACTGATTTCCGCAGCAATATCGCCTTCTCGAACACCCGGCCGGATGAGCGGCAGGACTTTTTTAAAAGCTTTATCCGTTATTTCGACGGCAGCACGAAGAAGCGCAATTTCCGAAGCATCTTTGACGGCAGATATTGTTTCTATGACATTTGCTGCCGGAACAAACCGGCAGGATGGGAAAAGTTTTTTTAAGCTGCGAAATTCCGAAACATGAAGAACATGCGATTCGAAGCCGATACGCCTCCGGAGCGGAATCAACCGCCTGTCTGCAATTGTTTGAAACAAATTAAGCGGTGCTATGACAATGCGGTACCCGCGGACCTCCAGCGGCGCTTGCGCTTTATACCGGTTATCCGTTATGAAAAATTGCCGATGAGGGGTAATAACACAGAGGCCGCTTGAACCGGAAAACCCGGTCAGGTAAAAAACATGGGCCGGATCGGAAACGATGAATGCATCTAAACGAGAGATCTGCATAAAGCGCCGAACAGCATTAAGTCGTGAACGTATCATAATTGTCAATGGTGATAATTCGGCGCTTCTTTAGTAATATGAATATCGTGCGGGTGGCTTTCCCTCAGACCGGCATCCGTCATTTTAATAAATTGAGCTTTTTTCTTAAACTCTGCAATCGTTCGACATCCGCAGTATCCCATTGCTGCGCGCAAGCCTCCGGTCATTTGATACACGGTATCGCTAAGCGCACCTTTAAAAGGAACCCGCCCTTCTATTCCCTCGGGAACGAGCTTTTGAATATCGTCTTCTGCATCTTGAAAATACCGGTCTTTGCTCCCCTGTTTCATGGCGGCAAGAGAACCCATCCCGCGGTATATCTTGTAACTCCGTCCTTCATAGAGAATTTTTTCTCCCGGACTTTCCTCGACACCGGCAAACAATCCGCCCACCATGACGGAGTCCGCTCCTGCGGCGATCGCTTTCGCTACATCGCCTGTCTGCTTTATTCCACCGTCTGCAATAAGCGGAATGCCCGCCTTCGATGCAGCTCTTGCACATTCGAGAATCGCCGTTACCTGCGGCACACCGACGCCGGCAACGATTCTTGTCGTACAAATCGAACCGGGACCAATGCCGACTTTGACAGCATCGACATCCAGCCTGATCAGGTCGCGCGCCGCCTCCATTGTAGCGATATTTCCGGCGACCAGTTCGACAGAATATTTCGCCCTCACCCGCTTGACCATATCAAGGACGCCTTGCTGATGCCCGTGTGCGGTATCGACGATAACAACATCGACGCCTGCGTTGATAAGAGCATCGACCCGTTCCAGAGTATCGGCGGCAATACCGACCGCTGCGCCGACTCGGAGCCGGCCATGTTGGTCTTTGCATGCATTCGGATAATGCTTCTTTTTCTGAATGTCTTTAAAGGTGATAAGTCCCTGCAGCGTTCCGTTTTTATCGACAACAGGTAATTTTTCAATGCGGTGCTTTTGAAGAATTTGTTCGGCTTCTTCGAGCGTTGTTCCGACCGGAGCCGTGACTAAGTTTCCGGTAGTCATAATTTTCGAAACCAGCAAATCGAGATTCGGTTCGAAGCGAAGGTCGCGGTTTGTCAAGATACCGACTAATTTTTCCTGATCGACAATAGGAATACCGGAGATGCTGTATTTTTTCATAACTGCAAGCGCATCGCCGACCGTTCGATCGGGTGAAAGAGTGATGGGTTTTTGTATCATTCCGCTTTCCGATCGTTTCACACGATCGACTTCTTCCGCCTGCTGTTCAATAGTTAGATTTTTATGAAGGATCCCGATTCCCCCTTCACGCGCCATTGCAATAGCCATCTCAGACTCGGTAACAGTGTCCATAGCCGCGCTTACGAGAGGAATATGCAGAAGAATATTGCGTGTTAGCCTTGTTCGAATATCCGTTTCCCGCGGAAGCACGCTCGATTTTGCAGGAACAAGAAGGATATCGTCGTAGGTAATGGCTTCGCTAAGAATTTTTTTTATAGGCATGGGATCCCTCGAAAATTATCTTTCTCTTTGCCTCGGTGAAGTGCAAGTTCATAAATCATTTCCCCCTGCGGAGAATCTCAATCACAAGCGGTCATTTTCCGTTGCAGCCCTTTGATCCACCGGCCTGTATGCGGTTTTCCGATGATCATTGATAATGCATGACAAAGGGGTCAAAATGGCTTATTTTAATTAAATTCTTGATTAAAGTAGCTATTAATTGTAGGAAAAGCAATAAAGAGAGGATAAAAAGGGAGAGCCAGTTTTTTTTGATGTTACCCCACCACGAGCAACAACGACTGGCTCTCTAAGAAGGAGATCGGGAATAAGATTTCTTGTTCCCTCTTTATATAGACGTTAGAGTTTTAAAAAAGTTTCATCAAAAAATATTATTTATAATCTTCAATCTTCGGCGTGCGAATTTTATACCGTTTGATTTTTAAGTACAGCGTTTTCGGCGTTATCCCGAGCACTTTTGCTGTCTTCATTCGATTCCATTGAAAGTGCTTGAGCGTCTTTTCAATATGTTTCTTTTCCAATTCATTGAGCGAGAACATATCGCTGGATTCGACAAAAGGCAAAGAATCGCCTTCGGCATGGCCCGGCTGCTGAAGCGATAATGCAACATTCGTCATCAGATCCCTCGGGTCGACACTCTCTCCCTGGCAGAGAGCAAGCGCTCCTTCAATAACATGCTCCAGCTCGCGCACATTGCCGGGCCAATCATACTTCATAAGAATTTCGAGTGCGTCATCGCTGATTCGTTTTGTTTTCGATTTTCGCATGAGAAAATTTTCGACCAGAAGCGGAATATCCTCTTTACGATCTTTGAGCAGCGGCAGATAAAGTTCGACAACATTCAGACGGTAAAGCAGATCTTCGCGAAAATGTCCGGATTTGACTTCTTCCTGCAGGTTTTTATTTGTTGCAGAAACGACTCTGACATCTACTGTTTTCGTTGATGTTCCGCCGACACGCCGAAATTCCCCTGTTTCAAGAAAACGCAGCAGCTTCGGCTGCGTCATCAAGCTGATATCACCTACTTCATCAAGGAAGAGCGTTCCGCCGTCGGCAACTTCCACTAATCCTTGCTTGGCTTTTACGGCGCTTGTAAAAGATCCTTTTTCGTGGCCAAAGAGTTCACTCTCAAGCAGTTGATCCGGCATGGCCGCGCAATTTACCACAATAAAAGGACGTGCCGATCGATGACTTGAAGAATGAATAAGTTTCGCAAAAAGTTCTTTTCCGGTCCCGCTTGCACCCTGAACAAGCACGAATGATTCGCTCAGCGCTACTTTTTTTGTCTTTTGGACGATATCTCGAAAAATCCGGCTTTTGCCGATCATGGTGAGCGGCTTACTGTTCAGACCCAATTCACGATCGATCAGCAGCCGGCGATGTTCGATTGCACGATGAATCGTATAAATAAGCTGGTCGAGATCGTAGGGTTTGCCGATAAAGTCATACGCGCCGAGTTTTGTCGTCTCGACGGCCATCTTCATATCGACAACATTTGTCAGCACAATAACCTCTGTTGTCGGCGATGTTTCTTTTATATATTTCAGCACCTCAATGCCGTGAACACGCGGCATTCTCATATCGAGAAGGACAACATCGTAGACTTTTGCCTGAAGGAGGGTAATAGCTTCCGTACCGCTCAATGCGGCGTCGGTTTCAAATTCTTTGAGGTCGTCAAGTTCGGTCTTGACTATATAGGTGATGGATTCTTCATCATCAACGACAAGAATCCTGGAGGTTTCAGACATGGCGGCACGCATCTCCCGCCATGATTAGGCGCTTGTCAGGACTCGTTCGACGGTCGTTAAGAGATCTACCAGATCGTACGGTTTGCTGATAAAATCTTCCGCACCTAATTTTTTTGATTCGATAGCGTTCTTCAAATCGGCAAAGCCGGTCAACATAATGACTTTCGTTTTCGGCAGGCGTTCTTTCACGTATTTTAAAACTTCAAAACCGTCGACATTCGGCATTTTGATATCTAAAAGAATTAAATCGAATTCCTGTTTTTTTAGGATGTTGATCGCTTCCTGGCCGTCGGCGGCATTGCTGACCTGATAGCCTTCTCCTTCGAGTTCAGCACTCAGAACAATACGAAGCGCTTCTTCATCATCAACTACAAGAATTCTATTCTTTGTTGGCATTGTGTCTCTCCTTGTGCCTGAACTTTTGCCGCAATCGCTATGGCTTTGAACCGTTTGTATTGGGCAAATTATAGCAAGAATAGTCTTGAAAAGCAAACGATTCTTGCCGGCAATAAACCGCATGAATTAATCTTTGTAAGTCTTCAAAAGTAATCTTACCTTTAATATAGTATGAAATCGAAGAATTCGCAAACTTCAACTTTTCTTTCTATTCTGCTCCTGGACGACGATCCCGCATTCGCACATTCCATCATTCATTGCTTCGCCGAATTCAAAGAGCGGCCTTCAGCCGTCAAATGGAAGAAAAGCGTCGAGTCGGCGCTTTTAGCTATACGCAATCAGGAACCATTTGACATCATTATCATGGATTATTTTTCCCAGACATCGAACACGAACGGATTAGATTTCTGCCTCGCATTGAACCAGATGGAAAAACAGATTCCTATCGTCTTCGTCTCGAGTGTTTCGGACATTCAATTGGCGGTTGAAGTAATAAAGCTGGGAGTTGAAGAATTTTTATTGAAAGAGGAAATCGTCTTTTCGGATTTTCCGAAAAATTTGACAAATATTCTGGAACGGGCACAACTCCGCCGTCACAGATACGCGGTCGAAAAAAGAATAGGTATGGCGGAAAACAGAACTCAGGCAGTACGTGAGCTTGTTGTAACCATTTGTCATGAATTCAACAATCCTCTTGCTGCGGTTAAAATCAGTTACGATTTACTCAAGCGTCTTTTATCTTCCGAAAACGACCGCCGGCTTTTACAGACATTTGAACGGAACTATCTGCAAATCGAAAAGGAAATTCGGCGTTTGAGAGATTTGAATTTTGAACGAATTGATTTTCCCCATTCATAAAAATACGCTTGGCGGTCTATACAAAAAGCGGCTTTTACCCGGCCAGTCGATCCTCTTCATTCCCCCGAGAAAATTGATAGGTTGTTCTTTCATGATAAAGGGATTCGGCTGTCAATATTTGCCGAGCAGCTGCGGCAAAAAAAGAACGGATAAATGGCTTTGCTTCTGGATGATTTTTTTGTTATGTTTATATTAAGTTAAAAGCGATAGTAGAATATTGTGACCAGACAGAGAGAGATGACAGAACATATCAAACACAGACACGCTGAGTGTTTTCTTTTTTATAACAGGTAGTTTTTTTAAGTGTCCCGCCCTATAGCGGGACACTTTTTTTTATGATCATCTCGCAACTTATACAAGTATTGGAAGATTGGGCACCGCGCTGGGCTGCGCAGAAGAACGACAATGTAGGCCTCCAGATCGGCAGCCCTCAACGGCGGGTAACAAAAGTGCTTATTGCGCTTGAGATTACACCCGCTGTTATTGATGAGGCTCTTGCTCGAAAAGCTGAATTGATCGTTACACACCATCCCTTGCTTTTCAGACCCTCTTCTTCCGTTATAAGCACCGACCCGATTGGAAAACTGATCATCAAGCTTATAGAAAATCGAATCGCTGTCTATTCCGCACATACAAATCTCGATTTTTCCAGAGACGGCGTCAGTTTTGCCCTTGCAAATAAATTGGGTCTCCAGCATATACGGTTTCTGGCTCCTTTGAAAGAAACCCTGGCAAAAATCGTCGTGTTTGTCCCCGAAGACTATGTGGAAAGCGTTCGCAACGCTATGTCTGATGCAGGTGCCGGTTTGATTGGAGAATATTCCCGTTGTTCATTCGTTTCGCGCGGAACGGGATCCTTTAAAGGATCGAAATATGCATCTCCGTTTATCGGAGGAACGGAGGCAGAGGAGCGCGCTGAAGAACTGCGATTAGAAATGGCCGCCCCCCGGGCTTCTGTCGATAGAATACTTTCGGCGATGAAAGATGTCCATCCGTATGAAGAACCGGCTTATGATGTTTACGAAACAATAACGCCGCAGAGAAATTTCGGCATGGGCGCTCTTGGTGAACTTTCCTCGCCTCAATTATTTAAAAATTTTCTAAAAACGATAAAACACGTTCTGCATGCCGGGGTGCTGCGATACGTCGGCGATCCGAAGAGCCGCGTTCAGCGTATTGCCGTCTGCGGCGGAGCGGGCAGCGACCTTCTGCCGGAGGCAATTCGCGCTCAGGCCGAAGTACTTGTGACGGCAGACGTTCGGTATCATACGTTTCACGCCGCAGCCGGAACGATTTCGCTCGTCGATGCAGGACACTGGGAAACGGAACATAGCATTTTACGTATCATTGCTGACCGGCTGCAACAAGCGGCCGGTCAGGCAAGTACCGCCGTGCGAATTTTTATAACGGAGCAGTCGACAAATCCGATACATAATTTATAATGTTGAATTGATAACTATTGAGGATAAACATTGGAAACCAGGTTAAAACTTCTCTACGCATTGCAGCTCACAGATAAAAGTCTTGATGAATTGCAGGAACTCAAAGGCGACCTTCCCGGAATTGTGGAAGAATTATCCGCCTCAGTCAAAGAAAAAACAATGAAAAAGAAGGAACTGGAAACGCTGGTCACACAATCTCTTGCTTCGCGCGATAAAGCCGATTCGGAAATTATCGACCTCAAGGCGAAGATCGAGAAATATAAGACCCAGCAGTTTCAGGTAAAGACCAACAAGCAATACGACGCTATCGCCCGCGAAATCGATTACTCTCAGGAGCGCATTACAAAATTACAGAAAGAGATGGAATCTCTCGAAGGAAAAGCCTTCCTTGCCAAAGAAGATGCCGAAAAGCTCGGACCGGGAATCGATGAGCTGCAGGAACAGCTTGCGGAGAATAAAAAAGAACTTGCGGCAATTAATAAAGAACACGAAGAAGAAGAGACGAAGCTGGAGCGCCAGCGCAATAAATTGGTCGCTAAAGTAATTAAAAAAGATTATCAGACATACGATCGCATACGGAAAGCGAAAGATGGAAAAGCCGTGGTGCCGGTAAGCCGAAATTCCTGCGGCGGTTGTTTCAACCGCGTTCCGCCTCAAAAAGTTCTTGAATTAAGAAAAAATGATTCCATGCTGACATGTGAACGCTGCGGACGCATACTTATTTCCGACGAAATCGTGGAAAACGCAAAGCAGCTTTTATGACAATTCATGCATTCACCGACGGTGCGTCTCGCGGCAACCCGGGAGAAAGCGGCATCGGCGTTATTTTACGCAAGAGCGATGGAATCGTCCTGCATTCGGTTTGCGGTTATATCGGCCGGACGACGAACAATATCGCGGAATATACAGCTCTTCTGGTATGCCTGAAGGCCGCAGGAGATTTCGATTGTTCGGAATTAATAGTACATTCCGACAGTGAACTCATGGTGCGGCAGCTGAACGGCCAGTATAAAATACGCAATGAAAATTTGAAAAAATATTTTCAACAAGCACAGACGATTTTGAAAACAGCAGACTATCGGGCCGCGTTCAGGCATGTGATGAGGGAACAGAATAGCGAAGCTGATGCATTAGCGAACCGAGGCATCGATCAGAAAATCCCCCTAACGACGGATTTTCGAATCGAACAAGAATAAAATTTGTTTGAAGAAAGCTGGAGATTATCCAGAAGCAGTACGTGGTGCGTCAGGCAGCCGCTCCGTCCCGCCTCAAGCGGAACGGGGAGGAAAGTCCGAACACCATAGGGCAAGGCGCCCCGTGTTAAACGGGGGTCTTCCGGGCAATATCCCGGAAGAACGGAATGTATCACAGAAAAGATACATCCTGATAACTCCGAAAGGAGTTGACGGGAAAAAGGTGAAATGGTGGTGTAAGAGACCACCGCGCCGGCAGTAATGACGGCGGTCCCGAAAGGGATGGCGCCTAAAAGCGCCACAGGAGAAACCCCGCCTGGTGCAAGGCCATGTAGGTTCTGTTTCGGTACAAACCGAGAAGAGTTGCCCGTTCAACTTTTTCACTTCGGTGGAGAAAACAGAATGGGTAGGCCGCATAAGAGAAATGGCTGCCTCGTCGCGCAAGCGATCAGACAGAATTCGGCTTATCGACAACCCACATACTGCTGCTGATCTGTGCTGTAAGGCGCCCATCTTTCTCAAACTGAGTCGTTTATCCATAAAACGGAAAGGCCTCAGTTGTCACCAATTCGCGAATATCGATGGACTGTTCGAACAGAAGTCGAACCGCTTTCGCCGGAAACGGCCGCTGCAGTAAAAGCGTTGAGTGAACAACTCAATCTCTCCCCTATTCTGGCAGAAATTCTCGTACACAGAAAAATAGATACGTATGAAAAGGCCAGGACTTTCTTTCGCCCTCACATGGAAGATTTGTGCGATCCGTTTTTAATGAAGAACATGGATCTCGCCGTCGACCGCATTTTGAAAGCGGTACGAACGGGCGAACAGATCGTCGTCTATGGCGATTATGATGTCGACGGAACCGGCAGCACGGCAATGTTGTGGTCGTTCCTGCAATCGATCGGTGCGCAAGCCCGTTATTTTGTTCCCGACCGTGTTCGAGACGGGTACGGACTTTCCACCGCCGGCATCGATCGTATTAAAAGTTTCCGGGCAACGCTTCTCATAGCTGTCGATTGCGGCATTACTGCCGTAACACAGGTTGAATATGCGCGGTCACTCGGCATTGAGGTGGTCATTTGCGATCATCATGAACCGGGAAATTCGCTTCCGGATGCCGCGGCCGTTCTGGACGCACTGCAAACCGGATGCAGCTATCCATTCAAGTATCTCTGCGGATGCGGCGTGGCATTCAAACTCATTCAAGCATTGCTGACCAAAAAAGAATTGAGCGAGAACAGAAACGGTCAGGCAGAGCGATTGCTTGAAAAGTATTTACAATACGCGACTCTTGCAACAACAGCTGATATCGTTCCGCTGGTATACGAAAACAGAACCATCGTTCGGCTCGGACTGGAATTGATCAATACCGATCCTCTGCCGGGAATACGGGCAATCATCGAAACCTCCGGGATTCAATCGGGCAAAATTTCTTCAGGACAGATTGTATATGTTCTTGCACCGCGCATCAATGCCGTCGGCAGGCTGGGAGACGCCAACAGAGCGGTTGAGCTTTTAACCTGCATGTCGTACGATCGCGCCCTGGAATTATCCCGTGTCATGGAAGATGAAAATTCAGCGCGCAGAAAGATCGACGAAGAAACTTTTTTGAAAGCTCAGAAGATTGTCGAGAATATGTTAACCACGGAAAATGACAGCGCCATCGTGCTTCATGAAGAATCATGGCATCCGGGAGTGATCGGAATTGTGGCTTCGCGGCTTGTCGAACGGTATTATCGGCCGACAATCCTCATGACAACGATCGATGGAGTGGCAAAGGGTTCGGCGCGAAGCATTTCCGGCTTCAACATTCATGAGGCGCTCAAACGCTGTGAACACAAGCTTATTCAATTCGGCGGACACAAGTACGCCGCAGGATTAACGGTCGAACTGGATAAGGTTCAGGAATTCCGGGAAGCATTCAATCTTGTTGCCGGTGAAATGATGACAGAAGACCTGTTGACCCCCGAGATCCGTATCGACGCTGAAGTTCGACTCTCCGATCTGACGCCGAAATTCGTACGCGTGCTCGGACAATATGCACCGTTCGGGCCGGATAATCCGCGGCCCCTCTTTATGGTACGCAATGTGGAAGTTATCGGACAGCCGCGAATTGTCGGTAAAAATCATCTACGGTTTAAAGTCCAAAGCGGCGGATCTGTCGTAGATTCCATCGGATTTAATCTCGGGGATTTATTGCCAAGAGTGCGCAGCGGCAGCAAGGTCGATCTTGTTTTCTCACTCGAAGAAAACGAATTTTCCGGCGAGGCGGCTCCGCAGCTGAAGCTTCGCGATATAAAGTAAGCAGTCAAAAACCGCAGGCCTTTGACTATGCCGGCAGAGAAATCAAATATTAGAATCCTCGGCGTCGATCCCGGGACGCTCATTACCGGGTACGGCGTTATCGAAGGCCGGCACGGCCGCTGGACAATGCTGGCATGCGGAGCCGTCAAAAATTCTCCGCACGAGAGCATGCCGTTCCGCCTGAAAAGAATTTACGATTCTTTGCAGCTTATCATCAAACAATATCAACCCGACGAGTTTGCCATCGAAACGGCGTTCTACGGAAAAAACGCCCAGTCAGCACTCAAGATAGGCCACGCACGCGGCGTTGCTCTCCTCGCCGCCGTCAACTTTCAAATTCCGACGGCAGAATATGCGCCGCGTGAAATCAAAAAATCGATAACGGGAAACGGCGCCGCTTCAAAGCAGCAGGTTCAGTTTATGGTCAAGGCGCAATTGCATATACGCGAGACGCCGAAATTTTTCGACATTTCCGACGCACTTGCCGCAGCATTATGCCACGCGTACCGGCGCGAAAATATTTCTCCGCAGCAGACAACCGCTTCGTCCAAGACACGTTCATGGGCAAGCTATATCAAACAACATCCGGAAAAAATCGGGCGACTCTCATGATTGCGTTCATTAACGGAATACTGCAGCACAAAACGCCGACAGAAGTCGTGGTTGACGTTCATGGAATCGGCTATGCCGTTCATATACCTCTTTCGACCTATACAAAACTTGGAGATGTAGGCCGGCCGATTTCTCTTTTCACTCACATGCATATGAGAGAGGATGCAATGCAATTATTCGGCTTTGCGACCTTGGAAGAACGCCAATGGTTCCGGCTGCTTCTTTCCGTCTCCGGAATCGGTCCACGGCTCGCTCAAGGGATTCTTTCCGGAATTGACGTTCAGGAACTCCATGCTCACATCGCTCAAGGAGAAGCTGCAGCGTTGACTTCTATTCCCGGTATCGGAAAAAAGACCGCCGAACGGCTGATTGTCGAATTAAGGGATAAGGCATCTAAGATTTCATTGGAAGGCTCTGCAGGAGCGATGACCGGAGCATCTTCTTCAGCTGTGCGTTCAGAGGCTCTTCAGGCTCTACTTTCTCTGGGTTTTACACAGCAAGCGGCAGAAAAATCAATCCATGCTGCATCTTCCGAAAGCAATCCTGCTTCATCTGTTGAAGAACTCATTAAATCTGCTCTTCGGCATGCTGGAAAAAAATGAAGCTCCCTGCCGCAAGCGGCGGCGTGATCAACCCGAAAGAGAATAAATTCGAATAAAATTTTTCTGAAATTATCCGGATAACTTGCTATTTTCTCACCTTCTTGCTACTTTTGCTATGATGAGAAATTCCGATCTAGTGAAACCAGACTTACACGAACAAGATGCTGAATTAGATCGAACAATCCGTCCCAATGTGCTCGACGATTTCATCGGTCAGGAAAAAATCGTCGAAAACATGCGTATTTTTATTATTGCGGCACGCGGACGGGGTGAGGCACTCGATCACGTTCTTTTAACCGGTCCGCCGGGACTGGGAAAAACTACACTTTCGCATATTGTTGCAAGTGAAATGGGAACAGGTTTAAAAATGACTTCCGGCCCGGCTTTGGAAAAACCAGGCGATCTTGCAGGAATTTTAACCTCCCTTGAAAAAGGAGAAGTCCTTTTTATCGATGAAATACATCGCGTGCCTACAAAAATAGAGGAATATCTTTATTCTGCGATGGAAGACTATCATGTTGATATTGTCATCGAAAGCGGACCGGGAGCAAAAACAATTCAACTCATGCTTCAACCTTTTACACTTGTCGGCGCTACGACACGCGCCGGGTTGTTGAGTTCTCCTCTCCGCTCCCGTTTCGGCATCACCAATCGATTAGATTACTATAGTACAGGGCAATTGGAAAAAATAATACGCCGCTCCGCATCCATTCTAAAGATCGATATCGATACGCCGGCTGTAGAGAAAATCGCCATGCGGGCGCGCGGAACTCCGCGCATCGCCAATCGGCTGCTTCGGCGCTGCAGGGATTTTGCCGAGGCCGACCGGCATCTGGCGGCCTACCGTGGAATAATTACGGCAGAAGTCGCGGAATTCGCTTTGAAGGCCCTCGAAGTGGATGAGCATGGTCTTGATGAAATGGACAAACGGATACTGAGTGTCCTCATCGACAAATATAACGGCGGCCCGGTCGGCTTAAATACGCTGGCCATCGCTGTCGGCGAAGAAACCGGCACACTGGAAGAAGTATATGAACCGTTTCTTATTCAAGAAGGATTTTTATCGCGAACACCGCGGGGCCGTGAGGTGACACCGCGTGCCTATTCGCATCTCGGTTTGTCGTATAAATCAAAAGCACAGCATCAGATAGAGTTTGAAAAATAAATTTTTCTGTCAATGACGGGTCCGACCATGATCAATGCATATCGTGCATTTCTTTTCTCGAAGGGATGGATTACTACGCCCATCGCCGCTGCAATTCTTTTGCTTCACATAGCGCCTGCGGTTTCAGCCGCTCAAGCACAAGAATCTATGCTCAACAACTATACCGGCGTTGCTTATGCCAATACGAAGACGCTCTTTGCCGTCGGGAACAACGGAACAATCGCGCGATCCATCGACGGAGGCAAACAATGGGCGGCGGAATCATTCACATGCGGAATCACGAGCGCCTTTAACAGCATTTGTTTCATCGACGTTTCACACGGTTTTGTTGTCGGAGAAAAAGGGACACTGATCGCAACAACCAGCGGCGGAGACTCATGGTTTAAGATTGCTATCGGACAAACGCAGGATTTGCAATGGATTTCATTTTTCGACGACCAGCGCGGAACGATTGTCGGCAGAGGAGGAACGATCGTTCATTCGAACGACGGGGGAATAACATGGAAAGCTCAGGCAAGCGGAACGACGAACGATTTGAATTCTGTCAGCTTTTCGGATCAGAATAACGGCACGATCGTCGGCGCTCAAGGAACGATTCTCAAGACATCGAACGGCGGAGATACGTGGGAAGACATTTCTTCTTCGTTTATCAGCTGCATGCTGTCTTCCGTCGTCTTCTCAGGATTGAACGGACTGATCGTCGGCGATAACGGAACGATTCTTTTCACCTCGAACGGCGGAGCAAAATGGACATTGGTACCGAGCGGAACAGGAAATTTTTTACTCAGCGCAGCGGCAGCTTCGTCACATTCATTCGCCGTCGTGGGTAAGAAAGGATTCATTGAAACATCGGACAACGGAAAAATGACATGGACAAAACGCTCCGCTCCGGATACAAAGGACTTGAACGATGCAGCTTTCATAAATGAGTCCAATGGAGTTGCCGTCGGAGACGGTAATGTTATTCTTACGACAAATGACGGCGGCGCTAAATGGAATACGGCATCGCTTGCGTATGCACCGTTCCAAAAAAGAACAGCAGAGCGAACTTCCTCCCCGCGGATCGTGGCGACCGTGTCGGGAGCAAACGGCCTTCTTATTCAATCCAAAGATTTCGGCGAAACCTGGACTGAACTCAGTGCAAATGCAGACAAGACATTTATGGCCATCGCAGCCAGCGGTGAATCGTTTTCCATCGCAGTCGGCCTGGCCGGACAATGCATTGCATCTCAGGATAATGGAAACTCGTGGATCTCGCTGAACAGCGGCACCAAGAAATCGCTTTATTCTGCAGCCGTAATCAATTCTTCAACAGCAATTGTCGCCGGAGATTACGGCATCATTCTCCGCACAACCGACGGCGGAAAGACCTGGAATTCTCCTTCTCTTAATATTCTCAATCACCTGCGAAGCGTTGCTTTTGCCGATGACAGTGTCGGGTGTATCGTCGGAAGCGGCGGAATGATTCTATTTTCGACCGATCAAGGAACAACATGGACAAAACGGATCAGCCAGGCATTCCAATGGCTCAACGACATTGTACCGATCGATAAATCCAACTGGATCGCGCTTGGCGCCGGAGGTTTCATACTCCAATCGACCGACAAGGGATCGACCTGGCAGACCAGGACAAGCGGTGTGACTGCCGATCTTCTCAGTGCTTATTTTTTCGATACCAAGAATGGAATCGCCGTCGGATCGGGAGGCACTATAATCCAGACACAGGATGCGGGAAAAACATGGTCC
>Ga0182017_10000211_pt1 | contig 45745 bp, 45 predicted proteins | sample 712E3DmetaG_FD_120492 | JGI IMG/M metagenome (GOLD analysis project Ga0182017, IMG submission 120492) | Permafrost microbial communities from Stordalen Mire, Sweden - 712E3D metaG | ecosystem: Environmental > Terrestrial > Soil > Wetlands > Permafrost | place: Sweden: Stordalen | collected... | reverse complement strand
GATTACGACAACCTGCTGGCCGAAGCTTCCGCCGCCTGGAATGCCCTCACCCCCGAGCGAATCCGGTCGCTCTGCAGAACCCGCTGGATCGAGCGCAAGAAATAAACAGGATGCGTATAATACCAGTTTTGCGAGGCCGCATCAACCACAATGCGGCTCACCGTGGTTAATCCGCGTGGAAACGCGTGGGGGCGGCGTGCGACGAGGCGTCGTCGAAAACGCGCCAGAACTGAACCATGTCGCGCTCGAGATCCAGCGTGGCCACCGTGTGCGCCGAGGCGCGGTACAACGCTCCGGGGTTTATCAGCCGCCACGGACCGAGACGCGCGTCGGCGGCCACATGGCGATGCCCGTACAGGACGTACTTGCACGCTTGCAGTCCGGCGCGATACGCCGCGGTGGCCGGCGTGTCATCCAGCAGCGCCGCGAACTGTGGCTCGTGACCGTGGAAGACGGCGATGCCGTGCCCGGCCAGCTCGAAGCGCAGCGGCACCGTCCGGCCGACCACCAACCCCAGGGCGGCGCCGTACGCCGCGAGGTTCATTTCTTCCCAATCGGTGTTCCCCAGGGCCACCCACGCACGGCGTCCGGCCAGCTCGTCGAGCACGTCCGGGCTGCCGATGTCCCCGCAATGCACGAACGCCTCGGCCCCGAGCTGTTCCAGCAGGCGGACGGCGGCGGCGGTGCGCCGTGCGTGGCCGTGCGTGTCGGAGAGAATGCCGAGGACCACGCGGCGCCGCCTCAGATCTTGTTGGGCGTGCCGCGCAGGCTATCGAGGAAGCCTTGCATCGTGTTGTGCTTGCCCATGCGGTCCAGGAGCGTCAGCATGGCTTTGGCCGGCGGCAGATCGATGAGCTGCCGGCGCAGCATGTAGCACTTCTCTAGGACGTCAGGCGGCAACAGCTTCTCTTCCTTCCGCGTCCCCGACAGTTGGAGGTCCATCGCCGGCCAGATTCGCAGGTTCGCCATGTCCCGGTTCAGCACCAACTCCATGTTGCCGGTGCCCTTGAACTCCTGGAAGATGAATTCATCGGCCCGGCTGCCGGTGTCGATGAGCGCCGAGGCGATGATCGTCAGCGATCCCCCGCCCTCGACGTTGCGCGCGGCGCCGAAGATCTGCTTCGGCTCCTGGAGCGCGCGAATGTCCAGGCCGCCGGTCATCGTCCGCCCGCTGCTGCCGACGAAGGCGTTGAAGGCGCGCGCCAGCCGCGTGATCGAGTCGAGCAGGATCACGATGTGCTTACCCGCCTCGACCATCCGCCGCGCCCGCTCGATGACGAGCCGCGCCACGCGGACGTGCGACGGTACGTCCTGGTCGTTGCTGGAGGCGATCACTTCGCCGTGCACATTCCGCCGCAATTCCGTGACTTCCTCGGGCCGCTCGTCGACGAGCAGCACGATCATGTAGACCTCGGGGTGGTTGGTGGCGATGCCGTGGGCCATGTGCTGGAGCAGGATGGTCTTGCCGGTGCGCGGGGGGGCGACGATCAGGCCGCGCTGTCCGCGGCCGATCGGCGTGAACAGGTCGACGACGCGCATCGTCAACGGGCCGCCGGGCGTGTCGAAATGCAGCGGCTCGGTGGGGTCGATCGCGGTGGTCTCGTTCAGCGGCTTGGGTGGAAACCAGTCTTTCACCGGGATGCTGTTGATCGCGTCGATGCGGATGAGCTTGTAGCGCCGGTTCCCCTTGCCGTCGACCGGCGCGACCGGCCCGGCGACTAATTCGGCGCCGCGCAGCGCGAACTTGCGGACCGCGTCGGCGGAGACGTAGGGGTCGTCGGCGTGCACCGCGAGGTGGCGCTTCAGCGAACGCAGGAACCCGGCGTTCTGCTGGTCGAGCTCGAGCACGCCCTCGACGCTCGTGCCGTCCCCGTTCGATGGTCCCGCCCCCGGCCGGGCTCCGTTTTCCTGCGACATGGCTTTCTCTCTATACGACCTGGATGCGGTGCTCGCCGGGGCACACGCGCACACACGGACGAGGACCGCAGTACCCAAAGGACTACCCGCGCGCCGAAACGGGCACGAGCGCTTCACAAGGGCGGCCACCAATGGGCCGCAAGCGTTCGCGTGCTACGCCGCAGGCCGCAGCCCGCGGCGGCTCCGTGCTGTGCGGGGCTCACCGGCACCCTTACCCCACGAACCCGAGTCCCCGCTGCGACAGGGCACTCGGCTCCAGCAATGCCACCCTTGAGTGTAACTCAAGCCGGACGCTTCGACAACCTCCTGAGGAGGATCTACCAGAACCGCAGCGACGTCGGCGGACCCCATCCGGTGTTGTTCAGCGTGTCGCGCCGCCGACCGGATTGGACAGCGTCCCGATCCCGTCGATCTCCACTTCGACCCGGTCGCCGGGCCGCAGAAACACCGGCGGCTGGCGCGCCATGCCAACGCCCTCCGGCGTGCCCGTCAAGATTACCGTCCCCGGCAGCAGCGTGAACTGGTGGGAGAGGTAGCTGAGCAAGTGCCGGCAGGAGAACATCATCGCGTTCGTGTTGGCGTCCTGCATGACCTGGCCGTTGAGCCGGCTGCGAATCCGGCAGCGGTCGGGGTCCAGCTCGTCGGCGGTGACCAGCCAGGGACCCAGCGGGCAGAAGGTGTCGAAGCTCTTGGCGCGGGTCCACTGCTTGTCGTTTCGCTGGCAGTCCCGGGCGGATACGTCGTTCGCACACGTGTACCCGAGCACGTAATCCAGCGCCGCCGCCTCGGAGACCCCCCGGGCCCGGCGGCCGACCACCATCGCCAACTCCGCCTCGAAATCGACCTCTGCCGGCGCACTGTCCGGCAGCACGATCGTCTGGCCGTCGGCCAGCAGCGCCGTCGTCGCCTTGAGAAAGACCAGCGGCGCCTCGGGGAGCTTCGACCCGGTCTCCGCAGCATGCGCGCGGTAGTTTCGGCCGATCGCGAAGATGTTGGGCGGGGCGACGGGCGGCAAGAAGGCGCGCACGGGCACGCGGGCGGAAGAGAACGTGAGTTGGCCGAAGAGCTCTCCCACGAGGGGCTCGGCCAAGCGCTCGCCCACGAGGCGCCCCACGCATTCCCGTCCGTCGTCGGCCGCGAAGCGTGCCAGCTTCATGCTCTCTCCCGTCCGGCCCCGCGGGGGCACATGTTGCCGGTCAATAGAAGACGGTCACGATCAGGTGCGCGTCGGCGTGCTTCCCCTCCACGACGCCGATGCAGCTCGTCGCGAACTTGATCTGAATGTCGTCGCGGCTGTCGGCCCACTCGTTGATCTGCTCGCACATGTAGGTCATCGCGGCGTCCGCGAGCTTGCAGTGGAACAAGCGGGCGCGCGTCGCATTCGGCAAGTCCTTGAGCAGCGGGCGGCGAAGGTCCCTTTCCGCGATGGACATCCCCTCGCCCATCCCGCCTGGGCCGCTGCCGAAGGACCGGATGGCCGTGGGCCGCCTGTCGTACGCAACGCCGCCCTTGGCGCCCAACATGCCGGAGACATCCTCCTCGTCCGCCAGCGTGATGGGCACGCCGAGGTCGGGGACGGGGGGCTCGTCGCCGGCGGGCGTGGCGGCGGCACGCTTGTCGCGCGCGCAGTGCACGCAGAGCAGCTTACCCTGCCATTCCTCGGCCAGGCCTTTTTCGACGTGTTCGGGGTAGATGGAGGCGCCGCACTCTTCACACGTTCGCAACGCTTCCGGTTCATCGGCCATCGTCCGGTCTCCTTCGCCGGCGCCACGGCCCCCACGCCGTCGCAGCAGTGGGCGCCAGGTCGCGCGCGGGTGTGCGGTCAGCCCGCCGTCGCCGTGGGCTGCAAAGGCGGTGCCGTTCTCGCATCCTCGGGCCAATCGAACTGCGCAATCATGCTATCCGCCGACAGCGTCCCGCGCCAAGCGTTCGGTGGCCGGCCCGGCCGCCTGAAAGCACCTGCCGGCGGTCTGGACAGTGTGGACACCTCGACATCCGCGGGTACGATGGTGCCCGAGTCCGCCATGCGATTGGGTTGGAGGCCGATAGCCCTGTCTCCAGGCATCGTCATGAAGCCGCTGCTCATTATTCCGCCCGCGCCGGGGCGCTGGCCCGCGTTGCGGGACCTGCTTGCGCATGAGGGGGCTGCGCCGGTGGCCGACCTGGAGCACCGCTTCGTGCCCGGCGTCGCGGGCGGCCAGGATGCGTATGCGGTCATCGTGTCCGGCGGGCAACTCCTGTCCGTCGCGGGGATCAATAAGTACGGCGACCTGGGCGTGCTCGGGCACGTCTACACGCGGCCGGAGCACCGCGGCCGCGGCTATGCCCGCAAAGTAACGGAGACCGTGCTGGGCTGGTTCGAGATGACCGGCGGCAAATGGGTGTTTCTCACCACTACGGACGAGCTGGACGAGGGGCTGTACTGGAAATTCGGCTTCGCCCAGCTTCACCGGGCCGAGTGGGCGCCCCACAACCGGCTGGTGATGGTGCGCATCGCGCACGGCGTGACGAGCGAACCGCTCGACGATGCCGGCGATTCGACCGCGGTTCGCGACGTGGGGCGGGTCGAATGGCCGGCGATCGTCGCGCTGCTGCAATACCAGGCGGGGCCGGACCCGCGCGTCCCGCTGGCCGAGTCCGCGGTCACCGCGGAGCCGTTTACGCTCGACCTGCTCGCGCACCAGGACCGGGGGTCGTGCCAGTTGAAAGGTGCCTTCCGGGGGCAGCGGCTGGTCGGGCTCGGCTCGGTGGCCACGGATCAGCCGGGCAGCCGGACCTACGCCATGCTGATACCGCACGCGGACACTCCGCCGGAGCTGCGCGCCGCGATTCTCGACCTGGCCCACGCCAAGGGCTACGCGCAGGTCGATTTCCCGATGGAGGCGCTGGCCCACGTGTGACGTGATTGTGTTGCCGGGCCGCGTGCATTCGACCGGCATTACACGCGGGGGGCGCTTCGACGGCCCAGACTGAGCACGCTCAGTGCCACCCACAGGCAGAGAACACCGGCCAGCGGTGCGCCAGCCGCGCGGGCCGCTGGCCAGGCGAGCAACCCCGCAGCCGCCAGCCAGATCAACAGCGTCACCGAGCATACCCAAGGTCGCCGCCCGGTCGACCGCATCGTCCGCTCCGCTCGATCCGCGATGACCGCCAGCGGCCAGTACGCCAGCGGGAGGTAATGCGTCCACACCAGCGGCGATGCCAGCAGCATCAGGCAGCACCCCACCCCGAACTGGACGCGCAGCAGGTCCACGTCGCCCGGCGTGCCGTCGGACCAGCGCCCGCGGACGCGAAACGTGCAGACGACGCTCAGGCCGATGAGCACCACCATCAGCCCGGTGTAGATGCCAAAGATCGTCGGCCCGGGCAAGTCGGCCACGTTGACCAGCAGCGGCGGCTGGCTCGCACCGCCCGCGTTCACCGGCGACAACAGCCGCCGCAGCACGATCGGCAGGGCGTTGTTGCCGTAATTCGCCTTGATTGGCTTGTCACTCGTGATCGTCTGGTAGGCCGAGTGCTTCTCGACCGCGCGCCGGTAGAACTCCTGGTGCTCGGCGAGGGTGCGCCGCCAGCCGAGCGTACCCAGCGGCAGACCGAGGCCGAGCACGAGCGTGACCGCCGCGGCGGCGACCGCCAGCCGCCAGCGGCCTTTGAGCAGGAAGAACACGATTAGCAGGCCCGGAATGAGCTTGATGACGGTGGCGAGCCCCAGCGCCAATCCGGCTTCCCATTCGTGTCCGCGCTCCGCGAGGAACCATGTCGCGACGACCAGGAAGAGCAGCAGTAACCCCAGGTTTCCGACCACCGCACACGCGTACACATAGGGCAGCGCCAACGCGAGCGCGACCAGCAACGCCGGCCACGGCGTGCGGCCGACGCCATCGTGCAAAAGGACCTCTACCAAGTAGACGGTCAGCGCGAACAGCGCCAGCGAGAACAGCACGAACAGCACCGCCGCCACGCGCAGCGGCAGAAACCCCCACGGTGCCATGAAGATCGTGAAGAACGGCAGGTAGTTGTGCACGCCGCGGTCGGCCGCGATCTCGCCGGTCTCGCGGAAGTGCACCGCGTTGTTCCAGAAATCGCGGAAATCGGTCGAGCTTGGCGCCCGCACCGCGACCATGACCAGGATCGCGATCGTGAACACGACGCCGAACGCGAGCAGCGCGTACCACCCGCGGCAGGGCGACGGCCGCGTTGGCTCTGGCGACGACGAGTTCATCGGCCGGCCGCTCCCGAGCCCGCCGGCTCAATCTGCGATCCTGTAGCGCACGATACAGACGAACGCTTTCACCCCATCCCACCAGGTGATCTTCTTGCCCTCTTCGTATGAGCGGCCGGAGTAGCTGATCCCGACCTCGTACACGCGCCAGCGGCCCCGCGCGACCTTCGCGGTCAGCTCCGGCTCGATGCCAAAGCGGTTGGAGCGGAGGCGCATATTCTTGAGGACCGCGCTGCGGAAGACCTTGTAGCAGGTTTCCATGTCGGTCAGGTTCAGATTGGTGAACACGTTGGACAGCAGGGTCAGCAGCTTGTTGCCGACGTAGTGCCAGAAGTACAGCACCCGGTGCTCGTCGCCGCCGACGAACCGCGACCCGTAGACGACGTCGGCCCGCCCGTCGAGCAGCGGCTTGAGCAGCTTGAGGTAATCGTTCGGGTCGTATTCCAGGTCGCTGTCCTGCACGAGGATGATGTCGCCGCGGGCCTCGGCGAAGCCGGTCCGCAGGGCCGCCCCCTTGCCCTGATTGACGGTGTGCTTCACCACGCGGATCTTCGCGTTCGGGAAGAGGCGGTCGAGTTGCGGATAAAGCTCCAGCGTCCCGTCCCGCGAGCAGTCGTCCACCAGCACGATTTCGCGGTCCAGCTCGACCGGGGCGGCCAGCACGCGCCGGATGATCTCGACCAGCGTGTCTTTCTCGTTGTAGACGGGCATCACCACCGAGAGCAACATGCGGATGGGACTCCTGTTGGCCACCTGCGGGCCGGATCCGGGGCTCAGGCCGGCACGGTCAGTAGTGGATAGAGCGCCGCGTCACGGGACAGAACCGCCGCGCGAAGCTGCGCCCGCAGCGTGCGGATCGGCAGCCGCCACAAACGCTGGGCCAACGGCCCCACGCGGTCCAGCCCCGGATCGGGCTGCGCAAACGCGTCGAGCAGCAGGCGCTCCCGCCGAAAGTGGTCGAACTCGGGCCGGCGGAACTCCTCCCAGGTCTCCAGCAGCACGGGCAGCAGCGCGGTCCGGCGGCTGCTCACCCAGTTCAGCCCGGCGAAGACCAGCAGCGCCGCCGATTGCAGCCGCGGCTCCGCGTGGTGGGCGACCATCAGGTGCTGCACCGCCGTCGCCGCCCGCCCGCCGTCGAAGCACTGGCAGCCCAGCAGGTAGCGCGTCACCGCGCAGCGCGGCCCGGCGGCCAGACGCTCCTCGAGCACTCCCGGCAGACGCTCCGCCGGGGTGCGGGCGTATTCCTTCACGATGTCGGCGAAACGGCGCATGCGTAGACGCTCCGCGCGCCGGCCACGGCTGAACCGGCCACAAAGGGGCGATTCCTAACGCTACTTGCCCGCCGGTTGGGCGTCAACGGCCCGCGTGGCATGGCCGCTTGCCGACACCCCACCCGGCGCGCCAGCCCAACGACTTCAGGACAGTCCCGCGCGCCGGAGACCGTCTCCAAGCGGCCATGCCACGCGCTGCCGCGGAGAGGCACGCGCACGCCGCCGCCGGTATGATGCACAAGGCCGGGTCAGTAGCCCAAATGGCAGAGGCAGGGGACTTAAAATCCCCCCAGTACGGGTTCGAATCCCGTCTGACCCACTTGCCGGCGAGCTAAACTTAAATGGCCAACACAGGAGATCGTGTGTGTCTGACAACCCCGGCCCGAATGAACAACCCGTCCTGGACCGCGTCCGCGACGTGATCGACCAGGTCCGCCCCTACATTCAGGGCGACGGCGGCGACATCGACCTCGTCAGTTACGAGGACGGCGTGGTGACCGTCCGTCTGCGCGGCGCCTGCTCCGGCTGCCCGCACGCCGCGATGACCCTCAAGATGGGCGTCGAGCGTTTTCTCAAGGAGCACGTGCCGGAGGTCACGGAAGTCGTTAACGTGGCGTGACCCGGCCCGCCGCCGCGCGGCACGCCGAGCGACTGACGCGCCACGGGTATGACAGTGCGTGCGGCGGTTGCGCTGCGGCCCGTCTGCATCGCGGCGCTGGACAGCCCACCGTCCGCGGGGATATCCTCGCCGCTACCAGTTCCATTCGCTTGCTGCGTGATGGTGCCCAGCGGGGTCGGCGATGCCGCACAAGACCGAAGCAGATACCTGCCGTCAGTTCGTGCTGCCGAAGCTCTACGCCTCCGGCTGGGACGACGAGCGGATCGCCGAGCAGCGCACGTTTACCGACGGCCGCATCGTGGTCGCCGGCAGCAAGGTGCTCCGTCGGCCGCAGAAGCGGGCGGACTACTTGCTGCGCTACCGGCCGGACATGACCATCGCGGTGGTCGAGGCTAAGCCCACGTACAAGACCCCGGCCGATGGGCTCCAGCAGGCCAAGGACTACGCCCAAATCCTGGGCCTGAAGTTCGCGTACGCAACCAACGGCCACGGGATCGTCGAGTTCGACTTCCTGACGGGCCGCGAGCAGGAGCTGGACGCCTTCCCGACGCCGGACGAGCTATGGACCCGGCTGACGAGATCGACCGGCTTGACGCCGGAGGCCGCCCAGCGGCTCCTGACGCCCCCTTGCTACCTGCCCGGCAAGTCGCCGCGCTATTACCAGGAGATCGCGATCAACCGGGCGGTGCAAGCCGTGCTCCAGGGCAAGCGCCGCATCCTACTGACAATGGCGACCGGCACGGGCAAGACCCTGGTCGCGTTCCAAATCTGCTGGAAGCTCTGGTCGAGCCGCTGGAACCGCACCGGCGAGCACCGCCGCCCGCGCATCCTGTACCTCGCCGACCGCAACATCCTGATCGACGATCCGAAGGACAAGACCTTCGCCCCGTTCGGCGACGCGCGGTGGAAGATCGAAAACGGCGTCGCCAACAAGAGCCGGGAGATGTACTTCGCCATTTACCAAGCCATCGCGAAAGACGAGCGCCGGCCGGGCCTGTACCGCGAGTACGCCCCCGACTTCTTCGACCTGATCATCGTGGACGAGTGCCACCGCGGCAGCGCCCGCGACGAGAGCAACTGGCGGGAAATCCTGGAGTACTTCGAGCCGGCGTATCAACTCGGTATGACCGCGACGCCCCTGCGTGAGGACAACCGGGACACGTACCGGTACTTCAAGAGCCCGATCTACACATACAGCCTACGCCAGGGCATTGACGACGGTTTCCTCGCCCCATACCGCGTCCACCGCGTCATCACGCAGTGGGACGCGGCCGGCTGGCGGCCCAGCCAAGGCGACATCGACCGGTTCGGTCGCGAAATCCCCGATGAGCAGTACGAGACGGGCGACTTTGAGCGACGTGTCGCCCTGCGCGCCCGCACGGAGGCCGTCGCCCGGCACCTCACGGAGTTTCTCAAGCGGACCGACCGCTTCGGCAAGACCATCGTCTTCTGCGTGGATCAGGAGCATGCGGACGAAATGCGCCGAGCCCTCAACAATCTCAATACGGACTTGGTCCAGAAACACCCCGACTACGTGTGCCGGGTCACCGCGCTAGAGGGCGAGATCGGCCACGGGCACCTGAGCAACTTCCAGGACGTGGAGCGGCCGACGCCCGTCATCCTGACCACGTCACAGATGCTGACGACCGGCGTGGACATCCCCACCTGTAAGAACATCGTGCTGGTCCGCGTGATTAACTCGATGACCGAATTCAAGCAGATCATCGGCCGCGGCACGCGCGTGCGCGACGACTACGGCAAACTTTGGTTCAGCATTCTGGACTACACCGGCTCCGCGACGCGGATGTTCGCCGACCCAGATTTCGACGGCGAGCCGATCGCCATTGATGAGACCAGCATCGACGACGCGCTGGAACCCGAACCGCCCGCCCCGGAGCCGGCAGAATCGGAGCCTCCCGACGCGCAACCATCCTTGCCGCCGGACCAGCCGGACGGGGAGCGCCGCAAGTTCTACTTCGACGGCGGGCGGGTCGAGATCGTCGCCGACCTCGTGTACGAGTTGGACCCCAATGGCAAGCAGCTCCGGGTGGTCAAGTTCACCGACTACACCGCCGAAAAGGTTCGCACCCTCTTCCGCAGCGCCGCCGACCTGCGCCGGGCGTGGGCGGACCCCGCTGGCCGGGCCGACATCATCGCCAAGCTGGCCGAGCGCGGCATCGACTTCGACGAGCTGGCCGCGGCGGCGAACCAGCCCGACGCCGATCCGTTCGACCTGCTCTGCCACGTCGCGTTCAATGCTCCGCTGCGGACCCGTCGCGAGCGTGCCCAGCGGCTGCGGAGCGAGCGGAAGGACTTCTTCGACAAGTACGGCCCGGAGGCGCGGGCGATCCTCGACGAGCTGCTGACCAAGTACACCGACCACGGCACAGCGCAGTTCGTCATCCCGGACGCGCTGGAGCTGCCCCCGATCAACCGGCACGGGAATGTGATCGAAATCGCCCGTTACTTCGGCGGCGAAGACAAGCTCGCCGAAGCCGTGCATCAGTTGCAGACCCTCTTGTACGCGGCATAGAAACGGACCCATGACACGAACGAAGCAGGCTCCGCCCCAGGCCCAACCCACGACCGCCCAGCAGCTCGGCTCCCTCGTCAAATCCGCCCGCGACATCATGCGGAAAGACAAGGGGCTGTCCGGCGACCTCGACCGGCTGCCGATGCTCACCTGGATCATGTTCCTCAAGTTCCTCGACGACCTGGAGCAGATCGAGGCGTCGCGGGCCAAGCTCGGCAAGACCCGCTACCGCTCCTCCATCGAGCCGCCGTACCGCTGGCGCGACTGGGCCGCCAACGAATCCGGCGTCACCGGCCCCGAGCTGCTCGCCTTCATCCAGCACGAGGAATGCACCCGCCCGGACGGCACCAAGGGCCCCGGCCTGTTCGCCTACCTCCGCAATCTCGGTAACGGCAACGGCCGCGGCACCGCCGTCAGCCGCCGCCGCGTCATCGCGACCGTCTTCTCCGGCGTGCAGAACCGCATGACCTCCGGCTACCTGCTCCGCGACGTGATTAACAAGGTCAACGGCATCCACTTCCTCGCCAAGGACGAGCTGTTCACGCTTGGCAGCCTGTACGAGTCGATGCTCAAGGAAATGCGCGACGCCGCCGGCGACAACGGCGAGTTCTACACGCCGCGGGCCGTCGTCCGCTTCATGGTCGCGGTGCTTGACCCGCAGCTCGGCGAGATCATCCTCGACCCGGCCTGCGGCACCGGCGGCTTTCTGGTCGAGACCTTCGCCCACCTCGAAAAGCAGTGCCAGACCGTCCAGCACCGCCGCACGCTACAAGATGAGAGCATCTTCGGCGGCGAGGCCAAGCCGCTGCCGTACCTGCTGTGCCAGATGAACCTCCTGCTGCACGGCCTGGAGGCCCCCAACATCGACCCGCTCAACAGCCTGCGCCACCGGCTGTCCGAGCTCGGCGACAAGGACCGCGTGGACATCATCCTCACGAACCCGCCGTTCGGCGGCGAGGAGGAACGCGGCATCCTCGGCAATTTCCCCGATGACAAGCAGACCGCCGAGACGGCGCTGCTGTTCCTCCAACTCATCATGCGCAAGCTGCGCCGGCGGGGCACGCCTGCCGGCAACGGCAAACCCAGCACCGGCGGCCGCGCCGCGGTCGTCGTGCCCAACGGCACGCTCTTCGGCGACGGCGTCTGCGCCCGGATCAAGGCCGAGCTGCTGCGCGACTTCAACCTGCACACGATCGTCCGCCTGCCCAACGGCGTGTTCGCCCCGTACACGAGTATCCCGACGAACCTGCTGTTCTTCGACCGTAGCGGCCCCACGAAGGACATTTGGTACTACGAGCAGCCGCTGCCCGAGGGCCGCAAGCAGTTCACGAAGACCGCCCCGCTCCAGTTCGAGGAGTTCGCCGACTGCCTGAAGTGGTGGCCCAAGCGCAAGGAGAACGACCGGGCGTGGAAGGTGAAGGCGGCGGACGTGCTGAAGGCAGACGCCGACGGCAGTGTCGTCTCGGTCAACCTCGACGTGAAGAACCCCCGCGGCGCCCCCGACCTGGAGCACCTGCCGCCGGAGCAGCTTGTCGCGGACATCCTGACGAAGGAGCAGCGGATCGTAGAGATCGTGGGGGAGATCAAGGCGGTATTGGGGCGATCGTGAGCAGTCGAGCACCCGAGCCCGAGCCGATTCGCCGCTACTTCGTGGACGAAGCGGGTGACCCGACGCTCTTCGATAGGAGAGGCAACGTCGTCGTGGGCGAACAGGGTTGCTCGCGCTTCTTCATGCTGGGCCTTTTGCACGCCACCGACCCGGGCGCCTTGGCGCGCGACCTGGCGCAGTTACGATCCCAGTTGCTGGCCGACCCGTATTTTCACAAGGTGCCGTCCATGCAGCCTGAGGCCCACAAGACGGCGCTCTTCTTTCACGCTAAGGACGATGTTGCGGAAGTGCGACGTGAGGTCTTCGCGGTGCTGCGCCGGCATCCTCTCCGCTTCTTCGCCGAAGTCCGTGAGAAACGGAGGATCGTCACGTACGTGCTCCAGCGCAACGCGGCGTCGCCCGAATACCGCTACCACGCCAATGAACTGTACGACACGATGGTGAGCCGCCTGTTCAAGAACTAGTTGCACAAGGCGGAGAAATTCGTGATCCAGTTTGCGCGCCGCGGAGCATCCGACCGCACGGCGGCGCTGCGCACCGCGATCGAAACAGCCCGACGACGATTCCGCGAGAAATGGGGAATCGCCAGCGACGCCGACATCGAGATCGCGCCCATGGCGGCCGCCCAGAGCGCCGGCCTCCAGGCCGCAGATTACCTGCTCTGGGCGCTGCAACGCCTCTATGAGCGTGGTGAGGACCGCTTCGTGGAATTGATGTGGCCGATTTTTCGAACCGTTCACGACATCGACGACACGCGCGCGACTGAGTACGGCGCATACTACACGCAGAAGAAACCGCTAACGCTGGAGACCCTGAAAAAAAGGCTGCCGGGGATATAGGATTGCCCGGTCGAAACCACGCAATCACACGGCATGAAGCCGAGTTTCATCCCACGGCAGCAATCAAGCTTATGAAACGACCTTCCGAGAATCAAGCCCCCGCAACCGAGTTTTCGCGGTCGAGCGCCGCTGGCCGTCGGGACGGCTACCGGACAGGGGGGCACCCGTGACCGCGCCGTGGCCGATGGTTCCGCTCGCCCAGGCGTTGAAGGCGGTCAGTCGTCCCGTGGCCGTTGACGGCACTGCCGTTTACAGGTTGCTGGGAGCCCACTGGTACGCGCGAGGTCTTTACGTGAAGGAAACGCTGCCGGGGGCCGGAATCCGCGCGTCACGGCTGTATCGCGTCGAGGCCGGTGACTTCGTTTACAACCGCCTATTCGCGTGGAAGGGCTCATTCGCCGTCGCGACTGATGAGCATGACGATTGCTTCGTATCGAACGAGTTTCCCTGTTTCCGCGTGGATGAAAGCCGCCTGGACGGCCAATTCCTGTGGCGCTACCTAAGCCGCGTGTCGGCATGGACGGAGGCTCTCGGGCTCAGCACGGGGGGCACGCCCACGAGCCGCAACCGCCTAAAAGAGGAGAAGTTTCTCGGCATGACGATCCCGCTGCCGTCGCTGGCGGAGCAGCGGCGGATCGTGGCGAAGATCGACCAGCTCGCCGCCAAGATCGCCGAGGCCCGCGGCCTGCGTGAGCAGGCGACCGCGGCGACGGCGCACCTGCTCGACGGCGAGGCCGGGGACCGGCTCACATGCGCTGGTGCTACACGAGTCGGTGACTTCCTCTCGATCCAGAGCGGGTACGCGTTCAAGAGCGAGTGGTTTGCGGAGCAGGGCATACGGCTGGTTCGTAACGTCAACATCGGGCACGGCAGCATCGACTGGGGCCAGACGGCGCGGATTCCAATGGAGCGGCGCGACGAGTTTGCTCGGTTTGCCCTGGACGTTGGCGACATTCTGGTTACGCTCGATCGCCCCATCATCTCGACGGGCGTGAAGGTGGCACGCGTCACCGACGCCGATGTTCCGAGCCTACTTCTTCAGCGGGTGGGCCGCGTGCAGTTCAAGAGCAAGGCGGTGGTCCCCGAGTTCTTCTTCGCGTGGCTGCGATCACGCCAGTTCGTCGGTGCGATCGACCCCGGCCGAAGCAACGGCGTCCCCCACATAGCGCCCAAAGACGTTGAAAGCATCCCGTTCGCCCCGCCGCCCAGGGCCGAGCAGCGTCGCATCGTGGCCTACCTCGACGACCTCCAGGCGAAGGTGGACCGGCTGAAGGCGCTCCAGGCCCAAACCGCCGCCGAGCTCGACGCCCTCCTGCCCGCCATCCTCGACAAGGCGTTCAAGGGTGAGTTATAAACACCGGTCCGTGGACGGCGCCTCATGCGGTTCGGGCACCCACGCCGCACGGCAAAGCACCGCATTGTGCGATCCAGGATCAACAGTACAGGACCAAGGAGCACCATTATGAAGAGACTGATGACGAACACGCTGCTCGCAACCGTTTTCGCCGGCTTGGCGGGTTGCGCCACGAATCCGATCGTTGGAAGCGCAGGCAACCAGGCCGGCCGTTATACCGGCGACGTGGGCATTAGCGGGAACGGGACAACGCTGACGATTCAGTCCGGCTCGCAGGTCCCCAAGCTCTCCATCATCGGCGATGCCTGCACGGTGACCGTTGAAGACGGCGCCAACGTCGGCCGCATCGAATTCTGGGGCAACGGCAACACCGTCACGATCCCGGACAACCTCAACGTGATGACCGCGGCGATGGGTACCAACAAGATCGTGCGGCGTCCGCCCGGCCAATCGGCGCCGACGCACGGCGAGCCGACCACCAAGCCCGCCGGTCAATAAGCAACGTCGCTGGCCCCCCGAACTCGATGCCCTGCTGCCCGCGATCTTCGGCAACGCGTCCGTCGGCGAGCGGCGACAGCGTCAGGCGTCCCAACGACCGCGTGGGCTGAAGCCCGCGGCACTGACTTGCGCTCCCTGCCGGTCGCGGCTCTGACTCGCGGCCCGCGGCCTTAAAACCCGTATAGCGGCTTGTACTTCCGCGTCAGGTACTCGATGAACGACCGGTGCGACGGCGGCTGGCCCGTGACACGCTCGACCAGCTCGGTCGCCCGGTAGCGTTGCCCGTGTCGGTGGATGTTCTCGCGCAGCCACTCGCGCAGCGGATGCAGCTCGCCCCGCGCGATCTGCGCCTCCAGGTCCGGCAGCGCCTGCCGGGCCGCGTCGAAGAACTGGGCGGCGTACAGGTTCCCCAGCGCGTAGGTCGGGAAGTAGCCAAAGATCCCCATGCTCCAGTGGATGTCCTGGAGGCAGCCCTCGGCGTCGTTCGGCGGCGTCAGGCCGAGGAACTGCCTGAACGTGTCGTTCCACGCCGCCGGCACGTCCTTGATCTTCAGCTTGCCGGCGATCATCTGCCGCTCCAGGTCGAAGCGCAGCATGATGTGCAGGTTGTACGTGACCTCGTCCGCCTCGACGCGGATGAACGACGGCCGCACCGTGTTGATCGCGAAATACCAATCGTCCAGCGTCGCGTCCGCCAGCGTCGGGAACGCGGCCTTCAGCGGCGCCAGCCAGTTGACCCAAAACGCCCGGCTGCGGCCAACTAGGTTCTCCCACATCCGCGACTGCGACTCGTGAATCCCCAGCGACACGCTCATGCCCATCGGCGTGTGCATGTGCTCAACGAGCAACCCCTGCTCGTACAGCCCGTGCCCTGCCTCGTGCATGATGCCGAACAGCGACATCGGCAGGTAATGCTCGTCGTAGCGGTTCGTGAGTCGCACGTCGTCCGGCGACGCGCCGCTGCAGAACGGATGCGTCGTGAGGTCGATCCGTCCCGCCGCGAAATCGAAGGCCATCGTCTCGACGACCCGGCGGCCGAATGCGGCCTGCGCCGCCTGCGGGCACTTGCGTTCGAGTAGCGCCGTCTTGGGCTGCCGCGGCGCGGTCTTGATCGCCTGCACCAGCGGAACCAGGTCGGCCTTCAAACCCTCGAAAACGCTCTGGACCCCCGCCGCGCGGGCGCCCGGCTCGAACTCGTCCATCAGCGCATCGTAGGGCTCCGTCTTGTAGCCGATCCGCTCAGCGACCTGCCGTTTGAGGTCGAGCAGCTTCTCCAGGTGCGGCGCGAAGTGCGCGAAGTTGGATTCCCTGCGCGCCTGCGTCCAGGCCTCCTTCGACAGGGCGATGGTGCGGGCGATCTCCTGCACGAGGGCGGTCGGCAGCTTCACCTTACGGTTGTAGATCCGCCGCAGCTCGCGCACGTTGGTCGCGACGAGCGGGTCGGGATCGGCTTCCCGTTCGACTTTCTCCAGCAGGTGGCCAAACTCGGGATCAATGAGCTTCTCGTGGCTGACGCCGGCAATCAGGGCCAGTTGCGCGGCGCGCGTTTCGGCGCCCTTCTCGGGCATGTACGTCTCCTGGTCCCACTCCAGGATGCCCTCGATCGACGCCGCGAGGTTGATGTCCTTCACACGCTGGATGAACTCGTTGTACGTTTGACTCGGCACGCTAGCACCTCCCAATCATCTCGCTTTGGCCGCGTGCCAGGTGCCTGGCGCAGCGGCCGGCGAAAGAAGCTCTTATATGCCCAAAACCGCCGCGGGTCGAGGGGGCGCGGGCCGGGTCGCACGATCGTTAACCGCCGTTTAGGATGGGCGCTGCGTTGCGCCGGGCCAGCGGTCCGGCGCCGTCGTATGTAAACCGATCGCAGGAGCGCCCTCCATGCCGCGTAAACTCCTCGTGTTTCTGATCCCGCTGCTGGTCCGCGGCCTCTTTCCAGCGGCCGTTGCCCAGACGCTGGCGCTCGCGGCCGACAAACCCTTTGTGCCCGACCGTCGTCCGCTGCAAGGCCTGACGATCACCGTCGACCCGGCGGGCGGCGGAGCGGGGTACGGCGCGGAGCACGCCGGTGGCGCGAGTGCCGCGCTTGCGGACGACCTCAACATGCTTGTGGCCGGACACTTGCAACACCATCTCCGCCGCGCAGGGGCGATCGGCCACCTCACGCGCTGGGACGACCGCACGGTCGCGCTCGGCGATGCGGACGCCGCGGCCGAGTCGGTCGCGCGCCGCAAGGTGGCTGTGGACACGCGGTCGCACCTGTTCGTCTCGATCCACCATGGCGCGGCACGTCCGGCGACGCCCGCGACCGCCGAAACGCCGCTTGCCCGCGCGCTGGGCGCGGCGCTCCGCACGGTCTTCGAGCAGCAGGTCCGCGACGGGGAGCGGCCCAATGTGCGGGTCGAGACGCTCGCCCCGCCGACCGCTCGCGACGTACCGGCGGTCACCGTGGAGATTGAGTTTCCATCGGACGGCGCCCTCGAAGCGTGGGCGCACGCACGGGGGCGGCACCGCGACGTCGCGATCGGCCTGTACAACGGGATTGTCCGCGTATGGCAGGAGCAGCGGGCGGAGCTGGAGGCCACGCGGGCTCGCGCCTTTCCCGATTCGGCCCCCGCCAGCCGGGCGACTGCGGCCGGCGACGCGACGGAGACGTTTCCGAACCCCAACGGCCGCCCCAAGCTCACCCGGCTCGCACGCGAGCTCTGGCTGGCGGATCGGCCGCCACAGACGCCCCGCGAGGTGGAGTGGCTCCTGCACGAGTACGCCCGACGGGTCGTGACGGACCTGACGTTCTTCCATCTGCGCACGCAGGTGGAGGAGGATGGCGACACGTGGGTTGTCCGCGGGACGACCAACTTCTCGCGTCTGAAGGACGCCGTGCCGCTGATCCTGGAGGCCGTCGGGTGTCGCCCGGTGCGGAACGAAGTGGAGCTGCTGCCGACGGCGCGGCTGGGCGAGGAGCGTTTCGGCGTCGTACGCGTCCCGACGGCACTGACCTGGACGGAGCCGCACGAGAAGCCGCCAACGCGCACGCAATTGCTGCTGGGCGAGCGCGTCTTCCTTTTGGACATAACGCCCGACGGCGATGATCTGCTCCTTCACGCCGGCGACGGGTACGTCGGGTGGGTGCGGCGCGACGCGGTGTCGCGGATGGACGCGGCCGGCTTCGCGGAGTGGGAGCGAGCGCGGACGGCGACGATCACGCGCGATTACGTGCTTGACGGCCTGCGCGTGCCAGCCGGGGCCGCGCTGCCGATCGTTGGCGAAGGCGACGGCGGCGCGGTGCGGCTGCGCCTGCCCCCGGGCGTGCGGCCCAGCGGGGCGGAAGCGATCATAGCTGTGCCGGCCGCGCAGCTCCGGATGCCGCCCGCCACGCCGCCGGGGCTCGAAGTCGCCCGCACGGCGGCGGAATACCTGACCGTGCCCTACGTTTTCGGCGGTCGCAGCCGACTCGGGCTCGATTGCTCCGGCCTCACGGGCGTGGCGTACGCGTCGGTGGGGCTGGAGCTGCCGCGCGATGCCCACCAACAGATTCTGGTCGGGCGGATGGTCGCCACGCCGTGGCACCTTTCCGGGCTCCAAGTCGGCGACCTGCTGTTCTTCTGCGACGAGAGCGGGAGCGTCATTCACACGGGGGTGTCGCTGGGCGGCCTGCGTTTCATCCACTCGATGCCGCCGGAGGTCCAGGTGTCGAGCCTGGATCCCGCCGATCCGCTGTATAGCGCGGTGTGGGCGGGGAACTTTGCGTTTGCCCGCCGGCCGCTGCCCTGACGCAGGGGCGCAGGCCACCGCGGCCGGTCCCGCTCACAGCACGTAGACGGCGGCCACCGCGATCAGCAGCAGGATCACAACCAGAACGACCCACCCGCGGCGGTGCGACGGTGTGCCGCTTCTTTGGACGATCCAATCGCCACAATGCGGGCACTTGTCGACGAAGTCGAGTATCTCGGCACCGCAGCTCGGGCACGGCACCGTCGGCGTGTCCTCGTCGTCTTCGCCGACCAAGTCGCGCTCCTGCGGACCCTCGGGGTCGTCCTCCCACTCCCCGTACTCGTCGGGCTCGTCGAAGCGTCCGGGCATGTCAGCGCACGATCGGCAGGATGCGTTTGAACAGGTCGGTGCCCGCCGCGTGCACGAGGCGGAAGATCGCCGACTCGACCGTCGTAACGACCGCACCTGCCTGCCGCAGCAGGTCAAGCGCGGTGTTGTGGTCCACCGGACGGCGCGACCCGACTGCGTCCGCCAACACGTACGGCGTCATCTGCATTTCCAGCAGATCGAGCGCGGTCTGGAGCACGCAGACGTGCGTTTCGATCCCGACGAGCAGCACCTGCGGCCGCGCTACGCCGGTGATGCGTTGGCGGCACGCGGCGTCGGCACAGAAGCTGAAGGTCAGCTTCTCCGCCCGGTCGGCGCCGTCCGCTGCCGCCCGGATCGCCGGCACCGTGGGGCCGAGCCCCTTGGGGTACTGCTCCGAGACGGTGATCGGCAGTTCCAGCGCGGCCGCGGCGCGGATCATGCGCTCGGCCTGCGTGACCAGGCTCTCGTGGTCCGTGATCTGGGGCAGGAGCCGTTCTTGAATGTCGACCACGAGCAACTGGGCCCGGCTGCGGTCGAGTCGCTCAACGTGCAATTGAGTCATCGTTTCTTCCATGCGCGGCGCGGGTCGCGCGCGTAGTCTCGCACGCTCCGCCGCGCGGTGCAAACGTCGCACTACGTGTCCTCGTCGCCGCAATTCCGGTTGCGGGGGCTGGACGGCGCGGGCCGAGCTTGCTAGCATACCGGTGGTTTCGAAGCGAGGTTCTGTTGTCACGGACGGCGAGGTGATAGCGATGGATCGCGACGAACACCCATTTTCGGGACAGGTGGGGTCTATGGATAGTGCCATTTGCCTGTTGGAGGAGCCCGGTCCCGAGCCGCTGGCACCTGACGCGTCGCCCGCCCTCATCCCCGTCGCGGACGTGGCGCAGCCGCACTTCAGCGACGGCGAGAACGTGCCGCCGCGTGAGCTCGAGCCCGCGCAGGTCATCGAGGCCCTGCTGTTCTCCGCCGACATCCCGCTCAGCGCCGCGCGCCTCGCGGAGCTGTCCGGCTGCGTGCCGGCTCGCGACGTCCCCGGCCTCATCGAGACGCTGAACGAGAAGTACGCGGCGGCCAGCCTGTCCTTCCGCATCGAGGGCATCGCCCGCGGCTACCAGATGCTGACGCTGCCGGCGTACCAGCCCTGGCTGGTCAAGCTCGACAAGCATCGCGGGCAGTCCCGCCTCTCCGCCGCCGCCCTCGAGACCCTCTCGATCGTGGCCTACAAGCAGCCGGTGATCCGCGCCGACGTCGAGGCGATTCGCGGAGTGGCCTGCGGCGACGTGCTGACGCGCCTGCGGGAGATCGGGCTGATCAAGATCGTCGGCCGCGCGGAGATCATCGGCCGGCCGATCCTCTACGGGACCACCCGGAAGTTCCTGGACGTGTTCGGGCTACCGGACCTGGACGACCTCCCGCCGATGGAAACGCTGAGCCTGCGACGGCCGGCACCCGCGGTGGTGCCCACGGAGTCCGTGGAACCGGCTGCGGAGCTGCCCGTCGCCGCCGCCGGCGCATAGTCGACCGGCGAAGTGGAACTTCGCACTACCACCAAAGCCCGGGGGCCGCGGCTCATTCCCGCTTTGTGCGCAGTCGATAGCAGCATTGATGAATGGGTGGCGCAGGTGGCTTGGCGCGCTTCTCCCGGAGAGTTTGGCCACGCGCGGGACATTGGTGCTCGTGCTGGCCGTCGCCTCCGTCGCCTTGCCCGGATACCTCGCTTATCGGGCCTGGGCCAAGACCCTCGCGCAACGCCAGGAGTACGAGCGGCAGGCGTTGCTCGCGGCGGCGCTCGCGGAGCACCTCGCGCACGCCCCGGACCCGCCCGGCGAAGTCGAGGACGACCTGCGCGCCTTGGACGAGTACAGCCGCCGCGTATGCTGGGTGGGGATCGTTGACCGCCACCGCCGCGTGGTGGAGTTGTCCCGCCGCACGGCGCTACCCGCTGATCGCATCGCGGCGCAGCTCGACTTCGACGGCGGGCGGCAGACCTGCCAGCCGCTGCTCGTGGGCGGGGTGCCTTCGGCTCAACTTGATCTGCTGACGCTCCCGCAGCCGGGCGGCCGCGTGCTGGCGGTCGTGCTCGACCGCGGCCAGAACGCGCGCGGCGCCGGAGTCAGCGGCATCACCTGCCTCGGACTGGCGTGTCTGGCCATCGGGGGCCTCGGCCTGGCGTGGGCGTGGTTTCACTTCGGGATCGAGCGACCGGTTCAGCAACTGGCGCGGCGCCTCGTCGCCGTGCAGGCGGGGCTGAGTGAGGCGGCGGCCGGCGGGACGCTGCCGAGCGAGTTGGCCGAGGTCGCCCGGGCGATCGGGTCGCTGCAGCGCGATCTGGCGGGCTGGCGGGACGAAGCCGAGCGTCGGCGGGATTCAGCCGATGCCACCGTCGCGGCCCGCGTCCGGCAGGCCGTGTTGGCCCAACGCCGGGCCGAGCGCGACGCCGACACCGACTCCCTGACCCGCCTCGCCAACCGCCGGGTGCTGGAACGCGAGCTACCGCGCCTGATCGAGGAACACCGGCGCAGCGGCGCCGAGCTGACGCTGGTCATGTTCGACGTGGATCGGTTCAAGGCCCTGAACGACGCCTGCGGACATCTCGCCGGCGACACGCTCCTGGCTTTCCTCGGCGATCTGGTCCGGGCCGCCACCCGCAAGAGCACGGACCTGACGATCCGCTACGGCGGTGACGAGTTCGTGCTGGCTCTGCCCGGAACCGCCCCACCAACGGCCTGCGACGTGGCCCGCCGTATCGCCGCCCTCTTCGCACAACGGGCCAAGACGTTCGGCGGCCTCGATCCTCCGCCGAGCCTATCCATGGGCATCGCGGCCCTGCACGCACATGCCGCGACGTCGCCGGAGCACCTCCTGCAACTCGCAGACGCGGCCATGTACCGCGCCAAGCGCCAGCACGTCAGCGTGGCGACCGCGACGGGGGCGTGATTGCGGCGTGCGAGCCCGTCCGCGGTCGCTCACCGCTGGTAGAACGCAACCAGTGAATCCACGACCGCCCGCTGCTGCTCCTCCGTCAATTCCGGGTACATCGGCAGCGCCAGCACCTCGGCGGCCGCCTGTTCGCCGTGCGGGAAGTCGCCGGGCTTGTGTCCCAGCCCCGCGAAGCACTTCTGGAGGTGCAGCGGCAGTGGGTAATAGACCGCCGCCCCGATCTTCCGCTCTTTAAGGAATGGCAGCAGCTCGTCCCGTCGCTGGGCCCGCACGACGTACTGGTGATAAATGTGTTGCCCGTGGATTTCCGCCGGCGGACGGACCTGCTCGGGAGCCAGGTTCGCCGACAGGATCAGTTCGGTGTAGCGCGCGGCGTGGGCGCGGCGCTGGCGGGTCCAGTCGTCCAGGTGCCGGAGCTTGACGGTCAGCAGAGCGGCCTGCAGCGCGTCGATGCGGAAGTTGCCGCCGACCACGTCGTGATAGTACGTGTGCCCGCTGCCGTGGATGCGCAGCTTGACGACCAGCTCGTGCAGACGGTCGTCGTTGGTCAGCAGCGCCCCAGCGTCGCCCAGCGCACCGAGATTCTTCGTCGGGTAGAAGCTCAGGCAGCCCGCCAAACCGAACGCACCGGCTTTCGTGCCGGCGGCGTCATGCGCACCGATCGCCTGGGCGGCGTCTTCGATCACGGGGAGGTTGTGCCGTGCGGCCAACGCCAGCAGCGGCGCCATGTCCACCAACTGCCCGTACAAGTGCACGGGCATGATGGCCTTCGTCCGCGGCGTGATGCGGCCCGCGACCTGCGACACGTCCAGGTTGTACGTCTCGGGCACGATGTCGCAGAACACCGGCCGCGCGCCGAGCCGCGCGACGGTGCCGGCGGTCGCAAAGAACGTGAACGTCGGGACGATCACCTCGTCGCCGGGGCCGATGCCCAACGCCATCATCGCGACCAGCAGCGCGTCGGTCCCGGACGACAGGCCGACCGCGTGCCGGCTGCCGCAGTAGCGGGCGAGCGCCTCCTCAAACGTGGTCACCTTGGGCCCCAGGACGTAATACCCCGACGCCGCCACGTCGGCCATTTCCTTCAGCAACTCCTCGCGCAGCGCGGCGAACTGCCCGGCCAGATTCAGCGGCGGCACCGCGATTTCGGCGGCCCGTGATGGTCCTGTTCTTGCGGTCCCTGCCATGTCCCTGCCTCGCGTGAGGACACCCCCACTGAGCGAACCGGCCAGATTCTACCCGCGCGCCGCGCGATTGAAAGCCACTCGCAGCCAACGGGCCGCGATGGCCACCGAGGAACTACGAAAGCGGGGCCTGCCGAGCGGCCGCGGCCGCAGCGTGCCCAGGCGGCGCGCTACGAATTCCGCCGGTCGCCGTGGCACGCCATGTCGATCACGACCGTCGCCGCGAGCAGCAGGACTTCGTCTTCGCCGGGCGCGATTTCGACGCCGTACGTGTCCGTCCAGGTAAACCACCGCTTGGAGACCGTCGCAATGACGCGGCCGCCGCGCTCGAACGCATATTCGTGGTCGAGGAAATCACCGACCGCCTCCGGGTCGTTCGGGCCGGGGACGTCGACGCTGAAGCGGCACTTGAGCAGTGTGAAGAGTTGTTTCTTGATGACGGCGGCGACCACGCCGTTACGGTAGATCTCGTACGTCGGCCCCCAGGCCAACAGGCGCTGGCGGATGTAGGCCAACTCGTGGCCTTGCATGTCCTGGAACGACAACTGGTCGCCGAGGCTGAAGGCCTTGCCGTCGACGAAGAACCGGTCGTTGCCGTGTTCGTCCTTGATGGCGAAGTCGTCGCCCCAACAGAAGAGCCTCTGCTTCATGACGTAGCGCACGCTGGATCCTCCGCTGTGTCAGACACCAAACGGTCAGGGTACCGGATGACGGCGACGTGTGCCTGGCGGGACGCTCGCGGCGAAACTGCTTCTTGGTGATGGGCGCGGATGGATTCGAACCATCGTAGGCTAACGCCAACGGGTTTACAGCCCGTCTCCTTTGGCCACTCGGACACACGCCCGATTATCGCCGTCGGCTTCGTAGCGTTGCCGCCCGCCCGCTCGCCGACCAACGACCTGACATCGTACTCAACTGGCGGCCGAGCGACAAGGGTTCCGTCCGTTCGACCAGCTCTGCCGGGGGGAAAAGGCCGGCGCGGCCGGGGCGTCAGTTGGTTGTCGGCATAATCCGGCCGGCCTGCAACCGCAGTGTCCGCTTCGCGCGGGCCGCGGCGCGGGGATCGTGCGTGACCATGACCACCGTGCGGCCCTCGCGGTTCATCTCTGCCAGCAGGTCTAGGATTTGCTGCCCGGTTTCCGGGTCCAGGTTCCCCGTGGGCTCGTCGGCCAGGATGATCTCGGGATCGTTCGCCAGCACACGGGCCAGGGCCACGCGCTGCTGCTCGCCGATGCTCAGCTCCGGCGGCTTGTGATCCAACCGGTCACCCAGGCCGACGCGCTCCAGCAGGGCCGTCGCACGTTGCTTTTGGGTCGCCTCGTCCAGGCCGGCCAGGAACAGCGGGATTTGCACGTTCTCCAGCGCGGTCAGGTACGGCACGAGGTTGAACGTCTGGAAGACGAACCCGATCTTCTTCCGGCGCATGTCGGCCCGCGCGTTGGGCGACAGGTCGTACAGCGAGCGCCCGTTCAGGAAGACCTGGCCGGCAGACGGCGAGAGCATGCCGCCCAGCACGAGGAGCAGCGTGCTCTTGCCGCTGCCGCTGGGGCCGACGACCGCCACAAAATCACCCGGCGTGATCTCGAGCGACGCATCGTCGAGGGCGGCGACCATGCGGCCCCGGTGCGAATAGCTCTTACTGACCGCTTCCAGTCGCATGGTGCGTTACATCTCCTGCAGCGTCGCGCACGGGTCGAGCCGCGCTGCGCGTCGGGCCGGGAAGTAGCTGGCCGCCAAGGCGATCGCGACGGAGATGCCGACCGCCCACAGGACCAGCATGGGCATGGGCAGCACGGGTATGCCCGCCAAGCGCGGCCCCAGGGCTACCGCCAGTACCGTTCCAAGAATGTAGCCGCAGATTCCGCCGGCCAGTCCGAGCAACAACGCCTTCAGCAGGAACATCTTGAGAATCACCGCCGAGCCGGCGCCGAGGGCCATGAGCGTCCCGATCTCGCGCCGCCGCTCGAAGACGTTCGCGTACATGTAGTTCGCGATGCTGGCCCCGCCCACCAGCACGATGATGCCCAGGAAAATCAGCGACAGGCGGGCCATCATCCCGTTGGTCTTGACCTGCGTGTCCACCACCTGTGTGACCGTGACGACCTTGGCATCCGGCAGCAGCTTGTTGATCTTCTGCACGAGCCCACCGGAGATCTCCTTGCAGCAGCCAACGATTTCGATGGCGTTGATGACGGGACCTTTCCCGGCCAATTCTTGAACCGTGTGCAGATGGGCGAAGATGCGCGAATCGTCCACGGTGCCGGTTTGCGGCAGGACCGCGGTGACCGTGAAGCTGCGGCCAAGTACGTCCAGGCGGTCGCCCTCCTTCGTCCCGAGAATCGCGGCGACGTCGGCGCCGATGAGCGCTTCGGTGTCCGTGAGATCTTCGATCACGCGCTGCCGGACGAGCATTTCCTTCGCCTCGGGCCGGAATGCGCCCGGCACGTCGGCGACCGTCCCGCAGCCTTCAGCCGGTCGCGAGAAGATGCCTGCGCCGGCCCACATCGCTTTGGCCTGGAACTCGCTTTTCGGCAGGATGCCGGTCAGCGTGAAACCCCGGTCCTTGAGCTTCACGGGCACCGACAACTTCGGCGAGAGATTGTCGAGTCCTTGCAGGTCGGACAGCGCCAGGCGGTTGACGTACTCCTCGGGGAACTCGTCATTCTGCATGTCGGCGCTGTAGTAGTCCTGGAGTGAGACCGATTTCGGCAGAACGAGCACGTTTGCACCGAGCGCGTCGAGCTGCGCTGCGACCGCCTTCTCCGAGTAGAAGGTGATGTTCTTGATCGAGACGACGACGGCGATGCCGAGCAGAATCGCCAGGAAGCTCGTGGCGAGCTGATTCTTGCGCTCGAACATCTCGCGCCAAACGAGCTTTCGCAGGTGCATGGGGATACCTCAGATTACGGCTTCTTCTCGGCGCTGCCCGGCTGCGGCTGAGGCTGACCCTGCGGCTGTGCCGGCGGGGTCGCGGCTGCCTTCGGGGCACAACAGCCGCTCTTCGGGTCGCAACCCTTGGCGGCGGTCTTCGCCGCCGCGACCAGCACGTCCTTCTTGATCTCGCCCTTGTAGGTGCCGATGATCGTGCCCGGCGGAGCCATTAAGACCGTGACGGCTTCTTCCGTCTGCGGGTCCACCTTGAGCCGCGCCAGGAAGCTCTCCTCGGCGGCATCGGCGGGATCGAGCGTTACGATCTCCGTAGTTTTCGCGTATTGCGCGTCGGCCGCGAACTCCTTCACGCTCTGCGTGGCCTCGGCGTTGTGCTGCGTCTTGCCGTTCTGGACGCAAATGAAGACCAGCTTGCGGTCCTGCAGCGCTTTGAGGCTCTTCTGCATGCCCGGGCTGACGAAGGCGGTCTCGAGCTGCGACTCGATCAGCGGCCCCGCGAAGCTCCGTGTCACGGCGCCGTTGGGGGCCAACGCCAGTACGAGCGGCGTCGGCGTGCGATCGAGCCCGTACTTGACCACCACTTGCCGCTCCAACGGATCCGTGACGTTCACTACCGCGGACAATGCACGGTCGGCGAGCTTGCCCAACGCCGCGTCGAACGTCTTGCGCGCCGCCTTGGTTGGCTCGTCCTCGGCCTGGTAGAAGAAGATGAATATGTACTTGTTGGCCTTGGCTGCTCGGTTGATGGTGACGGCGGCCAACTCAGTCGTGTCCTGCGCAGGCTTGTCGGCCGCCTGATTCGCGCCAGCGACCGCCTGGCGGCCGTCGTTTGGCTGCGGTGTCGGCGTATCCTGTCCCAGAGCGCTCGCTCCGACCGCCAACGCGAAGATGAACGCTACGATTGCTCGATCAGCCCATTTCCGATTCATTCCTGCTCTCCAGCTTGAAGGTTTTGCTTCTCACTCTCCGTCTTGGACGACAGCGCGCCGGCCGAACAGGCGTGCGCCCGCCGGTCGGGACATTTCTCAGCGTCTCTCCACCGCCGCGGCCACTAGCTTGCGGTCCCCGTTGCCCGCCGGGCCGCGCCCGCACCGCTGGGCGCGCCGCTGCTGCGCCCGCAGGGTCTTCAGGTCGGCGGCGGCCTGCGGGAGCTCGGTGGCGGCCGCGGCGAGCCACTCCAGAATCCGCCGGTGGGTCAGGCCGCTCGGCGTGGCCAGCGAGTAGTGCATCCACACGCCGTTGCGGCGATCGTCGACGAGCCCGACGTTGCGCAGGTAGGCCAGGTGCCGTGAGGCCTTGGACTGCCCGATGTCGAGCACGGCCATGATGTCGCAGACGCACAACTCGCCGCGTACGAGCAGATTGAGGATGCGGAGGCGGGTCTCGTCGGCAAGGGCTTTGAAGAACTCGGCACTGTTGCGCACGCCGCGGCCTCCGTTGGTAACCGTATATTCGGATAGACGAATATATTCCTTGAATCGGCCGGCCAAGTCAAGCGCGAACTGCGCTCCTGCGCGAGAATCCGGGCGACGGTACTGCCCGCCGTCGCACGGCTGCGTGCGCCAACTCGTTGCCTTACATGCGGTTGGGCGCCACCGGGCTTACGCGTGTGAACCAGTGACAAAACGTGATTACGCGGCCTCGGCACTCGCCGGGGCAGCCGCTGCGAAGTACCGCCGCTGGAACCACAGCGCCACGTTGACCAGCCCGATCAGCACCGGTACCTCGACCAGCGGCCCGATCACGGCGGCGAACGCGACCCCCGAGCCAATTCCGAATACCGCCACGGCCACCGCGATCGCCAACTCGAAGTTGTTGCTGGCCGCGGTAAACGCGATCGTCGCCGTCTTCGAGTAGTCCGCGCCGATCTTGCGGCCCATCCAGAACGACACGAGGAACATCACGACGAAGTAAATGCACAGCGGGATGGCGATGCGCAGCACGTCGAGCGGAAGCTGCACGATGAACTCGCCCTTGAGCGAGAACATCACGACGATTGTGAACAGCAGCGCGATCAGCGTGATCGGCGAGATGCGCGGGATGAACTTCTGCTCGTACCACGTCCGCCCCTTGAGCTTCAGCAGCACGAAGCGCGTGATCATCCCGGCCAGAAACGGAATGCCCAGGTAGATGAAGACGCTTTGAGCGATTTGGCCGATCGTCACGTGGACCGCGACGCCGGTCAGCCCGAACAGCGGCGGCAGCACCGTGATGAACAGCCACGCGTACACCGAGTAGAACAGCACCTGGAAGATCGAGTTGAATGCGACCAGGCCGGCGGCGTACTCGGTGTCGCCCTTGGCCAACTCGTTCCAAACAATCACCATCGCGATGCAGCGGGCCAGGCCGATCAGAATCAGGCCGACCATGTACTCGGGGTACCCGCGCAGAAACAGAATCGCGAGCGCGAACATCAGGACCGGGCCGATCACCCAGTTCTGCACCAGCGACAGCCCGAGCACCTTCACGTTGCGGAAGACGTCGCCCAGCTCCTCGTACTTCACCTTCGCCAGCGGCGGGTACATCATCAGGATCAGGCCGACCGCGATGGGAATGTTCGTCGTGCCGGCCTGAAACCGATTGATGATCTTCTCCACGCCGGGGAAGAAGTAGCCGCCAAAGACGCCCGCGGCCATCGCCAGGAAGATCCAGAGGGTGAGAAAGCGGTCCAGGAACGACAGTTGGCGGACGCATTCCGACTTCATCGCGTTCACCCTGGTTTGCGGGCGGTCACATTGAGGCTGGTCACGTAGTCGGCCGGCTTCGTGCCCGGCGGCAGCACGGCGGCAATCCTCTGGTACAGCGGGTCCTGGAACGAGGCCAGCGAGGCGACGTAGTCGGGCTTCTGCTCGAGCCGGATGTCGACCAAGCCAGCCGCCCGAACGTACTGCTCCGTCTCCGAAATCAGCACGGCCCCGGCGATGCAGCCGACCAGGGCCGCCACCATCTCGCGCACCGCTTCCGGCAGCGGTCGGAGCAGCGCCAGGTCCGAGACCGCGACACGCCCGCCGGGCTTAAGCACGCGCGCAACGTCGCGCCAGACCTGCGGCTTGTCCGGCGACAAGTTGATGACGCAGTTGGAGATCACGACATCGACGCTGTGGTCGGCGATCGGCAGGTGCTCGATTTCTCCGAGACGGAACTCGACGTTGTCGAGCCCGCTGCGGGCACGGTAAGACGTGCTATTGCGGCGGGCCTTGCTGATCATGTCGGCCGTCATGTCCACGCCGATTACCCGCCCGGTCGGACCGACGCGCGGGCCGGCGAGGAAGCAGTCGAACCCGCCGCCGCTGCCCAGGTCCACGACGACCTCGCCCGGCTTGAGCGACGCCAGCGCCGTCGGGTTGCCGCACGAGAGGCCCATGTTGGCGCCCTCGGGCAGCGTTGCCAGCTCGGCTTCGTTGTAACCAGCGCGCTTGGCCACGTCGTCGGCCGTCGCGGGGCCCGGCGCACAGCCGGTTGGCCCGCGACCACAGCACCCGCCCGCCCGTGTCTCGCGGGATGCGGCCGGTGTGCGGGCGATTTCGCCGTACCGCGTGCGCACGTGCTCGCGAACCGTCTCTGCATCGTTCCGTGTCACATTGTCTTTCATCGTGGTCTCCAGTGGTTACTTCCATCCCGATCAGCGGCTCAATGCCGCCGGTAGCGTCTCGATGAACGCGCGGATCTCGTCGCGGACGCGGCGATAGTGCCCGAGCGACTCTTCCTCGTCGCGGGCTGCGCGGGCCAGTCCGGGCGGATCGTCGAACCCGACGTGCACGACCCTTGTGCGCCCCGGGAACACCGGGCAGTTCTCGTCCGCGTGCGCACAGACCGTCACGACATGATCAAGCGGAATGTCCTTCAACTCATCCACGTGCTTGGACCGCTGGCCCGAGATGTCCACGCCCGTTTCGGCCATCACACGCACCGCACGCGGGTCCAGCCCGCGCGGCGCAATCCCGGCGGAATACGGCTCGACCACGTCGCCGCGCAGGTGCCGCGCCCAGCCCTCGGCCATCTGGCTGCGGCAGGCGTTGCCGGTGCACAGGAACAGGATTCTCAGTTTTTGTAGCACGCCGCCACTTCCTTCAGATCGCAGCAACGGAGGGCTGCCAGGCGCTTGGCATCCCGGCCGAGCGTCGCGTCCTGCGCGAGCGTCTGCACGGCCCAGCGGAGCGCATGACGGACGGCGAGCGGTGCATTTTGATCGGCCAGCCGAAAGTACGCCCAGCGTCCGTCCTTGCGCCGCTCGACGAGCCGTGCCTGACACAGCACGTCCAGGTGCTTCGAGACCGTGGACGGGGCCAGTTTCAGCAGCCCCACGAGATGACAGAGACACAACTCGCCGTCGCGCAGCGCCAGCAAGGCGCGTACGCGGGTCTCGTCGCTGAGGGCCTTGGTGATCGCCAGGAACGCACGCATCGCGTTATTTCTCACTTCGCCAATTAACGAAGTATAGCCGATGCGCCGACGGCGTCAAGTGGCACACGCGAACCCGGGGCGTGCTGCGCCCTGGGCCAGGAAAACCCCGGCCCCCTTTGAGGCAACCGCGGTGTCGAAAAAAGTCCGCCGTCCGTCGGGAGCGCAAGGCTCCAGCCGAGCCGCGGTTCCCCAGCGACAGCGCGCGGGGCGGCCCTCCCCGAACCGCGCGTGGTTATTGAAGCCGCTTCAGCGTCTACGGCCGGCCGCAGCCAACGGCTTGCGAGCCGGCGGAGCCGCAGCGCGCGCCGGCTTTCGCTCTTCCTCAGCGGGTCCGGCCGCCGCCGCCGGCGATTCGTCGGCCGCAGGCTTGGGCCGCTTGAGCTCCAGCACCTTCGCGCGAATTTGCTTCAAGATGTCCGGGTTATCGCGGAGGAACTGCCGGGCGTTCTCGCGCCCCTGCCCCAGCCGCGTTTCGCCGAAGCCGAACCAGGTGCCCGTGCGGGACACGACGCTGCAGGCCGCCGCCAGGTCGAGCATGTCCCCCTCCTTGCTGATGCCGGACTCGAAGAGCATGTCGAACTCGGACTCGCGGAACGGGGGCGCGACCTTGTTCTTGACGACCTTCGCCCGCACGCGTGTGCCGATGACCTGCTCGGCCTCCTTCAGCAGCCCGATCTTGCGGACGTCGATGCGCAGGGAGCTGTAGAACTTAAGCGCCCGGCCGCCGGGCGTCGTCTCCGGGCTGCCGTACATGACGCCGATCTTCTCGCGGATCTGGTTGATGAAGATGACGCTGGTGCGGCTCTTGGCGGCGATGCCGGTGAGCTTGCGGAGTGCCTGGCTCATGAGGCGGGCCTGCAAGCCCACGTGCTGGTCGCCCATCTGCCCTTCGAGCTCGGCCCGCGGCAGGAGAGCCGCGACGGAATCGATGACGATGATGTCCAGCGCGTTGGAGCGCACCAGCAGCTCGCAAATCTCCAGCGCCTCCTCCCCGCACGACGGTTGGTTGATCATCAGCTCTTCGAGGCTCACACCCAGCCGCTTGGCCCACGAGGGGTCGAACGCGTGCTCGACGTCAATGAACGCCGCCGCCCCGCCGGCCCGCTGGGCTTCGGCGATGATGTGCAACGTGAGCGTGGTCTTGCCGGAGGACTCGGGGCCGAAGACCTCGACCACGCGGCCATGCGGGATGCCGGCGCCGCCGAGGGCTAGGTCGAGCGAGAGGCACCCGGTGGAGACGCCGTCCACGGTGGCGGACTGGCTTTCCGTCAGGTACATGATGGCCCCCTTGCCGAAAGACTTCTCGATTTGCTGGACGGCCCGCCCCAGGGCGTCCTTGCGATTCTCCTCGCGCTCGTCCGCTGCGATGTGCTCGTCACGCTTGTCTGGCATGTGCCTACCCTCGCTGTCGTGCACTTGACCCTTCGTACTCGGGCGGGGTCGCCGGCGGCGGCCGGTACGGCCTCGCAACCCACACTGCAATATGCTACAAACAAACACCTAACTGTCAACACCCCGGGCGGGCGTCTTTATGGCCCGGGAGCAGCTCGCGCGGCGCACCAATGCCGACGACGACCACCTCGCCAACAACTCGCCGCGCCGCCGGGACGTCGAATCCCACCTTCGGGGCGACCATCGTCACGGTGACATCCGCCCGGAAGCAGGGCTCCCGCACGTCGCCGCGGTCGGCGTCGAGGCCGGACGGGATGTCGATCGCAATTCGCCGGGCGCGCGGCGCCGCGTTGGCCAGTTCGATCAGCGCCGCCATCGCTCCCCGCGGCGAACCGGTCGAGCCGGTCCCCAGCAGGGCGTCGACGATCACGTCGGCCTCGCCGGACGCGCGACGAATCGCGCCCAGGTCCGCAGGCTGGTCCCCCCGCAGGAGCCGGAACCCCATCTGGCCGAGGATCCTGAGGTTCGTGGCCGCGTCGCCGCGCGATTTCTCCGGCGAAGCGGTGAGCACCACGTCCACGTGCACGCCGGCGTTATGCAGGTGGCGGGCGACGACGAATCCGTCGCCGCCGTTGTTACCAGGGCCGCACAGGATGAGCACGTGATGAGTCGCGGCCGGGTCGCGGAGCGTGCCATAGATGAACTCGGCGATCCCGCGGCCGGCGTTCTCCATCAGGACCACGCCGGGGATGCCGACCTGCTCGATCGCCAGCATGTCGAGCGCACGAATCTGCTGGCAGGTGAGCGGCGGCCCCTCCGGATACGGAATGCCCATCACCGTGCCCTCACCTCGCTCGCGAACTCACACACAGCGGCCGCGCCCGCCGAGCCGCCCCAGTCGTGGTGCGGTCCGGGCTACCCGCGCGTCTGCCGCAGCCAGCCCCACCGTACCGGCTCGCTCGGCGCACGCAAGGGGTACGGCGACCTTTGCCGGTGGGCGTAAACCCCTTAGAATGACGAAACTAAGCGATCGCACGCGCACGAGCGCGACATCGTGCAACGAAGGTGCCGCCGTTGGTCGGTCGGCAGAGCAGCGGTGTCCGAGGCCGCTGGTTACCGGGACCCCGCGCAGGCATGCGGTTCGGCTTATGCGCGCAGGACAAGTTCTCGTAAGTCTCTATGCAGCACGTAGTTGGGCCCATAGCTCAGTTGGTTAGAGCGGCGGACTCATAATCCGTTGGTCGCAGGTTCGAGTCCTGCTGGGCCCATCCCCGCCTTGCGACGCGGGGCCGCGCACATCCTTGCGATCTGCCGCGATTCTCAGGGGGTTGCGCGCCGGCCGTGCCGCGCCCGCCGCACTCATCCGGCGTGATTCGCGCTCCAACTGGCGGGCGAGTCGGCGGGGGTCAACGCGACGCGACCGACCGCGTTGCCGCGCGCCACAAGACGAGGCCCCGTGCGTGTGGCGCGTAAGATTGTCTTGCCACGCCGACCTCCAGCGCAGATAATCATAGGTTCTTATGTACCGTGACCCGCCAAATCGTCGGAGAGCTTGAATGGGCGCGACGCTCGAGGCGTTGATCGCACTTCGGGACATCGAACTTCAAATTGCAGACATACGCCGCCAACTGGCGACCAAGCAGAACAGCGTAGCACGGCAGGCCGCCAAGCTGCGGACCGCCGAGACGGCGCTCGCCCACGAACAGGCCGATCTGAAGCGCACGCAGGTAGCGGCCGACGCCGCCGACCTCGAGGTGAAAAGCCGTGACGCGGCCGTCACCAAGCTGCGGGACAACCTCAACACCGTCCGGACGAACAAAGAGTACGCGGCGATCATGGCGCAGCTCAACAACGAGAAGGCCGATCGGAGCCGCGTCGAGAACCGCGCGCTGGAGTTGATCGGTGAGGTCGAGGCGAAGCGGCGGCTCGTGACCGAGCAAGAGGCGGCCGTGCACGCCGAGACCCAGCGGCTGTCGAGCGTGAAAGCCCAGCTCGAGCAGGTCCAGGGGTCGTTCGCCGAGCGGCTGGCCGCGCTCGAGCGGCAGCGGGACGAGGCGGCCGCCCACCTGGAGCCCAAAACGATCGACCTGTTCAACCGCATCTCCGAGCGCTACGAGGGGGAGACGATGGCCCGCGTCGTGCAGGCCCATCCGCGGCGTCAGGAGTACCTCTGCGACGGCTGCAACATGTCCCTGGCCGCCGAGCGAGCGAACGCGTTGCTCTCGCGGGACGAGGTCATTACGTGCGACAGTTGCGGCCGCATCCTGTACATTGACAAGCACACCTAGCGCAGCGGGGCACGGTTGGACCTGATTATCCACGTTGACGGCGGAGCGCGCGGGAATCCGGGGCCGGCCGGCGCCGGCGTCGTCATCCGCGACCAGGACGGAAACCGCATTCACGAAGCGGGGTACTTTCTCGGCCGGCAAACGAACAACGCCGCCGAGTACGAGGCCCTGATCCGCGCCCTGCGCCGCGTGCAACTCGTCGAGGTGCAGCGCGTCACCGTGCACTCCGACAGCGAGCTGCTCGTGCGGCAGCTTACGGGGGAATACCAGGTCAAGAGCCCGCGGCTTGGGCTCTTGTTCCGCGAGGCGCAGTTGCTGCTGCTCAAGCTGCCGCGCTGGACCGTGCGACACATCCCGCGCGAAGCCAACGTGCGGGCCGACGAGCTGGCCAACCTGGCGATGGACCGGCAGCAGGATGTGGTCGTTTTTGACGTGGAAAGCGGCCCGGACACGTCGGCGAGCTGTCCAACGCCGGCGACGGAGGCCGCCATCGAGCCCGCCGCCGCCGAGCAGCCGCCGGCCGCGCCGCCGACGGTGCCTCGGGGCCAGCCCGCGGTTCGCGTCACCGTCGCCGAGCCCCCCGGTCCGGCCGGCTGTCCCGCGGGCGAGTTCGCCGAGACGGCGTTCACGGTCGAAGCCCGGCTGCCGGCGGGATTGTGCATCCACGCGGCGCACGCCATCCTGCCGACGCTGCTGGCGATCCTGAACACGGAGCCGCGCGAGTTCGCCGCGATCCCGACGCTCACCATCCGCTGCCCGCGCGCCGGCTGCCGGGCGGTGTTTCAGCTTTCGCCGATCCGCGGTTCAAACGGCGTCGGGCGGGCGGGGCAGCCGTGAGGCGTGCGACCGGCGGGGCGACACGCTGCGCTACGATCGCCCACATGGGAACGCTCCGATGAAACGCAAAGCGACCCACGCGCAGCGCGCGCACCGCGCAGACGCGCCGACCGCCGAACCTACGCGGGACGCGCCGGCCGCCCGGGCGACGGCGGCCGTCTACGCGGACTGCGCCGGCCTTCCCACGCGTTGCGAATTAGGCGATGCAGCCGGGTCCGGCGAAGCCCTGCAACGCCACGCCGCCCAACTCGCCGCACAGCTCGGTCTGCCGCTCGTCCCCGCCGCCGATCCGGCGTATGACCTGCTGCTGACGGTCACCGCCGAGCGCCTGGAGCTGCGCAGCACGCAGCGCGGCGGACCGAGCCCGCTGTACGTCGATTTCGTCGGCGGCCCGCTGGGCTACGCCCGCCGGCTCAATCGCTTCGGCCTGCTCTTCCAAGCCGTCGGCTTCCGCACCGGCCGCCCGACCGTGCTCGATGCCACCGCCGGCCTCGGCCGCGACGCCTTTCGCCTCGCGTATCACGGCTGCCAGGTGACGGCGCTCGAGCGGTCGCCGATCCTCTTCGCGCTGTTGCAGGACGGTCTGGACCGCGCCGCCCGCGTGCCGGAGATTCAGGAACATTTGGGCGATCGGCTGCGTCTGCTGCTCGGCGACGCACGCTCGTTTCTACAGCAGCTCGCAGCACAGAAGACGTGCGCCGCAGCCGCCCCCGGCGGCGTTTCATCGCCGCCGGACGTCCCGGACGTGGTCTACCTCGACCCGATGTTCCCGCCCCCGAAGAAGTCCGCCCTGCCCAAAGTGGAAATGCGCATTCTCCGCCAGCTCGTCGGCGACGACCCCGACGCCGGCGAGCTCTTCGACCTGGCCCGCCCCGTCGCCCGCCGGCGTGTCGTCGTCAAGCGCCACCGCCTCGCCGAGCCCCTTTCTCCCCACCCGACCCACAGCCACAGCGACAAAACCACCCGCTACGACGTCTACGTTCGCCCGCTCCGCCGCGAGCATGCGTAATCTCATGAAATGCTATCTCCCTGCCGAGCGGGTACTCTGCTCGTTGGTTCGTGCGATTCAAAGATCGCCATGGAAACGAACGAGCGAGCGGCGTCCGTGGGGCTGGATTGCCACAAGACCTTTAGTCGCGTGACCGCGCGCAGTGCAGAGCAGCGCGTACTCTGGCGAGCACGCTGGGAGCACCGCGATCGTCCGAAGCTGCGCAAGGTCCTGCGTCAGCTCCCGCCCGGGACGCCCGTGGTTCTGGAGGGCACCTTCGGCTGGGCTTGGATGACCGGGAAACTCGAGGCGGCCGACCTGCTCAGCGAACTGCCGGGTGAGCGCAGTCGCTGGCGGGCCATCTGGTCGCCGCCGGCGGCGGTGCGTCAGCAACGCGAGCGGCTGCGCAGCCTGCCGGGGATTTCGTATATTCTGGCCCACACTATCGCGGCCGAGGTCGGCGACTTTGCACGCTTTCCCGACGCGCGCCACTTGGCGAGCTACAGCCTGCTGGCGCCGCGCGCCGACGAGAGCGGCGACGAGGACGAGTCCCGCCCGCTGGGCCGGCACTTGGGCCGCGCCGGCCGCCGCACGCTCAAGTGGGCTTGGCTCGAGGCCGCCCATGGTGCCGTGCGCAGCCGCGGCGTGGGGCGTCAACTCTTTGACGCCCACGCGGAGGGTGGCACACGCAATCGCCGGCCCGGCTACATCCACGTCGCCCATCGCTTGTGCTTGGTGGCGTTCGCGTGCCAGCGGGATCAAAAGGACTATCAGCCCGTGCCGCCGCCGCGGCCGGGCACTGCGCCCCATCGCCGGCGCGGTGCCGCGTTGGCGCCATACCCACATGCTGCGGCGCGGCAGCGGGCTCCCAAACGTCCGGGCGTGGGCCAGTCCAACCAGCCTATGGTCCCCGCCGGCGTGTAACGCAACGGCAGACCTCCTCGTACGTGGACCGCCCACACCGGACGAGAACGTAGGCCGCGTGGCCAGGGGGACGCCTGGGGGCGGCGACCACGCCGGCCTGAATGGATAGCTGGACCGGGCGGCCGCCCGAGTTCCTGTGGCCGGTGCCTGGACGCGAAAGGGCCAAACGCAATTTGCTTCCGCTTCTTTCCCCTCCAGGAAGAAGCCCGGCCGATTCTTCTCTTGACTCGAGCGAGCCTCTCATGGATAAGCTGGGCGTTGCCCGCTGCTGGCTTTCGCATCTTGCAAGATGCGCTACGGGCGGGCCATGCCCAGCCTACGAAGCTCACGCCTCCGCGATAAGCGTTATGACGCGATGAGTCCTTCGGCCGCGAGGACGGCCCGCAGCCCGCGTGCGATGAGCTTCGCCCGCGTGATGCGCTTGCGCTTGGCCAGCGCGTCGGCTTGCTCGAGCAGCCCTTTTTCGATGCTCACGGAGATCACCTGCGCTCCACGTCCCTGCACCGGCCGCCCGCGCTTGCGTACGGCCCGCTGCCAAAGTCGGCGCTCGGCCGGCGTGAGCGGACGCGCCTCGTCAGCGATGAACTCGCGATCGTACTTCGCGACGGCCCGGTTACGCTCTTCGTCCGTCATGTCCATAAACGCCTGGATGGCACCTTTGCGCTTCATGGTCTTGCTCGTCTGCGGTACCGCGTCTTTTCGCGGTCGGTCAACGGCCGCGCGTGAATCACGTAAATCGCTTGCGCCTTATCCACAACGAAGATCACCTGAACCAGCCGGTCGCCCGCGCCGCAGCCCCACACAATCCACTTGTCGTCCGCAACGCGCTGCGGGAACGGCGGCCGGCCCGTCTGGACAGCCTACTCGGCCTCGGTTCGCGTAACGCCGTGCTTCTGCGCGTGTTCCAGGTTCCATTCGTTCCAGCGGAAGTCCATGACGGCCGCCTATTTAGTTATATAACAAATCCGCAGCAAGTGCAAGCCACACGTCGAGGGGGCAGCAGGGTCGACGCGGCAGACGCTACTTCGTTTTGATCGGCGTACCGCATTCCGGGCAGACGCCGCTGACGTTGCCGGTCAGGTTGTACCCGCATTCACGGCAGCAGCCCGGCGACGGTGAAGGACGCTTCAGGCAACGGTAGACGACGATTGCGCTCACGATGCCCCCCGCCGCCGCGATGTACATGGTGTTGTCCACGGCTGCGAATCGGCTCACGCCCATCGCGCGAAAGAACGGTAAGCCCAGAAGTACCAGGCTTGCGGCGACAGCAACGTACGTGCCCAGCGCGACCAAGGCGCGGTGGTCTCGTAGGCGGTCGCGAAGCGTACGCCTGACGCGGCGCTTAACTGGCGGCCGAGGAGGGAGCACGTTCGTTTCTGGCACGGTTGTCCGTCACCCCACTGCTGTTCCGGGTCCTTTGTTTGCTGCAGGCGGTCCACGATCGCCGTTTCACTCAAACAGCCCCGGCTCGTCCTTCGCACGCTTCGACGGCGACAGACCCAGATGCTCGTACGCCGCCGGGCGGGCGACGCGGCCCCGTGGCGTGCGGATCACGAAACCAATCTGCAGCAGGTACGGCTCGACCACGTCCTCCAACGTGTCGCGCTCGTGGCCCATCGTTGCGGCGATCGCCTCGATCCCCGCCGGACCGCCGTCGTAGTGCTTCATGAGCGCGTGCAGGTACCCGCGGTCGAGACTGTCCAGCCCCAGCTTGTCGACCTGCAAGATGTCCAGCGCCGCGTCCACCACCGCTGGCGTGAGCGCCCCGTTCCCCCGCACCTCCGCGTAATCCCGCACCCGCCGCAGCAGGCGGTTGACGATCCGCGGCGTGCCGCGCGAACGCCCCGCGAGTCGCTCCAGCGCCGTTTGCTCGGCCTTGATCTTCAGCAAATCCGCGCTCCGCCGCACGATGCGGACCAGCTCGCTCTCGGTGTAGTACTCCAGGTGCAGGAGCAGGCCGAACCGGTCGCGCAGCGCCCCCGACAGCATCCCCGCCCGCGTGGTGGCGCCGACGAGCGTGAAGCGCTTGAGCGCGAAGTTCACCGTCCGCCCGCCGATGCCGCTTTCCGTCGTGTAATCGACGCGGAAATCCTCCAGCGCGGGATACAGGAACTCCTCGACGACCTTGGCGAGCCGGTGCACCTCGTCGATGAACAGCACGTCGCCGGTGTCCATCTGCGTGAGCATCATCATCAGGTCGCCCTGGCGTGCGATCGCCGGCCCGCTCGTGAGCCGGACCGTCGCCTCCATCTCGTTCCCGATGACGTGGGCGAGGGTGGTCTTGCCGAGCCCCGGCGGCCCGTCGAGCAGCACGTGGTCCAGCGGCTCGCCGCGCTTGAGGGCGGCCTCGAGCGCGATGCGGAGCTGCTGGCGGACGGTCTCCTGCCCAATGCACTCGTCGAGCCGCTGCGGGCGCAGCGAGGTCAGATACCGCTCTTCCTCCGGACCCGGCTGAGTGAAGACGCGTTCGATGGCCATGGTGCAGAGTTTAACCGCCAAGCCGCCAAACAGAAAACGAACCGAAGTCCAGGCTAACCGCTGAGGCGCAGAGAGCGCAGAGATCGCAGAGTCCAGTTACTCGTAATTAGCCTCCGCGTCCTTTGCGCTCAGGTCGTGTCCGTGGGTTGCCCGCCATCAATCCCGGGCGTGGGTTGGCTGAGCTGGCCGGCGGAGGGGAGGCCGCCCTCCGCCGTACCGCACTCCGGACAAATGCCGGTCGTATTCCCGATCAAGCTGTAGCCGCAATGGCGGCAGAGGTTGGTACCCAGCGCGCGGACGAGTTGGTCATCCGAGACGCCGAACAAGCCGACGCGCAGGCCGGAGCGCTGCAACATCCCGGTGACGCGGTTGTTAACGATCAGGAGCACGATGAGGTTGACGCAGGGGGCGAACATCAGCACCGCACAGATGATTCGCAGAACGACATGCACGCGCATCGCGGCCAACACGTACAGCACACCGACCACGATCCCGACCTGGACGACCACAATGGTCGCTACGATCGCGGTGTAGCCGAGCGGCGGCAAGCCTCGCGCCAGCAGCGGTGCGAATTGCATCAGCAGTACAACCAGCACGAACCAGATCAACAGACGTTGTCGCCGGGCCAATTGCCGCAGATCCGCACCCTCGCGGATCCATCCTACTGCCGGCTGTCCAGTTGCGAGATTCAATCCGCACGAGGGACAGAACCGCACTACGGGTCCATCCGAGGGGAGGGCAAGGTGACACGCCGGGCAGACGGCGGCGGACATGGCCAACTCCTTCCCAAACAAGTACGCCGGTTCTTGCCGGGGCGGGACGTGCGGCAAACCTCCAGGGACCCCGGCAACTCGATTCGCTACTCGCCGCTCGCGACTCGCGTCTCCCGCGCCCGGTACGCCGCCCGCACGATCGCGTCGGGCTCGGCCAGCGCCGGGTCACGCTCGACCGCGGCGGCGATCCAGCGCTGGGCGTCGGCGCGGCGGTCGCCCCATTGCACCAGAATCTCCAGCGCCACGCGCTGCGCGTCGGTCATCTCCGCCATCGGCAGCGGCGCGGCGGATGGTTCCAGGAACCGCTGTGTGCGCCCCTGCAAGTCGGTGATGATCTGCGCCGCCGTCTTCTTGCCGATCTCGGGCAGGCTCGTCAGAAGTCGCGCATCGCCGCGCTCGATCGCGCCGGCGAGCTGGTGAATCGGGACGGCCATCGCCCGCAGCGCCCGGCGGTTGCTGATGCCTTTCACCTTGGTGAACAGGCTGAAGAAGGCGCGGTCCGATTCGGCCAGGAAGCCGACCAGCCGCGGGACGAGGTTCGCGCCGGCGGGGTTGCCCTCCAGGTACTGCACCGTGAACAGCGTAATCTCGTTCCCCACCAGCCGCTGCAACTCGGGTCGGGCCGACGCCGGCACCATGACTTCGTAGCTGACCCCGCCGAGATCCATGACGGCCGCGTCTTCACCGAGACTGGCGACCTTGCCGGTCAGGCGGCAGATCATTCGTTCACCCTCCGGACGCGCCCGGGCCGCTCCCCGACAGCCCGCTCCCTTACGGTCGCGGTTCTGGTTGGGTTCGTGGTGCTGCTTTTGCGAGCGGTCGTGGCGGCCGCGTGTTGCAGCCGCAGTCCGCAGAGCGCGATCGCGACGGCGTCGGCCACGTCGTGGGGTTCGAGGATCGTCGGCAGTCGCAGCGTGGCCGCGACCGCGAGCTGCATCTGGCGTTTCGACGCATGGCCGTTGCCGGTCAGCAGCTTCTTCACGTTGGTCGCCGCCACGGAGATCACGTGCAGTCCGCAGCGGGCCGCCAGCGTGAGAATCGTGCCGCGGGCGTGCGCCATGAGAATTGCGGTTCGCGGGTGTCGGTAATGGGCGTACAGCTCCTCACACGCCAGCACGGCCGGGGCGTGCGTCCGGATAATCGTCTGGAGGCTGTCCTCGAGCTCGACCAGCCGCTCCGCCAACGGAGCGTCCCGCGGCAGCCGAATCACGCCCGCTTCGAGCAACGACGCTTCCCGGGGCGGCGCCGCGGCCAGGAGCAGCGCATATCCGGTGCGCTGTAACCCGGGGTCGATGCCGAGGATGGGGCCGACAGGCGCGGCCTGCGCGACATCGGACGCTGGCAAACGTGAGCTGACACGCGGCATGATTTCATCATGCGCGTTTTTCGCGGACTGGCAACCGGTGCGGTGCCGCCGAGTGCGCAAATCGGGACGCGAACCGGCGCATGACCGGCGCCGGCGGCGGCGGAGCTGGCCGCGCGTGTCCGTGTGAAATTGTCGCCGCACAGGCCCGGCCGAGTTGGCGATGTGGGCAGTCATTTCGTACCGTCATATAATGGGATGCGGGCACCAGGACTTTGCGCCCGATGAAATGCCTGCTGGCGGCTTCCGCTCGGCCGATAGAAAAGGAAGTGTGACGATGGCTTCCCGTTCCGCGAAACTGTTGTTGTTCGGTTTCCTGCTGCTCGTGCCTGCGTGGGCTGCGGCCGGCGACGACGCCGCGCTGAGCTCCGCCTACGCGGCCATCCTGCGCGGGGACACGGACGCCGGCCGTGCCGCGCTGGGCCAGTTGCTGGCCAAGCAGGACACGGCCGAGGTGGAGCAGGCCCGCGGGTGGCTGGATTCCTACCACAACCTGGTGGTCGCGCGCGGCGACTTGAAGAGCGAGACCTTCAAGTGGAACGTAGACCAGGCCCACAAGGCGCTCGACGAAGACAAGCCCTTCCTGGCCCTCAGCTTCGCCGCCCAGGCGGCCTCGTACGCCGCGGACCCGAATGCGTACGGCAACGAGCCGTGGGTGCGCGCGTTGCGCGAACGCTCGTTGGCGGCGGCGCGCGAGCAGACGGACGCGGAGCACTGGTCGAAGGCGCTGAGCCACTACGCCGTACTGGAGCGCATCTATCCAAAGGACGAAGAACTCACCAAGCTCCGCGATGCCACCGCGCGGCACGCCCGCGTCGAGGTCTTGTACAAGGACGAGAAGTCGCTGAAGGAGCACATCAAGGGGGCCGACCGGGACCTGCTGCGTAACGCCGTGAAGGCCATCAACGATTACTACTGGCAGGAGCCGAACTTCAAGAAGGCGGCCGCCGGCGCGCTCGACAACCTGCTCACGCTGTGCGGGGCCACGAAGGTGCGCGGCTTCCTCGACGGACTCGCGAACCCCGTCACCCGCGCGCATTTCGTCGCCCGGCTGAGCGCGCTCAAGGCCGACGTCGACAGCGCCCAGACGTTCACCTACCAGGACCTGCGGCGGCTGTTCAACTCCGTCGCGGAGGCCAACAAGGAGAGCGTCGAGCTGCCCGATGGCCTGGTCGTCGTCGAGTTCGTCGAAGGCATGGACGACAAGCTCGATGAGTACACCAGCGTCATCTGGCCCTCCGAAGCACGGGACTTCGACAAGATGATGATGGGCGGCTTCGAGGGCGTCGGGATTCAGCTCGGCCTCGACGAGCGCAGCGACCGCCTGAAGGTCGTCACGCCGCTCGAGAACTCGCCCGCGCTGGAGGCGGGCATCCAGCCCGACGACCTGATCGTCGCCGTGGACGGGCAGACCACCAAGGGCTGGAGCACCGAGGACGCCGTCAAGAACATCATGGGGCCGGCCGGAACCAAGGTCGTCCTCACCATCCTGCGCCCCCGCACCGGCGAGCGGCTCCCCTTCCCGCTCGTGCGGCGGAACATCGTGTTGACTTCGGTGCGCGGCGTACAGCGCTTGCCGGGCGATGCCAATGCCTGGGACTTCATGCTCGACAAGGACGCCGGCATCGCCTACATCCGCCTGACGAACTTCCTGCCCGGCTCGCACACCGAGGTCAGCCACGCGCTGGCCGAGGCGACGCACCAGGGCATGAAGGCGCTCGTCCTGGATGTGCGGCACAATCCGGGCGGGCTGCTCGACGTGGCGGTGGAGATCGTCAGTAATTTCGTCGCGCAGGGCGAGGTCGTCTCGACGCGCGGCCGGGAAAAGACCGACAGCGAGGTGCCCGTCACCGGCAAGGCTCCGTACAAGGACCTCCCGCTCCTGGTGCTCGTCAACGAGGCCAGCGCCAGCGCGTCCGAGATCCTCGCGGGGGCCCTGCAGGACCATCATCGGGCCGTGATCCTCGGCGAACGCACCTTCGGCAAGGGCAGCGTGCAGCACGTCCGTCCGCTGGGCGGCGGCGACGCGCGCATCAAGCTGACGACCGCGCTCTACTACCTGCCCAGCGGCCGCAGCCCGCACAAGCTGCCGCAGGCCGAGCGTTGGGGCGTTGACCCCGATTGGAATCTGAAGCTGACGCCGAAGGAGTTTCGCCGGGTGCTCGAACAGGAGCGCAACAGCTACGTCATCCACAACGAGTCGCCGGAGAGCGCGAACAAGCCGCTCAGCACCGAGGAACGTGACAAGGTGCTCGCGGACCTGAAGGCCGACCAGAAGGATGAGGACGACGATTTGCCGCCGCTGCTCAGCGACGCCGACATCAAGCAGCTCGAGGCGGACCCGTACGACGCCCCGAAGTCCGACCCGCAGCTCGACACCGCGCTGCTGATGCTCCGCATCAAGCTCGCGGCGAATACTCCGTGGCCGCGCGACCTCGCCGCGGCCGAAAAGCCCGGCTCCTCGACCGCCCCGTAGCGCCGGCCCCCCGTGGCCGACGTCGTAGCGGCCCGCGCCCTCGCGCGGCCGTGACCGCGTAGCGCCGGCCTCCCGCTCCGCGCCTTCGCGCCCGTGCGTGCCCATTCTCCCGCCCCAACGGGGCGGCGGAATGTAGCCACGGGTGCAGCGCAGCCCGGCGGTACCCGGGCGGAGCGGAACCCGTGGGACCCGGGATTCCTCCCATCCTTTTCGCCCCGCGAGGGGCGACGGAACCCGCCGAACGCAATCAGACTCGCCCCGTGCCGCCCCGCCCGCGCCCCGGAGTCCGAACGCGCAGCGCCAGCAAGCGCGCCCCGGAGACCATCCCACCCCCACGATCCGAGCCGGGCCAGTGATGGCCCGACCCCCGCACGTGATCCGAGCCGCCACCGACGCTGGCACAGTTCCGGTACATCGACTGGCGCGGGCGATCGGAGCGCGCGTATCAAGAACTTCTCGCCGCCTGCCGGCCTCGAGCCCCGGAGCAACGGCCCGCGTTCCCGGCAGCGCTAAAAAGTGTGCTCTCCCTCGGCCACACCGACAGCGTTTTGGCCGTGGCGCTGAGCGGGGATGGGCGGCACGCCGTCTCGGGGTCGCACGACAATACGGTGCGGGCGTGGGACGTCGAGGGCGGACGCTGTGTGGCCACCTTGGAAGGCCACACCGACGAGGTTAACGGTGGCACGGTGGGGGCGCGGTACTGACAGGAGCGGCGGTTGGATTCCGGAGCGAACGGGGCGTCGGCGCCGCTTATCGTGGGGCGCGAGGGTCATCCCCCCGTCGGAGGGCATCTTGCGCCGCTTCTGCCGCCGCGCGGCATCGAGCCTTCATCTGTTCGTCCAAGTGCTCGGGGATCGTGAACTGAGCCAGGACCGCCATCAGGCGTCGCGTGTCAAAGCATGCGGCCCCCTCAGAGTGAAACTGCGGAACCCAGGCGCCTGTTCTTATTGCCTTGCCGTTTTCGTCCCGCGCGTAGTCGGAGGCCAGCTCGGCGCTCGTGAAGAAGGGCACGACCAGCGGGACGCCGACCGCAGGGTTCTTTTCAGCCAGCCGCAGCAAGGTTTCCGCCAGCTCTCGGGCAAGCGCGGGGTTCACGCGACCGTCGGCCGGGGGGTTACTGGGGTCCTCGGCACAGTCCGCGACGACCCAGTACATCAGCCACGGCGAACCGTCCTTGAGCGCGTTGCTTAGGCGTTCCTCTGCGCCAGGCCCAGTGAAGTTCTTCGAGAGTGCGTCCCGGAGTGCGGCCCGCGCCTTGGCACGATGCCCGGGGGACATGACCTGGGGATTACCGCTGCCGAAGAGGTGGACGACGTCGAGCGCCAGCGGCAGGTTTACTGGCACGGCGCGGCCGACAACGTCCGTGACCCCCTTAACCACCAGGTCGTGCGCCACAACGGCCATCTGCACCATGTTCCAGATGGGCGCTATGCCCGGAGCCTCCCTGCCCCGCTCCCAGGCTGCGGCCGACTGGGGCATGACGCGGTTTGCAGCGTCTATGAGCAGTCGGCACAGGTCGTTGGGGCCGAACTGGCCCACGAAGGTTACTACCTGCTTACTGCGCTCTGGATGGACGATGCGTTCGACAAGGGTCGAGGGGCGGTGATCGCGCCACGCTGCGATGTCCTGGAGAAGTCCCTGGTCGCTCTCAGCTTCCTGAACTTCAACCTCGCCCAGGTAGCGCCGCCAATAGTCGGCGTGCCGTGTCACAAAAAGGGCCTGCGGTCGCCGAAACTCAGTCTTATACGCATCCTGTTTATTTCTTGCGCTCGATCCAGCGGGTTCTGCAGAGCGACCGGATTCGCTCGGGGGTGAGGGCATTCCAGGCGGCGGAAGCTTCGGCCAGCAGGTTGTCGTAATC